>Ga0233433_10000370_pt1 | contig 49875 bp, 53 predicted proteins | sample SI_122_August201_5_FD_179868 | JGI IMG/M metagenome (GOLD analysis project Ga0233433, IMG submission 179868) | Seawater microbial communities from Saanich Inlet, British Columbia, Canada - SI_122_August2016_100_MG | ecosystem: Environmental > Aquatic > Marine > Inlet | place: Canada: British...
GAAGAATCTGAAGAAAAAGATGAATCTGAAGAAAAAGATGAATCTGAAGAAAAAGATAAATCAGAAGAAATAAAAATAGAAAATGAAGTTCTTCGACAACGTATTCAAAGTTTAGAAGTCGCTGTAAACACATTAGAAATAGAAACTAATGTGTTTAACAAAAAATGTGATGAAATAGATAATCATTTAATTGCATTTATTTCAGAGGTAAATGTATTAATTGATGCGCAGGAACATCGTGATATAGGACATCATACTTCAACGATGTTTGAAGCACGTAATAAAATGCGTCAATTGATGCATAGACGCGAAGTATATAAGGGTGTTGAAAATGTGCCGATAGACTCCGCGAGTTCTTACGCGAATCCAGAGTCCAAGTGTTATGATCCTCACAAATTTATTTATAACGAACATCATCCATATTCTATAATTAATTAAGATTTATACTACTTTCTAATAATTCTCTAATATAATCAGATATATTTTCGTAATAGTTATCGAGTTCGGTATATCTTTCCCAAATAGCTTCTACTATATCATCAATATCTTTTATATCATCGGGAGTGATCTTATCAATATATTCATTTATTAAATCATTCATTATTTTTTTATCGACTTTTTGCCAATTATATTCGGATAAAGACATTTCTTCGTTGGATACTTGTTTACCATTTTCATATATTTCTTTTCCCCAAAAATCACCCCCGGGTTCAGAGTATTCTAACGTAAATTTATATGTATTATATTTTTTTGCGATACGAGAAAGCCAAATGGTGGGCGGACTCCATGCAGTTGAAAAATAATATTCAATTGTAGAATCGAACTCTATATATGACTTCGTATAATTTATATCACATGCATCCCATTTAGTTCCCCAATTCTCACTACACCAATCATTACCTTGCATATCTGGTGGACAGGGAACACATTTATCAAACGTAAGAGGTTTTTCGTTATTTTTATTTTCCCGAAAAAAAAGTTCGAGGGATTCGTCCGTAGTTTCAACTATCAATATATTATCACAATAATTTGGCATTTTTATATAATAATAAAGGTTATATTTCAACCGTTAGTAATTCAACTATAGAGTAATCTACTATATGTAGTCTTTAATTTACTATAGTAGTCCTACATATAGAACATAAATTTCCGGTGTGTTTATTTTGAGTTAAATTTGAAATAAAACAACCGATACATGTTTTATGACCACATGACGGAATAATAATATTAGTATCATTTATATCACATATACAAATGGGACAAGTTTCAGAAGAGGTATTATTTGGAGAAGGAAGTGAATAAATTAAATTATCAATAATATTTAATTTATTTTGAATATGTAAATAAAAAGAACTAAAGTCTTCATTCGTAATATCAGGTAATGGAGATTCGCGAATAGATGGTATATGTTTATATATATGTTTGTTTATTAATCGGCTGGGATAAATATTTCTTTCTAAGTAGTCTTTCATTTCTTGTTCTTCTTTGTAACGAAGTATTAATTTATCAACTTCTTCAAACATATTTAAATCTGCTATAAAGGTAATATAGTATTCGGGAATCAATTTTATCTTATTACAATATTATTACAATAAATTTTATCTTATTATAACAAATTTAATATTTTCAATTAGGTACGGGGAATGGTCTTTCTTGGGTCATTTTTAATGGAGTAGGCATTAATGTGGGTTGATTTTTATAAATATTAAAAGAAGTATGATCTGTTAATTGAGGGCGAAAACAAGGTGCTGGGTTAACTAAATTTGTAGAATTAATACCAAATAAGAAAGATTCGATATCTGGTGCATTTTTGGATAGTTGATTACCAGGTATTTGTCCAGCAAGTAGACCATTACCGGCTAATTGAGTATCATAAGCTGCTCCATATTGCGAGTTCGGATATAAAGTATAATTTTGTGATAATTCAAAATTTCGTTGCTGTAAATTATAATCTCCGGGGGTATTTCGATTTCTAGTGGAAGCCATATAGTATAACTGAATATTTTTTTATTATTTCTTAAACATTTTTTCGATTTCATTAATATATATTTCATTTATGATATTATCATTTAAAAAATCACATATAAATTTATGAGTCAAATAGAAATAATCATAACTGAACATGATGACAAATCCTAATGCAATTTCTTCTGAAAAAAAAATACCAGCCATTTGTTTTAAAAGCGGTGTTAATTTATTAAAACTAGTATGGGATTTTAAAAGAATAAATATTTTATCTATTTCTGAATTAATTTGCTTTTCATTAAATTCGGCTAATCCAAATACTTTTAAAATATGATATCGATATTCATCATCATTTTCATATGTTTCAAACTTAATAATATTATACATTTTATAATATTAATATCATGTGTTTAAATAAATAGTAATATAATTTAATTATATTGTTTTGAGGTATGTTTTTTTGCAAAATCAATATCTCTCGTCAATTCGCGCGAAGGTAATCCTCCACGCACCCATCCTGGATCCGCTGAGCTTTCTACCATATGAGAAGGATTTGTAACTTTATCTTTAACAGCAGGTAATAAAGGAGTCTGTGTTAATTTCAGAAAAGTTTTCTCTGTCATATGATTTACACTTTTTTTATTTGTTATTGCCTCTCCTTGTTGTATTTGAGATTCTACGATAGGATCTACAGCTCCTCTTCCTAAATAAGGAACAGTCGCAAATGGGCGTTGAAATAAGCTAATTTTACATCTCGGATGTGTCTGTATTGTGCCTATTTGTAAATTGGATGACTCATTAATATTACACCCTCCAGCAGCTGAACTATGACCGCCGTTATACATGATGCCTGGTTGAGTAGTAGCTAAATCTATTGGTTTTGCCATAGTACAATCATTTGCAAAGTAATTTTGCAAAGTATAATTACATGCAGCTACATTTTGTAAATTAGTTTGCGATATAGAACAATCATCTAAACCGATACGAGACATTTGATCAAAAGTATAATTAGAAACGTTAGACATATTTATATACATATAAATATATTTTTTTCACTAAATTATTGTTACAATTAATATAATATATATCTATAGTTATCTTTCTCTCTTTGAATATTATCTGCCATAGTACTTCCTTTGGCGGAAGGCATATCTCCATATAAAAATTTGGCATATGCGGTTTGATCATTTGTAACTCTTGTATTTGCAGTAGTAAAAAATGGTCGATTAGATTGATCTAATTCAAATTTATCCCATAAACTACTATAAAGTTGCTTATTTGTGTTTTTAATATCAGGATTCATAAATTGTACTGCTTTTTTAACATTTTCTGTTATTTTCTCATCAATTATAGGATTAAATGATGGAGCAGCAGCTTTTCTATTAGGTTCATCGTTTATTTGTGTAAGTAGTACATTACCAAACGGATTTTTTGTAGTACTTTCTTTGAATTCAGATCGAACTACAGATTCTAATGTAACTGGGTTTATAATTTTCTCCTGTGACACAGGAGTGGTTAAACTATAAATATTATCTTCTTTTACCATAAACTGTTCTTTTAAATTATCTTTGGTTATTTTAGGTTTCTTAAATATAAATAACATATAGATAATACCGATAGTAACAAACCCGACAATCAATAAACGGAAAGACATAGTTAAAATAAATCCTAAAACAGATATTAATATGATAAGCCTAGTAATAGCGTTTAATTTTTGTTCATAACACATATCAGAAGATGGCCATAATTCATTAATATATTCTTTTTTTAATAAAATACTGGGATCGTTCGACCAAAATGGAATTGTCATTATATATATATAAGCTTTTAAAAACTTGATAAAGAACTATTTTTTTAACTTTTTTTTACTTTTTTCTTCTTCTTTTCCTTCTTCTCTTTTTTATTTATATTTTTAGACTCATCATTACTAAATAATTGAATTAATTCTTCTTCTGTCATTTCAGGTTGTCGCATTTCTACTGAAGTAGAGTTAGATTCTTCTTCTTTTGCTTTTCTATTCGCTTCGACTTTTGCTTTCATTCTTTCTTTTTGTTGCGCCAATTTCATATTCCTGTTTAATTGTGCTTCCATTGCACCAGTATTTAATTTACCATTCATTCCCATTTTACTTAACATAGATTGAATATCACCCATTCCTTCCATATTTTTCATTTTACTCATCAAATCAGTTGCTTCACTAATTAATTCACTTTCCTTTATTTCTCCGGATTTCATCTTATTATCTAATTTATTACCTACAGTTTTTACAAGCCCCATCAACTTGGTTGGATTTTTAATTAATCCAGATAAAATATCATTAACGTTAGATCCTTCGTCAATATCTAAGTTCATACTTCCAGCAGTTTCTTCTGCAATTTCTTTAGCTAGACTACCTAATTTACCATCTAACATTCCTGAAATATGTGAGTGTAAATCATCAGCATTTGGAATATTCTCGGGATTAATATTACTTCCTAAATCTTTTTCATCAGTTTTTGTTTCAAATAATTCTTGTATTTTACCAAGAGTTTCTTGTAGTTTATCTTTAAATTCATCTTGATTGATTGCTTCAAAAATTTTTGCTGTATCACCAAATGCATTTTTATTGTCAAGTGTTCCAATTATAGAAAACATAATCAACTGTAAATATTTCCAAATAGTATCTTTTGTGTTTTGAGATATATCAAATTGCCATAAGTTTTTGAAATAAATATGGGGTAAAAATTCGGTGTCTTCAGTACTATCTTCTTTAAACATATCTTCATTTTGATATAAAATAGCAAAAAATTTAGATGGCATTTTCTTTTTACAAAATCCAAAGACAATTTTGGCACTAATTTCGTGTCCTTTATCAATAGCTATTTTTCGTTCTTCTTGCTCCTCAATATAATCATATTCTGAATCACTTTTCCACCATTTATTTATTAGGGGTGCATATTCTGGAAAAGTAGATCGTAAATCCGATACAAAGTCTTTGATTACTTTTAAAAACTCTTGAGGGGTTTCATCCATTTTACTCATTTATTGTAATATAAAACGTTTTTTTTAAATTAAACTAAACTAAAATTATTTATTAAAATATAATTTACATAATTTTGATAAGTTTTGTATATATTTCATGGATTTTTCGCGATTACCTTGTTCCATGTTCTTGATAGGAATTCTTATACGATCGATTGCTTCCATTATTTTTTTATTATTTGGATTATCGGATAAATCATCAGAATAATCCTTATTTAAAAAAAAATCTAGATTACCACTTGTAATCTCTTGATCATATTTTGAGACAATTCTATCATTCCAAACCATAATAATTAGTCTAGGATTCATTTTTCGTAATGTGGTAATAGAATTTTTTGCTGACGTAATATCTATATCATCCGGATAAATGGTCTGTATATCATCAACAAAACTAGTAAAATGATCATTAAATGCTTGTAGAAGGTTGGTTGCCATTTACTTTTACTATTATAATTGTTTTTAAATATTTTATTTAAAATTAAATTAATGGAGGGCGATTTCCGGTTAAATTGGTTAGATCAGAAGCTCGCTGTTGTTGTAATTTTTCTATTGTAAGTTCTTCTGGTATTTTTGATTTTTTATAATCGGTTTCATCTTCAGGGGTTGTAATTGTCTGACTATAATTTAAATCTACATAATTATGCATTTGTCGGACGCCTCCATTCCCTTTTGCTTCGAGTTCTTCTGGATTTTGATCTAAAAAACTGTATTGATCGGATACAACATCTCCAAACCCACCTGAATTAAAAGAAAATGCAGTTGGCTCCATATTATTAAATGTTGCTGCTTTTGTTACTTGCTGTTTTATAGGTTTCAACATTTCTAAAATACTCTCTCCATATAAAACTTTATATCCATCATTTAATAATAATAATGCAGGAACACGATTAATATTTTCAGGCATGATAATTTTTTGTCCATTTTCTAAAACGATAAAAACTTTACCGTTGGGATCTTTTTCTCTACGATCAATACAAATAAAATGAATATTTTTTTGGATATTTTCATAAGAGGATATATTTTTTAATAAACCTTTGGAATGATTACAATAATTACTATAATATAATATTGAACTCATGATATATTTATTTTATCTATTTATTATTTAACTTGTTTTAAAAAAAAATGATTTAATTAATTATTTAAATATAAATGTATAATAGATAATTATGGCTCCTAAGGTTGATATAACTTCAAAAGAAAACGATATTTTATATTTTACATTATCAAATACTAATGTAAGTATAGCAAATTCACTTAGAAGAACTGTTCTATCTGATATTCCTGCTGTTGTATTTAAAACAGCACCTAGTAATAAATCGGATATAAAGATTATTGAGAATACCTCCATTTTTAATAATGAAATAGTTCAGCAACGACTAGGATGTATCCCAATTCATATTAATGACTATGAAAATTATCCGTATAAAAACTATATGTTAGAAGTAAATGTAGAAAATACAACAGAAAACGTTATTTTCGTAACAACCGCGGATTTTAAAATTAAAAATAAAATCAATAATACTTATATAAAAGAAAGTGAATTAAAAGAAATATTTCCACCTGATAATTATACGGGTGATTTTATAGAGTTCTTACGGTTAAAACCCAAGTTATCTTCTGAATTAATGGGTGAAAAAATACACTTAACTGGTGACTTTTCTGTGTCAACTGCAAAAGAAGATGGTATGTATAACGTTGTATCTAATTGTACTTATGCTTGTACAATTGATCCTATTGCACAAAAAACAGTGTTGGATCAATTGAAGCAAACATGGAAGGACCAAGGAAAAACAAAAGAAGAAATTGATTTTGAAACAGAAAATTGGAAATTATTAGATGGGCAAAGAATCGTAAAAAAAGACAGTTTTGATTTTAAGATAGAAACCATAGGGGTTTATTCAAATGAAGAAATTATTAAAATTGCTTGCGAAGTATTATCAAAAAAATTAGACGATTTGGATAAACTAATCGATAATGATAATTTAGAAATAAAACAGTCCGATACGACAATTCAAAACGCGTTTGATATCATTTTAGAAAATGAAGATCATACATTAGGAAAAGTTATCGAATATTATTTATATAATAAGTTCTATATCGGTGATAATAATTTGTTATCCTATTGTGGATTCAAAAAAATGCATCCACATGATACATACAGTATTATTCGTCTTGGTTATAAAAGTCCAATAACAGAATCGTCCATTAAAGGACATTTCAAGGAATGTATTGCTGATGCAAAAATAAATTATAAAATAATTATGAAACCATTTTTAAATAAATAAAATTACCAATAAAATTACTAAATCAATTTCATTATATCATCGTATAAATGAGATAAATCTGGAATTGATATACTACTATAGTCTAGTTTAATAATTTCATTTTTTCTTCCTACTTTAGGATAGAATGAATTTTTTTTAACTGGGGCAGGCCAATGGGTTGTAGTATATTTTTTGTCAAAATATTCGCGTCTTTTTTCTTTTACTATATCTGTGTTAGATTCATGAATTTTGGGAAAATAACAAACATATTGTACATAACGTTCTTCAGAAGACGGAAATCCATATTGGTTTTGGTGAAATAATCGACTATCCCATACGACCAATGATCCTGCTTTTATATGAAGTATTCGTTTTTTATCATTAATTTTTTCTAGATAATCTTTATCTATAAACTGAAAATCTTGTTTATCTTGAATTCCTAGGGTTTTAAAATAATCAAAATGTGTTTTATGAGTTCCTTCATAGACTACTAATGTTCTATCTTTATTTTCAGTAAGCGATACCAAACCTTGGTAACATCGAAAGCCTTCATTTAAAGGGGATTGGTCTGTATGTGTCCAACAAGAATCTTTTTTATTACAGTCTTTTGAAATATAACAACTCCCATCAAAAGATACGATTAATTCGTCGGTTTCCCAAAGTCCTTTAAATATATTTTGTATAGATTCACGCGTTCTTATATACCATGCATGATATGTATGTCCTACCATATAATATTTATATATACCAAATGAGTCAAAATATTTATGCATAATATTATGATCAGGTATACTATTTTGCCAATATTTGAAAGATGACATACATAATTCCACTTCATGTTCACTAAGTACATCAGGTATAATACAATACCCTTTTTCAGCTAACTCGCTTTTAATAAAAGATATTTCCATATTAAATATTAAGGGTACTATTCTTAATATTTAATAATCGATAATCAATTTTCTGTCACACGTTTTCTATTTAATTGATAATTGAGAGAATTTAATAATAACGGAACGTCCATATGATATATATAATCTATAACGGTTTGTTTTGATATATGTGTTTTTTTATCTCTCATACTAGTTATATATAATTTATGTAACATATACATATGTGTACGAAATTGAGGTGTAAATTGAATTAAGGGTTTTTCTTTTTTAATATAACAACTAATATAATTTGTAAATAAAGTATACGTAAAATTATGTATTTCGTCTTTAAAATCTAAAAAATGATATTTATTCTCAGGATAATATTTTAAATATTCTGAAATTTTACCAGATTTTCTAAGTGATAAAAATTGAAACTTTAATTTTGATTGATTTCCTTTTAAATTACGGATTTTTTCATAAACTGGATTACGAATTTTAGTTCTTTCGCCGGTTTGTTTATTTATAATCATAACACCTACTATTTCATAATTTGTATTTTCAGAGCCAAACGTATTTTCCAATTCTTTATAATTATTCCAAGTATATGTCGTCGGAAACTTAATGCCGGTGTTTAGTTGCATAATTTCTTTAATATAATTTATATCACATTCCATAACTATAGGAGATGAATTATCTCTTTGAAAAAAACAATAACAAGCAATTAAATATAGCTGAGGTTTTTCGAAGCGAACAACTATCCTATTATCTGGATGCTGGAGAACAAAACTAAAACAATAATTTTTATTGAGTAAATCTAGATTTAAATTATTCGCTTTTATAGCCTCTAAAAACATTTCTCGGAATGTTTTAGTATTTTGATAAAAAACATTATTGGCGCCTATATTTTTTTTGGTACAAATTTCCCATCCTCCTGATAATCCAATTTTTTCATCCCAAAAAACATTTATCATTGTACCTTCTATAAATTCTTGCGCTACAATATTTGCATGTTTTTCTGGATATTTTCCAGTAAAAATATTATACGAAATAGATTTTGGAGGTGAAAAGCAAATTATTTTATTATTCTGGTTTAAAATCACCGATCTGTATATTCCATATTCACCAATTAAATCATTCGATAAAATATTCTTATCATAATTCACTATATAATATTTAATATTACTTGAAGATATATATTCTTTTTTGTTTAGTTTAAGAGTAGTACAAGAGGTTTTTTTATCATTCAATTGATTGATAAGATGGAGCTTATATCCAAAATTTTCACTCATAATAAAAATATAGCATTATTTCTTTAACTATATTTTTAAAATGAATACAACTTAAGTATATTAATTTCTAAGTAAAATATAGAGACATATGACAAATACAGAAAAAGATAGATCAGTTTTATTAGAATTAGGAGATATCATTAAAATAATTGATACAGAAAATGAAGCCCATGATCAAAATATATTTTTAATAGATTATATTGATAAAAAAAGAATCCAGTTGATTAATACCGATACCTCCGCAATAATCAATTTACCTATATCAGAAGAAGGTGTTCTAGGAAATGGTACAATTGAACAGTTGATTATTTTAAGTAAAGATGATAAAAAAGGATATGCAAAACAAAATGGTCTTTTACCAGGAGTGTTTATAGATATTCATTTTGGCGGCGATTATCCTGCAATTATATCAGGAAATATTAGTAATTTAGAAAATGATATGATTGAAATAAAGACTATTGATAAAGACACTATATATATAAATTTTGATTATAAAGGAATCCCAGAAGATTTACCAATTAATTTAATTGAGATAAGAGATAATCCTATTGAACCTATATATGATGATAATTTAGAAGAACGATCTGAAGAAGAATTACAAAACGTTGCTAATGAAAAAGATGAAAAAGATGAAAAAGATGAGTTAGAAGTAGTAGATATTCAGATGCCAGTAATAAACGCTCGTAACCAACTAAGAGATTTTTTAATTAAAGGCGACCAAATAAAATTTATGGAAGAAGAATTAGGAAAAGTTACGCAGTTCAAAGATGTAGATATAGAAAAAGAGAGATATAGTATTGAGACTCAATTAAATGATTTATTAGAAGATTTGCTTTCAAATATTCCAAATATACAGCGTACAAATAAAGTTTTGAATAATATACATACTGTAATTACACGTTTTAAAGAACTAAGAACACAATTTTCCACCTTTGACCAATATGGAAATATAGAATCAGCTTTGGTATATCAGGCAAATTATAAACCACTGTTAAAATATTTTCAAGATTTTAAACATAATTTATATTGGATTTTACCCGTAGTTAAAAATATTAAAAAGGTATATGACGCAGATATTTCCGCATCTGAAAATAAATCAAACGATTTTATTAATATTAATTTAAATCAAGATTTACATGATATTAATAATTTGATATCTGCATATAAATCAAACGATTATCCTGATGAACAAAACAAATATTCTCAATTATATAGTAGTTTAAACAGTTTTTTTACACCATTTGAAAATATTGATTCAGAAGATAATAATTATTTGATTGATAAAGAAGTTAATACAGATATAAATTGTATAGTTAATAATCTAGAGGATATGTATTCTACTGTCTTCTCACAAAATAATTTAACATCAAAGAGATTATTGATAGAAAAATATAATTTAGGATTGACTAAATTAGAACTCGATGATGATAAAAAAAATATATTAACTATTCCATTAACTTCATCTGATAATATGACTATATCTTCTATATTAACTCTTCCTGAACCAGCAATTCGTTTTTCAAAAGTAAATTTACCAAACACATCATTAATTGATAAAGCACATTTAAATAATATATTTTTAAATTACTGGGAATTTTTAAAAGAAAACACAAAAATACAAAATATATTTGTAGAAAATGAAAATCAAACAATTCTGTTTAATGAATTGAACTATGCAAATAATATAAAAAATTTTATATTAAATAATAATGAAGTAGACGATGAAACCTATAAACATTTTATTCAAACTATAACACCGAAAACTCGCGTTTTATTTAAGTTAATGCAAAAATTTATAAATGATAAGTTATCGTTTGTTGATGTAGTAAGTTATTTAGAGCCTTTTTTGATTTATCCTGATAATATAACATATAAACAATTTGTAGATATTAATGAATTCGTAGAAAGTAAAATATCAGAATTTAATAAAAAATTATTAGAAAGATCGAAATATTTTTATACTATTAAAAATCTGAAAAGTAATCCAATCATTAATAGCATAGCATACCCAATCATATATAATATCAAAAGTAGTACATATCAAGAAGAAGTATTTGATGGTTATGATATCAATATTAGTGAAGAAAATAAGATTAATTATACCAATTCTGAAATTCTTAGAAAATTGATTTTAACTGATAACAATAGATACTATTGTAGCACACTTTCAATACAAACATTACCCTTAATGGTTCCAAACGAATTTAACGAATTATATACTGAAGAAGAAAAAGGTAATAGGAATGATATTAAAAATGATGATAAATGTAATACTTTAAATATTGCCAAATCCTATGTAAACTTAGAGGAATTGAAAAGAGATAATAATATAGATATTTTTTACGATAAAAGGTTTGATAAAACGGATTATTCAATTATAGCAGAGTATGAGTCTCAATTAGTAACTATGAAGGCTGAAGTATTTTCAGAATTTTTATCAAAACAAATACAAAATAAATTAAAATTATCAGAAAGAGATAGTTATTTACTAGTAGAAACACTTCTTACAGGTCATAAAAAGGTACAATCTGGCGATTATGCGTTTATATTAAACGAAAATAGTAATGATACTGATTTCTTTATGAGAAAAAATAATAGTTGGGTATTAGATAAAAATATATCAAAAGAAATAGTAAATATTGATAAAAATGCATCATGTAACTTCAAGCTAAGCTGTATTGACGAAAATAATAGTTGTGAAACACTTACGACAAATAAGTTCAAATTAAAGGAAGAATTGTTGAAAACGATGACGAATGAATTTGATAATAATTACTTTAAGTTACAAGAAAATTTAAAAGAAACAATCGAAAGAGAATTTGAATATAGAAATAGTATAATTTTGGAACTGAGAAAAATAGAGCTTCGGCAACTATTAAGATATAATACACTTAAATATGATATGACTGTAAATTATGATGAACAAAAAGGTGACCAGCTTAAATCACCAAATAGTAAGTTACTTTTTTTAATATTATCTCAAGGAGATTTTGTAAAAGTACAATTTGATATTATTAGATTTGTAGAAAAATTTACAAGAGAACCAATTAGAGATGGATTAGGTCCTTTAAATAAAAAAGAGTCTCCTGCGTGGCTATATTGTAAAGAAACTAATTTACATTTAATGCCCATATTCAAATATACATTAGCAAAAGAATATATCACGAACCAATATAACTATAATACTAAATTGGAGTTATTAATAAGTGAAATTGGTAAATTAAGTGACGATGGTAATTATTGGATAGACGAAAACTCGGGATGGACGATAAAAAAAATAGATGACGATATATCAGAAGGATATGAAGATGGTTTTAAAACAGTTACTCGAGCTACTATGGAAGAAAATATAGGCGATAAAATAATTTTGGAAAAGAGTATTCGTTATATTACTGAAGAAAGTAGAATAATTGTAAATATAGTAAATACAATTTCTTCTGCAATGGGAATAAACTTGGAAACCCAGAAGGAATTTATTATAAACGCAGTTTCGGATGCGCTTAAAAATACTGTTGAGACAGAAGAAGATTATAAGAAAAAAATAAAAGAAATGGCGAATAAAAATAAAAAAATAATGTCTTATAACGATTTGATAAATTCGTCGATTCTATACTACACTCTTGGTATGATATTAATATCTATACAAACTGCAATTCCATCAGTTAAAAGTAGAAAAACTTATCCAGGTTGTATTAAATCTTTCCATGGTTTCCCATTTGAGGGTTCTGGCGACTTAAGCAGCTTAGAATATATAATATGTATAATAAGCGATATCAAACATTCTGGAGAGCCGTGGTATGTGTTAAAAGGGAAAAAAAGTGAAGTTATTTTTAAAAAAATGAAGCTAGTTATAGAAAGTATTTTATTAAATTTATCAGATGTAAAAACAAAAATAATAGAAAAAACAGAATATTTATTACTGAATAAAGAAGAACAAATACCACAAGAACATGATGTATCAAAGTGGTTACAATTCTTACCTCCATTGGTTCCGTTTAAACTCTCAAATTTAACTACTCTTTCTAATGAATTCAAAAATAAGCTACTAAGTGAAATGAAAAGCGGTGCAAAAAGTCAATTTGAAAAAATATTAGTTATTAAAGGTAAAATTATGAAATTTTCACTCGCAGTACAAGAGGCTATAGACGAAATAGTTAAAAAAGAAAGCTTAATAATGTTAAAACAAAACCAAGAACCTTTTTTAGAAAATGCTTGTTGTGCTACAAATGATAAACAAAGGACAATTCAATATTTCATTAAAAAAAATCCTGAAATTACACAATTTAATAAAAATGTGGAATATTTATCGAATTATATGTTAGATATTTATACTTATTCAAAAGGTAATTTATTTTCTACAAATATAAACACCAAAAATATTTATCCAGAAATTACAACTCAATTTAGTGAAGAAATTATTTATAAATCATTCATATATTTCTGTAAATTCAAAACATTATATCCAGTTCCGAGTTATTTAATCCCTCTTTGTAATACCAAACCTGAAGATATATTATTTTCAGGAAACGAAAATATAGGAGAGTTGATTGTTAAATTAAAACAAGACGGCAGAAACTATACGTCAGATGGATTTTTAAGACTAATACAATTAGTATCGAGAGAAAATATTAAACACTATGATACCAACCAAAAATTAATTACATCAGTAACAAAATTAATAGGCGTTTTAGAAATGTTGAATGATAATAATGACGATATAATTGAACCATCATTCAGAGATTTATTAGTAAATAATATTGATACTTATCAAACGGGAAGTGATAGAATAAGTAAAGAAACAAGGGATTTGAATAACTATTTACAAAAATCAAATGAGGATATGAAAAATAATATACGTAATTTTATTATAAAAAATCACTCACAAAAAATAACAAATAATCAAATAAAAAAGGTATTAGATTGTTTACAAAATTTATCTTCCAATTTAAACATAAATGATGATGAAGAAATATATGATGATATATTATATAATAAATTAAACTTTTTAAAAAATTATATCGAAAAATTTCTCTCAGTTTTTCCTAACTTAATACAAAACGAAGTAAATTATAAGAATAATAAAATCGCGGACTATATGAAACTATCTGTTTTTCATAAAAAAAAAATAATACAATTAATATCCGAGTATTATAGTAAATTTCAGGGTTTTTATAGTATTCCTGAATTAAGTAAAATTTTAGATGAAGTTCAAAAATTAGGTAAAAATATCATAAAACTTTCAAACATAACTCCTGTTTTCAAAAATTTTAAAAATAAAGACAATATTATTTATCCAATATTGAATCAGCGAACCGGAATTTATTTATTTGAGTTTTACTTCTTGAAATCTCTTCAATTATTTATAGATTTATCTGAAAATAAAAATATGATTGTATTTGAGTTAGAAAAAAAACATGCAGAAGTAGATTTATTTACAACAGAATTTCTTGAAGATGTAAACCAAAAAGATGAGTCAATCGAAGCGGTTAATACAATAGACAGCGTAGTTATAAATGGATCACTGAAAAAACTGAAAGAACAAATAGGAAATTTATTGGTGGTATATATTGAAATATTTTGTGAGCATAATAAAATAACGAATTATTCTTATCAAGATATCCAAAATAATATATTTAAATTAAAAGAAAGAGAGAAAGATATTATCACAGATCGACTGAAATTTATGAGTGACGAGGAACGCGATGCCGATACTATATTAAAAATAAATAAACTAGGTGCTTGGAATAAAGGTCTACAAAAAGGATTGACACAATACTCAAAAGAAAATTATGACGATGATCGCGAATTTAGAAACGAGATGGCAAAAATAGAATCACGTCTAGATAGAGAAGAACCGGTATTAACAGATAGAAATAGAGATATTTTAATAGACGATTTTATTGATGATAGGGAAAACGAACAAATGATTGAATATGAAGAGTATGATATGTCTAATTTAAATACAGATTATTATAATGATTTTGAAGAAGAGGAATAAAAATAATTTAATAGAATATATATAAGATGAATAAAAAATATTTAAAAGATAATCAAACATTGATAGCAATTATTCTATTTGTAGTTATATTTGTATTGATACAAATATGTAAACCCAAGTTTTTATATGATAAAGACGGTAGTATACGCGAATTTGGTATTGGCTATAAAAATAAAACAATTTTTCCGATATGGCTACTTTCTATAATTTTAGGGGTTTTATCTTATTTAGGTGTTATATATTATACACAGTTAATTTAAACCATTTCACTCATAACAAATGGTTTAAATATTATCTAATATTTTGTATTGTGTATCATCATAAAGACTGTCATTATATTTAAGTTATGATACAGTATAAACTTGATTAGTTGCCTTATCTCTCTTATCAGCAGCATCTTGTTCTTGGTCCAAGAAATCTTGATAATTCTTCTCCATAGTAGCGCTGGAATAGTTACAACCTTGTGAAGACATTTGTAATTGAACGAGCGAAGTAACTAATATTCCAGTATAAATAAACCACATAATTTCACCCACGTTGTCCCTAGTAACAACTAAATCAAATAATTTTTTTTGTATCTCTTGTCCACCCTCCTCACTTTGATACTGTTTTTTCATTAAAGGTTTCATTATTTTCCAATAATTTATAAAATTTTCAGGAACTATTTGGTTTATTAAGATAGAGTTATTCCCGCAAATTTTAATAATAACACTAGCTACGTCTTGCATGGCTTTTTTATCTTCTTCAGAAGCGTTGGGGTTATTATCCATTTTATCTTGAATATTTTTATCAACTAACAGATCGGTTAATATTTTATTTGCCGACGAATATACAAAAAAATAACCAATTACATCCGAAAATGCACCTTTAAATCCCGGATATAATATTAATACGATAACCACAAGTCCAAACATAAATGTCCATGGTAAAAAAGTAACTAAAGCAGCTAATCCTAAGTTTTCAGTCATTTCCCCCCCACATTTATCCGTAATATTATAAACGTTAATAAAATATTGTGAAAGTAATACAGCTATTAGATAAATAGCTAAATTGGTATGAGTATCATTATTAAATTTTTTATACTTATCAGGATCAGAAATAATATCTAATTTCAAATAACTTTTTATCGTCATATAATAACCCACCGTAACTATCAAAAACATAACAATATTTATAGAGGAACTCATATAAATAATAAGTATAATTTATTTTAATAAATTACTTATAAAATATATGAATTTCACCTTTTTTCAAGATATACAAAAACCTAGTTTAGTAGAACCAGGTATAAAATATTTTTTAAATAAATCATTAAAAAATTGTCATGAAATAAAAGAAACATATCATAACTATGTCTTTAATATTGGTATGTTATTTCTATTCTTAATTGTAGTGATTGCTATACTATTTTATAAATATAAGGGAAAGCTAACACCTATTCAAAAAAAAGAAAAGGACATAGAAACTCAAAATTATATTTTATCGCGAATAAAAAATTATGAAATATCTAAAAAAAAAGCGAGAGACGAGTTAATAACTGGTTTACCGAACTGGGAAAATGAAGTAAGCGCATATCGTACTAAATTGATTTATTAGTTTATTACTTTAATTAAATAAAAATAAATATAATTAAGTAATATAGATGTCAGAGGAAGATAGTATATCAAATCAGTTAAATAAATATTATAAGTTAAAAGCTAATTATGAGAGTTCAATATCAGATACAAAAAAAAAAATTATACATAATAATAAACTTAGTATGAAAGAAAAAAGGGAAGAATTTAAGAAATATAAACCCAAATGTATAAATTGTAAAAGAATTGGAGGTACTAATTTCACATCTAATATAGAAAAAGGTGAACGGTTAATTCGCGCCATATGTAATATATCAAGTAACCCATGTAATTTAGATATAAAAATAAATTTAGGCTCTTTTTATTTAATTCGCGAATTATTAGACGAAATTCAAGACAGTATAAATAAAGTTAAAAATGAAATTATTAAAAATAAAAATAAACAGTTATTCAATTTTATCGACGATAATACAGTCGTTTCTGTTTTTGATAAACTAAAAAAAGATTTGAATGAAAAATTAATGTTGTTAGAAGAATATACTATTTTTTTTACAGAAGAATTAGATAATAAAGAAGAAAAAGAAGATTATAAAAAAAAATTTGAAAACGCTCAGATTTATATTGCAGAAATAAAAGAATGTATCAAAAAATTTAACGAGACGGATCAAAATAGTTTTATTCAAGATGCAATTAATATATATATCAATAAATTAACCGAGACTAACGAAATATTATCTAGTATAAAATATAAAACAAAATTTGTCTCATATGATAATAATGACAATACTTATCATTTAATACAGCAACAATATAGTATAGAGTCGTCACTATTAGAGTTGGTTCCTCCAAAAGTGGAGTCATTTGTATATGGTACTATAAAATATAATAAAACTATTCAAATTGATGAAACCGAATTAACGACCAATCCATACACTATTAAGGATGGTATTATCAATTGGAAAAATAACTCTTATGAAAAAATTTATAATGATTTTAGTAAAGAATTAAAAGAAGTTTTAAAAAATGATCCGGAATGGATGAAGCTCTTTTTAACAAGTTGTTATAATAATCGTAAAAAAGGTAAACCATGTGAATTTATAAATCCTGTAAATTTGATTATTCCTCCCAAAAAAATAAAAGCAAATGGAATAGTTCAATTTGATCTCGGAAATAAAGATTATAATAAGTTTTTTAATCAACTAACCAGTTCTTATCAAGATACTCTGCTTACTTTATTTAGTGTTAAAAAAGGTGAAAAAGACTATAGTATGTTTTTGGATACATTAGCAAATTTAATGAGCGATCATTTACATTACGATCGGTTTATTAACAAATACGCGCGAATTTAATTTTTATATGTAAGATATATATATGTTGTTAAATTATATATCTTTACCAGTTTTTTTAATTAGTTTTGCAATTGGAATATTTCTTACATATATTTTAGGACCTGAAAATAAAATAGTATATGTGTATCCTAGTCCAGAAAATATTGATAAAGTATTATTTAAAGACCAAGCAGATAACTGTTTTTATTTTGAACAACAAGAAGTAAAATGTCCAAACAAATCGTCATTATTATCAAGAATTCCGATACAAAGTACATAAACTAAAATATATACAAATAATAAAGATGGTAAATTTAGGTAAATTTGTTCATTCAAAAACAGGAAAAGTAATGATGTCATTATTACTAGGAATGGGATTGGCTACATTATTTAGACGAATGTGTAAAGATAAAAATTGTATTATTTTCTATGCGCCGCCATTAGACGATATAGAAAAAAAAACATTCAAGGATGGTGAAAAATGTTATAAATTCAATCCTGTTGCGACAAAATGTGATAAAAATAAAAGAACTATTAGATTTGAGGAAGAAAATGCGTAATTATAAAAATCAATCTATCTTTACTATTGTTATGAGCGATACAACTAATATAAACGATTTAGTAACAGATCCGATTATAGGAAATAATCAAGAAAATGTTAATTTAGTAATTAGCGAAAAACAAATGGAGCAAAGTAATGATGTTCAAGATAAACCTCATGGAATAAATTTAGATGATTCTACTATAAGTCAAATAGTTTCAGGTATTCAGAAAGCTAGTAATACAGGAGTGACCCAGCTACCATCACGTGATATTCCTATGAATACTACAAATATTGTAAATGATCCGTATATACAACCTGGTTATATTCCGCCGCCGCAACAAACAAATTATATAGAGACAGATATTGCAAATGAAGAAATAATTAATAATTATAATAAAAATAAACAGAAAATGAATACAATAGATGAAATTTATTATGAATATCAAACGCCAATATTATTGATTATACTTTATTTCTTATTTCAGTTACCATTTATTAGAAAATTTTTATTTGCTTATTTACCATTTTTATTTAATATGGATGGTAATTTGAACCTAAATGGTAACATATTTAAAAGTGTTTTATTTGGAATTATTTATTATATTTTATTAAAAATATTGGAAACCTTTAGTAAGTTTTAAAGATAATAAATATAAACGGTGCTTTCATTACACCAAGACATCGGTACGCTTATTTTATCAGAATAATTCATTATTTCAGTTGCGATGGGTTTTGAACAACATATTATAGATTGACTCGGAAGTTCATTTTTTAATTTTTGAAATATTATATTTGTATTTTGTTGTTCAAAACATAAATTACTCCACCAAACAAATACTGATCTATCAAAAAATTTTGATAAGTCTATATTACAAACATTATCATTCAATAAAATAACTCTATTTGCCAATTTTGATTGTAAATTTTCTTGAATTTTAATAGCATCATCATGGCGTTCTTTTACTATCTCAACTCCTATAACGGTTTTAATTCTTGGTTCATTTATCATATAAAAACATAATTTACCTCTACCTGATCCGATATCTATAAAATTATTATAAGTCTTCTTATTTTTTTTAAAATAATGTTTAAGCTTATCCATTCCCTCATAGTTCATTTCCCCATAGGTAATATTTGCGTTTTCATATTTATCATGATTATTACTAATATCATATGAACATTTTGGATAAATTTTTTTTAATTTTATATGATAATTTTTGCGAGTTCCTCCTATTTTACAACGTTTTGCTTTTTTAGTTTTCATTATATAATTAAATAATAGATAAAAAATAATGATTTTTACGTAAATAAATGGAATAGTTTTACTATATTTAAATTATGGAAAACTATGTAACAAAGTTAGTAGAAACTCTCTCAATTAAAAAATGTATATCAATTGATTTAATATTAGACGGAGGAATATTTAATGGTAGTTATTTAACGGGAGGGGTATTATTTTTAAAAGAAATGGAAAAACGTGGAATGATTAAAATAAAAAGAATATCTGGATGTAGTATTGGTGCTTTAACAGGGTTTCTGTTTTATATAGATAAATTAGAAATTATGATAGACCTATATAAACCAATTTATACTTTATTAAAAAAAAAACATAGTTTAGATTTGATCACGAAAATAGGAGAAATATTGAAAGACTATATCTCTGACGATATATGTAATATAGTAAATAACCGATTATATATTACCTATTATCATTTATCAAAAAGAAAAAAATATATAAAGTCGATATACAGCGATAAAAATGATATTATAGATAGTATAATTCGATCGTGTTTTATTCCTTATTTGATTAATGGTAATTTTCTTTATCAAAAAAAATATATTGATGGTATAAATCCATTTTTATTTAAACCGATAAATGGACGAAAAATATTATATTTAGACCTATTTGGTATAGATAAAATTCAAAATATTTTTAATATCAAAAATGAGAAAACCAATATTCATAGAATATTATCAGGTATGTTAGAGATTCATAATTTTTTTATTAAAAACCAAAACACTAGTATGTGTAGTTATGTAAACGAATGGACTATTATTAATTATATAATATATCTATTAAAATCATTTATCGAAAAAATAATAATTTATATTGCTTATATATATTCCCAATTTAAAGCGCCTAAAAAATTATTTTTTTTAAAAAAAATAACATATAAAATGATACAGAGTTTATTTATATGTCTTTTAGAGGAATATTGTGTTTAATACAAGTTTTTCTGTGTTTTTCGTTTTTTTCTTTTTTGCTTACCAAATATTAATTCATTAATACTCTTTTTTGGTATTTTTTTACTTTTATTTTTAGTTTTATTTTTAGTTTTTTTATTATTATTTTTATTTTGATTCAATTTCTCTTTTATAGAATAAGGTTTATAATTCAAAAACCATTCTTCGAATTCTTTAGACGTACGTTTATTTTTTAATTCGTTGAATTTTTTTGATTTATCGGCTCTTATTTCTTCTACGGACGATTGATGCCCATAACAAATAATACTAAATCGTCTTAGTAGACCTTTCTGAGAAAGTCTATTTTTTTTTTGAACTTCAAATAAAAAATTAGCCATACAAAGTAGCTTATCGCGAAAATTTTTATAATAGGGTTTATTTATATAAATAAATGCAAGATAAAAACTTAAAATAGTATCAATTGTTGCAATTCTAATTTTTCCCCCGTTTTCTGGAATTACATTATAACTATGACAACCGATCGGTTCATATAAAAATGCAACGGTATCTTTTCCAATTTTGATTTCATAATGAAGAGGAATTAGTTCACTAATTGGTTCATGTTTCTTGATAGTAATATGGTGAATTCCATTTTCACGAAGTCTTTCTTTTAAAATTTCGGCTGTTTTATTTGCATCTTTTGCGATAACATCAAAATCCGCAAATTTTTCTAACCTACGTTTTAATTTAACCGGCATATATTTAGAATAAAGTGAAATAGCATACCCTCCAAAAAAAACAACGTTTTGATCTATAAACGTTTTTTTAATTATATCAAAAATAATATCTTCTTTATTCTGATTTGACATTTCTCGTTGAAAACTGATATCATAACATTCATCGTTTTTTAATGGATAATTATTATTTAATAGGGTAATCCGTTTTAACACTTTTTCCCACCTAGAAATATCTCCAGCAGGTCTAGATAACTCTAAATACATAGACATACGTAAAAAATTCGGAGGTGCATACAAAATTCCACCAATTTTAATCGATTCTTTTAAAAGCGAATGAAATAACTCTTTATCCATTTGAGTTATATCTGCAACAGGAATATAATTCACAAAAACTTTATATGTACCGTGATGTTGTCCTGCTTTCGCTTCAACATCGTCATATCCTTTTTTATAATATATATCTGCTAACTCTTTTGCATGATTTAAAGCATCATAAGAGAAAAAGTCATAATCGGGTATTTCGACATCTTTATTATAAAATTGGTGTGATTTAGGTAATATATTATTTATAGCAGTTCCACCATAACAAATTAATTTTTTTGATTTCAAAAATTCTTCCACTACATTAATTATTTCTTTAATTTCTGGTGAACTAACGTTTCGTCGAGAAATTTTATCTTCTGCTTTATCTACTGCCATACGTAAAATAGCTAGTTCACATTCACTAAATGATAATTTTTTACAATCATGGTCCTTCATAATATATATTAATATTAATTATAATTAGCCAGTATTTTTTTAACTTCGTTCCCTAATAAGGAAATATTTTTAATATTATGTATTTTTATAAAATTTTTACTTATTTTATCAATTTCATTAGATGTCCACCAAAGATCCATATTATCAATATTATAATCGTATGGTATAAAAATAACATCTTTAAAAACACTAAATTGTACATTTTTGCGATTTTTTGGCAATAAAATGTTTTCACTCATATTTCTCTTAAACTAATTATTAACTAAGTATTTATTTGCTTTTAATAATTAAAATTATAATAATCAGTACCAACTTTTCGAGTTGCATATGAATAACCTTTCTTTTGAGGCGTTGGATCTTTAATAACAACAGGAACATATCTAAGACGTTGAGGTTTTAAGGCAAATGCATATTGAGATCTATCAAAGAATAATGTATTTTGTTCTAAATAATTATCTACTTGTTGATATCGCATCGCAACCATTTGGCAACCATATTCCATACATAAAATACCACTAGGATTAGAAGGATTAGACTTATTATCTGGAAAAACAATTGTCATACCTCTTTTATTGAATTCTGTTAATTCATTTACATCTTGATTATTTGCAACATCTGTATAATTATATGTTCTCATAAATACAGAACCACTCAACATATTTATATATTCTGTTAATTCTTCATTATCTATGAAAGCGGTGTTACTTTTATCAAATATAATAACACATTTATTCATTAACTCTGTTAATGGAACTTTACCCAAATTGTTACCTTGGCTCTCAAAACTATATTGGCTACCTAATAATATACTATTATATTCAGCAAATATACCAGCTAAATTATTAAACATATCTTGATTACTGCTCATACACCGTAAATGAATAATAATAGGATCGCTATAATTTGGTGCAGTTCCATTAGAGAATCCATAATCTTTAATAGTACTCATTACATCGGAAAATTTGACTGAATTAAAAGTTTGTTTTATATAAAAACTATCTGAAGTACTTGTAGCAACTACTGGTTCATTATCAATAGAAAATATTTCAAAATCTAATGCTCGCACACCTTGTTTTAATACGCTTTTTAAATTACAAACATCTACAAAGTCATTAGTATAATCTCCTCCGGAACACGCATTATATGCAGTTTTAACATAATAGTCATATAAACAGCCAGAACAATCTGGATCAGAAGTATTTATAGGTGTAATATATCCATCGATTGAGGGATATAAATTGTCCATTGAACTACATTCAGATGATTTAAGATTTCTAATATAATAAATATAACTGATGATAAAAATTAATATAAAAACAATAAAAAACATAATTATATAAACAATAAAATTTTCGTTGCTTCTTTGAATGTCGCTTAATGTTGAATCAGAATTCATTTTCTTATATATATAATATTTTTAAATTTTATTAATTTAATATCAAATAGATTAAATATTATTTATATATAATATTATGGCAGGAGGATTACTTAATCTTGTAAGTCAAGGACAACAAAATATTATATTAAATGGAAATCCTAGTAAAACATTTTGGAAAGCAACCTATAAAAAATATACTAATTTTGGAAAACAAAATTTTCGGTTAGATTTTGAAGGCACCCCTACACTAAACTTAACAACAGAATCTACATATACCTTTAAAGTAAAAAGATATGCCGATTTACTAATGGATACATATTTATCATTTACACTACCAAATATATGGAGTCCGATATATCCTCCAAGAACTGTAGTAGAAAATGATGGAAGAACAGTTTATACGGATTGGGCGCCCTATGATTTTAAATGGATACAAAATATAGGAGCACTTTTAATAAATAAAATAACAATTACATGTGGTAATCAAAAATTACAAGAATATTCAGGACAATATCTATTATCAGCAGTACAACGTGATTTTGGTGGACAAAAGTTGGATTTATTTAATGAAATGATTGGTCAAGTACCAGAATTAACAGATCCTGCAAATTCGGGTCCATATACAAATACATATCCAAGTGCTTATCATACAACAAATCCGGCAGGAGCACAGCCTTCAATTAATGGACGTGTTTTATATATACCTTTGAATAATTGGTTTGGTTTGAAAAGTCAAATGGCTTTTCCGTTAGTTGCATTACAATATAATGAATTAGTAATTACGATTACTTTAAAACCAATTAATCAGTTATTACAGATAAGAGATGTATTTGATTATCAAAATAATTTTCCGTATATAGCACCAAACTTCAATCAATTTTACCAACAGATGTATCGATTTTTACAAACACCTCCGGACTATGATCTTTCTCCAAATTCTTATGTAGACCAACGTTCAGTATGGAATGCAGATATAAATTTAAATTGTACTTATTGTTTTCTTTCAAATGACGAGTCTACTTTATTTGCTAAAAATACACAAAATTATTTATTTAAACAAGTATATGAAAAAACATTTAATAATGTTACAGGATCAAATAAAGTAGATTTAGATTCATTAGGAATGGTTTCCAGTTGGATGTTCTTTTTTAGAAGAAGTGATGCAAACTTAAGAAATGAATGGTGTAACTATACAAATTGGCCATATAATTATTTACCTGGTCCAGCAGAAAGTGCTCCTGTTTTAGGACCATTTCAAAACCCCAATATTTTGGGTGGAAATGCGAATATAGGACCTGGATCGTCTCCACATGGGGAATTAACTGGTTTATTTATTTCTGGTGTATATAATCCCCAAAATATTAAACAAATTTTGATGACTATGGCTATTTTACTCGATGGAGATTATAGAGAAAATACTCTTCCATCTGAAGTATTCAATTATGTAGAAAAATATGTAAGAACAGGAGGGTTTGCACCGGACGGGCTATATTGTTATAATTTTTGTTTGGATACTTCTCCGTTCAACTTGCAACCTTCGGGAGCTATGAATATGAGTAGATTTACAAATATACAGTTAGAGTTTACTACGATTACACCGCCTATTGATCCATATGCACAAACATTAAATATTTGTGATGAGGAATCCGGGGATATAATTGGAATTAATAAACCAACTTGGCGTTTATATGATTATAATTTTGATTTAATTCTTTTTGAAGAACGTATTAATACAGTAACTTTTGTAGGCGGTAATGCCGGTTTAATGTATGCTACTTAATAAGTTACGTCAAATAAGAATTGGAAGCTAATGGTCCATCATCTTTAAAGTCCCCACTTAATGAATATCTTGATGGATATTCTGGTTCATCTTTCATATGTTTAATTTTATAATATTTATCAAATTCTTTTTTACTATCGTTAAACCCGACCAGCCACGAGTTATCAACAGATAAAGATGGTGTTTTTGATAATTTATTATCTGTTATAATTCGTGATTTCATACCATAATCAGACGTTAATGATGAATATTGAGGAGTTTGACTAAATGTTAACTTTCCAGCATCGTCATTTGGCGGAACTGATTTAGATGGTTTAGTGTTTTTTGTAGTTTTAGGTTGACAACCTGGACAATCAATATCTGCAGTACACTGTTGTCCAGTTATAGAACATCTAGCAGGAGGTCCGCAAAAATTTTTACAACTAGTAGTAGTAGTTAATGGGGTATTTACTGTATGGCTATACAATTCTGAATTATTATCAAATGCTTCTTTAATATAATTATATTTAACTAGAAAATTTATCCAATAAAATAAGCCGATCAATAATATAAAACTAAAAATAGCTAAAAATACTATGAAGTAGTTTCTATTATGCTTATCAAATATTTTTTGCATATATTATATCATAAGACAAAATATAAATAAATATAAAATTATTTAGTTTAATTAAAGTGAAATAATTTTATAATGATAAATTATAGATTATGTCAGATTCATCAGATTCCCCCAAAATAATAAAATTTATAATATATACTATAATTTTAATATTATTTGTATTAATATATTTTACATTAGGTGGATCGGTTTTATATGCATGTAAAGTAGCACAATCAAATATTCTACCAACAGAAGAAAATTGTAAACCTTTTACTAGTACAGAACCAAACATAGAAAGCATATTTACAAATATATTTGTAACCGCAACCGATCCTCCATTATCTGAAAAATTAAAATTCCCATATGAAGGCGCCAATACAAAAAATTTATTATTAGATATGTTTCGCGAATACAAAAGTGGTTCTAAAACAAATTATCTAGTAAATTATATTGTCGCTTTGATGGAAGGATTAGTAAGCTTTGATTATTTATCGCTGAATACAATTTTTAATTTCATCAATTTTTTACCAGAAACATTAATTCTTTTTTTCGGGCCAATTATTTTATTAATCGTTTTTATTGTGTTATTAATAATCAATTGTGTATATTTAATTTATTTATGGTTTGCAAATATGACATGGTTTTTTAAAATAAATAAAAATAATGATCCAAATAAACCGGCTGACTGGGACACGGTGACTTTATGGGACCCATTACTATTTTCAGGACGCTGTATGATGATGTTTGTATTTATTATATTATTTATAATATTACTTATTTTTGCATGGGGGTTTTTACCACTAATATCAGTTATATTTACTATAATGACTATGTTTACATATGAAGCAAAAGATAAAGATGATAAATCTACAGGACTAATAAATATTTTGGCGAAATTTTTCAAGTTTTATAAAGTAACAATTACTTCTACCATTTGTATTTTAGTTATTTTAAGTAGTTTTGCGAACCTTGAGTTAACTTATGCATTAGCAGTACTAGTTGCAGCTGTTATGGTATTTTTTGGAGTAGTAGCAACTACATTATTTAAAGAAATTCATCCAACAGATATTACCCCACTGGTAAGTAATAATCAGGCAAATAAAACATGTGAATTCAAACCTAAAACGTCTGGAGGAGGATTTTTCGGAGGAACAAATATTACAGCAGATATAAAAAAAGCCGGAAAAAAACTTGTTAACTTACAGGATTAAATATTTTCACTCTTTTCATTATGAATTTATATATTTGATATTTTAAATAATTCAAACATATAAATAATTTAAACAAAAACTCATTAACTTATTATGGGAAATAAGAAAAAGGGTAAAAAATCATCAGAAAATACGAACAAATCCAAATTGCCATTTGTAAGTGTGTTAACACCTACATTCAACCGTCGACCATTTATACCAACTATGATCAAATGCTTTCTTCATCAAACATATCCAAAAGAATGTATAGAGTGGTTAATTATTGATGACGGAACAGATAAAATTGAAGAATTAGTTACGCATATACCTCAAGTAAAATATTTTAAATATGATGAAAAAATGACACTTGGAAAAAAAAGAAACTTATTACATAAAAAATCAAAAGGCGATATTATTATTTATATGGATGATGATGATTTTTATCCACCTGAGAGAATATCATATGCGGTTGACGAATTACAAAAAAATCCAAATATATTATGTGCAGGCTCATCTATAATGCATATTTATTTTAAACATATCAATAAAATGTATCGATTTGGACCATATGGTGAAAATCATGCTACTGCGGCAACTTTTGCTTTTAAAAGACAGCTTCTAAATGAAACAACATTTAGTGACGAAGCGTCGTTAGCAGAAGAAAAATTATTTTTAAAAGGATTTACAATTCCCATGATTCAACTTGATAGTAAAAAAACTATTCTAGTTTTCTCTCATAATCATAATTCATTTGATAAAAAACAGTTGTTATATCAAAATCTTGGAAATAATAGATTTATAAATGAACCAAGTCTCACTGTAACAGATTTTATTAAAGACGAAGAAATATTACATTTTTTTACTAACGAAATAGATAATTTATTGAAAAATTATATTCCTGGAGAACCATTCAATAAACCGGATGTTATAAAACAGATGAATGATATTCATAAAAAAAGACAAGAAAGAAACGAATCTATAACACAATTTAAAAATCAAAGTACACAATCTAAACTAGACCAAATGACTCTTTTATCACAAGAATTAACAATCGAAAATAATAATCTTAAAAATAAAGTAACATATTTGGAAAAAAAGATTTCACAATTAATTCAGGAAAAAATTCAGGAAAAAATTCAGGAAAAAAAGGCAATCGCTACTAAATAATATTAAACCATTAAATCATTTAAAGATATACGACTATTAATAATTATCATCTTATATAATCTATAATTATGGAAGGTACTGAACAATTTGATCCTAACGGAATAAATGATATTGAAAAAGATATTACAGATATGAGAGATTATGATAGTGGATATTGTAAGATAATCCGTAAGAAATTAAATAAAAGAGGTATTTTGAAAAACACCGCTATAAAGGTATACGTAACCGGAGGAGTTGGTTGTAAAATAAGAGATGCAGAATCAGGTTATTATTATAATGATTTTGTAGGAACCAAAAATGAAACTAAATATTTTAAGGTATCCTTTTCAACGGGTGAACTAAATAGTAAAAATGATATGAATACACTTTTTTATATTTCCCCTCGTTCTTATGAAAATCATATGGGTACAAATTTAGATGAAGAAATCATTACTAGATGGAATAATCGCGAGTTACCTAAGAGTTAATATAATAGTCTTCTTTAGACATCCATATATTTTTCGCAATATCTGCCATTTTATACTCTTCGATACAGGGAATAAGAACAACTTGCACAATTGAAAAAAACCGTACTTTTTTTTTAGTATGACTGATTTTAGTGCTATTTTTATTTTTAAATTCTTCTGTTTGATACATACATATATATATTATTTAATTTCTATATATATTTATCAAATACTTATAATAATAACGTTATACGAAATGATATAAAATGTTAATTATATATTACAAATGCTACATTCTACATGGTTTGTGTTAACGATATCTTTTATAGTAAGTAAAAAACTATTTTTAACAAAGATGTTTACCACTATTCCGTATAGATGTTTCTATGAAAAAAATGACACTACAGGATATGATAATAGAGAGATAGATTATTATGAAGGTAATATAGATGATATAGCTACATATATTAGACACTATAATATATTAAAAATACTTCAAAATAATAAAATATCAGAACTAATAAAAATACAACTATTGAATAATAACTATATCAATATTGGCAATATTAGTAAAAATATTTTAGATAATACTGATTTTGAAGAAAGTAATTTTTTATAAATTATCTAATTCATAATCTTCATCTTGATCAATTATTGTTTCAGATGTACCAATCGCATTTTCTTGAGTGTATTTTTCTATATAACGATAAATGCGATTTATTTCTAATTTACCAATTTCATATTTTTCAATCAAATAATTCACATCATCATAAATGTTATCAGATTTTAATTTATAAAAATAACCTATCAGATCCTTTTTATCCATATTTAATTTTTGGCATAACTTTTGAATAAATTGTAAATTATTGTATTCTGTAGAATATTTTGTTAAAACTTTTGTAAATCTCACATTTGTTATTCTTTTGGTAATATTTTGTTCTTCTTTAAATAAATGAAATAGATAATTATTATAAAAAGTTTTAATTAAAGAACTCATTTCATTAAACTGCCATATTTGATTTTGAAATGTTATTCTATCAATATAATCAGCAAAACATATATTTTTCAATTGTAATAAATAAAATGGTAATGAGTGTGTTATAGGTATTTTTTCTAATACATCAATAATATTCTCATGCCATAATAAAGCAATACTAGTTCTATCAGTTTCATTTATCAAACTTGCGTGTTGATCTAAAGAAAAATGGTTATCAAATAATGTACCCGTAGTTTTTTTCGTATCTTCGTTATAATTTTTTTGTTCAATCAATTGAGTATTATATAAAAAATCCGGATTTTTTTTATAAATTTTAATTAAATTTGTTAATCTTCTTAAATCCCCTTGTATATAATAAACTATATTACTAGGTATAATCTCCATTTGCATAGTATTTCTTAAGATATCTACTATTTGTGAGACTACCGGCGTCTTAAGTTCAAATGAATTACACACCTTGACTAACTCCTTGATTTTTTTATCAAATTTATAGTTACTTATACATATAATTGGATTCAAAGAAACACTTTCTTTTTTTTGTTTCTTGGTCTTTTTAGGTCTAATTAATTTTATGAGCGAATTTATACCACCTTTATCTCCATTATTCATTCCATCAATTTCGTCCATTACAATTACTTTTTTTTTCTTATTTTTATTAAACATACTTAGCACATTTTGTCTAGACATATTATGTTTGGTAATATCATCTATTACAGATGTATTGCGGATATCACCAGCATCAAATTTAATAATATCATAATTCATCTCTTTCAAAATATTCATTATAAAAAAAGTTTTACCTGTTCCTGGATTTCCATAAATATATATACCATTTTTCATATTGACGTCATTTCTATTTTGATCAAAATTAATTAATAATTCTTTTATCTCATTTGCAATTTTTTCTCTGTTTAATATTTTATTTAAATTTATTTTTTCCATCTTATATGTTTAGAGATGTTTTTTTTATGTCGATTTTGACACAAACCTTCTTTATGCCAAAAATTAGTAAGCTTTTCCTTACATCTATCAGAACTGTTTTCAATACAATAATCTAGTAAGAAGTATGAATAATTTGAATATATTTTATTTTTATAATAATATTTTTTTTTAGCAATCCATTTTTTATTGTTTTCACTCATATGTGTCGAAAAAATAAAATCATTATCCATACGAATAATATTTCTTATAAAACTATCGTAATTGATAATTAATTTATTTATATAAATATGATAATCAATATAATATTTTTTATTCAAAAATACGAGATGTTTACACGGAATATAATAAAAAATTTCCCGAATCAATTCATCAGGTAATTTTTCAATACTTTCAAATATATCAGACTTATGTGTGGATAATTCATTCATTATATAATAGCAAATAAATTAATCAGAATCGGAATTACATGGATTCTTAATTCCATAAGTAATACCATCCCAAGATATATTACAGTTAGTTGCCCAGGTATATTTAGAACATTTACCTTGTGTTCCCTGAAACACTTCATTATTAAAATTCATAGAGTTTTGACCACAGGACCCTAATTTTTTAACATTTATACATTTTTGATTTTTACCATATCCAATACTTTTCCACCAATCAGGACAATCCGGTGTTTGTGGAGGCCAATCAATATCCTTATTGGTGTTATATAATATAATACAAACAATTAATGTTACTAAAATAAAACATCCAACTGCTGAAGCAATAATTGATTTCTGCAAACTACCTAATTTCATATATATATTCTTCATATTTAATTGTTCTAAATATGAAGGAACTATAATTTAACCATTACATGGATTTGGAACTCCGTATGTTATTCCATCCCATGCTACTTTACATTTATGCGCCCATTTATATTTATTACATGTTCCATTATCACCTGTATATTTTCTAGTAGTAAAATTAGCAGGACCTTTACATGATCCCATTTTTTTTGGATTATGACAACGTGCAAAGTTTCCTGAACCATCACTTGTCCACCAATCAGGGCATACTGGAACTTCTGGCGGCCATGTTTTAGAATCTTTTCCATAAGATAAAGCAATTGCTATCATAATTAAAAATAAAATTAATATTCCAACTGCTATCATTAAAGTTGTTTTTTGAAATCCTCCTAGTGCCATATTATATAAATTATTTATATTTTTTTTTTGTATAACTAATATAAAATGAATAATAACAATGGAAGAGTAAATATAAAATCACTAGACACAAATAAATTATTCAATATGTATGATAAGATCCCTGCAAGCCAGTGTGTAACTTTTAGAAATGCTACAGATGGTATTTGGAACGAGACAAGTTTATCGAGTGCCTTTTTTTCAGTTGAAAATATACGTATATTACAAAATGGAATTAGAGCAGGAGTTTACGAAAGATCTAATAAACAATACATGGTAGGAGAACAAGACTGTGATGCACTTAAAGTAGTAATGAGAAGTGTGTTTTTACAGCATTCAGCAAACCAACCATCTAATATTACTCAACAGATTGTAGAACTTAATAAGATTGTACTAGACTATTGCATACAACAAGTATATGGAGAGGCGCAAGGATATTTAAAATATATGCATGATGCTAGTACTTTAGTTGTACCAATTGCCCACCCGGTCATGGCCGATAATACGGATCGACAATTAGAATTTAAAAGATGGTTCTAAACAAATACTTAAAATTATAATTTATATAATATATAATTTTAATGGATAAAATTGTATTAATTTGCGCCACTGGACGATCCGGCTCGACAACATTACAACGTATTATAAATACAATTCCAAATACTAATATTTGTGGCGAAAATATGGGAGCAATTAATAGTTTATTAGAATGTTATCGTCGATTGAAAATTACTACACGCGACTATGTACCAGGTCATTTAAATCCAGTTTCTTACGAACAAATCATAAATGCCAACGTAAAACCGTCGTGGTATAATTCATATCGTCTAGATGATATCACACGAATGATTAAAATGCTTATTATTAAACTATTCAAAAAATCTGATAAAATATCTGTATGGGGATTTAAGGAAATTCGTTATGACGGATTGAATGGTAATCATATTGAATATATGAATGAATTCCTAGAGTTATTCCCTCAAACTAAAATAATAATTCAAATACGTGAAAATATAAAACAGCAATCACAGAGTGATTGGTTTGCAAAGGATAATTCTTCTCTCAACTATTTAAAAAAAAATAATAAACGAATGTATGATTTTTATAACCAACATAAATCATTTTGTTTCTTTACTACTTTTGAAAAAATGTTTGATATGAGAAACTTGAGAGAAATATTTAAGTTTATACAATGTGAAAAAGAATTTAATGAAGAAATAATTAAAAAGGTACTTGAAAACAATATAAAAGATTAATTTACACCTTTGAATAATTACACATAAGGAAGACGAGTATCAATCGAGTCAATCTCTATATATTTTTCAATTGGTATAATAGTATTATTCTTTTGATTCGTTCTATTTGTCCATTTTTTAAATGAATAGATATATTTTAGTATTTCAGTTATATCTATCCATTTTTTATTATTGATTTTATTTCTATTGCCATTTTTGATGTATTTTAAAAAAAATTTTATTTTATATGCACTTATACCCATAGTTTATAAAGTTATAATAAACTTACGGAACAATTTTTAATTTCTTTTTTATTATTTTAGTCTTTTTAATAGAGATATCTTCGCAACTTCGTTGACGGTCTTCTTGATATATATTAAATTGTTTTAGTAGTTCGCTAAGTTCTTCCAACCACATATTTTGAATTGTTTTTGATTGAATCAAATCTAGCTCTTCTGCTTTTTTATCGTGCTCGTTAGATAGTTTATTTATATTTTCTTCTGTAACACTGTCCATACTCATCTTTACCAAATATTTAAACTCTATATCATCGTTTATAATAGAGTATTTTTTATCGTTCAACAACTTAATCACCTCTTCTTTTTTCTTCTTTCTCAAATCAATTGTATCATTCAATATTTCACGAATATATTTTACTTTATTTTGTAACACTAATAATTCTTTTGTCAATTGATTCACTAAATAGTCTTTTCGTTTATGATACATATACAAACGAGTCTCGTAATAATCATCAATAATATCTGGAATAGAATCATATTTATGTAATTTTTCTTGTGCATTAAATAAGTGCATATTTGTAGTATTAAGTGTTGTGTATAACTTCAATAGTTTTTCTACTCCATTACAATTATTTTCTCCTATTTGACTTTCTAATTCAGATAATTTACCTTTTGATAGGTGTATAATAAAATCGATTGTTGTATCTTTGCTCATATCATCATAATCTTTTATAAATGATTGTTTCTTTTTACCATCTTTACCGACATCTGGTTCTATCAACTTTTCTAGTAATTCTTTAAAATCTTCTGTCCAAAATCCAATCGGAAGTTCACTTATACGAATTTTATCTTCACTAATCTTTTCATACTTTCCTTTTACTAAGAATTTCGTGTCTAAAATTTTTCTAATTTCGCCTCGAAAGTTTTCATAATAAGGAATAAAGTCTATTTTATTTTCATTTCCTTGTAATTTATTTTGTAAATATTGAATAATATCTATTGGATTATAAGAAAGTACTTCTGTACTGAATCCTGTGCCAATTCCTTTGGATCCATTCACTAAAATCATCGGAATAATAGGACAATAATAAAGAGGTTCTACTGCTAATCCATCATCGTTCAAATATGTTAGTACATTATCATCAGCAGATGGGAAAATAGTACGTGTCATAGAATTTAATTGTGTAAATATATATCTCTCAGACGCAGAGTCCTTACCACCTTGTAACCGAGTACCAAACTGACCATTTGGCATTAATAAATTAATATTATTAGATCCAACAAAATTCTGTGCCATACCAACAATTGCACCATTCAAACTAGCTTCTCCGTGATGATATCCTGAATGTTCAGAAACATAACCACTAAATTGAGCAACCTTTATTTCACTAATTAAATTTTTTTTGAATGCAGAATATAAAATCTTTCGTAAACTAATTTTTAATCCATCCATAATATTCGGAATACTACGATCACAATCATATTTCGAAAAATGAATAAACTCGCGATCAATAAATTCATCATAAGACACTATTTCTTTCGTGGTATCTAAATAAGATTTACGATCATAATGAGAAAGCCAAACTTTACGATCATCTGCACGCTTTTTATTAAACACCATATCAATTGAATTTTCGCTTTTTTTCCCTTCAAATTCGAATCCGACAATTTTTTTCTTTTGAAAATATTCTTTAAATTCTTTCCCAGTACTTGTACCAAGACCCTTAAAATATTTTATCTTCCATCCAGAAGAATCATTTGTTTCTTTCCATAACTCATATTCTCCATCATTATAAAATTCCAATTCGTTATTACCTTTTCGCGCCTTGAGAATAGGAGTGTTCATAAATCCAATAAATCCTGGTATTTCGATTAAAGATGACCATTCAGAATGAAATAAATTAATTCCTAATCCTTTTATATGACTACCGTCTAAATCCTGATCTGTCATAAATAACACTTTACCATATCGTAGACTACTATAGACGTGATCCAAATCTTTATACGTTTTACCTGTTTCAAGACCTAATATTTTTTTTATTTCTGTAATTTCTTTATTTTCGTTAATTTTTTTATTTGTTTCTCCACGAACATTCAGTATTTTACCTTTCATCGGGTAAACACCAATAATATTTCTGTCTTCCGAAGAAAGACCAGATATAATGCCTGCTTTTGCTGAATCTCCTTCACAAAAGATAATCATACAATTTTTTGACTTATCGGTTCCTGCCCAATTAGCATCTGTTAATTTAGGTATTCCTCGAATATTTTTACTTTTATTACCATCTGTTTTCTTTGCAGCTTTAGTTTCTTTTATTTCGGTTATTGCACAAGCACTATCCATAACCCCCATTTTAGCTATTTTTTCAATAAATTTATCACTTATCTCACACTTAGATCCAAATTTTTGACTAGGCGTATTCATATAATCTTTCGTTTGACTATCAAATGATGGATTTTCAATATCACATCTTAAAAATAAGATAAGTTGTTCTTTAATAGAGGTAGTATTTACCTTTACCTTTTTCTTTTTTTCAATATATTCAACCAATTTTCTTGTAATTTGATTTAATAAATATTCAACATGCTTACCTCCTTTTGCGGTATGTATACCATTTACAAACGATATTTGTAAGAATTCGTTTGCGGGTGAAATAGCTACTGCATATTCCCATCGTTCATTAAATTCTTCATAAACGCGCGAAGTTTCTTCTTTTTTACCAATATATAAATCAATATATTGTTGAAAACTTTTAATAGGGATAATATTATCATTATATTTAACCTTTATAGTCTTATTGGTAATGGCAGTAATATCATATACTCTTTTTTTAAGTAAAGATATAAAATCAGGTGTCAAATTATCAATACCATATCGAGAATAATCTGGTTTAAATACAATTTTAGTGTACGGTTTCGTTTTACATTTGGTAATAGAAGGTTTTTTAATTTCATTCAAATTATTTAAGAACTCTTGTTTATACTTTAAACCACGTGTATGATCTACAGTTTCAATATATCCATAACTTGACCAAATCAAAACCAATTTGAACCCAAATCCATTTTTACCACCAACAATTTTTTTTTCAGTTTTGTCATAATTTGTAGATGTTCTTAGATGTCCAAAAATCATTTCAGGAATCCATATTTTATGCTCCGGGTGTTCAGCAACATCAATTCCATTTCCATCATTTATCATGGTTATTGTCCCATCATCTGAAATATTTATAGTTATATAAGTAACTGGTAAGCAATTATCTTGTTTATTGACAATTGCTTGAGACATGCGAATTACATGATCTCGACAATTTACAATTCCTTCATCAAATAATTTAAATAATCCAGGAATAAATTCTATATTTTTTTTAATAATTTTATCTTCCGCGTATACCCATTCTTCTGAATCGATTTTTTCAATTGATCCAATATAAGTATCCGGGTTATCTAATATATGTTGTTTATCAGTTTTCTGCTGATATTTTGTAGCTAGTTGATTATTTACGGAAGTCATATTATTATTATTATTATTATTATTATGATTATAAGTAATATTTTAAATAGTTTCAATTTTAAAATAAATATTATTTATATATATTATAACTTTTATGTCGTCATTTGGATTAAGTAGTAAACTGAATAGATATAAAAATGGTACGATTGTGAATATAATAGAACCAGAAGGTCCTGCCAATTGGAAATTAAATCAAAACTTTCATACTAACCGTGCAAATATTTCTAATAATATGAGGCGTTCACAACGTTTAAATCTAGGTGGAAATGGACAACGCGTAAATTATGTTTCTAGATGGGGAGGTATAACACAGTTCGGTAATTTTTATTTAGGACAACCTTTGAATTTGAATTACTTAGGAAGAATGGAAGGTCAACCCGGTGGTGGTGGATCTCCTCCAACAAATAAATTTAACTAGTATTTATGTTTATTATATTAGGTAATTTAGCATAATATTATTTTATTTTCTCGATATAATTTATAATGGGAAAAACTAAGTTTTCTAGAAAAAACGGTAAAGTCCATGTACATGGACATAAATATGAACAATTAGAAGGTACTCGCGCTCAAGTTTGGCATGGAACTGCATTCAAAACATCTGGTGATCTAACAAAAAAAAATCTTATGCAAAATAAACATGGCAGAATTGTTTCCAGAAAATTACACACTAGAGCAAAACGAGAAAAACGTTTAGAAAAAGCCGGATACAAAACAAAGAAAGGAGAATTTGGTTCGTTCAAAATAAATGGTAAAAAACATCGTAAACATAGTAAAAAACATCGTAAACATAGTAAAAAACATCGTGGAGGTATGTCAGGATTAAACCCTTCGCCATATGACGGCAAAGGTGTTAGTACAAGTGGGGCAAACTTACAATTAGTTGCAACTAATTATTAATTTATCTAATGGTATAAATTTTTCGTAAACAATTATATCTGTGAATTTATAAGCAATATATTTTTCAAAATAGCGTTTACTTACTATTGGTTTATTTTGCTGACAACCCTGTTTTTCATAAAAAATATAAATATCATCAAATGATAATAGTGTTAAATCAATATTTTTTTTATATGATTCTATAAATTCTAATAATATTTCATTAATATCTTTTATTTTATCCCATGAAGTAAATGATATATTTACGATATACTTATCATCTAAAATAATTAAATCCGGAAAAAAATGTTTAAGAATATTAATTACATTTTCTTCAGTAATAGATTTATTTTCTTTATTAGATTTAGACCATATTTTATAAAAAGTACATATTTCATCAACTTCGATCTCGTCGTCAAAATAATTTACTAAGCTTTCTCTCATACTTTCATCCCAAAATCTTAAAAAATCATTTTGTTTAGGAAGAAATTTGCTGGTAACTCCTATAAACATATCAGTTTTTTCGTCAAAACTATATTTATTTCTTAATATTTGTTTTAGGGTTGTTGAATAAATTATATTATATAAGTTATTTTCTTGTAAGTATTCTTTCCATAAAAAATGACAATCTTTCCAAGACATTTGTAATGTATCAGATCTACTAATAAAATTATCACAAAAATCAGATACGATTTTTTCTTCTTTTTGCGTCTTTAGAAAAAGAGTATATTGTTTTAAATTATCTTCTAATTTTGAATCTATAAATAATTCGGACGACTTATGTATTTTGGAATAATGACAAGCCACACAAAGAAAATTTAGACCAATTGTTTTTAATGTCTCTTTCCATAAACTATTAGAGTAACTCTGATTAATCTTGATAAGTCGATAATTATCATATGAATTATTTTCATGGTATTTTGTAACAAATTGCGAACTAATATTTGTTATTCCAAGACAACTATTAGAAATATCTTCAATTTCTATAATCATTTTTTTGATTTGTGGTGATACTAAATATATTAGCTGTGTTTTTTTTAATAACACATCTCCGACGAGGGTTAAAAAAAATTTGGCATAATTCTTAGTTTCAAATATAGAAGGATATATATATTTTATAATTTTTTGGATAGTTTCAGACTCTGGTTTACAATCTAATAAATTTCGCTCTTTTATTTTCTTATGAATGATTGTTTTCGTTTTTTCCTTCCATTCTATTATTGTCTTATCTTTTGTAATACTAGATAATAACATATGAATGATATGATCTTCTTTAATAATTCTATAATCTTTACTATCATATTCAAAAAAAAATCCATTACCTGGTAAATAATAGAATAAATTTTGTTGAAGAAAAACTTGAACAAATATAGTTTGAGCCTTTGTTAATAGTTCATTTTTTATAATTTTATCTTTTTGAGCGATATCTTCTTGTGATAATTGACTAGGTAAATATTTAGTTATATAGTATTGTAATTTATCTAAAACAAAATCATTTCCTTTATATTTATCATATAAATCTTCAACTGTATCTATTAATAATTGTTTATTATTCATAATATAATTTAAGGTAATTTATATTTAATTTATTTTTACTATATATATATATGAATTTAAGATATGTACCAAAAAAATTATCAAAAAATGATAAAAAAAAACAAATAAAGATGATAAAAAAATCAAAAAAAATGTATAAAAAAGGACAATATCAAACTAGAAAAAAACTTATTTCTTTTCAATCAAAGGAATCGTCTCATATTAAAAATGCAAAAAAAATATATAAAGTAAAAAAAATTGGAGCAACTGCAGAATTGGCAAAAAAAACAGGATGTAGTAAAAAAACACTAAGAAATATTATTAAAAAAGGCCAAGGTGCTTATTATTCTTCGGGATCAAGACCTAATCAAACTAGCCATTCATGGGGAATTGCACGTTTAGCTAGTACAATTACATCAGGTAAAGCAGCGGCAGTAGATTTTAATATACTGAAAGAGGGTTGTAATAATAAAAGTAAAGCGCTATTATTAGCAAAAAAGGCAAAAAAAAAACATGGACATGGAACAAGAAAGGTTCCGAAAATTAAAAAATAATTGCGTTATAATCTTTAAAAACATAAGTATTTAAAGATTTATCTAGAAAAAAATAAATATAATGGCTTCTTTTTCTAATTCAAACGAAACAACAAATGTTTTGACAATTAAAACAGTTCAAATCGCTCCTTTTAGAACGTTAATGACTGCATTAAAAGATATATTACTAGAAACAAATATAACATTTCAACCAGATGGAATACGAATTATTAATATGGATAAGTCTCATACTATATTAGCACATTTGATGTTACAGGCAGAAAATTTCGAATTTTACGAATGTAAAAAAGAAAAAATAATAATAGGGGTCAATATGTTTCATTTATTCAAACTAATTAATTCAATCGATAATGATGACACCTTAACTATGTATATTGAAGAAGGTGATTATGTAGATGGTATTGTTTCACATCTAGCATTAAAATTTGAAAATGGTGAAATTAAGCAGTGTAAGACGCAAAAATTAAGATTGATTGAACCAGAGATGGAAGAACTTAAATATCCAGATGTCAAGTTTTCTTCTATTATCAATTTACCATCTTCGGATTTCCAAAAAATTATTCGTGATTTATCATGTATATCTGATAAATTAGAAATAAAATCAGTAGGAAATGAATTAATTTTCAAATGTTCAGGACAATTTGCTTCCGCAGAAATTCATAGAGCAGAATCAGACGGAAGTATGGGATTTGTTTTAAAACAAGATAATACTAAAATAATACAAGGTGAATTTTCACTCAAAAATTTAGGTTATTTTATAAAATGTACAAATTTATGTTCACAAATTGAAGTTTATTTAGAAAATGATTTACCTTTAGTAGTAAAGTATGATGTAGCGTCTCTAGGAAGTATCAAATTATGTTTAGCTCCTCTACCTACATAATAATTTCGTTACTTTAAATAATAAATAAAATATATTCTTTTATATTAGTATGGCATTTACAAGATTTAAATATGATGATTGTAGAACAGTTAAAAGTTTACAACAAGCAACCGATCCGGGAAAATGGATTTTAGATGTTCCGGGTAATGGTCCAAACCCTTGTTATATTGAAGATCCTCATATTCGTATTCAAAAATGGGGCGCAAATTTAAGAACAAACACAGTTAATTTAGAAAGTGAATTAATGGGAGTAAATCGTAAAGTAAATAAAAACGATTGTTTAACAGATACATTTGAAAAGTATAATGTTCCTAATAATAAGTTAGAATTTCCACAGTGTAACCAAGAATTTACACAGGAATCACGAACAATTGCGCCTGCGTGGATGGTAAGAGATTTAGAGCAAGTAAATTGGGAATATCCCCCAATAGATCCGCAAATAAATACGTGTATTCCATTTCAAAATAATTTAAGCACGAGGATTTTAGAAAAAGATTATTTTATTCCCAACAACACTTGTACAAATAATACACATGGTGAACTCTCTACTAAATATATGAACTCTTCACCAAAGTATGTAGGAGGTCCAAATAATTGTTCATCTATGAATAATTGTCAAGTAATAACTAATAATAATCAACGATCAAAATAAATAAAACTAATATAAAGTAATAAATAAAAATCTATTACTTTATATATTATGGAATTAGCAATACCCTTAATAGCATTAGGTGGAATGTATGTTATATCAAATCAAACGAATACTAATTGTGAAACTAATGAAAATAATGAAAGTAATGAGGAACAATCGTCTGAAAAAGAAAATTTTGTAAATATGGGAGCTAAATCAAATTATTTACCAAATCAAGATATACCTCCTCAAAATTTTCCGGTTCCCAATTTAAATCAAGTAATTGAAGACACAGCACAAAATTATCCAAATCCTAACACCGCAACAGATAAATATTTTAATCAGAATGTTTACCAAGGACGTGTTAGAAATAATGAAAAAACGTCTAATAATCTACAACAAGTATATTCACTTACAGGTAATTATTTAGATACTGAACAATTTAAGCATAATAATATGGTTCCATTCAACGGAGGGAAAGTAAAAGGTTATACATATAATGCTGATATAGCAGAATCACAATTAGATAATATGATAGGTTCCGGAAGTACAAATATTAAAAAGATTGAACAAGCCCCTCTCTTTAAACCAGAAGATAATATTAGTTGGGCATATGGTACTCCGAATAATAGCGATTTTTACCAATCTAGGCAAAACCCAGCAAACCGTAATAATAACGTAAAACCGTTTGAAACGGTTATGGTCGGACCAGGATTGAATAAAGGATACGGTGTATCTGGAAGCGGTGGGTATAATTCAGGTATGGAATCACGTGATAAATGGTTACCTCCAACAGTGGATGAACTACGTGTAGAAACAAATCCTAAACTAGAATACGAATTGGTCAATCATGAAGGACCTGCAAATTCATATATTAAAACTGCTGCAACTACATCAACGATGGGTCGTGTAGAAAAACAACGTCCTGATACATATTTTATAAATAGTCAAGATAGATGGTTAACAACTACAGGAGCAGAAAAAGGAGAGACATTAAGATCTATCCAAGAAATGGGCGTGATTAAAAGAAATGATATTGTAACAGATTATAAAGGGGCTGCTGGACCAGGTGATATGAACGCGAGTTATGCTCCCGAAAATTATGAACCGGCTAAACGAGTACAAGATAATTTAATGCCGCAAGATATAGGAGGCGGATCATGTGCAAAAGGAAAAGGACCAATCGATGACGGCGACCAATTCAAGCGTAGTCATACAAATTACGCAAATAATCGTTCTACTACACGAAATCCAGAATCATTAGGTCAACGAGTTACATCTTCAATAACTGCAGCGGTTGCACCATTATTAGATATTCTAAGACCGACACGAAAGTCAGAAACGACGAATAATGTTAGAATATACGGAGATGTTCAACCGTCCATACCCAAAGGTCCTGTATATAATCCAGACGCAGCAGCTCCCAGAACTATTCGTGAAACAACCCAATATGAAACTACATTTAATATTAATAATCAACGTGAAGGAACATATATCAATAATTACACGCCGACTGATTTAACACAAAGAGATACTACTAGTGTCTCTTATGCAGGTGGATCAGGAGGAGCAGCTACGCAATATGGAGATATGAGTTATTATGCGGCATATAATCAACATAACAACGATATTAAATCATCTACTATTGATAATCATCCAAATCAAGGGGGTATGCAATTATTTAACCAACAAATGCACGTAGTCAACAAACGTCAAGATCAAACTAGATTTGATGGACGAATGAATCCTGCTTTTATTTCAACTGGAGCGATGCCTCCATCAAAAACTACACATGGAGATATAAACATGCCTCAATATTATGACGAATGTCAAACATGCGATAGAATTCAACCAGATATTCTTAGTGCATTTAAAAATAATCCGTATACGCATAGTTTAACTACATCAGTTTAAGTTACCAATTAATATATATATATATGACCTAAAATAGTAATATATATATATAATATATGTCTATTTTAGGAAGAGAAACATTTAATTGTGTAATAAATCCACAGTTAGAATACACTAAGGGAGACTCATGGGAAGATGATGAATTTGAAGTGCCGACAATACAATCTTCGATTACTGTCCCAACAAGTTGGGACGATGAGACAGACGAGGTGATAATCGATGAAGATATCGTCTCAAAGCCGAGTATTCCTCAGTTAGTAGCTCATAAGAAAAGAACAGAGGAAAAAGAAATTGTCTTTCAGACAAAGATGAAATTATCTATGCTAGAAAACGAAACTCATGATGAGAAAAAACTACGTGAACGTAAACAGGTAGAAGAGGCGGATACCGAGTTGGTAGGGGAATTATTTGCAAAGACGTCTACAGTTAAATCTTTAAACACTACCAATATATATTCAAATGCTGGAATTGGATCTATTATATTGAAAACAAAACAAGATCATATAAATTTCGGAAGTACAATCAGTAAAAGACTAGATGATTCTTCCGCATTCAATATTGGTGCATTCTATAAATCTCTTAGTAAAACGCTCGAGAATTCTACTATCACATTGGAAGTTCTCGATGAGATACGTGACACTATAACAAAGATACGTGACACAAAGATGAAAGATACAATAGTAACAACAAAAGTAACAACAAAGAAGTCTAAAAAAGAGATAAAGAAAGCCATAGAAAAACACAACGATGTATTTGGTGGTATTGACGATATAGAATATCACGATAAATATGATAATCTGGAAGATCAATATATGTTCTAACTAAATTAAATGCGTAATAAATATATATAAAAATAAAACATTTATAATAGTATGGAATTAGATATTCATAATAAAATAAAAGAAAAATTAAATTATTTCAAAATAAATAATAAAATACCTAATATTATTTTTCATGGTCCATCAGGATCAGGGAAAAAAACAATCGTGAATGAATTTATAAATAATATTTATAACCATGATAAATGTGTTATAAAATCTTCTGTTTTAAAAGTAAATTGTGCTCATGGAAAAGGTATAAAATTTATAAGAGAAGAGTTGAAATTTTTCGCGAAAACACATATTCATTCAAATGGTGGTATATTTTTTAAAAGTATAATACTTTTAAATGGTGATAAATTAACAGTAGATGCACAATCAGCTCTTAGAAGATGTATTGAAGTATTTAGTCATAATACAAGATTTTTTATAATTGTAGAAGAAAGGTCTATTCTATTAAAACCAATATTATCAAGATTTTGTGAAATTTACGTACCAGAACCGATCCATAACAATCAGATTATAAACTTATATATCTATAATAATAAACCGTTTTTAGATATAAAAATGGAAAAAAATAGAAAAATATGGTTGAAAAAAGAATTATTATCACATAACAATACAACAATTCAAAAAATTACAAACGCGTCTCATAAAATTTATGAAAAGGGATATTCTGGTATTGACATAATCCAATTATTTGAAGAAGAACCTCTTAAAACATTCAATATAAATGAGATTAGAAAATATGAATTATTATTTGTATTTAATAAAATAATTAAAGAGATTAGAAATGAAAAACTTATTATTATTTTTATCTTGAATTTTATGTTTTTAAGTTTGGATGTGAATTTAGAAAATATTAGTTTTATGTAAATGGATGATTTTAATATAGCAACTTTACAGGGATCTAAAAATGAATGGTGTTGTTATTTAATTCAAATACTGACACCACTAGTTATGGACGGCTATAAATCAATTTTGAACGAAGCAATTAGTATATGTAAACAACATCAAGAAAACGAAAAATATCTAATGACGTTTCAAAACTATATTTCGCGTGTACCAAAGTGGAATCAAACAATAATTGATAGCGAAGTAAAAAGAATATCTGAAAAAAGTGGATGTTCTTATTTAGAAGAACTAATCACATGTGTTCATATCATTCAATTAAAAATGATAACAGCTATGCGAGTAGGTCAAAAACAAAAAAAAATAAATATTTCTATTCCAAAACTATCAGACTTTATACATAAAGTTTATACAATTGCTGCAAGAAAATTATATAAAAATATTTATCTTTATGAATTAGGGGTCAGCCCGCTACTAGCTCAAAAAAATAACCGTGAAATAGAAATTCTTATTCAAAATACAATATTGGAAGCAGTTCGTGAAAGCATACCAATAGAAGAATTTTTAAAAGTTTATCTGGATGAAACAATTGAAGAAGATATATCGGAAGAAGTAAAAGAAGAGATAATTGACGAACCAATTGAGGAAAGTACTCAAAAAGCAGGTGCTAATAAAATGTCGTCGAATGATAATGAAAATATAGAAACTAAAGATAATATACCGATGATAAATAAAAACACTAGTATACAATTTGATGATATAGATCATATAAGGGATGAAAACAATAATGAAAGTAAAATTGAGGCACCCAAAACAATTGATAGATTAGAAGAAATTAGCGAAGAAAGAAACAGAATACGAAAACAAGAAGAAGAAGAAGAAGAAAATATAGAAAAAATTAAATTTTCAGATGAACCAATTTCATTAGATAGTTTAGATGTGCATAATTTAGAAGAGCCTACAATTGAATTAATGCCTGATTTATTAGTAGATGATATAGAAATTTTAACATAACGCGTATAATCATTCATAAGAATTTGATTTTATAAATATATGCAAAATATATTTATGTTTGCTGTTATAATATCAGTTATTTATTTTACTGTAAAATATATAGAGATGAAATTTATTGAAAAAGAGCCAAAACCATTAAAACTTTTAGTAAGAGATTCTATTTTAGTCTATTTTAGTGTAATAGTATCCTATTTTTTGATGGACCAAGTATCATCATTAACACAAACAGGAGGAACCATTGTGCCAAGCAGCGCATCAACTCCGGTATTTACAGATAATCCCGAATTTTAATAAATAAAAATTGATAATAAAATTATTATTTATCTTCCAGTCCATACTTTTACTATATGTCTTGGTATTTTACCTTGTGAAAAATCAGATATATATTTATCAAAAGTATAGCGAAAATCTTGATATTTATGTATATTTCCTAATAATGATTTCCTTTTATAGTTTGTTTCTTCAGTAATTAATATTCCCATAATTCTTTCAAACGCCATACGATGTTCTCTATTTTTAATCAAAGGAATAATATTTACGATATTATATTTATCTTGTAAACGTTGTAAGAAAGTAAGTGAAATAAACGTTTGGGCTCCAAAACAACCGTACCATTTATAAAATGAAATAGCCATTCTATTACTTTGCATTTTATTTACCAAAGAAATACCATTTTTTAAATAAAGTGTAATAGTATCTCTAATATTGGATAATAAGTCGTCTCCATCAAAATGCCATAATGGCATTACATCATATTGTTTACAAATACTATCCATATTTATTTTTTTATGTATAAATACACTATCATGTAAAATCAAAGCATAATCAAAAAATTTATATTTTAATAAATAATAATATGGCAAAATTTCACCTGCTCCACAATATTCTGATTTAATCAAAATAATATTTCTAGTATTGACTAGCGGTTTTAAGAATTGTTTATTACTATTATCATCTATAATAACGATACGTTTATTTGGATAAAAACGTCGAATACATAAAACTGCTCGATTCCAATATTTATTTGTTTTTTCATCTGTTACATGTCGTGTAATTATAAATCCATAATTAATATCCATTTATAAATAGTTAGAAAAATTAATTAATGAACAAAACTAGGTATAGTATCAATATTAATCAATTCTTTAGGTTTTTCATTAGATTTTAATATGTATTTTTTAAATATATTATTTTCTAATTGTGCCTGAGGGGTATGATTATGGACATATCTAGCAATCATTTTATATAATTTAAAGTCTGGATATCTATCATCTCCATTCGTTTTATATAATAAGTTAATTCCATTATCATCAAAACACCAATTTATAATTAGTCTCTCTATTTGTGAAAATTTATCAATATCATTCAAATCATCTAAATCATCTACTAAATAATCAAAAATAGAACATCCTAACCTACATAAATCAAAACTGAAATTTGGTTCTAATCGAGGTTTCTTATCATTAAAATACGGTTCAGTGTTATACTGCGTAGCAGCATCTTCTCCTGATTTAAAACTATCGCTACAAAATATATTCCCGTTACATTTAAAAATACCTCTTCCATAATCTATAATCTTGAAAAGTTTACCATAGGTAGGAATCTTATATTGTATATTTTGAAATTGATAATATATGTATTTTTTATCTGTTGGAATATACATAACGTTATTCGTATGTAAATCATTATGTGTAAAATGAAACGTTTTTTGAAATGTAATAAGTATCATTATTATTTGCATTAAAATTGAATCCCATTCACTATCAGTTAGTTTTTTTTTCACAATCAAACTATCTAATGTTTCTGAACAGCTCTCTAATGCAATTAGTTGTACAGGAAATTGTTTTATTGTAGCAATTATTTCTTCATCTTCGATACTATTCATACTATCGCATTCAGAAGAAGATATAGATATTTCTTCACTATCTGAAGATGTATGTGATGTCCTAGAAGAACATGTAGAATTACTTTTTATTGTCATAGAGTCATTATTTAAATCTTGAATGACAAATTCTTCTAATTGTTTATTATCGTTACTTGTGTCAGAAAATAAATTATTATAATCTATTTTTTCAATAGATTCAAAAGATATATTAGATTTATAACTATCTTGTATTTTAATTGGTTTTAACTTTTTATAAGTTTCAAACATATGTTGATAATTATCAATTGTATATAATATGTCTTTTTGCTTTTTAAAAAAATCAGAATTATTTAAATATTCTAAATCATCAAATACATCAATTTTAAAATTTTCTTTAATGCATAAATAACTGCCATAAAATTCTAAACCATTTAGAAAATTATATTCGTGGAATAAATAATTATTTAAATAAGCAAATAAACCGTCTACATATGCAGAATTATTTGCTGTTTTAAGTTTATCCATTACATCCATATTTGTATGAGAAGGTAAATTAAACAAGTTCTGTTCCATAGGATATTTTCCCACTAAATATTTAAATGGGTCTAATAAGGGGGCCATTTTAAAAAATATAGGTTTTTCCTTCACTTTTTGAGTATTATTATTTTTCAATTTTGCTAAAAATTTATTATCGGATTCTTTTGATACTAAATTTGATAAATACCATTTTTGATTCAAATTGATCGTATTATAATTTGTTTCATTCAAAGAAAAAAAACTATTATAAATAGGAATATAGTTTTGAGGTTTTGTAATATTAACTAAATTTGAATCTTCTAAACTTTTGAACAAGTCTATATTTTTTCGTTTTACATAATTTATATCAACCATCTTTTCTATTCTAAAAAAGAAATTTCTAGATATTTAAACTTAATAATATATTAAGTTTAAATATCTAGAAATATAAATTTATTATATATATTATGACTCTTGAGCTTAAAAAATTCGATATGAAAAATATTAGTTTTAAACCAAATGAAAATAAAGGCCCAGTTATAGTATTAATTGGTAAAAGAGATACAGGAAAGAGTTTTTTAGTTAGAGATTTACTATATTATCATCAAGATATTCCTATAGGAACTGTGATATCGGGTACAGAGGAAGGTAATGGGTTTTACGCAAAAATGGTACCTAAATTATTTGTGCATAACGAATATAATACCGCAATTATTGAGAATATACTCAAAAGACAAAGACAGGTCTTAAAACAGATTAAAAAAGAAATGGAAACTTATAAACGTACTACAATAGATGCTAGAGCTTTTGTAATTTTAGACGATTGTTTATATGATGGTAGTTGGACTCGGGATAAAATGATGAGACTATTGTTTATGAATGGACGACACTGGAAAATAATGTTAGTTATTACCATGCAATATCCACTAGGTATTCCTCCTATGTTAAGAACAAATATTGATTATGTATTCATACTGAGAGAAAATTATATTGCAAATAGAAAAAGAATATACGAAAATTATGCGGGAATGTTCCCTACATTTGAATCATTTTGTCAAGTAATGGATCAGTGTACTGAAAATTATGAATGCCTTGTAATTAATAATAATTCAAAATCAAATAAATTACAAGACCAAGTTTTTTGGTATAAAGCAGACAATCATAATGATTTTAAACTGGGATCAAAAGAATTCTGGGAGTTATCTA
>Ga0233433_10000371_pt1 | contig 49789 bp, 42 predicted proteins | sample SI_122_August201_5_FD_179868 | JGI IMG/M metagenome (GOLD analysis project Ga0233433, IMG submission 179868) | Seawater microbial communities from Saanich Inlet, British Columbia, Canada - SI_122_August2016_100_MG | ecosystem: Environmental > Aquatic > Marine > Inlet | place: Canada: British...
GCAAAAAGAGCAGGCCGCCCACCAGGCTTATTTCGAGATGGGCTCCTAGGCGGCGAAAGGTCTGGGCGAGCAGTAGGCTGGTCAAAAGATGTAGACCGACGAGCAGCAGATGGTAGGGCGTTGGATCTTGGCCCCAGAGCTTGTGGCCCAACAGAAAGACGACTTCGGCTATCGGGCGGCCGGGCAATTCGCGGTCGGTAGAAAAGAGCAGCGAGAGATCTTGGTTCGCGGCGTTGGCATCGCGCAAATACTCAAAATCGTCGGTATCTAGTGCTTGGCTAGCGAGGCCGCCGTAGGCCACAACGGCCAACAGTGCTAATACGAGGGCATAAGCGAGCCAAGTCGTGCGGGTATCGCGCAGAGCAACCATGCTACAGCCTTCCTTGCGTTAAGTACATATTGTACTGGGTTGCTATGCAGCGAGGTGAGGATCAGATTCATAGCATATGACTCGTTTACGTCAGGTTCCAATCGCTAAGATTCAATAGAGAGGGCAGCCTGTTCGGATCGCTGGTGCACAACTGCGATCTAACGGACAAAAAGAAGAGTGGCCCGTTGCATGCAAAACTAAATTTCTAATACGAAGTTCTAAACGAAGTTGATTGCCAGATCAACTTTTTCTTTTTCCTTTTACGTATAGCATCTAACTTCTCTGTAGCCACCGTATGGCAGGTACTAATCCATCTACAATTTGGAGACTGTTCACTCACGATCTAGCGGTTGACCGCCTGTTTGGGCATGATTGCCCTCTGAAAACGGCTGGTTTCTCCAGATTACTCTGCTACCAACAGGAAATCAATGCTTAGGCATAGATTTAATTATATGTAAATAAGCGACTTATGTGGACTTTCTCGAATTTATTGGTGATCGCAAATGAACAGTGTCACAATTTGTACTCGAATTAAGGCGAGCATTGATCTATATCGATGTCTCCGCACCTCATGCTGCCTCAGACTTAGCTGGCATAATAAGCGCTTCGGCCGGGCTTTAAATTCGCCGCAAATCCTGTCCGTCTGACACCCAAAAATTTTACCCTCATCAAAGCCCCAAACGCTGATACTGATCCTCCGGCGCCTCGCACTCTTGCATCAAGCCGCGCAACAAACCCTTCATCCGTTCCTCTTGCCCCGCATCGTTTAGCGCCGCTGCCTGCCACGGATCGGCCTCCAGGTCAAAGAGCAGATTCCCATACTCGTGCTGCTTGCTCCACGCACGACCCTTGGTTTTCATCAGCCGGCACCCCTTGCTAAAGCCGAAAGGCTCCGCCAACTCCATATCAGCGAACTCCTCGACCCCGAACAGATCGCGCATATGCGTCGGCATTAGCGTATAGTCGCATAGAGGCTGGTTATCCGGCATGGCCGGTGCGCGCATATACACATAGCGCCCATCGGTGACATTGACCTGCCCACCGTGATTGCCAAACATCGCCGCCTCGCGTACCGGCGTATCGCCAGCGCACACCCCCGCCAGACTTTTGCCCAGCATATCACTCGTCGGCTTCAGCCCAAAGAAGTCCAACATCGTCGGCCCCAGATCAATCGACGGCTGCACCAGGCTCTGACGCCGCTCGCCCGCTTTGCCACAGCGCGGGTCCCAGACGAAAAATGGCGTATTCGAAAGTTCGCGATACCAAGGCATCTGTATCTTGGCCCATAGATCGTGCTCGCCGAGTAGGAAGCCGTGGTCGGTCCATACGATCAGCATCGTATCGTCCCACATATTGCCGCGGTCCATCTCGTCGAGAATATCGCCCAAGCGCGCATCACACATGCTCAATAGCGAGGCATAATGCCCGCGACACTGCTCGACCAGCTCCCGCTCCTCCGTTACCTCGCCGTATTTCGGCCAATCGAGCAAGGGCGCCGAACGATCCTTAAGCAATTCCGGATATAAGTCCTGATATTGACGCTGGGTAAAAAACGGCTCGTGCGGATCAAAGGTCTCCAACTGCAAAAACCAGTTGTCCTCGGCCTGGTTGCGGCGAATAAAATCGAGCCCGGCCTTAAAAGTCTTCGTCTGCGGTTGGTCCTCTTCGCGCTGCATATACTGCCGGTTAATGCGGTCCTGGCGGTGCCAAGGACTGTCCAGCGCATTGCTGCCGCGCGCGTCGACGGCCGGTGGGTCGGCCACCTGGCCAATACAGGGGTCACCCTCCTGCCCGCGAAAAAACTCCCAGGTCGCATACTGGCCGTGGTAGGTCGAACCGCCTGCTTCAAAATAGTGATAGTGATCCGTGATAAGATGCGAGGAAACACCCGCCTCCTTCAACATCCGCGGCATCGAATCGTCAAAGGGCTCCAATGGCCCCCAGGACCGGTGCAGAAAATTGGGCCGGCCGGTGTGTAAATCGCGACGGGCCGGCATACAGGGCATAGAGCAGACATAACTGGTATCGAAGGTCAGCGTCTTTTCCGCCAGCCGTTGAAAATTTGGCGCGTGCGTCCAGTCGCAGCCGTAGGGTGGCAGCATATGCCTGTTGAGCGAGTCAAACATCACCATTATAGCTTTCATGCATTCACCTCGTTTAATATTCGCAATACAGCACTATTCATACGTTGACCTCATCTAATAATTGCACCGCGCGCTGGCCACGCTCAGATTCAGAGTCGCGCCGGGCGATGCGCCGCAATTGCAACAACGCCCGCTCGTCGCCGCCGCGCGCCAGGTCTAATGCTTCGGCGAAACCCTTATCCCCCCACTGGGTCGACATCGGCACGACCTCTAAACCCAGGTCTTTCCAATAGTATTGCAACTCCTCATCCTCCCACCCCGTATAACATTGCTCCCAAGTAAACCCGCTGATACCCTGCAAGTGCGGTTGCAACATATGTTGCGCAATCGGCCGATCCCTGGCCTGATAGCGATTGTCCAGCGAAACCCTTAACCGATCCTCGGTGTAATTAGGCAAGGCTTGGTGCACCGTCAAGCTCGGAAAGATCAACGCGTCCCCCGCCTCGTAATTCGTGCTCAACCAGGTCCCTGCCAAATCTTCCTCATCGACCGCCAAGCCCCCAGCCCCCAATGAAAAATGATGCTCGCGCACCTGGCCGATCTTGTGCGAACCCGGCAACACCGCCAAGCCGCCCAATTCAATCGGGCAGTCCCCCACTGGCCCCCATAGCGTATAGGTCTCGATGCTGCCCTGGAAATGCACGAAGTCTTGGTGCATCGGCGTGGTATGCGCTGTATACTGCGGAAACCACAACCGCGCGATCTTCTGCGGGTGCGGCAACACCTCTCCCCCGATCACCTGCTCCATAACACGCAATACCTCCGACCAATGCCCCGAGCGGTGAAAATCCTGCAAGGCATATATCTGGTGGTAGACATCCGAATACGCGGTATCGCCCTCCGTACACTGTGCGTCAATACGCGCGATTCCGTCCATCGGATCCGTCCCCTCCACCAACCAACCACCCTGCATCAACAACTCCATAATCTGCCGCCGTAACGCCATCAACTTATCCCGCTCCATAACCCCCTTCAAGAACACATAGCCTTCTTCAGCAAGACGCCGTCGCAATTCATCTCCATCTTCAAGGGCGTCGTTGGATACCCTTAATTCCTCCACCTTATTATCCTTCGCTGCTGCCTTTTCCATTCTACTACCCTATTCGGAATTATGTTGCCACGGTTTACAGACCGATGTTGAGCTTCGGTTTTTCATCCACACTTCAACCACAGCCTAATCGCTCACCCACCGACAACTAACTAGCCGCCGGCTCCTCCTCATTCTCACGAAACCCAGCCACAATAATATTACTGCTGCGCTCCAGAATATTCCCCGGATCAATCCGGTGCGGATCATCCTCCGCCCGCCCCACCGGCCGCATCGCCGTACTGTGATAACCAAAACGTACCGATTTGCGCCACGAATCGGTGCGATTGCAATCCGACCAGTGGATCGTCTGATAATTAAAAAAAACCATATCACCTCGCGCCGCGGGCACCGCCACGCTCTCCACGATCTGCGGATGAAATTTCTCCGGCGGCAGGTGCGGTGCCGTTTCCGGACCCAGCACGTGTTCCAACGGCCCCATCTTATGGCTGCCCGGCACTACCATCAGCGCCCCGCTCTGCAAAGGGGTGTCATCGAGGTGCAGCAGACAATCGACAAAATCCGGCCCATCGTGCGGATAAAACGGATAGTCCTGGTGCATCGGAAAGGGCGTGCCCAATTCCGGTGGCTTGGCGTGCAGCACCGTGTGGTGGTACTGCACAGGGCCATCGATCAACTGCCGCAGGCAAGCGATCATTTTCTCGTGGAAGATCACCCGTCCCCATACGGCCGAATAGTGATGCGGATTATGCATAAAAACGGCTTTGGTATTAAGGCGATCCTCCTCGTCCAAATAGCGGTCCCGCCACGGCCCGACCCAACCGATCGTCTCCTCCCCCCACTGCTCGATCACCCGTACCATCGCCGCCGCCAATTGCCCGGCTTCCTCCGGCGTGAAGAGTTGCTCGACCTTCAAATACCCCTGGTTGTGATATTCTGCGATCTGTTCTTCGTTCAGCATGCCTTTGCTCCTTAATTGTCGATTTCGTCCTTATCCCCCATTGCATTGGCCACTCCGAACGGATACGCCCCAACACCGCCCTTCACTTATTCACAATGCAATAGACCAACATTTACTAACTCCTGATCCTCCCTCTGTCAACCTGCTTGGCTTCCCCTCTTTTCCGTCCTATATTCCTGCCGCACCCACTCCAGGAGATCCGCATCATGAGCACGTACCGCGCCGCAGTCATCGGCCTCGGCCGCATGGGCAGCACCTTCGACGACGAAATGAAACAGGGCGGCTCGATCTTCCTGCCCTACTGCCATGCCCCGAGCTACTTCGAATCGCCGCAAACCGACCTTGTCGCCGGCGCCGACCCACACGACGAGCAACGCCAGATCTTCGCTGAACGCTGGGGCCTCAATGAAGACCAGATGTTCGCCGACTACCGCGAAATGCTCGCCGAGGCCCGCCCCGATATCGTCAGCGTCTGCACCACGGCCCGCCACCGAGCGCAAATTGTCCAGGACTGCGCCCGTGCCGGAGTGCGCGCCATCTGGGCAGAAAAACCGATTGCCCTCACACTCGCAGAAGCCGACGAGATGCTCGCCGTCTGCCGCGAGACCGGCACCGCCCTGGCCGTCAACTGCGCCCGCCGCTGGAACCCCTTCTTCGCCGAGACCCGCCGCATGATAGAAGCCGGTGAACTTGGCGATATCCTGCAAGTCACCGGCTACGCGCAATGCGGTCTCTCGCACAATGGCAGCCACTTAATCGACACGATCCGTTACTTGGCCGGCGGCGAGGTGGAATGGGTCTTCGGGGAAATCGAATCCGACGAAGCCGCACAGGGTGAAGGCGACCCCCAGGGCAATGGCTACCTCGCCTTCGACAACGGGGTACGCAGCTTTATCCGCGCTACCCCCTGCGGCGTCGCCAGTTGGGAGTTCGACGTGATCGGCAGCAAGGGCCGCGTGCGCTCTCTCAACAACGCGCTGGAATGGGATTGCAGCGCAAGGGTCGAAGACCGGGCCAGCGGCCGCAATTTACTAGCCAAAACCCCCTTGGCCTGGCCGACGCGCATCCAGGGCATGGGCCAGACGATCATTGAGGATCTGGTAAACGCCATCGAAACTGGCGATCCTCCCCGCTGCTCGGGCGACGACGGGCTAAAGGCCCTCGAAATCGCCCTGGCACTGCGCGAATCACACCGACGGGGTGGTCACAAAATCGCGCTGCCACTTACAGACCGCAATCTCGGCATGCAATCCTCTGAAATCACCCAGGACCACACGCCGGCGCGAATCCGTCGCCTGTAAGCCGCCTCGTAGTCACTCGGGAAATATATGAACAATAAGAAAGCAAACAGCAGCAAGAAAAAGCAACTCGAGGAGGAAAAAGCCCGCAGCCGAATCAAACTCCACAAGTGGGACTTTTGAATCGCCCCTGGCTCAGCCGAGGATGAATATCTTATTGCCGATCTTGCCGGTAAAGTAATCGATCACCAGCCACAGCCCGTTACACAATGCCTCCCCCATGATCAACCCCATAAAGAAATACTGGCTGCCACGATAACGCGCCGGCCCGCCAAAACGCAAAACTAGCTTCTTAATTGACCAAGCGATCAACACGCAAAACCACGCTTTGTTCATCATGAAATTCGCGCCGATGGCGAAACCGAGCGGATGCAAAGGCCACCACAGCAGGTACTGCCTCGCCCAGGTCAATAACACCATCACCGCCGCGCCCCCCGCGAAAAAACTCAACCCAAGCCAATCCGCCCCGGTCGGTTCAAGCGTCCGCCTAGCCATGTCGTAAATCGTCGCCGGCCCGCCGCGAAACCGCCAGGCGTCTAGGTTGATACCCCCGTATTTATAGGCCAGGTGAAAAACCATCCAACACGATCCCACCGCTCCAATAAAGATAGCCAAAACAATCGCCCAGAACACTACCCTCCGGCTTTCGCGGTCCATATTCTCAATCAACTTCAGCCCATTCGCCACCATTGCCATAAGAAAGATGCGGATATCCGCCGACCAGATATAGGCGAAGGACAAATTGAAAATCCCGCCGCTACCGATCCACTGCGAACCAATGCCCTGCACGATCAAATCGGGTGCGATCATCGGCGATCGCACCGCGGCCAAACCCGCTTCGCAGACTACCCTGGTGATGCCGATAAAAATTAATATCGCCACACCCACAAAAAGCGTCCCGACCCAAAGATCGGTGCCCATCAACCACAACCAGCCAATCATCCCCAGCAAACCACAGAGCAAACAACCGACCGCCGCACGATACGACATGATCTCGTCGCCGTCATCAATATCAGCCCCCCGGCCCAACGCCTTGCGCAAGACATCCCACAGATGCCCCCTGGCCATCCACAATCCCAGCAGCACCATCGCGATAAGTGCACCGCCCCCCTGATAGGCCAACAAAGGCTGATCGGCGACCCCATAGATGAACTTGCTCGTCGATTTCAGGCCGGAGACGGCCAAAAATTCGGCCTCGAACTTGGAGAGTAGATAGAAAATCCAGATCCCGGCGGCTACTTGCGTACTGATCAGATACGAGAAACCAATCAACGCGAAACTGATCCACAATTGCACCGTCTGGCTGCCGATCAAAGGCAATGCCCAGATCAGTTGAATATTGGGCATCGACGGGTCGTATTGATTTAACGCCTTGAGGCTGCCGTAAAAAAGCGGTATCGCCCCCCCCAACCACAAGGCCCTGTTCTTGAGGAAATTATTAAACAGCCCTCGGCCCTGCTCCCCTTGGACCATCGCCACCCCGACCTGGGTCAATGGATAGGCCAATCGTTCGCGCTCCACCCATTGGCGCCGCAGAATAACGGCCGTCGATACCATGACCATATACAAGGCCAACAGGAACAGCGCCCACCAACATAGCGGCTCGACCCAAGCCCCATAGGGGATCGCATCAAGCGCGCCGCCCTCATAAAAACCCTCATTGCCACTGCCGTCATCAACGACCACCCCACGCTTTGGAAAGAGCGGAAAAAGCGTCACAGCCCATTTATTTTCGGGAGAGGCGAAATACAATATGCCGGTTATCGCCGGCAGCAGTTGCTGAGTCATTCCCATCGTGCAAAGCGCCGAGACCACCAATAACATCACATAGACCAACACCAACTCGGCCCGGTTCAGCGCGAAGGTCCCCCCGCGCCAGACCACCGGCAGATTCGCCAGGAACGAAATAAGTAGGAAAATACTAAACCAGAAACCGGGTGCGTATACATTGACGGCATTCGCCCCGGTATAATGCCAAAAAAACAGAGCGACGACGAGAACGGCCAACCCGACCGCCAAGCGAAAATCGCGCGCGGTCACCTTAAAAAGAGTATTCAGGAAACCGATCAATACCAAGAAGAGGAAAATTGCTCCCGGCGTATTGAAATCGAAGGCCATATTGCTCGATCGCATCGCCATATTGGCGTAGGGCGCACCGATCGCGAGAAAGAAACTCAGAAAGGATCCGACCCAAAAACCGCGCAGGGATAGGTGGGAGCGCCCCTCCGCATCACCTCGCAGTTCCTCACGACGACCTGCGAGGTGCTGGCTATAAGTGGTAGGGAGTGACCTGTTCACAGCGAATACAGCGAGTTAATAGTCAAAATGAGCAATATTTTTTTCACGATAGCTCGCAAGAGACTGCAGCGCAGTACAAAGAAAAAGGCTCGCCTACGGCGGGCCTTGCACAAATACAATTCAGCCAGGCATCAAGAAGAAGTAAATATTGATAATTGCGGTACATCAAGCACCGCGCTACATTTGGAAAAATCTGACATCATTCCCACATTTTCGCTCCCACATGACCTAAATCGGGTCATTGCATAGGTCCTTAATAGATGTCGACAAAAAAATAGCGCCCCGCGAGAGCAAACCACCTCCCGTGACCGGCCTACTGCAACACCCGATCACGGGAATCCGCAGTTCGATTTTTTCGATCTGCTACTCAACCTCAAAAACTTTCGCCTGCGGCAAAAACAAAAGCCTTCGGGCTCCGAACCCGCCTCACCATTCGAATTTCTCGATCACCCTGCCGTCGACACCTACCCTGAGCGTCGTGCGCCGCATCAGAGTCGAATTGCCCTCGCTCTGATGCCAGATCGTATACCAGAAAGTCCGCGCAAGAAAATGACCGCGTGGCGCCAGCGAACGCCCCCAGCGAAATTGTCGAATCGCGGACGGCCGTACCCCGAACGCACGCCCCATCGCACTGACATTTACCACGGGCAACCAATACGCCTCTACCGTGGCATAGGGATAGACCCACTCCTCCATCATCCCGACCTCATGCTGGAGCAGTCTCTCACCGGCGCGACTGCGGTCGATCGTTCCGGTTGCGTCGGCACAGCGCGGCGCCGTCGAGAGCGCCACTATGAGAAGTGGCCAAGCGGCCTTGAACACAAAGCGTCTTGTTCTATAGATTATATTCATCCTACCTATCATATCGGCGTTGACTAACGCCGAATTCAACCCGCTGGGAAGAAATATGCTCCAGTTCTCCGGTGTAGCCGGCCCGATAGACTCAAAAAACGACCATATAAGCCAACGCCTCCCCCAGCGACTTGACCCTCATCTTTGAACGGGTCATAGATTCACCATTCGCCCGGCGAATATTTGAAGACCGCTACTAAAGCACGAAAAACCTATAATACACCCTACGAAATTAACCACCATGCAAAACGAGAACAACGCACCTATCTTATTTTATGTCGCCGATCCGATGTGCTCTTGGTGCTGGGGGTTTACGCCGACCATCGAAGCCCTGCGCGCCGATGATCGAGTCGATCTCCGCTATGTGATGGGCGGCTTAGCACGCGATTCACAAGAGCCGATGCCGGCCGATATCCGCAGCTATGTCCAGGGCGCTTGGCGCGAAGTTGAATCGCGAACCGGGGCGCGATTCAACTGGGACTTTTGGCAGCAGTGCGAACCCCGCCGCTCAACCTATCCCGCCTGCCGCGCGGCACTGGCCGCTGCGAACCAGGGCCGTGGCCAAGAGATGTTCCACCGCATCCAACAAGCCTACTACCTCGAAGCCCGCAACCCCGCTGACAGCGAGACTCTCGTGGCCCTGGCCGGCGATCTCGACCTCGACGGCGAACGCTTTGCCGCCGACTTGGCCTCCGACGCAATAGAAGAGGCACTGCAAGAGGACTTCCATCTGCGCCGCAGATTCCAGGCGACCGCCTTTCCCAGCCTAGTCCTGCAAATAAAAGAGACCTATCGTTGGCTCAGCCGCGGCTGGGAAGAATCAAATACGGTGCTCGCCCGACTCGACGAAATACTCCACTCCACAATAGCAGACGAGGTCAAATGAGTATCGGCATTGGCATTATCGGCACCGGCGGTATTTCTCAAGCCCACGCACGATCGCAGCAAACACTGTAAACGAGTGATGGTGACGCGTTCCGGCCCTATGGCCGGTCAGCTAATGCTTGCAATAAAGCACGGCGCACGACAGCGAACTCCTGCGGATCTTGACTGTAGTCGCTCGCCGAGCGCACCAGTCGAGCGCTCAGTGCCTGCGCAGCGTGCCCGCCCGCCTTGGCCGCCAACATCACTAATAGTTCGTAGTCCTCAATCCCATCGCGCACATTCTCCAGACGAATGCTGCTGATCGGGCCGTCGGCCCCGGCGTAGAAAAGCGATCCGTCGCCATTCGCCGTCCCATACGAGGCGGGGTTCCAACTCGTCCGGCCAAAGGAATCGGCGTTTAGAGGAGCGCGTTGCTCGGGCCAGCGGTTCATCGCATAATAGAGAAAGCCCTCAATGCCGCGTTGATGTGCCATCCACCATAAAAGCCTCGCCTCCAAGGCTGGATACTCCACAAACCAGTTGGCGTATGGATGCTGCGGGCTGATGCAGATATACCACCAAACTTCAGCCCCACCCAGCCGGGCTTGCGCCGCCGTATCTGTTTCATAAACTGCTGAAAGCGGCACCCAAATATCCACCAACTTCCCTAATTTTTGGTCCACTCCCAGCCCAGGATCGCGCGCCGTGGTCGCCAACCGCAATTCGGGATAACGAGCCTTGAGAAAGGCGAAGACCCGTTCCATCTTATCAAAATCGTCGACCTCTACTTCATCGAAGCCATAGAGATAAGCCTTTGTGGCAAGCCCCAGTTCATGCAATTGTGCAACAACCGGATCGAGGCGCGACGCTAACTTCGCCAATCCGGCCCCGTCGTATTTCGCCTCGGCGTCTAGATAGAGCAGATTAAAGGCATTCAGTCGACCGCGCTGAGCAAGCGCCGACAATTCCTCCAGATCCGGCGTTTCCCGGCGATAAAGATGATCGAGATTGATTCGGTGATCGACGATAAAATCCACATAGCGCTGACGCAATGCGCCAGCCCTTTTAGAGCCATAGACTTGCTCCAGCATATCCCCATAGAGCGAAAAGGCCGTCTGCACCGTCGTACTATCGGGCAAGGTCACGTCGTAGACCTCCAACTCCAGCGGTATCGCCCCCAACCGCGCCCCATCCACCCAAATCCCAACTTGCCCGCTATATACCCCGGCGACCGTCTCCTTCCCCGTCCTTAGCGCCAGCCACGCCACCTGATTTTCCCCTCGCCGGATCTTGAACGCACTGCGCGGCAAGAGCGGATCGGGCCACCACCCTGAAAAATCGACCGGGTATTCGTCCGGTTTTTGCGTTAGCACATAACCAACTTGTGACAGGGTTATATCGTCAGGGGGGAAAACCGCACCGTCCTCCTCGTGCTTCAACTGCTCGATCTGCAACCGCAACCCCACAGCCCGTTCGGCGCGCCAAGCAATCTGTACCCCTTCGACCTCGTTGCGCGCCATCTCTATGCGCAACGGCGGGCCACCACCAGCCTTAATCATCCGCTCCGTATAGAGCGCTTGCCCAACCCGTGGTAAATCCCCGCGCATAATTTTCTGCGTGCTCTGCTCGCTCCAGGCAACCAAATCGGACCGCCGCGCCGCCGGAAAGACCGCGAATTCGCCCAGATATAGCTCATCGCTGCGGTGATTCCAAACCAGGTCCGTAGCACCAAGAAACATCCGATAGCGCCCCGGTGCTCCACCCGACCACGTCCAGTCGAGCCGCTCCGTCTCCTCTATATGCTCGGCAACGGGCACCCCCTGGTCGTCGCGAATCTCCACGCGGTAGAGCGCCGCGCGCGCGCGCTTGCCGCGTACGCGCACCGCTCCCCCGCCAAAGGGGTCCGCCAAGAGTTCGGCCGCCGCCGGATTCACCTGATCGGCGATTAAGCGAATATCGTCCAGTGCCAGTGTATAATTGCGGCCCGGATGGCTCATATATAGATCTATGAGCACAACCCGATCCAGATCGATCTCCTGCCGCAAGAGCCCCAGGTCAACGCGACAGATCTGTCGCCCCCCCGCTGGCAAAGTAAAGAGACGCGTCGCCTTAGTCCCGTCCGCGTCGTCTACCCGCAGCTTTAACAACGCCGCCAAAGCGGACCGATTCTCGACCGCAAATTCCAGCCAGTCGTAATCGTCCCAATTCCCCGCAGTAAAAAGGCCCTCGCCATACAAAAGGCGCAAAGACGGCCACCGGTCACGCCAGGGATGCCAACGCGATACCCGCCTAAAATGCAGCAGGGCCTGCCCCTCCTCCACCTTGGCCCCGACATCCAAGTCCCACGCTTTCAACGCATTACCCCGTTCAAAATCCTCGAGTACATGCACCGCCAATGGATCGGCCAATACCGGTGACGCCAGCAAGCCGAGCAGTAGAAATATCACAGTTCGATACGGGGTTTTACACTGCAACTAGGACAGATGCGACGCACATGTTCGCGGCGTACCTGCCATAGGTCTTTGGCGAGCACCAGTTCGCATTCGGCTTCGCCGACCTTGCCACGCCGTTGCAATTTTCGGCGATCGAGTGTCGTGTCGATCCGATCCGTTGGCACCGGGCAAGGACCATCGCGAAAAGCCAAGCCCAACACTTCTTCAACCGAACCGTCCTCCCGCACGATCCGATCCTTATTGGCAAAAGACGCGATACACCTGCACGGCACCGACATCTCCGCCACATGGTAGGCGGTGCTCGTATCATGCGTCGTACCTAAAGCCAAGATATAACCGCCGCCGTGCACCAACTTGCCGATCGGACTGTCCTCGGCCCAGATCCCGGCTTCGAGATGTTCGCTGCAATAGTCCTCGGCGCGCGGGCCGATCGCCGCCACCGCATGTGTCGGATGCATACTGCGCACGGCTTCGGCACGGCGCCATAACGCGTCGGGTATTGCGCCATTGGTGGTGGGTGTCGTCAATGGATTATAGACGTTGGCCGCGCGATGGTTAAACGAAGGTAGTAAGAGCGTGCCCCGGCGGCCGACGGCCTGCAAGAGCGCATCGATTACCGTCTCGGCACCGCCGGCCACTTTGCCGATTGCCGATAGCGAGCTGTGCACCATCAAGTCCATACCCGCCTCGACGCCCAAACTCCGCAACGCCGCGACAAGCTCCTTACGACTGATCATCTGTGCTGGATCGCTCAATTCGACATAGCCCAATTCGGCATGCGCGGCGAAATAGGCATGTACCCTTTCGATCGCGACGGGCTCGCGCGATGTGTTGCGCAAGCCATCACCCGCATCAATTTCCTCGCAGGCGATACGCTCTGCGATGGCGCTTAAATCGCGACGACCATCGGCCCAAAACAAAGCCCAGGATGCAAGTTTGGCACCAGCGATTTTTTTATTTATCGCCTCGGGCGTATTCTCCGCCGTCGGTGATAGCACCGCCGTGCGCCGGGGCACGAGCCGGGCTATCGCGGATTGACGCGGGCGCTTCTCTGCGCGCACATTTTGAGTCGCCGCCGCGACCTGCCGCTCGCCCTCCGCCATCGACGCGAGCACCTCGCCGCGCTTCCCCCCCCAAAGCCAACGTTCTAATCGCCGCACACTGCGACTGTGCGCTTCGCGTATATATTCTGTTTCGACCCGGGGCCTCTTTTTCTTGCCCAATGCCGAAACGAAATATTCATTCTCCGAAAGAACCAGTTCCCCCGCCTCGCCGCTGCCCATATCGGCCAAATAATACAGATAGGCTGCCATTGACGCCGCACAGGTCTCCAGCCCTTTCGGGCTCAGCAATTTGGCAACATCGGCCGACGAGTGATAGGCGTCGAAACCACGACCGTCGCGCCGATGGTGCGTCGTGATCCAAGGGCAGGGAAAACCGTACTGCGGGTCACCGATCAGCGTATCCGAAGTCGACATAAAATTCTCTGGGCATACCGTATACCCCGGCCGGTGCCGCCGCACGCCCGACCGCAAGATCGCCTCGCCGATCCGGTCGACAAAACCGGCCGACATCGGGATACTCGCATGCCATTCCAAACGGCCGTCGCAGACCTCGGGTTTAGAACCGACGGTGTCGATGCAAACGCCGGCCAAAGGCGTCTGCAACCGTCGCACCCGCTCGAGATACGCAAAAAAACCATAACATTCGTAGGCATTGAGCAAACGAATCGTGCGTCTTGGCCGTTGGATCTTGCCTGCCCGAATCAGCCCTTCGACCACTCGGGCGATTTCTAGCGTCAACGCCACGCCCGAAGCATTGTCCACCGCCCCAGGTTCGGCGCTGTGCGCGATCGCCCAGACCTCGTCTTGCGGGTCACCGGCTCCCTTGATTACCCCGCTAACGACATCGTGACTGCCAACGTATTTGCGGATATCCGCCTTGACCTGCAAGGTCAATTCGCCATGGCGGCGCACTAGGCGCCGGAGTTTTTCGCCCTGTTTATCAGAAAGCACAAAACCCACCAGCCGCGCCGAAGACCGCTCCAGGGGAATCGCGCCCCAGCCGAACTTGGTCCAAGCCAGCGCATCCGGCAGATTGCGCACCGACCCGTCGACGATCACACCGGCTGCGCCTTTATCGGCCAATAGCTTCAGTCCGCTGCGCGGATCGAGCTTTGTCAGTACGATCGCGCCGGCCAACCCGTCCGCCGACAACCGCTCGATCGCGGTCACCTCGTCGATCACCACAAGCCGCAATCGCAATCCTTCGCGCGGCGTCCCCGCACTCCATTGGATAACGTGCCACGGATTCTCGCGCCAATCCAAGACCCTCTGCTTTACCGGATGCACCACATCCACGGTTGCCCCCCTGACATCGCACGCCTCTTGGATGACCCATCGCCCCGAACCGATCCGTCCTCCGGTCTGGATCGACTCGACCTCAGCCTGGGCTCCTGCGACTTCATAACGCCGCACCAAGGTTTCCGTCGTCTCGTGAAAGCGGTCGAACGAATTCCACCGATCGGTCGCGGACACCTCCCGCACCGACCCCATCAGTTCCTTTCCGCTCGCTTCCCGCAACATCAGCGGCAATGTCTCGCGGCAGAGTTTTTGTAATGACTTAACTATAGCCAAAATCGCCCTCCTTCTTTCCCTCCAACATAAAAAAAGGAGCGCCTTGCACAAAGGCGCCCCCATATATAACTGAGGGCGAGAAAGCCCCCGGAAAATCGCCGCACTAATTCTTACCCGGCCTCCAGCACCTCACCAAGCTCTTCCCATTCCCGCCAAAGTCCCGCCAGAATCTGTTCCAACTCCCCGTATTCTTCCCCCAACGCATGCACCTGTTCCATATCCTGCTTTTCCCCCACGGCCGAAATCCGCTCACTCAGCAAAGCCATCTGCTCTTCGAGCTGTGCAATCTCCTCCTCCACCTCCCGCTGCCGACTCGCCATCTTTTCTAGTTGTTTGCGTTCCCGCCGCGTCTCCCGCTGCACCTCGCGTTCGTCCTGCCGACTCGCTTTTCTCATCTCCTCCGCACCGCGTCGCGTTTCTCTCCATTGCAAATACACCTCCCACCCTCCCTCCATCACCTGCATCGCACCTTCCCCTACGGCCCAGACATGCGTCGCCAAGGCCTGGACCAGATAGCGGTCATGGCTGACGAGAAGAAAGGTCCCGTCAAAATTGGCCAGCACGTCTTCAAGCACCTCCTGCGAGGCGATATCGAGATGGTTCGTCGGTTCGTCAAGCACCAATACGTTGACTTCCTGCACCGCCAAGCGCACCAGCGCCAAACGCGAGCGCTGTCCACCGCTCAATTCGCCGATCGGTTTGAAGACCTCATCGCCTTTAAAAAGAAAAGAACCGAGCAATGTCCGGGTCTCTTCGATCGACATATCCGGGCGGATTCGGCGCACCGTATCGACCAGGTCTGCACCTTTGTCAAGATAGTCGTGGTCTTGCGAGAGATAGCCCATTTCGACCACGGTCCCGGTCTTGATCTTGCCCGCGAGCGTTGCCAAATCGCCCAAGATACTGCGCATTAAAGTCGTTTTGCCCGCTCCGTTCGGCCCAACAACCGCGACCCGCATTCCCCGGCGAAGCTCCATATCCGGCATCCGCAATATCGGCCGTTCGGGCTCGTAACCAATCTCGACATCGCTAAAATCGAGTACGATATCGCCGCTGCGTTTGGGTGGACTAAGCCGCACGCGTATCTCTTCGTGACGCTGGGGTTTGGCTATCGCCTCATCGCGCATAAAACGCTGTAAGCGGGTTCGCCGCCCCTGAGCTTCCTTCGTCCGCTGACCGGCGATATGGCGGCGGATAAAATCCTCAGTCTTGGCGATATACTCTTGCTGCTCCTGCCATTCTTTAAGACGGCGCTGGTAGCGCTCGCCGCGCTGGCGGGCGTAGGCGCTGTAATTGCCGCGATACGTTTCGAGCACACCAAACGCCATTTCCCACGTGCGATTGCTGACCGTATCGAGGAAATAGCGATCATGGGATACGACGACCAGACCGCCCTTGAAATTCTGCAGAAAACTCTCAAGCCATTCGACCGCAACCAGATCCAGATGATTGGTCGGTTCATCGAGCAGTAAAAGCTCAGGATCTTCCAATAACAATCTAGCCAGCAATGAACGCGTGCGCTGGCCGCCGCTCAGATGCGCCATATCCAATTGGAAATCATCCTCGCCAAACCCCACCCCCATAAGCACGGTGCGAATTCGCGTCTCATAGGTATAGCCCTCGCGCCGCTCGAACTCGGTCTGCAACGCGCTATAACGCGGCAAAACCTCGGCATCGTGCAAGCGCTGGGCCAACTCCTGCAACTCCGCTTCCAAGCGCCGCAAATCCGCAAAGGCCTCAAGCATCCCCTGCCACAGGGTCATCCCCGCGAACACCGGCGGGTCCTGTGGCAGATAACCTATGCGTAAGTCGCGCCGACTCTGCAGCTGACCAGCCGTCGCCTCCTGTACTCCGGCCAATATTTCGAGCAAAGTCGTCTTGCCCTCACCATTGGGGCCGACCAACCCAATACGGTCCGCCATCTCGATACTGAAGTCGAGGTTTTTGAATACATCTTGTGCGCCGAAATACTTTCCGACACCCGCACCTTTGAGCAATGACATAGTTTCTTTCTCGCAAAATGGATCTTCCTAAAAAAAGAGTATATCGTATAAAAAACAAACGGGAAGCCCCGAGACGAAACCGTCCGGAGCTTCCCGCTACTAGCTGCGGCTGCACGCTGGGCAGTGGGCGGCGAGGGCCTATGCCACCACCTAGCCGTTTAGATCAAACGCTTCCTGGAACTCCGAGATCTCTTGCGTATCGATCTCGGGGTCGAAGGGTTTCGAGCTCTCCCCCTGATATCGCATCCCGATGCTCTGGTACTGTGAATTACACATTGCGGCTTTTGCGCAGCTTAACTTATGTCACTTATTTTCATTCTGACGGTGATATAGTATTAAAATAAAAATGTATAGGATATGGGGGAATTAGTACTTAGAGTCTCTTTTGAACATCTCCCGAGCAAGCTGAATATTTATGAATGAATCTAGCTTAGACCTCAGTTTATATTTGCATGCCTTTCCACAGATTCCAACAACTCGCCACATCTTCTTAGAACGCAATCTGTTCCCTCGCGCTGGATACATCCTGAGCAAAATTTTACCCGGTGCGCATTGGCTATTTATAGCCGACCGCACCACCTGGCCTCTGGCCGGCCCCGCAATCGTTGCGAGTGCACAAAACGCTGGGATCAAAACCGCTGAATACATTATAGAAGAAAACAAGCCCATCGCCTCCGACCGAGCCATCGCCGCCCTACAACCCCATCTCACTGGGATTACCGCCATAGTGGCCATCGGCTCCGGCACTCTCAACGACATCGGTAAAATGACGGCCCATAGGGCTCAAATACCCTATGCCGTGCTCGCCACCGCTCCCTCGATGAACGGCTACACCTCTTCGATTGCCGCGCTGCTCGTCGACGGTGTTAAAACCACGCAACCATGCAGCCCCCCCGTAGCCTGTCTCGGCGACCTCGATTTACTCGCCGCAACGCCCTATCGCATGATCGCCGCCGGGCTCGGCGACTTGCTTTCAAAATCCGTCAGCAATGCCGACTGGCTGCTCGCCCGCCAGCTCAACAATGGCACCTATTCCACCGAAGCGGCCGCTCTAATCGACAAAAGCGCCGAACTGCTCGCAGACGTCGCCGGCAAACTACCCGCTCGCGATACTACCGCCATAGGCCAACTGATGGCCAGTCTCTGCTTATCTGGCCTAGCGATGAGCGTCGCCGGGTCATCAGCGCCGGCCAGCGGCGGCGAACACCTGATCAGCCACTACCTGGATATGACCCATTATGCCCTGGGCGAATCCAACGATCTGCACGGCTGCCAGGTCGGCGTAGCCACCTTGGCGACGGCCGCGCTCTACGAAAAACTGCTCGCACTCGATCCGACGTCGATTGACGTCAACGCACTCGTCGACCGCCACCCGCCTTGGGCAACCTACGAGCCCATAGTCCGCGAGCGTTTTGGCCCGCTGGCCGAAGCCGTCCTACCGCATGCCAAAACAGGTTACCCGGACAGTGACCAACTCCGCGTACGCCTTGAACAGATACAAGACCAGTGGGAGATCTTACACGCCGAACTCCGACCCAGTCTTCGCGGGGTCGCCGCAATTCGCACCGAATTACTGGCCGCCGAATGCCCGACTACCTTCGCGCAAATCGGCGTTTCACCTGAGCGAGCACAAAGGGCCCAAACCCACAGTAAGGATATTCGCGCCCGCTATACGATCCTGCATCTCGCTGCGGAACTTGGCTTGGCACACGAATGGACAACGGGGTTGTCACACCTTATATAGTAGCATTAGCTATCCCATCCACGGTTCCACAGCCCTAAAAAAATGCACGGTCCAAAATGATCACACTCGTGTCCGTCACTACACAGAATGTTCTGCTCTTCAAAAGCGTTCGCCTGCAAACCCCACAGGATACGCCCAGGGCCTTTGGTTCGACCTATGCCAGAGAAGCCGCATTCACTGATGCCGATTGGATCGAGCCACGGCGCAGTGAACAGGTCAACCGTCGGCTACTGCCTTCTACCAAAACAACGGTTTCACCATGCCCCGCCAAAGCGAACACCCCCCCCAACGAGCCCGACCTCATTCTATACGAGAGGTCCCGTACGTTGACGAGCCCCGGTAGCAAAAGTCCTTGATAAATGACCAGACATACCAAGAGACGATAGCAACTAACCTATACTAAGGAGACCCCAATGTATTCGATTGGCCTAGCGATGACGCTGCGTCCCGGAGCTTATGCCGAGTATAAAAAAGCCCACGACGAACTCTGGCCCGAGATCGCCGACAGCATGTCCGACAACGATGTAAGCATGGCCATCTACCACTTCGGCGAAAACCTGGTCATCCACGCCGTCGCCCCCACCGAGGCCGCCTGGAACAAGAGCCGCGACGTGCCGATCCTGGAAAAGTGGTTCGAGTATATGTCGACCTTGTTGACAACCAACCAAGAAGGCGAGATCCTCTTCGAGGACCTGCCCGAAGCCTTTGCTTTTGGTATATTCAAAGCGGATTAACCAACGCCGCTAGTCGCATCGATCCGCACTTAAAAAATGACCCTTTCAGTCTGCCTCGCTGGTCGATCCAGAAGGCCAGATCGGCATTGTCGTAGCGAGCCTCAATGAGGAATTAACCGACGGCGTCCCTGAGGAGATCGCACCCTATTGAGCATAGAACTTCTACTCGTTGCACGGCGCAAAATGGTGGCGCGCACACTGGCAAAAGAGCGGTCAGGTGGAAGTTGAATTAGCGCATTCGTTACACAATGGCTGGCACCACTGGCTTGCTTGGGAGGAGTTGTAAATTGCCCACGGACTCAGCAGAGAAGACACCGTCGACGCGCAGACGGTGCGTATCGACGGCGGTAAACGCCTGGGTTTCACGCGGGTGATCGCACGGAAAATCTGATAATCCGTGCACTTGCAGTGCAGGTCACACAAAACGGCCGATAGGCTTCAGCCCTTCACCGCCCCAGCCGTCAAACCGCCGATAAATTCTTTTTGCAGGATGAAGAATAGAATAACCACGGGCACCACCGCCAAAAAAGTCCCCGCCATCATCGAGCCATAATCCTGGGCGTAGAGCCCGACCATCTGATTGAGACCGATCGGCAGGGTAAAACGATCCTGGTGGTGCAGGACGATTTGCGGCCAGAGGAAATTGTTCCACGAACCCATAAAAGAAATCAGGCAGAAAGCGCCGATCATCGGCCGTGACACCGGCAAGACCACGTCCCAATAGAGCCGCAGCTCGGTGCAGCCATCGATTCGCCCCGCCTGCAGCAAATCATCGGGTAAGTCGAGCATCGACTGGCGAAACAAAAACATGCCAAAAACACTCACCGCCCCCGGTATAATCAGCCCCAGATAAGAGTCGACCAGCCCCATCGCGTAAATCAGTTCGTACATCGGCGCCAGCATCACCTGCGCCGGAATCATCATCGTCGCCAGCATTAGCACCATAATCAGCTTCTTGCCCTTGAACTCGTATTTGGCCAGCGCGAAACCGCCCAGTGACGAGAAGAACAACTGCACCAACACCGTGGCCCCGGCAACGAAGAAACTGTTAACCATAAAACGCACATAGGGAATCTGCGTAAAGAGCTGCTCAAAATTGTAGCCGGAGACCCGGGGGGCAAAGAACAGGTAATGGAAGAGGTCGTCCGGCCCCTTGCTCGTCGCCGCGATCAGCCAGACCAAAGGCGTCAACATCAATACCGCACAAGCACCGAGCGCCGTATAAAGCGCGATCTTCGACCCACTCAAATCAATCCTCCGTCTTCCAGGTGCCCGACAGCCGCATCTGCACCAACGAAATCACCAGCACGGCAAAGGTCAACGTCCAACCAATGGCTGAGGCATACCCCAAATCGCCTGCGACAAAGCCGTTTTGGTACAGATACATCACCACCGTTAAGCCCGAGTTATCCGGTCCGGCGGTATTGTTGAGCATCACATAGGGCAACTCAAAAAGCTGGAACGAGCCGATCGTGCTCAATACCGCGACAAAGACCGCCACCCCGCGGATTCCAGGCAGGGTAACGTGCAAGAATTGCTTGAAAGGACCGGCCCCATCGACCTGTGCCGCCTCATAGAGCGAGCGATCAACCCCCTGCAACGCCGCAAGAAAATAGATCATATTGAAACCGACATACATCCACAACGAAGTCAATATCAATGCCGGCATCACCAGATCTGGGTTGCCCAGCCACTTGGTATCGATCGCCACGTCGAAGAGCGAATGCAGGACGCGGTTCAACAGACCGAACTTCGGGATGAAAATCACCGAGAACAGCACCGCGACAAAAACCTGGCCGACAAGGTGCGGTGAAAAGAAAGTAAAGCGAAAGAAATCGCGCCCCCGCACCATGTTGCTATTGAGCAATAGCGCCAAGCCCAAACTCAAAGGCAGCTGTAAAAAGACCGAGCCGCAGGCATAGATGCAGGTGTTCCACACCGCCTGGTGGAAAGCCGGGTCGCCGTAGAGGAAACGGAAATTATCCAAGCCGACGAAGAGCTGGGACTTCGGCCCATTGGTAATATAAAACGAGAGCTGGATGCTCTTGACCAACGGGTAGAGCGTAAAAATGAGAAAGAGCACTACAAAAGGCGCGACAAAAAGATAGGGCGCATAGCGGTGCTGCAAGCGGAAGAGCAAGGATCTCAATAGGGGTTCCTCCGCATATAGCGGCGCACCTCGGCGGCGGCTTCGGCCAACCGGGTCCGCGCGAAATCCTCAAAGCCCGCCTCGCCATTCTCGCGATAATAAACCGCGCACGCCGAGATCACCCCCGACATCTTCGATTTCGCTGTCTCGACTAGTGGGCTGGCGTATTGCGGCGGTACCTCGTCGGCGAGATTCGCGTAGAGCCGGCCCAGCGGCTGCCCCGACCAATAAGCGCGCTCTTCGTCAAAGGCCGGGTCCTCCCAAGCGTCTTTTAAAGGCGGTAGAATATTCGTCTCGCGAAAACGCACCGCCAACTCGGCCTTGTCGAAATACATATGCTCGGCGACCTGCCAGGCCAACTCAGGATTGGGACAGGCCTTGGTGATGCCCAACATCGTGCCGCCCCAAGTGCTAGTGCGGCGGCCACCCGGCACGGCAGCCGGCAGCGGCATCAGCGCCATTTTTCCGTGCATTCTGGGAATATCCGTCTCGGCGACCTTGCTGCGCCAATCCGGACAGACAAAAGACAGGAAATAACCCTGCTCGACGGCTTGCGTAAACACTCTGCCCGACCCCAGATCCGAAGCGATACGCCCCTCGCCGGCAACTAGGGGGATAAAAAAAAGCAAGGTCTCGAGCGCGGTCTCGTCGTCCATCGTCAACCGGCTCTCGGCGTCAAAATAACCGCCGTCGCGCTGAAAGAGGAACATTTCGTAGTGGTGCGCGCCGCTGTCTGAAAGCTCGATCATATAGCGCTCGCCCGGCACGGTGATCTGCTGACCGACGCGGACAAAGTCTTCCCAAGTCTTGATTTGCTCGACATCGATGCCGGCGGCCTCGAAAAGATCCCGGCGATACGCCAACATCACCGGATGCACATCGTGCGGCAACCCGTAGATCTTGCCTTTGTTGGTATAGGGGGCAAAACGCGTCTTGACGATGCGATCATAATAACCGGTCGAGCGCAAAAACGGCATGAGATCGATAAAACCCACGTCTTCCGGAGGTCCGCGGAAAAAAGAACCCGCCCGGCTGATCTCGACTTCGACCAGGTCCGGCACATCCAAATCCGCCCAGAAGGCGGCTCGGAGCCGGCTGGTCACCGCCTCGCCGTGCACCAATTGCACATCAAGGGTAGTGCCGGGATGTTTGGCCTCGAAAGAAGGCGTGGCCTTCTGGTAGGGTACGGAATGGTTGCGGGCAAAGGTCCAAAAACGCATTGTAGCCCGCTGCTCTGAGACCGGATGGAGGGCCAGATAAAAACCGGCGACCACCGTGATCAACAAAATCAGCGCGGGTGCTTTGCCAAAGGGCAGCATATCTTCAAAGGATCGATCGGCCATATGGACTCGCAAGGTACGCAGTACGCATCGTCATTGCAACAACAATAACGATGTAACGTGATAAATAATAGTAGATTGCGATAAGTTACTTTAAGGGGAAAATTAGGTAAATTGTGTTTCACAACAAGACATCATTACCTATGTTTAAGCATAAAGCACAGTTATAACAGCAGCACGATTACAGCCATAATAGCCAACGAATGCCGCCGCAACCACGCTCTATATTCTCGAACGCCATTCGCGCGACCTTAGACGCACCGCGGGACAAAACGAAAATATCATGGCCGACACACCAGACAATCGCGACGATCAACCCGACATGCACGGCGAGATAGAACAGCTCCGCAATGAAGTCGACCGCCTACGGTCACGTGACGTGGCCCAGGAGCTCAAACTCTCCGAAGCCAAATACCGCGCCCTAATAGAAGGCAGCTCGGATTTTATTTATGTACTCGACAAAGAGGGGTGTTTCACTTTCGCTAACCAGGAGGTGGAAAACCTGCTCGGCTATACCCCCGACGAGATCTTGGGCAAACATTATTCCGCTATCCTACTCGCCGAGGACTTGGCCTCGCTGAAATACGCCTTCGCCGAGCGGCGCACCGGCGAACGGGCCACCCACCAACTAGAGATCCGGCTGCGGTCGCGCAGCGGGGTCACCGGCGACGTGGATATGGATATCCGCCATTGCTCGCTGAGCGCCAGCGGTATCTACCAGGACGAAGCCTACTGGGGCACGCACGGCGTCGCCCGCGACATCAGCGAACGCAAATACCAAGCCACCAAACAACTGGCCCTGCAACAGTTGCACCGCTCGATCTGGACCATGACTCGCGCCGACGACATACACCCGGTGCTCACCGCCATTCGCGACTGCCTGCATACGATGGAAGTGCCCTATGGTGAGTTCGGCGTCTATGTGCTCGATTTGGGCGAACCACCGATCGTGCATTTTTACGGCACGTACGATTCGGCGGAGATCACCAAGAAGGGCCAGTGGATGGTAACCGACGCCGAAAGCTTTGCCGGACACACGATGGGCGTCTGGCAAAGCGGCGAGATGGTGCATTCTCGGGTCCTCGAAAACGACACGACTCATCACTATCGAGACCGCCTCGCCGAGTTTTTCGGCGATATCAACTCGATTATCGACATTCCCTTCTCGCACGGCGTACTGACCGTGACGACCAAAGACGGCACCCGGTTTTCCAGCCGCAATATCTCCTTTGTACGGGAGTTAGCCGAGGCGCTCTCCGACGGATTCCGCCGCATGGAGGACCTGCTGGATCTCAAGCTCTCCGAACAGCGCTACCGGACGCTAGTCGAAACGCCGAACCTGGTGGTGATGTTGATCGACACCGAGGGCAACTTCCTCTACACCAGCCCCCAGATCGAAACCTGGCTCGGTTACGCACCCGCAGATTTTTACGCAGACGCTTCTCTGATGATGCGACTCGTGCACCCCGCAGACCAGGACACGCTCGGCTCTTTTATGACCACGACCAATGGCATGCCGGTGCTGCGCAACCTCGAATACCGCTGGTCCTCGACCGACGGGCAGTATCATTGGGCTTCCGGGTGGCTCTTCCCCGTCTACGAGACCGAAGGCGACGCACAGGTCAAAAGAGCGAATATGGTCCAGGTGGTGGTACAGGATACGACCGAGAGTAAACAGATCGAAAACCAGATCAAGACCTCACTCGAAGAGAAGGAAGTGCTGCTCAAGGAGATCCACCACCGAGTCAAAAACAATCTGCAGATCATCTCCAGCCTACTCGACCTGCAATCGAGCAACCTCGACGAGGCAGCCAGGCGCATCTTCGCAGACTGTCAAAACCGCATCAACTCCATGGCCCTCATCCACGAGGAACTCTACCATTCGACGGACCTTGCCCACGTCGACTTCGAGACCTATGCCGGCAACCTCGCCGAAAGCCTCATCGGCACCTACGGGGCCGCCAGCGTCGGGCTCGAATTAGTGGTCGATGCGCTGCCCCTCACGCTCGATAAAGCCATTCCGATGGGGTTAATCATCAACGAATTAGTCTCCAACTCGCTCAAGCACGCCTTTCCGGGGGGGGCCGCGGGGCGCATCGTAATATCGCTCAAGGCGGACGACGAGGAGACCTTTGTGCTTGTAGTCGGCGACAACGGTATCGGACTGCCAGCCGACGTCGAACCGCAGAACCCCAGCAGCCTGGGCTTGCGACTCGTCTACACCCTCGCCCAACAGCTCAGAGGTAAAGTCGATCTTTCGCGTGAGAATGGCACCTCTTTCACCATCGTGCGCGACGCCTCATAGCCCCCAGCCTTCAATTACTTGCATAAATATTTATTTTTAATCGATATAATCTTCTGGCAACAATACTACTCGTATATAATTTTCACGATTAAGATAGCGTTGCATGGCTTGCTGCAACGTCTCGACATCTATCGCTTCAACATAGTCTAGATACTCTAGCGCAAGCCGAGGGTTTATTTGGTGAAAATTGGCCATATCCAACAAGTTGAGCCAATAGCCATTTTCTCGTAGGCGCACCTCGTGACGACGGCGGCGCATCTCTTGCACCTTCTGGATATAGCCAGCATCCAAGCCAGCCTCTTGTAGGCTATCTATCTGCGCTATAACAACCCCGGCCAGTTCCTCCGCTCGTTGTGGATCACAAGTAAAGCTGATCGACAGACTATAACTCTCTTTTGGATAATGCGTCGCCGAAGCGCTGACGCCAACGCCATAGGTCCCCCCCAGATCCTCGCGCATGACCTCGCGCAGCTTTATCTGTAATGCGTCAGCCATCGCCTTGATCATAAAAAAGTTCCGATAGTTCCAATCGAAGGGACCGGTAAAAATCATCTGGGTCTGGCTCTTGGCTTCGAGTCCTTTATATACGTAGCGCTCGACCACGCCGGTCGGCGGCTCGATGCCGACATCGCGCCAACTTTCCTGCCCGTCGCCATGCGGCAACGTGCCCAAATAGCTCTGCACCAGCGGCTCGATCGTCGGCAGATCGAAGTTGCCGACGAAGATAAAAGTGAAGTCACCAAAATCGGCAAAGCGTTCTTGATAGATGCGCAACGAGGTTGCGAGATCCATTTCGCCGATCAGCTCCTCCGACCAGGGTCGGGCGCGGAAGTGATGCTGCGCGAGCACGAGTTGCAGCGTATCAGCGAAAGCAGCCTCCGGGCTGGCACTGCGATTGGCCAAGATGCCGCGCATCCAAGCCTGATAGGCAGCGAAAGCGGTAGAATCGGCGCGTGGGGCCGTGCCGTAGAGGTGGATCAATTGGAACATCACTTCAAGATCTTCGGGGGAAGCCGAACCGCGCAGGCCCTCCTGCAACCCATTGATCCACGGTTGCACCGAGACGACCTTGTCGGCCAAGCGTTTTTCCAAGGCGATCTTGGACAAATGACCGACGCCGCCGCCGCGCACCACGCCATCGGCGGTACGCGCCGCGATAAACTCCTCATCTGCACTCAGCGAAAATCCGCCTGGGCTCGATGCGGCAAAGAGCACTTCGTCGTTTTTGAAATCCGTCGGCTTGAGCAAAACCACAATGCCATTTTCCAATTGCCAGCGCGTCAACCCTAACTCGGGCAGCACCTCGCGCAAGACAATCGCCGGCCCCATGTGGTCCCCCTCCAACAAGGGCGCGTCATCGACCTCCTCGACATAAGGCTCGACCTCGCGTTCGGAGACGGCGGCGAAAAGGGCCAATAACTCAGCTTCCTGCGGCGGCTCTACCGCCTCTTTCTCCGGTATGCTAACGGCGATCACCCGATTCTCGGGGCGCAGCCAGCGACCGGCCAACTCATTGACTTCCTGCAAGGTGATTTTGGGGACAAAACTTTTGTAAAAGCCGTATTCGAATTCCAACCCCGGGATAGGCTCGTCGGTAAGAAAACTGCGTTTGTATTCGTCGGCGAAACGGCCAGAGCGCGTCTTGTCGCGCTCGCGATAGCTCTGTTCCATCCGGCGCAACATCGCCTTTTTCTCCCGTTCGAGTTCGCCGGAGGTAAATCCGTGTACCAACACCCGCTGCGCCTCCTGCAAAATGGCTTCGAGCCCGCGCTCAATGCCATTGTCAGCGACTACGGCCCGCAAGATATAGGCGTCCTTGCTACGCACCATCCGCCCTTGCGTCGATGACGCCTGCAAATAGGGCGGATCAGCCTGCACGGTCAATTCTTCGAGTCGCTGGTTGAGCATTCGGTGATAGAGGGCCTGTAGCAAATAGCGTCGATAATCGCCGACGCGCCCTTCGGGTTTTACATCCTGCTTATAATAGACGGTGATTGACGAATGCGTCGCTTCGGGATCGGCGGCAACGGTGAAGAGCGTTTCCTCGTGGTCGGGTACCGCGAACTCCGGCCTTGGCTCGGTGGTTGCCGGCCCCTCAAGGGCGGAGAAATACGTCCGGATCTGTTGTTCCATCCACATCGGGTCGAAGTCGCCCACGGCGATCACCGCCATCAAGTCCGGTCGATACCACCGCTCGTAAAAGCTAGTCAGCGCGCTATGCGCAAAGGTATCGAGCACCGCCTTATCACCAATTGGCATGCGTTCGGCATAACGCGATCCGTGCAGGATGACCGGCAATTGGCGATCGCGTATGCGCGCACTCGCACCGCGACCACGCCGCCACTCGTCGATGACCACCCCGCGCTCCTTGTCGATCTCCTCCGGCTCAAAACTGACGCCGTGCGCCCAGTCCTCTAAAATCTGCAGCGCCTGATCCATCACTTCGAGATCGTCGGTTGGCACCTGCAGCATATAGACGGTCTCATCAAAGGAGGTATAGGCATTGAGATCGGGGCCGAAGCGCATGCCGACTGATTCGAGATAATCGACCAGCTCCTGTTTGGCGAAACGCGTCGTGCCATTAAAGGCCATGTGCTCGGCGAAATGCGCCAGCCCCCGTTGCTCGTCTTCTTCCAACACCGAACCGGCATCGACCACCAACCGCAATTCGGCCCTGGCCGCCGGCTCCCGATTCTGGCGGATATAATAGCGCAGACCATTGTCGAGTTGGCCAACGGTAATCTGCGGATCGATCGGCAACTGTTGTTCAAGCAGTGGTATGATGCCTTCGGGCGGTCCGGTCGGCCGCGTTTCCAACTTGGCTTGGGGGGTGGCACAAGATACGACAATCAGGCATAAAGCTGCGCGAATGATAATTTTCATAGGAGCCTTCATAAGTGCAATTTTTATAGGATAGAATAAAAATAATAATACGCCTCCTCCCGACCCATTGCAATCGGCCCCTTGACCGCCCGGCCAAAGCGCCTATCATATCGTCTTTCGCTACTTCACCGACGACCAAGGGCGCACCCCACTGATGGAATGGTCCCTATTCCTGCTCGACTTCGTGCCATTATTGGTCTTTGTCGTGCTCGACAGCTTCGGCAATGTGCGCTACGCGGTTATCGGCGCGGTGCTCGCCGCCGCCGTCGAACTCGGTTATAGCTATTGGGCCTTGGGTGGAATAGATTTGTTCTCGGTGACCTTCGCCGCATTTATATTGCTCTTCGCCGGGCTGTCCTACAAATTCAACAACCCCCTATTCTTTAAGTTCAAACCGGTCGCCATCGGTGCGCTCTCCGGCATAGCCTTTCTGGTTACCTCTACTTTTTTCGCGCCCTTATTGCTCACCATGTTAGACCGCTATATCGACCTTATCCCGGTCGAGCAACAGCACAAACTGCAACACCCGGCCGTACGCCTCATACTCGCCGATTTCAATCTCTACCTCGGCTTTGCCTTCCTGTTGCACGCCGGAGCCACGGCTTGGGCCGCGCTACATATGAGCCGCTGGGGCTGGTTCGCCGTCAGCGGACCGGGGCTCTATGTGGTCATCTTGCTGACCGCGCTACTCGTCATACCTTAGGAGAAAAAATGCCCCTCAGCCAAACACAATTAGCGACCTACGCCCGCGACGGCTATATCCTGCTCTCTGGTTTAATCGCCGAAAACATCGCCAACACGGCCGAACAAGCGATGTGGGATTGCATGCAAGCTCAGCCCGATGACCCCGCGACTTGGCCCGACGGCAATTACGCCCAAGGCCACGACCGTGCGGAGATCATCGCCTGCTATACCGATGATTTCCTGCAAGCCGCCGCCGAACTTTGCGGCGATCCACTCGATAGCACCAAAGCACCGGGTGGTGCTTTGGCCATTAATATCTTCCCGTCGCAAGCCCCATGGCAGACGCCCGGCCCCCATATCGACCACGCGATAAAGGAACACGGACACAAGGTCTTTCCCCGTCCTTTCCGCGTCGCGACGATGATCTTTCTCAACGATGTCGCAGAACGAGGCGGCGGCACAGCTGTCTGGCCCGGCTCGCATCGGCAAATCGAGGCCTTGGCGCGCTCAGACGAAGAACGCTATGAAGACATGTGGGCTTTAAACCAGGATTTAGCGCAAGCGGATTTGTGCAAGCCCTTGGTGCTGACACCGCGCCGAGGCGACGTGCTGTTCTACAATTATCTATGCGCCCATGCCGGCAGCGGCAATATCAGCCCGCAACCGCGTTTAGCACTTAACTACAAGTGGTAAGCACGATCCAATAAGCTGGAATTTGGGTAAATTGGCGTCCGATAGATCCACCTTGCAACATAATCGCGATCCACACCCCAACGACGCAATTGACACAGGCGATGTTGCGGCGCGGCGATACCGGCTGTCCGCATCGCCCGAACATACTCCTCAGGTACCGTCCACACCCTGCCAAAAATACTGCTATTCTTTACCAGGTCACGGCTATTCCGCCCGCTCTGCGCACAAAGTCACCATTCTCTGAGGACTGCTCACGACCTCGGCCAGGATTCGGATCTGTCGACCTCGACCGGACACCGCTGCAGGAAAGCCGCTACCGCGCATGCTGAGAATCGTGCCTTGTGGTGAAATATCGCCGCGCTTAAGCCGATCGATAATATCTATATATAGCCTTATTGCTCCTCCCCATGCAGACGACCGACCGAGACATTGCCGTTGAGCGTATGCACGCGCACTTGCGTATCACCGCCGGCGCCGATCGGGCCTTCGACCAACGTGCGCTTAACGGTGCCCATCACACCCAAATCCGCCGCAGCCCGGACCCGGCCATTGGTCGTGCGGGCATCTAAAACACCACTAAAATCGACAGGCAAACGCAAATCGATATTGCCATTGGTCGACGTCGCCGTCAGCGGCGCTTCCCCTTCTACCAAATGCACTTCGATATTGCCATTGGCATTGGTGAAAAGCCCTTCGTATCTCAACTCTAACAACATTGCACGGATATTTCCGTTTTGTGTGCGCAATTGCACTTGCCCGCGACTACCATCGAGGGCGACATTGCCATTCGTGGTTTGAGCGGTGACCTTGCCTTCGCTCCCACTCGCAGTCGCGTTGCCATTGACCGTGCACAGATCCAAATCCAGATGCCGCGGCCCTTCGATTTTGTAGTTGATCGTCACATTGACCCCGCGCGGCGGCTTAGGATGCTCCTTATAAATCCGCACTCTCTCACCCGTGCATTCGGCATGCACCACAACCTGCTCGGCGAAGGCCTCGGCCTGCTCGGAGGTATGCGCCTTAATCTTGGTATGAGCATACACCTTCACTGCAGTGCCAGTGCCAGGCTGGAAAACAATATTGCCATTGCCGGTTTCAGCCTGCAAGGCCACAATGGCCGCATCGTCAAATATCCAATCCTCTTCTCTATCTATTATCTCGCGATTCGAGGCACCATCGACCGCCTCGCTAACGACAACTTTAACCTGATCAACCACTTCATTAACGACGTTGCCCAAATCCATACCCCGTACCGTCCTCATCGCCTTATCGACTTCCTTGCGCACCGTATCGCCGATATCGCCCTCGTGCACGGAACTCACGGCCCGCCGCACCTCCTCGCCGATATCTTCGAAAAACTCGCCAAAATCGCGCGGTTGCCGACGCTCATCACGGTCCTCCTGCGCCCCCTGGCCCGCCAGAGGACCGTCGCCAACCGCTTCGAGCAACCGGCTCGCTTCATCTACGCTGATCTTGCCTTCGGAAAGCATCCGCAATATGGCCATTCTTTCTTCGCTCATAACCCATTTTCCTCTCGATTCATTTCAATTTTTGTAGCGCCTCAGTCGCTTCTTTTGCACCTAACTCACCGCGATCCAAACGATTGAGGATCTGCCGACGCTCATCAAGCAAATCCTCTTGCTCAATTTTTTCTTCCCCATTGACCTCGAAACCCATTTCACCGATTACGGCATTGAGCTTACTGCGCAATGCCGGATACGGTTCACCCGACTCCCGCTCCATTTCTTTAAGATTGCCCCTATTTTTGATATATATCTCTAAAAAGTGCAGGCTATCGGCTGACAGACGATCAAAAGCGCTTAACGAAAAGCTGCCCTGAACCGTGGTATCGCAGCGATTGCAACTCAGCTGCGTTGCATAGAGCCCATCGCCGCAAGCCGGACATTTGATAAATACTTTGTTCATCGAATCCATCCTTTGTTTGTTTAATAGCTAAACTATCTCTTGGACCATGTCCAGTAAATATTTTCAAATAATTCTATTTATTTTCAAATAATTCCACTTTTATGAAAATTATTTAATGTATTTTCAAATAATTTAATGTATTTGTCGTAAATAAAATAAAAAGCCCCGACGAGCCATTTGGCTTATCGGGGCTTTGTAAAATAAGTATAGTTAGTTAATTAAAAACTATGTCGGGGATCTCTGTTATTCATCCAATTCGATGTTAGCGGCAATAAGGTCGACCGCTGTTCAACCAATTCATTGAGTTTGGAGATATTTTCATAAGCCTGTTGCAATAACTCTTCGCGCTCTTTGCGCACCTGGACGACCTCAGCCGCCAATTCCATCGCCGCCAATACCGCAACTTTAACCCGCGGCAAGCGCGGCAAACGAGCCGTTATCTCACGCATTTTAGCATCGACGCAATCGACGACCTCTTTAGTGACTTCAGCCCCTAGATCGCTGGCAATGCGATATTCCTCATCCAAAATCTGCACGTCTACTTCATAAGCTGGCTGATTTGCTGTTTTCATTTCAATCTGCCCGTGTAAAGGGAAGCAATAGAGCGATACATCATATAATATAAACTATATGGTATCAAATTCCATTAAATAAGACCTATAAATTGCTACATAGTTCCGCAACGCTAACCCGATAACGCCAAATGTAAATGATCAGCCGTACCCGTATGCCGAATCGCTTGCAAACCCATTAATAAGAACAAGCCCTGCCGGGCCCAATTGCGGGTCTCGCCAACATTGGATACACGTAAATCCACCGCATGAGCGTAACCATCCCCGTGCAGATAATGCGGCGATCGCCCCTGCGCCTTTAAACCCATCTGCCCGTATTCAGCAGGCTCGCGCGCTATATCCGTAAGCACCATACGCCGATCCTCTAAAGCAACCAGCCACAACGCCAGACGCAGCGTCGGATGCAAGGTCGTCCACTCGGCCGCTGTGTCGGATGTCTTGAAATTGTGCGGCGGATAGTGCGCCGTGCCATAATAGCCCAACCCCAGAAACAATAGGGGGGTGACAAAGACCACCAGCCCCATCTTGCGCAACGAGCGGAAACGGAAACCGACGATACAGACTAACGCCAATAATCCCCCGCCCACGAATAACCCAGCCACCACCGCGAACCAACCGGCCGTCGGATCCGCGTGCAATAGGACCAACTGCACCCGGATCGTGGCCAGTAGAGCAACCAACCCTCCGACGATACACCACAGCAAAAGCGGCAACATCAGAATGCTTAGACCTAATCGCGCCGGGACAAAAGGCGGAATTCACCGCGCTGTAACCAACTCCACCCTACGTAGAGCATGGCCAGCACCAAAGCGATTTTGAGCATCAGGAACAAGGCGGCAAAAATTCCGACGACGACACCCAATGCCGCCTTGAAGGCCAGAATCGCCCCGGCGATCAACGCCAAAGCACCGATGACCCGCCCTAAAATGCTCTCGCCATTTATCCAGCGCTTACCCATGTAGAGCGCCCCGGCCGCCAATAGCGCGATCGCCACGACGGTAATCATGCCGAAGATACCGCCGATCACCGGAAAGATCAGCTTAAACGCCAGGACACCGCCCCAGATCAACAATACCACACCCAAAATTTTAGCTAACATGATAAACTCCTCTCCTAGTCTTCTCGCGAATTCTGGTATTTACCTTCGAGGCGATCGTATTTCTCGCTTAGGTCAATCATCACGTCTTGCGTATCGGTCAGACGCTGGTCCATCGCCTCAAGCCGAGTGACCATGCTCTCCTTGCAAATCGACCTGGGCTAGCCCGGTGCCGTCGACAATACACTTGGTGCGTATCGGGTAGCGCTTCATGCCCTCCGGCCAATCGGAAAGGTCTCTGTCAATGGAGATGCCCTCAATCACAACGGCCTGAGCGAGTTGTGCATTCGCGGCCCCGTCGCGACCAACGCCGCTGCGACAAACCCGAGTATTGTGAACTTTAACAGCATAACCTTGTACTCCCTCCGTACTCCATATTATAACAATTGACCATACTGCCGCCGATCGAATCTCTCATCCACTTCGCGGGGCCGCTGCAGCAGGCCGCTCATCGCCCGATCGACCTTTTGTAAGCGCACCTGCACCTTCCTGTAGCGGATCCCGCGCCCACTCGTCGTTGGCAAACCAGGTGACCTGCGGGCGCCCATCGCCGTCGCGAAAAAGACCGCAGGCGATGAACACGCAATCAATCGCCGTCCAGAGACCAAAAAAAAGCGAAGGTGCAAAACATCAGCAAGCCGGTGCCGATCTTGCCCGCATAAAAGCGGTGCACCGCAAGGCGGCGAATCTGACTTTGGGCGATAGGTGGTTCACGAACCCTTACCCGACTTTAACTCCGCCAATTGTTCTTCGACCTGACGATCGCGCTCGACCTGGTTCAGCTCTCGTTCGACCCGGCGATCCGCATCGAGTTCGCGCTGGACCTCCGCTTCAGCGACGAGCTGTTCCGACTGCTGCTCAAAACGCGCTAAATCGCGCTCATGCCCCCGCACCCGCTGTTCAGCAGCAGCAAAACGGGCAACGGCCTCGACCTCGTCGGCGACACCAGCAGGACTTTCCTGACCGCTTTTTCGCTCCGCGCGATAGCGAGCCACTAGTGTTTCCCGGCGCGCTTTTACCTCTTGTAATTTCCCGCGCAATTCCTCGACCTGTACCCTCAATTGCACCACCGTCTCCGCACTCTCAGCCAGGAGCGGTTCTAAGCGATCATTGGTCTGTGCCAGCCGGGCTTTTTGCGCTAGGACCAATCGCGCATAATCCTCATCCCCAGCCTCTACGGCCCCTTCGGCTTTTGCCTGCCAAACCTGAATCTGTTCGCCATTGCGCTGTACTTCGCGCTCGAGCCGCCGCTGAGTCGCCATCGCCGAGGCCAATGCCGCTACCGCCTTATCTACTTCTTCCTCGACATCGCGCGTTATTTGATCGACCATCTTTACCGGATCCTCAATCCGATTCAATGCCTCGTTGACATTCGACTTCAGAATATTGGCGATGCGATCCATCGTTCCCTTAGCCATGATATATGCTCCCGTGTTGTGTTTTTAGATTTGCTTGTTTCATCCAGATACTATGCAAGCACCGTGCCAGGTCTAAATCAACAATTAAATTGCACTTAAATACTTGTTTATTACACATTTGATAAAATTATCAAAAAAAGTAAATAGGCCGCCGCCGCCAATCTACTGGCGAAGCTCGCCAAAAAAATAAAAAGCGGCCGCCCCACTGGAGGACGACCGCCCTTATCCTTCATACCATTGTTTTAACCTGCCGCGAAAGCGCCGCCGCGGAATTCGTGCAACTGGCGTCTGCGCCTGGCGAAGGGCGACTCAATATCGTATTTGCGGCACAGCCGGCTAAAACTGCGGATCGTAATACCCAAGGCCCGACTGGCGTCCTGGTTGCATTTATAGACTCGGGCCACCCGTTCGATCTGGTCCCTCCCAAACCCCTTTTCCATTGCGACATCCTCCGTTTTGCGGTGAATAATTCCATCTCACCTACAGCAAGAGGTATGCCCAGCTTTTACAAACCACACAATTCCATTATTAACAACAACATAAAATTGATTTGAGAAAAACACACTAAACGCTCATACTGGCGAATCGCGCCAATGGCGGCGGGATCCGCCAACAATCACAACAACTCCCGCCCTTCGATAAATACGCGCATCACCTCTAGATCCTCGTTCAATAATAGCACATCCGCGCACTTGCCCTTTGCCAAACTGCCGATATCTTGTCGCCGCAAAATCGTTGCCGGTGTCGCACTGGCCATGCGCACCACCTCGTCCAGCGAAGCGCCGGATTGGGCATAACAAGTGCGCACCATATGGTCCATGCCCATACAGCCAGAGGCCAAGGCGCTGCCATCCGGCATAATGCCGACCCCGTCGCGGCGCACAAAGCGTGCCCCTCCTTCTAAGGGCCCGAACATATATTCGCCATCAGGTAGATCCAACGCGCGATTGCAATCGGTGACTAGCGCCAAACGCTCAGGCCCCTTGAATTTTAACGCCAGCCGCAATAAATCCGCCGTCAGATGTTTACCGTCGGCGATAACCTCCGTCGTTAGTTCGTCGAAGTAGAGCGCCGCTTCCAGGGTCCCACCGCGCATCGGATACACCGGCGCTCCGGGCAACGACCTCAGTTTGCTCTTATCGGACATCGCGCAGAATAGGTGGTCGACGTGGCTCGCCCCCCACGTCAACGCCTTTTCCACTTCGACGAAGGTGGCATTGGTATGTCCTATATTCAGGCAAATTCCGCGTTCAACCACAGCGCGCGAAAAAGCTTCCGCACCGGGCAACTCCGGCGCTACCGTAGCCGAGGCGATCGCCTCGGTGCGCTGCAGAAACGCCTCGTATTCTTCCGCTACGGGTGGACGCAGCGCTGCACCGGGATGACAGCCTTCCGCACCCGGGGCAAAATAGGGGCCGTAGAAATGCGCACCCAATACCCGTACACCAGGCTCACCATTCCACAAACCAAAACCGCGCTCGGCCACCCCCGCAACTGCCCAATCGAGCGCCGCTAATATCTGCGCGAAGGGGGCGACCGTCATCGTCGGTGTGCAACTCGTAGTCCCATGGCGGGCATGCGCCCGCAACACCGTCTGCCAGGCCTCAGCCGTAGCGTCCATAAAATCCGCGCCGGCCCCACCGTGCACGTGCAAGTCGACATAGCCGGGGCCGATAAAACCGCCGTCGGCCCGCACTCGTTCGGCTCCCTCGGGACAGGCGATATCAGCCTCACGCCCTACCGCGACGATCCTACCTCCCTCGACGAGCAAGGCCCCTTCGGCGATGATCTGATCGGGAAGGATCAACGACCCGCCGCTGAAATAGGTCTGCTTCATAAAACGTCTTCGCCTGAGCGCGCTGCTATAATCCGTATCAACTCCCTCGCCTTATCGGGGTTATTCGATCAAATCCTTGGCATACGTCGGGCACGGTCAAACGCCCGCAACTCGATATGGGCGAGACCGCTATAATAACCGGCCCAACCGTCGTTGAGTTTAAAGCGCCTTCCAGCGCCTTCCAGCGCTTATCTACCGATTCACGAACTGTCCTCACAGACCACGCTCCGCCATAAAGCGCTCTTCAATCAACTCCACCCCACGCACCGAACGACGATACCACGCCAAGCGCAAATCCTCCTTCTCCCCCTCTGCCAACCCCCAATCAGCGCCGCTCTTATGCAAACGACCGGTCAATTCACGCAAAACCAATGCGGCGCAAACCGAAATATTAAAGCTCTCGGTAAAACCGTACATCGGCACCCGCACATACTCGTCCGCCGCCCCTAATACTTGCTCGCTCAACCCCAAATCCTCGGTACCGAAAAACACCGCCAGCGGCGCGTCGACCGCCAATTCATCTAAGGCGCTGTCATCGCGGTGCGGCGTTGCCGCGACGAGCCGGTAGCCTCTTTTTTTGAGCGTTTCGAGCGCCGACAACGAATCCGAATAGCGGTGTAAATCCAACCACCCAGAGGCGCCGACATCAATGCCGGCATGCACCTCATAGACATTGCGATTCTCAATCACATGCACATCCTGCACCCCGAAGCAATCACAGGAACGCAGCACCGCTGAAGCGTTATGCGGCTGATACAGATCCTCGAGAGCTACGGTCAGGAAACGAGTGCGCCAAGCGAGTACTTGCTCCATCCGCTCTTTGCGGCGATCGGAGACGAAGCCACCTAGATACGCGATCAACTCCTGCCGCAATTGTTCGTCGATCGGATTCATCGGAAATTCCTTGACGCGGCCCCAATGCCTGCGTTCGTTAACACCACACCTCTTTTCGCGGAGACAGTCACCATGTGCGGACGCTTCGTCCTCCATCACACAATCGAAACCCTCTTTGAGGAGTTGGCCATCGACCAGACGCGGATCGAGATCGGCCCCCGCTACAATATCGCCCCCACCCAACTGGTGGCCGTAGTACTCGACGGCAAGCAGGAACAAAACCGCACCCTCGACGCCCACAAATGGGGCTTGGTGCCCTTCTGGGCCAAAGACCAGAAAATGGGCAGCCGCATGATCAACGCCCGCGCCGAGACGGTCGCGGAAAAACCGGCCTTCAGGGCCGCGCTGCGCTATCGTCGTTGCCTAATACCGACCAGCGGCTACTACGAGTGGCAAAAGACCGACGCCGGTAAAGTCCCGCACTACCTGCACATGGCCGACAACCGCCCATTCGCCATGGCCGGACTCTGGGAGGAATGGACCTCGCCCGAAGAAGAAATCGTCCGCAGCTGCACCATTATCACCACCGAAGCCAACAAATTCGCCGCCCAGATCCACCACCGCATGCCCGTCATCCTCGACCAAGCCGGCCAATCCGCCTGGCTCGACAACTCCCTGGAAAACCCCGCCGAAATCACCGCCCCTCTAATCCCCTACACCAACGACGACATGGCCGCCCACCCCGTCTCAACCCGCGTCAACACCGCCACCTTCGAAGACCCTTCCTGTATCGACCCCACCTAAGAAACACTCCTCCCCACCCTCCCCACTTCTGAAGTTGCTAGGCGGAAGGGTTGACCGCAGCCCATACCCACATCACCCCTTAACACCACTTCTATACCCCCTCACCCTCTGACGGATTTACCCCTTCCTTTAGAACCATCCAACGCACGATTTCGCGCAGCCTAGGCGGCTTACCCGTCATCAGGATGCCAATGCGAAAAACCTTGCCGGCCCCGCGCACCGCCAGATAGACCGAGACCACCATCAGCACCGTCGTCGCCAAATATTCCCACAGCGGCGGCGGCCCCGCGGCGCGGTTCATCATCACAAAGGGCGTGAAAAGCGGAATGAACGACATAACCCGCGCGAAGGTCCCGTTCGGATCCTGACTGACTAAGACCATCGCCATCAGCGGCAACATCAGCGGTATCAGAATCGGCAGCATCAGGTTCTGCGCCTCTTTTAAGCTATTGCACACCGAACCGATCCCGACCAACAAGCTGGCATAGAGCAAATAGCCCGAGAGAAAATAGAAGAGAAAAGACAGTAAATAGAGCGGGTCGACGATAATACCGCCAAAGGATGCGTCCTTCCCGCCTAACATTCCGGGCACCACCGCCAAACCGATCCCGATGCAAATAGCCCAAGTGCCCACCACCGTCAACCCCGAAGCCGCCATGCCTGCGATCTTGCCGGCCATCAGCTCAAAGGGCGAAACGGAAGACAACAGGACCTCGATAACTCTGGTCGACTTCTCTTCGATCGTATTGGTCAAGAGCGCTTGCGAATTGGTGAATATCGCGACCCACAGCAGATAGACGAAAACCATCGGCGCCCATTGGCGGGCCGTATCCACCGACGAGATCTCCACTTGCGAACCGCGCTTATCCACTTTGCGCGCCTTAAAAAGCACCGACTCCTGCAACCAACCGGCCACTTTCAAGTCAATCCCCTCGCGCTCGATGCGCCGGGCGCGCACCACTTGCGATACCCGCCGGGCGAACCAGCCGCGCAAGTCCTGGTCGGTCAGGTTCAAAGAGACGTATTTACAGCCCTCGTCGCGCTCGACGATATCGGCTCCGATCACAAAATAGGCGAAGAGCTCGCCATCGTTTACCATCTGGCTAAGCGCCGCCTGGGGATCGGGCACATCGGGTACCGCCACCCGCGCATAGCGACTGCGCGAAAGCTCCAGATCAAGAGCGTCCAATTCCTCGGCCGAAACCTGCCGCCACCACTCGGCGAGCCCCGCCGCCAACTCAGGCACCTGCACGGCGACCTCGTCGGCCAAGTAGGCGTCGGCCTCGACAACCGCCAGCGCCGCAATCAACGCCTGTCGCTCTGCTTCCGCTATACTCACATAGACCCGCCCCGCCGCCTTGACTGGGGAGGGCAACCGATCCCACGCCTGACTTCCATCGCGATAACGCTGTGCCGCCGCCTCAAGCACCACCCCCAGATCATCGGCCAAGATCCTTTTTTCGACCTCAGCCAACGCGAAACCCGAATGGTCGAGGACCGCGTAGTTGCGCGCCTCCTTGGCCTTCGTCAATAGAATCGGCACCGTGGCACTCAAAACGATGATAAGCGGAAAGGCCAGGATGCCGATCCAGAACCCCTTGGTGCGGACATTGTCCATATATTCGCGCCAGGCGACCAAGCCAATCTTACGCATCATCGGCTCCCCCAACGGCACGGATGAAAATTTCGTGCAGGGAAGGCTCGCGCAGGTCAAAGCGCCTTATCTGCACTTTGCCCAAAATCGCCGCCAATACCTGTTGTGCGTCAGCATCCTCCTGTAACAGTAGTTCGGCCTGCTTCCCCGAATCGTTGATCTTGGCCACCCCCGGCAGATCGCGCAACAGATGCCCGTCCCCGTCGTAGTCGAGTACCGCGGCCCGCCCGCCACTCGAACGCACCTCGCTCAATGAGCCGTCGAGGACTTTTTTTCCCTTGTTGATCAAAGCCACATAGTCGCATACCTGCTCGGCCTGTTCCATAATATGCGTCGAGAAGATCACGGTCTTGCCGTCTCGACGCATCTGCAAAATTACGTCCCGCATCAGATCGCGGTTGACCGGATCGAGCCCTGAAAAAGGTTCGTCGAGAATGACCAGATCCGGCTCGTGGATCAATGTTATGAGCAACTGCACCTTCTGGCCCATACCTTTTGAAAGCGCCTCGCAACGCCGCTCTCGCCATTCTCCCAACCCGTAGCGCTGCAACAATTCGTCGGCGCGGCGCCGAGCCTCCCGGTCTTCAATGCCTTTAAGCCGGGCGAAGTAGGTCATCAACTCTCCGACTTTCATCTTCTTGTAAAGCCCCTTCTCCTCGGGCAGATAACCGAGCCTGTCCTTAACTGCGGCGGCATCCTGACCGTCCAGCACGCTGACTTGTCCCTCATCGGCAAAAAAGATGCTCATAATCATGCGAATGATCGTCGTCTTGCCTGCGCCATTGGGACCCAATAATCCGTAAATACACCCAGCCGGTACATGCAGTGAAACCCCTCGCACCGCCTCTACGGCCCCAAAACGCTTCCATACTTTATCGAGTTGAACAGCTGTCGAATAATTCATAATCTCAATAATCGCCGAATTGCCTTTTTGCAGAGATTGCCGTATAAATGGTGCTTACAAGGGTAATCGCGCCAGTTATTGCACCTGCTTTCCAATTTGCCACATTAGACCTTAAATATATATTATACAATAGGATATAAATCAAGTGATTCCTTTGACGACCGAACTGAATCATCTATTCTATTTACGGATTTTAATCTGAGAGATATTTTTAGTCTTACATACTTACAGAACTAATATGTCGACTAGGGAGAGTATTCGTTGAATTCGCACAAAAGGGAAGTTATTGAGAGCATGGAGGGCTATGTCAGCGACCAGCTGCAATTGCTCAAATCGGTAGAAGACAGCTGGCAGGCCAATGACTATCTGCCCGACATGAGCGGAGAGGGCTGGGAGGATAATGTCCGCGAATTCCGCACCCGAGCAGCGGCCCTGCCCGACGACATCTTAGTCGCTCTCGTCGGCGATATGATCACCGAAGAAGCCCTGCCGACCTACCAGACCCTGCTCAACACCTTCGAAGGGGTATCTGATACCACAGGCACGGATACCAGCGCATGGGCCCAATGGTCTCGTGGCTGGACGGCCGAGGAGAACCGCCACGGCGATTTGCTCAATAAATATCTCTATCTCACCGGCCGAGTCGACATGCGCGCCGTGGAGGTAACGATTCATCACCTCATCCGCAACGGCTTCAACCCCCAGGCCGCACAAGACCCCTACAAGGGCTTCGTCTACACTTCGTTCCAAGAGCGGGCGACCAAGATCTCGCATAGCAATGTAGCGCGTCTCGCGCAAAAAGCCGGCGAATCGCACCTCAAAACCATTTGCGGCCTGATCGCCGGCGACGAGGCACGCCACGAAAAAGCCTATACCAACTTTGTCAAAAAAATCATTGAAGTTGACCCCGCCGGGGCTATTTTGGCGTTTTACGATCTGATGAAACACAAGGTCGTGATGCCCGCCCACCTGATGACCGACGACCAAGACCCAGACCTTTTTGACCACTTCTCAACCGTCGCCCAACGCCTCGGGGTTTATACCGCCAATGACTACGCCGAGATCATCCAACACCTCGTCCGCCAATGGAAATTGGAAACGATCTGCGGGCTCGTAGGCAAAGCGGCCGAAGCCCAAGACTACCTATGTAAACTCGGTCCACGTTTTGCCAAACTGGCCGAGCGCAACAATAAACGCCAAACCGAAGCTACATCATTCCAATTCAGCTGGATTTACAACCGCTCCGTTTAACGGACCTCAATCTATTTGCAAGATTGCCGATATAAGCTTTATAAAGGTCTGCAATACGTGGTTTAGGATTTTAGCCCGCCCGGATATTTTACTACCCAATAGGCTTAACCTCCCGGCGCCGATGAAGCTTGTGCAGAAATGCCCCCAATCCCGGGCCCCTTCCTTCACGCTTGCACGGAAAGAGCTAATTGCAATGTATTCACAGCCTTCCGATCCTTTTTTCGCGCTTGTTCAACAGGCGCGGGATGGTCGTGATGTACCCCTAGACCAGGGCGCCTTGCTCATCGCCAGCCAAGCCTATCCCAACCTGGACATCGATCACTACCTGCACAAGCTCGACAGCTTGGGCGAGGATTTTCGCACGCGCTACGCCCCATCCCCCGTCCTGGCCACCGAGCTTACGAACTTAAGCCGGTATCTGTTTACCGACCTTGAGTTTCGCGGCAACCAGGACCAGTACGACGATCCGCGCAACAGCTATCTCAACGAAGTTCTCGATCGCCGCCTCGGCATCCCGATCACGCTTTCCGTCGTCTATCTGGAATTGGGCCGGCGTTTACACTTTTCCCTAGCCGGCGTCAATTTTCCCTATCACTTCCTGGTGCGCAGCACCGAACTCGCAGAGCCGCTCTTCGTCGACCCCTTCGCCAACGGCGCCTTTGTCGACAATAACGAACTAGGCGAAAGGCTGCCCGTTATCGAAGGACGCAAACTCGAGTTGGCCGCGGACTATCTCGCACCGACCTCGCCGCTGGATATCCTGGCACGGATGCTGCGCAACCTCAAGCGTCAGCACGTCCAGGCCCGCCAGTTTCCCGCCGCCGTGCATTGTGCCATAAGAATTAGCTGGCTGCAACCCGCCGAAGCCGAAAACTACCGCGATCTCGGTTTCCTCTATTACTGGATCCGCGAATACGGCAAGGCGGTAGACGCGTTCAACGCCTACCTCCGTTGGGCCGACACCCCGCCCGACGCCAAAGAAATCCAGCAAAACATCCAGGTCATTTCCGATCGCCTGAGCATGCTGAACTAAGGGGAACTCATCGTGGGCTTGAAAAATATGCTCGGCAAAGTCGGTCTGACGACGCAGGGCCAATTAGACCAGGCGCAGGCCAAGAAAGAAATTTGGCACAGCTTGGTCCGCGACGTCTTCGCCCGCTATTACATAAAAATGCGCCAGGCCTTCCCCGACCAGCTGCCGGACCTACCGCGAAAATACTCCCCCGGCTGGGAGGACCATATCAAGGCCGAGCTCGGCAATTTTCTCGACGCCGACCTCCAGAATGTCGCCCCCTTGCTGCACGCCTGCGGTTTCGGCACTGGAAAATGGCAACAGTTCGTCGAGAAAACTCTGCCCGAGATGAACGAAATCGTCGACGCCCACCTCAACGGCGAGGCACCGGGCACCGGCGAGCAGTTAATCCACGATCTCAGCGACGCGCAAAAAGAGATCCGCCAGTTGCGCAGTGCTGGCCGTCGGGCCCTCGAACGGCTCAAGGACTACGAACAGCAACTCAATACCCAGCGCAACGGAGGTGATGACAAGGCAGATCGCGGCGAAAACGGCGAGGCCTTCACCGCACTATTTCCTAAATATTCAGATATCGACGAGGATGCGGACAGTGAAGACGACTCGGCCGAGCTCCGACGCAAGAACAAAGAGTTGCGGGGCAAGCTCGCCTTCAGCGACAAAAAAGTCGAAGCGCTCAACAAACAACTCGAGGATATCGAAGAGGACCTGCGCCTCATGCCGCACGCCGAACGGCTGCCCACCGGCGATGAGGACGATTTGCGCTCCGACCGCCAGGACAGCAACCAGGAATTCATCGAGCTACAACAGCGCAACAACCAGATACAGCGCGACCTCAACGCCAAAGATCAGACGATCGGGGTTTTGCGCAAGCGGATCGGGGTCATGGAGCGCGAAATAGGCGCGGCCCGCAACCAATTGCTCTCCGAAGTCAAACAGCTCAAAGAACTGACCTCGGGCAAGATCGAACTCAAACCGGTCGAAGAGCTGGATCAGATGAAGGCCGACGACCTCTTGGAATACGCCCAGAATGTCGCGAGCGATATCGATATCCGGCGCCAGATCCTGGACGAGGGCCTCAAGGGGGTCTCGAAACTAGAAGTGAATTACGCAGAGAGCCGCCAACGGCACGAAAAGCAGCAGCAAGAAATGGAAGAACAATTCGAAAAGATGGCCGCGGATCTCGAAGATTACCAACAGAAAATGGTCGAAGCCGAAGAGAATGCCGAAAAAGCGGCCGAAATCGCCCGGGAGGCAAAGGCCGCAGGGGCCGCCACCCAAGACCAGGGCGAGGCAACCGAACATCTAAAAGTAGTCGCAACACAACGCGACCAATTGCAACTGCTCAGCAATCGCGTCAAGCTGCTACAGAGTTCGAACAAGGAACTGCAAGGCTCGAACGACAAGATGTACAAGGATCTGGATACCGCGGTCAAACGACTCATTCCGCTGCGCAACCAAATCGAAGAGCTCGAAGCCCTACGCGACGCCCTCGACAGCTTTATCCGCAACAACCACGACCGCAACTTCTCCATCCACAATATACAGAAAAAACGCTAAACAATCGCCTCAGGCCATATGCGGCAATAGACCGCTCCACGCTTCGACTTCTCCGCGCAAACGCTGCCCGCGTTCGGCCACTTGCCGGTTCAGCGCTTCGAACTCCAACATCAGCTGCCGCGCCGTCACCCCGACCTCGTCGCGCAACTCCTCGGTTTCTTCGCGCAAACGCCGACCCCGTTTGGCCAACTGCCCGCCCAACACCTCCGTCTCTTCGCGCAAATGGCCGATCGTCTCGGTCACCTGTTCGCGCAACGCGGCCATCTCCTCGGCCAACTGCCCAGCAGTCGCGCTAGCTTCCTTACTCAACGTCTCCACTTCGCGCCGAAGCGCTTGGCCGCGTTCGGCCACCTGCCCCCCCAAGGCCTCCACTTCACCGCGTAAGCGCCGGCCGCGCTCGGCTACCTGTTCGCCCACGGCCTCCACTTCACCGCGTAAGCGCCGGCCGTGTTCGGACACTTGTTCACCCCATCCCTGCAAGTCAAGCAGCAGTTCACCTTTCTGCTCGTGTTCTGCCAAGGCCCGGATATCTTCGCCTAATTGTTGCCCTCGTTCGGCGATAAGACCGCTCAACGCCCGCACATCAGCCCCCAATTCATCGCCGCGTTCCGCCAACAACCGTCCCAAACCCCGCATATCCCCGCGCACCCGTCGCAAGTTTTCTGCAACAAAACCCTGGGCTGAGAAAGGCATCTGCACCAACAAGTCGCGCACCCCAAGTTGACTCGGTAAAAAGACCGCCCCCTCATTTTTGGCTTCCCGCCACAAGTAGCGGTTGAGCCGGGCTTCTTCCATAATCTTGTCCGGCACCGGCTTCAAATCGTGGACGAGGCCGACGAAACTCATCAATTTAAGCAGGTAATAGGTAGGATCGATCTCATACCAGAAAAAACCGTTGCGGGTCGACGCCTGATAGCGGTGGTGATTGTTGTGCCACCCCTCCCCCAACGTCAGCAAGGCCAAGAGCCAATGATTGCGACTTTCGTCGCCGGTGTAGAAGCGTTGCCGGCCCCAATAATGCATCAAAGAGTTAATCGTATACGTGCCGTTACTCAGCAGAAAGGTCGAGACGCAATAACCCCATACTAACCAATGCCAACCGCCGACGGCGAAAAGCCCCAGCCCCATCAGGAAGGGGGGCAAGTAACACAGCCGATCCAATAGCCGCAATTCGGGATAACACGCGAGCTCGGGTATGCGGTCGAATTCCGTAACCGCGCTCGCCTCGTAGAGAAACCACATCCAATGGGCATGCCAGAAACCCTCGTGCGAATTGTGCGGGTCGGCCTCGGTATCGCTTGCCTTGTGGTGCATCCTGTGGTGCGCCGCCCACCACAAGGCCCCTTTCTGTGTCGCGGTCGCGCCCAGTAGCGCCGCCAGAAACTGCATCGGCCGCCCCATCGCATAGGTCCGGTGCGAAAAATAGCGGTGGTAAAAACCCGTTATGGCGAACATGCGAATAAAATAGCACGACATGCACAACAGCAATCCGGTCCAAGAAAAATGGGTAGTAAAAACCAGCAGTACCGAAGCCTGCAAAAACAAGAAGGGCAAAGTGCTAAGACTAAAATTACCACGCCTGCGGTAAATTTCGAACATGACTTCTCCATTTGAAGCGAATAATGGCACCACCGACTTAAGATAAGGCCTGGCAGAATCCCGACAACCGAAACCTCACTGCACCGCGGCGTTGAGCACCGGCGGCGATCTGTCTATCTTATGTCCCTTGCAATGCAGCCCCCTACCACTACCTGGAGCCCGATAATGCCCAAACTCTTCGGACGCAATTTCACCCGGCGCCAACTGCTCGAGCGCGTCGGCGACATCAGCCAAGTCATGCACGCGCGCCGCGCCGAGTTGAGCGAAGGCTTCGAGCGCGGCGCCGACCTCATCGAGGTCTTCAACGCCTCGGGCTTCAGTTTTTCGGTCTTGCCCGGACGCGCCCTCGATATCGCCTCCGCCCACTACAAGGGCCAGTCGCTCTGCTTCCGCTCCGGACCCGGCGACGTCGGCCCCGCCTTTTACGAGGCCGAGGGTTTCGCCTGGGGGCGTGGCTGGTTCGGCGGGCTAGTCACCTCCTGCGGCCTCAATTTCGTCGGCCACCCCGAAGTCGACCCCGAAGAGGAAAACGCCGAAATGCCGCTGCACGGCCGCCTCTCCTATATCCCGGCCAAAAACGTCGGCATTAGCGCCGGCTGGGAGGGCGAGGACTACGTGCTGAAGATCCGCGGCCAGATGCGCCAAGCCGAGGTCTTCGCCGAAAACCTTGAACTCACGCGCGAGATCACGACCGTGCTCGGCGAAAATCGCGTGCGCATTTGCGACCGCATCGAAAACCTGGCCGCCGACCGCTCGCCGCTGATGTTCGTCTACCACTGCAACCCCGGCTTCCCGCTCCTCGACCAGGGCAGCCGCCTAGTGCTGCACAGCCGCAAGAGCACCGAATGGCAACACGACCGCGAGGTCGGCCCCGACGACTATGCGGTAGCCCAAGGCCCACAACAACAAGCCCACGACGATGTCTACGTGCACCGCCCGCAAGCCGACCGCCAAGGCAATGTGCATGTCGGCCTGCTCAACGACAAGCTCGAATTGGGGCTCTACTGGAAATTCAAGCGCAACGAGATTCCCATCGTCAACCAATGGCAGCACTTCCACAAAGGCACCTATGTCACTGGTATCGAACCGGGCAACTGCTCGGTGCTCGGCCGCGCCTGGAACCGCAAACACAAGACGCTGCAGCATATCGAGCCGGGCGAGGTGCGGGAGTTCAATATGGAGATCGGAATTCTGGACGGCACGAAGGAATTGCGCGCTTTCGAACGCGAAGTGAAACGGGGGATCGTCGGGGGGAAGAAGCGCCGCTAAACCGCCCACAATTTGCCCTATAGACATATAAAGGCCCTGAATATTTTCATTTCAGGGCCTTTATATGTCTATAGGTTAACTCGTCAATATTATACTTGCAGGTTGCGCTATCCGCGCCAAATTAAAAAGCCGAAGCCCAGATCCAGCTGATCCTCAGCGGCCTTCTTCTATGCACTGCCGATAACAATCGGCCACCCGCTGGGTAGTCTGCGCTTCGGTGTAATGTTGCATCACTCTCTCTCTGCCCGCACGCCCCATAGCCATCCGCAGGTCGCGATCACCCAACAGGCGCGCGACCGCCGCAACCAATGCCTCGACATCCTTCAGCGCAGTAAGCAAGCCCGTCTCACCGGCAACCACCACTTCCCTGCAACCGCGGATATCGCTGGCGACCACCGACAAACCCATCGCCCCGGCCTCGATCACCGCCCGCGGCAAGCCCTCGCGATACGACGGCAATACCAACACGTCCATCGCCTGGTAAAGCTCGGGCATGTCCGTGCGGTGCTCCAGCGCGATACAAGAATCCGCGACGCCGTACTCGCGCATCAACTGCACCGGATCGACCGCATCCGACTGATCCTTCTCCTCCGGTATTCCGACCATCAGGAAACGCGCCCGCGGCCATTGCTCGGCGAGCCGGGCGGCCATCTGGTAAAATTCGACGCAACCCTTCTCGCGCACCAGGCGCGTCACCATCCCCACTACCAGATCTTCTTCAGCAAACCCCAACTCGGCGCGCTTGCCCGCCCGCGCTTCCGGATGCAAAGTCGGATCGAAGCGCCGCTCGTCAACTCCGTTGCCGATCAGATGCAAACGGTCCGACTTCTTATACCCGTGCGCACGCGCATAGTCGAAATCCTCGCGGCTCTGAAATAGCAAATCATCGCTCCACCGCGCGCACCAACGCTCGGCCCCCTCGGCGGCGATTCTGTGCAAACCCCGACTATTCTCGTTGAACAAAAAACCGTGCACCGTATGCACCACGGCTTTGACTTTGGCCAACTGCCCAGCCACTGGCCCGAGCAAGGTCCCCTTCGGATTGTGCGAATCGACGATATCATAATTACCGTCGCGCAACGCGCGCCTGAGCGCCCACAAGCAACGCATATCCGTCCACGGCTCGATCTCGCGGGCGAAGGGGATCTGTACCACATCGAGCCCGCACTCGCGCAAGCGGTCACCATAGCCTCGGTCGCCGCAAATTACGCTGACAGAAAGACCCACCTCCTGCAAGCGCATCAACCGCCCACGCATCAAATAGGCAACGCGGTCGGTCGGAAAAACATGGGCAACGCTCAGGCTCAAGACAACCCTGCCTGCTCCCAGACACCGGCCAGCGCCTTGCCCGTAGCCGCCACCGCGTCTTCCGGTTCCATATCACGCACCCGCTGGTTAAAAGGCTCGACCATCACCGGCCCGTCGTAGCCCATCTCCTGCAATGCGCCGAGAAATACTGCGATATCGATCACCCCTGTCGCTCCGGGTAAATCGCGTACATTGTCGACCTGCTCGTCGATAGCAACGCCAGCCGGCGCGTCATTGACATGCACGTCTACGACTTGATTGACGGACAAAGCCCGCAAATCCGCCACCGTCTCGTGCGAGGTATACCAATGCCAACTGTCGAGTAGAAAACCCATATTGTCGCCTATCGCCCGACACAATTCCCCCATCTGTTCCATAGTGTGGGCGAAGGAATACTGCTTGCTGTCCCACAAGGTCTTCGGCCCGACGTACTCCAAGCCGAAGCGAATTCCGTGCTCGGCAAGAATGGCCGCAGCCGGCTTGAGCCGCTCGACGTGGAAGGCAAAATTCTCCTGATAGGTCCGCTCGTCCGAAGCCGGCATAATCCAAGTCGCCGTGCGCAATACGCCCACCGCCGCCGCCGCCTTTGCCAACGCCGGCAACTCGGCCATGCCCTCGTCGTATACACCCTGATCCCCGCGAAAATCCAACGGGAAACCCCACCCCGACAATTTCACTTCCTTGCTCTCGGCCAATTCTAATGCCGCCGACGCCCCCATTGCCGCTACTTCGCCAATGCCGAAATGATAGCCCGCAAAACCGTGCCGAGCCGCCAAATCCAACCCGTCCGCCAAGCTACTGACCTGCACACCAATAGCACCGGGTCCCAATGAACGATACATATGTCCTCCTATTTATAGGTACTGATCCTGCTGGTTTTAATTGGGACAAACAAACACTGCCCCTTTTTAATTAACGGTCCCGCCCCCGTCATACCGCGACGTTATTCTGCGGCCGCCCTTCCAGAAATGCGATCACATTATCCACCGCGCCCTCGTTCAACAAATTCACCCCTTCTAGCGTCTGGTCGGCGGCATGCGGGGTCAGCACCAACTGCTCGCAGTCGAGGATCGGATGGTCCGTCGGCAAGGGTTCCTCCGCGAACACGTCCAATCCCGCCCCGCCGAGATGCCCGGCTAGCAGGCTTTCGCGCAAGGCGGCAATATCCAACACGTCGCCGCGCGCGCCATTGAGCAACAACGCACCTTCCTTCATCAACGCCAATTCCCGCACCCCAATCAGATGCCGGGAATCCTCCGTCAGTTTGA
>Ga0233433_10000373_pt1 | contig 49477 bp, 55 predicted proteins | sample SI_122_August201_5_FD_179868 | JGI IMG/M metagenome (GOLD analysis project Ga0233433, IMG submission 179868) | Seawater microbial communities from Saanich Inlet, British Columbia, Canada - SI_122_August2016_100_MG | ecosystem: Environmental > Aquatic > Marine > Inlet | place: Canada: British...
CGTTGCGGTCCAGGTTTTCTAATTGCAGGGTATCCCGGAATAATAGTGTTGTGCCTTCTTCATCGAGAACAAAAGCACCGTGAACCAAAGTGCGATTGATCTGCAGAATGCGTTTGCAGAAATCGGACGAATCTTGAGGCATGGGAATGATGACCTGCTCAAGAATCAGGATAGGGCTTTCGCAATCGATCACGAGATTTTTGATGCCTCGTTCATCATCATCGATAACCACCAATTCTTCCTTAGGCTCCTCATGGCTTATGGCGAATCCCATATCCAGTATAAAATTTTTCACTTTTTCAAAATCGGACATTATTTTCTCCTCTTACTTTTTTAAAAATGCTGAATCCAGAGTGCGATACGCCTCATTCAATTGGCGGGTGAGTTCCTCGGCAATCTGTTTTTTCTTTGGATCAGAACCATGAAGGTCTGGGTGATATTTTTTCATCTGCGTTTTCCATGCAGTTTTAATTGTTTCCCGATCCGAGCCAACCGGTATTTCCAGGTTGGCATAGTATTTCGCTAAGGGATCGATCTCTTCCTGACGGATCTCAAAAAAATCGGGCTCGGGAGTATCCGTCGATTTGTTTTTCTGCACCAAATCGTTGAATTCGGCGCGCGCAATATTGAAAAGACGTTTAATCATGTTGCCGTCGATAAAACCGGTAAATCTATGGCGGTTCGGCTGACAATGGAAATACCCCTTTCGGGGTAGGTGTGAACAGTATAAAAGGTGTTTGTGTCGGAGTTCAAGGCCAAACCGGTAAAAGGCAGGGGTGTCCCAGAATGCCCTGGAGCACTCATGAACTCATGCGTCAATGTTTCAGAAGTTCCATCCAGTGAATCCGTAAACTCTTCCATAGTGTTAAAAATCCGGGAGACATGCTCGACGTTGACGCGGTATGCCAGATTGCCGGATCGATATTCCCGATCATGGACGATACCCGGTTGCAGGCACACTCTCTCTAAGGCTTGCTCGGGCAAATTCTGGTCGAAGCAGGTGATAAATTCGGTAATACAGTCTTCTCCCCGGCGGCTGATCACCCTATGGCTTTTCCCGATGATATTGACTTCCAGCTTCACACCATTGCCAAGAGCCCAGTGAGCACTTTGAAAGATGCGCACACAATAATCCGGCACCTCTTGATACAAGCTGAAGTAGATCTGTTCACTCATGGTTTAGAAATATATTTTGAAATTGTTTTAGAGATAACTTCGGCCATTTAAACCATTTTCCCCTATCCATATAAAAACACGTGCAACGGGTTCCAATCAAAATTACCAAATAATACCAATATCGTTATCGAGGCTTCGTGTTTTGTCCTATAATTGAAACTCTTCAATTATACGCTTTCTATGTAGCACCTTATAAATAATAATTTAAATGGGAATAGCATTTTGAATCTTAAAATTTTTCTCTTGTTATGCGGTCTTTTAGGGGGACTGTATTTTCTTTGGCCGTTCATAGTGTGGGCCGTGAAAAGCTTTATCTATCAACTGATCATCGAATACGGATTCTATTTTCTCATTCTCATTGCGGGAACAGGATTCTATCTTTGGCGGCGACTCAAATCCTGAATCTGGGATCAGATGGGTGAGTAACCCTGCTGATTACGAAGCGTGGAATTGATAGTAGCGTTTCTAAATCCAGCAGAACAAGATCACTATTAAAACAAGTTCTGGAAAGAGGATTTGTGGAAATCCCAGGTTGGGCCAAAGGGCACTTGTCACCCCTGGAAACTTCTCACATTAAAGCTGCTTTGAGTAGGAATTGGATAGTACATTAGGAGTGAGAGAAGTGTTTATCGAATTCGCCTGATATATCCTTTACTTGACGCCCAAATTTTTCAACAAGCTTTTTGTAGTTGCTGACATTGCTATTAAATATTGCCGTGTAGATGCTTGCCTGAATCTCATGCATTGCATGTATATGAGGGGATAACCCTTTCGCTTTCTCGTGACATATTTGGTCGCGTTTCTGTAATTTCTCCATTAACCCTTTCATAAGGTTAACTTCGCGGTTAAGGTTGCCCGCGAGGATATTGACGTGACGATTGTATCTGTCAATGCGATCTGAAGGTAGGGATGAATAAATGGAATTATACAGGCCTTTATGAACCTTCTTTAGACTTTTCATGCGCATCTGTAGTTCTTTTACAACTTGCGGACAAATTTTATTTGCGTCTTGAGTCTTCCCCTGAGCCTGCGCTTGCACCGTAGTTGCAAAATACAGAATTGAAAATAAGTAAAATAGGGTTAAGGCCAATGAAGTTTTTTTAATCTTTTCCATAAGTATCCCTGATAAGAGCGGTGTTTAAGAATAAAGTGTATGAAGCAATTATATACCAGAAAAATAAATCGGCTGATAGCTAAAAAAGGTATAGGTGCCGCGCAAAACCTACTGATTACGAATGGATTTTTTACCATTTTTATAAGGAACTGATAACAGGCTGGTTTCCTCTATCTGTTTATTTTTTAAGGATTTTTAGTAGGCCATAAATTCTGGCAATTCCATCAAATCCGCCTAGGTGGAAAATTTCTATCATAATTTTATCATAGGCAAACCAACTGATTAATTCGTAGAAGTCGAGCTTATTTATTAAAAATGTATTTTCGCCAAAAAAATATCATATTTTTATCATATTGCCGACCTACTGATTAGTAGTGTTAAATTGACGTTTTTAGGAAGTTTTTGATTTCAGGCTGGTTTCTCTTTTCTGCTTTATTTCCAGACGGTTTCAGGCGTTCCATAGGTTCCGCCATTTCGATGGAATCTGCCTTGTTAGGAAATTTCTATCATAGACCGTTCGGTATCTAACCAACTCACTCAGGACCTGTTGGTTCAACTTTAAATATTAATTAATTATAGAATAAACTGACTTGTTCGCATTCTTAGACCGTCAAATAACGATTAATTATTTCTTCTCCCAGGTTTTCCATATCATCCGTAGCTACGTCTCGACCTTTGTCCAGAACGCAAAAATTTTGTGCTACACGGCGCGCAAAGGGTAGTTTTTGCTCCACCAGCAATATGGTAAGTCCTTTTTCCTGATTGAGGCGAATGATGATATCTCCAATTTCATGAACAATATTTGGCTGAATACCTTCTGTAGGTTCATCTAAAATTAAGAGTTTAGGATTGAGTATTAAAGCTCTTCCTATCGCCAATTGCTGTTGTTGACCTCCAGAGAGATCTCCCCCCCTCCGATTAAGCATTTGCTTTAATACAGGAAATATTTCAAATATGAATTCTGGAATTTCGCGCAACCCATCGCCGCGAGCCAAAAGACCCACACGAAGATTTTCTTCTACGCTTAATTGAGTGAATATTTCACGGCCTTGGGGTACGTAGCCAATTCCTTTACGAGCTCGATACTCTCCAGGTTTGCCTGCCAGTTCGTCACCCTCCAAACCAATAGAACCAGAGGTTACTGGTAAAATACCCATTATAGCTTTTAGCAAGGTAGTTTTTCCGACTCCATTTCTCCCCATCAGACAGGTACAGGATCCCGGTAGAACATTCAGGTTGACGTCCCAAAGAGTATGACTTTCCCCATAAAATTGATTTAGTTTTTGAACTTTTAACACTCCTAACTCCCTAAATAAACCTCAATGACTTTTGGATCGTTCTGTACGTCTTCCATTTTTCCTTCTGCCAATACATGCCCTTCATGCAAAACCGTCACTCTATTTGCTATAGAACGAATAAAATCCATTTCGTGCTCGACCACTACAATAGAGTGTTTTCCTGCAAGTGATTTCAATAGCTCCGCCGTGTGTTCAGTTTCTTGATGTGTCATTCCCGCGACGGGTTCATCTATCAATAAAAGTCGTGGATCTTGAACTAACAACATTCCAATTTCGAGCCATTGCTTTTGACCATGAGATAACAGACCAGCCCGTAGATTTTTTTGCTCTTTTAATCCAATGGTTTCCAAATCTTCTTCAATGGTATCTTTTTGCTTACCTGTTAAGGGTTTGGTTAAGGATTGCCAAACATCTTTTTGGGTATGAAGAGCCAGCTCAAGATTTTCAAAAACAGTATGATTTAGAAAAACCGTAGGTTTTTGAAATTTACGGCCTATACCTGCATGAGAAATTTCATATTCCGTCATTTTTGTGAGGTCATGGTTTTGCCCAAAAAATACTGTGCCATGGTCAGGGCGGGTTTTCCCGGTGATTACGTCCATCATAGTGGTTTTGCCTGCACCGTTGGGACCTATGATGCAACGGAGTTCACCGTCATCAATATAAAGGTTTAACTCATTAAGCGCTTTAAACCCATCAAAGCTGACCGTTACATCTTCTATATAAAGTATGCAACCATGCGTTGTATCGATTGAATCATCTTTAATATGGACTCCAGTCATTAGGTAGACTCCCTCACTTTTCCTTTTGAATTAAAATGAGAAAAAATACCCACAAAACCTTTTTGAAAATATAAGGTTACTACAATAAATAAGGCTCCTAAAAAATAAAGCCAATAGTCTGGAGCGGTAACAGTAAACCAGCTTTTTGCCCCATTAACCAACCCAGCTCCAACCAAAGCACCACTTAGAGTCCCTCGTCCGCCAACCGCTACCCAGATTGCCATTTCAATCGAGTTAGAAGGCTGCATTTCACTTGGATTGATAATTCCAACTTGTGGGACGTAGAGGGCTCCCGCAATACCACATAAAAATGCTGACAGAGTCCAGATAAAAAGTTTGTAGTGAATGGTATTGTATCCAGAAAACATTACTCGACTTTCAGCATCACGAATTGCGGTGAGCACTCGCCCTAATTTAGATTGAACTATGTAACGAGACAGGAGATAGCTTAAAAATAATACTACTGCGGTAATTATATACAGGCCCATTTTGGTGGACGGCTCTTGCAACGAATATCCTAAAATACGCTTGAAATCAGTGAGACCATTATTGCCACCAAAACCTGTTTCATTTCGGAAGAATAAAAGCATCAACGCATATGTCATAGCTTGGGTAATGATAGCGAAGTAAACTCCTTTAATCCTCGACTTGAAAGCAAAATAGCCAAATGTAAAAGCAAATAAACCGGGCAAGATCAGGATAACTAGCAAAGTAAAGGCAAAATAATCGAACCCATACCAATACCAGGGCAATTCTTTCCAATCTAAAAAGACCATAAAATCAGGCAGGTCACTTTTATAAACACCTTCTTTTCCAACACTCCTCATCAGGTACATGCCCATGGCATATCCACCCATAGAGAAGAAAACTCCATGCCCCAGACTGAGGATACCGGTATAGCCCCAAATTAAATCAATCGCTAAAGCTACCAGGGCGTAACACAGGTATTTACCCATTAAGGCAAACATATAGTCAGGAATATGCAAAACAGAATCTTCAGGCAAAAATATATTTAAAAATGGGAGGAGCACCGTAGCAATAGCCATTAGGAAAAAAATAAATAGCCACCCTTTATAGGAATGTAAAATAGTAATTTTTTTAATCATTGCGATACTCAATTATCCACCATGCGACCTTTTGGGGCGAATAAACCCTGTGGTCGTTTTTGAATTAAAACAATAATAAGAACTAGAACTATAATTTTTCCCAATACTGCACCTGCAACAGGTTCCATGAATTTATTTAGAATCCCTAGTCCCAATGCACCCGCCACGGTACCGGCTATTTTCCCAACTCCACCTGTCACAACAACCATGAAGGAATCGACGATATATAACTGCCCTAATTCGGGGCCGACATTACCAATCTGAGACAAGGCAAGGCCTCCCAGCCCTGCCACACCCGACCCCAATCCAAACGTATACATGTCGATCTTATGGGTTGATATTCCCATGCAAGACGCCATTTCTCTATTTTGAGTAACAGCACGTACCTGTAATCCCAATGAAGTTTTTTGAAGCAACGTCCAAACTGAAACCACGACAAAGACCACAAATATGAGGATGGCTATTCGGTTAAAGGGAAGAACAACTCCGTGAAAAACTTCGATTCCTCCAGAGAGAAAAGAGGGGTTGGCTACCGCAACATTTTGTGCGCCAAAAATCAGCCTAACACTTTGAATCAGAATTAAGCTGATTCCCCAAGTAGCCAAAAGGGTTTCCAAAGGTCGTCCATACAGATGGCGTATGATGCTCCTTTCCAAAAGGACACCAATACTGGCACTTACTATGAATGCGATTGGAATGGATACTATTAGATACCAATCAAAAAAACTGGGTAAGAATTCTTTAAACAGATTTTGAACAATAAATGTGGAATAGGCGCCAAGCATTAACATTTCGCCATGGGCCATATTGATAACACCCATGAGGCCAAAAGTTATAGCCAATCCTAAAGCTGCCAGTAGCAAAATGCTTCCCAGGCTCAAGCCATAGAACAAATTAGCGGCCTGGTTAATGAAGAATTGACGATTTTCGATTTTTGAAATTGCTTTGGCGGCACTATCACGAATTTCAGGGTCACTTTCTAAATACTCCCCCGCATCATTTTTATCCAGTAAAGCTTCTATAGCTGATATGAAATCATTATCCCCAAATTCATAAATAGTTTTTAAGGATTGCAGACGCATATTTTTGTCATCGCTATTCAATCTTTCTTTGGCCAAAACCAGCATAAATATTTCACGGACTTCATCATCACTCTCTTTATCCAGGGCTTTCTCAATTAACTCCACCAAGCCACTAGATGGTCTCTTTAGCAGATTCCTTGCGGCCTCTAAACGAACTTCGGAGGAATCTGAGGTTAATCTCAGTTTTCCTATGGCCATTGTTAAAACTCTTCGAACCGAATTATTGATTTTGGGCTTACGGAGGGTTAGAGAACTCAAATCAACAGCGTTCCCGTTCTGCACATCGCGGCCTTGATCACCAACTTCATTTAGGATAATAATCGCTCCGCCCTCACTAATTCTCAGGCGTTTATTCTTTAATGCCTCCAAGGCGGGGAGAGCTTTGAGATCCCCCATATTTCCCAGACGTTTCACAGCCATTTTAATTTTGGAGCGACTTTTGTTCCCCAAATCCTTTATGGCTGATTCAAAATCATTTGCCTCGCATAAAGAAAAAGAAAGCAACCCTGCAATTAAAAACACAAAAACCCCAATAAACCGCGCAAGTATTTTGCGGCCTTTTAGGGTGACTGTCGGCTTATAGGAATTAAACAATGGGCAGCTTTTGATCATCCGTATAAAACTTCCCCAAACAATAATTCCCATCATTTATAGATTGATTTTATGTAGTAAAAAAATATAAAAGTATCCCCTCTCCAAGCTCCATAGGCCAGCCTTGGAGGAGACCGCTACTTGTATGGAGCTGGAGAAGGATCTTTTATTTTGAAAGTTAAAACTTGGCTTTTTTACAATTGCCACACACCCAAGGGTATGTCCAATCAGCAACCTTTTCAGCACTATCCGGGATAAAAGGGCTCCAAGCTTGTGCGCGAATGGGTCCATCCGTTTTCCAGACAATGTCGAACTGGCCATCTTCCTGGATTTCTCCAATAACCACAGGTTTATGCAAGTGATGATTCTTGGCATCCATGGTGATATTGAATCCGGAAGGAGATTGAACCGTTTGTCCACCGATGGCTTGACGAACAGCGTCAATGTTAGTCGTGCCAGCTTGTTCGACAGCTTGAGCCCACATTTTAATTCCAATATATGTGGCTTCCATAGGATCGTTGGTTACCCGTTTATCTCCGCCAGGAAGTTTGTTCTTTTTCACATAGGCATTCCATTTTTTGATGAAAGCCTTATTTTCAGAATTTTCTATAGACATGAAGTAATTCCAAGCGGCTAAATGACCCACCAAAGGTTTGGCATCGATACCCCGTAATTCTTCTTCCCCGACCGAAAATGCAACTACCGGAATGTCTTCGGCTTTAAGCCCCTGATTCGCAAGCTCTTTGTAAAAGGGAACGTTGGAGTCTCCGTTAATGGTCGAGATAACCGCAGTGGGTTTTCCTGCCGCAAACTTCTTAATATTTGCAACGATGGTTTGATAATCACTGTGACCAAAAGGAGTGTAAGTTTCCATGATATCTTTTTCAGATACCCCCTTGGATTTCAGGAAATAGTTAAGGATTTTGTTGGTGGTTCTAGGATATACATAATCGGTTCCCAACAATACAAAACGCTTGGCTCCACCACCGTCTTCACTCATTAAATACTCAACTGCCGGAATCGCTTGCTGATTAGGGGCAGCGCCGGTATAGAACACATTAAAAGAAGATTCTTCTCCTTCATATTGAACAGGATAAAAAAGCAATCCGTTCAACTCTTCAAAAACCGGGAGAACCGACTTGCGCGAAACGGAAGTCCAGCAACCAAAAGTAACCGCAACCTTTTGTTTTTGAATCAACTCGCGTGCTTTTTCCGCAAACAAGGGCCAATCGGAGGCAGGGTCAACCACTACGGGCTCAAGCTTCTTTCCCAGAACGCCTCCTTTAGCATTGATCTCCTCAATCGCCATCAGGGCCACATCTTTTAATGATGTCTCACTGATTGCCATAGTGCCGGATAGAGAATGCAGAATACCTACTTTAATAGTATCTGCCGCCTGAGCTGTTACGCTGGACACAAAAAATATCACCGCTATGAAAAACAGCTTCATTTTATTTAAATTGATATTGTTCATTTTAAACCTTCCTTAAATTGTATAAATTTGAAAGATAATAATTCGTCTATCTTCAAAAAAGATTCATTACAGTTGGAATTGAAGACCAATCTTCAATGTGTTTTTAGAATCGGCATTCGATCCATTTCGATCAGCAGAATAAGTCAGATTTAATTTTGCGTTTTGACCATCAATAATGTAGTTCAAACCACCTTCCGTAACCGTACGGTTACCACGGTTTGCAGATGCATTAATATTATCCCGAGCAAAATGCTGATATCGAACATAAGGCTGAAATTTGCCCCAACCTATTTGCTGGGGAATCAGATAACTTCCTAAAGCAAAGTAACCTTCTCCCTGAATTAGGCTCGAATCTGTTTTGTCATCCAGGTCATAATCGTAGTAAGCACCTTCCAAATTGACAACTCCGCCGTTTCCTAGTTTTTTCTCCATGAGAACATCTACATTCCAGGCAGTGAAATCCCCTGAAGCTCCAGCTGTTGAGGTTCCTGCACCATCATCCTCATGTTGAAAAACAAAGGCCACCGCCAAAACATCCTTCGCCCCATAATAGGAACTAGTAGTGTAATAACCAGGCTCAGGATCCCAAAAGTTGTAAGTTACTCGAGCGGCATGAAGAAGGTTGTCAGACTGGTCGGGATTGGTGTCAGAATTGGTTGTGTTTGTCCGGCCCTCAAATGCCCCGTAGGACCATTTGAATTTGCCACCGCCATACTCTTGCATGATTGCCAGACCATTATCCCGTCCAGCAAAAATTGCGGGATAGGCTTGAACGACTGGAAAGTCAAAAGCGTTCAAATAAAAGGGTCCATCGAGATTGGCTCTATCACTAGGAGGAAGAAACCTACCTGCCCATACATCGAATCCTTTAATTGAAAACTTGGCAACCGCATCGAGAACACGGATACGTTCGTCCGTATCAACGTTATCGTTTCCAGTGGAACGCTCGGTATTAAATTCAAGGGTAACATTTTCATGTACCTTGGCTGCTGTATAAAGCCTGATACTATCAAAGCTAACGCCGGAAGAAGAATCCGTCCCATTAGGGGCACCGTCCTCTGTGATGGCAAAAGAACTTCTAAAACCCATACCAATACTGAACCACTTGGTATCATCAATCTTAATTTTTGCACCAGCAAGAGCTGTAGTTGGAAGACCCAAACCCAACAAAAGCACCGCAGAAGCACTGAATAGTTTGCGTTTAAAACCTGAGAACATTCTGACGCCTCCTCTTTTCTAATAATCTAAAATGTAAGTGGATTGAGATGGCGTCGCGAGGGGCGGTGGTCCAAATAAGCAACTTTTTGTTTCGTTCCATCAATAAAATGGAATTAGATGGCATCGCAAGGAAGCGGTGGTCCAAAAAAAGAATATGATTTTTAACACATAGCCATTAAAAAAACAGCTTTTTACTTTATTTATTTTTCAAATCTGAACTTTTAATTGTTTTGGTTACCTGAACTTTTCCCACATTTCCTTTATGAAAATTTATGGTCAACTTACCGGTAAACAGGCTTTTGGCTAACTCGTTGATTAAATCTATCAGTTCCTTCAAGTCTGGCCCTCCCTAAACCAATCCTCATGTCAATGCTATAGGTTAAGCATGATTTTCCCCTTAACAAAGCAATACTCATTCCTTTTTAGATTTTCAAATTAAAGTAATAATTATTGGCTATTTGGGGTGGTTGACTGGACTTCAGTACCTATTTAAAGATATTTAATGCTCTGTCTTGTAGCTATTCCGTATAGCAATGCTTAATTTTTGGGCATCTGAGGAGAGGGTATGTGGAGGGAGTAGAGGTTTTTATCATGCGGTATTAATTGTCTTCAAATGGCTGGACTCACAGTTTTTAATTTGACCTTGGTCTACTTATAGACCAGAAAAGGCAAACCTTTTTAAAGCAATTCGTCGAAAAGTTTATTCTGTTGGGTTTTATACTCGTCTTCATTGAGGAGTTTTTTATCGTGAAGATACTTTAGATGCTCTAGCTTTTTCTCCAGTTCCGGATTGAAATTTTTGTTTGTTGAATCTCTTTCAACGCTTACAGAGGATTCACCGTTTTCCCCACGGTTTTGTTTTGAAATAGGAGGATGCAATTTCGCGACAATCCAGTTTCTCTGTATGCGCTTGCCTTTTTCAGCACTGGATTTAAAATAAAGTTGACCTTCCTGAGGAATCAGCTTCCAAGCAAAAACATTCCACTCACGCACATTATTTTTTTGATAAAAATCTTCACCATGAATTGAGTCGAAACGCCAGTTCAAATATTTTCTGAAAGAAAAAATATCGCCTGATGTAATTCCTTTCTCATTCTTAAACTCAAAATGAATAATTTTATTTGAATTTGCACCTGCAAACGTTTTCATAAGCAGAGGAGCTAGCTTTTTAACTTCAGGTTCTGAAAAAACCGGCTCTTCTTGGTTCCCCAAAAATGTTCCCTTAAATCTTAATGAAACCAGATGACTAATAATTTCTGCCTGTGAAATTTTTATAGGATGGTTCAGCTTAAACTTCTTAATATCAAAGTTTCCATGCGATTTCGATTTGTAACCAAGGTTGACCTTTATAGCGCTTTTTTCTAAGTCCGTACCTTCCGCAACTCCAAAACTAAAAGGAATAAAAACAAGCAAAACCATCATTGCTTTTAAATGTCGGAAAATTAAATTCATACTTTTGACAAAGCTTTTAAGGTGCTGGAATGAGGTTCACAACAACCCCTGGTTAATAATAAAATTTTCTACCTGATCCGTTCCAATGCCATCTTTTAAATTTGTGAAAGTAAAAGGTTTTTCACCTCGCATCTTTTTAGCATCACGATCCATTATGTCCAGAGAAGCACCCACATAGGGAGCTAGGTCAATTTTGTTGATGACCAGTAAGTCGGACTTGGTTATGCCTGGGCCGCCTTTACGGGGAATTTTATCCCCAGCGGCCACATCGATAACATAAATAGTCAAGTCCGACAGTTCAGGGCTAAACGTTGCTGCTAGATTATCGCCTCCGCTTTCTACAATAATCATATTCAAACTTGGATACTTATGGCACAGATCATCTATTGCAGATAAATTTATGGAGGCATCTTCCCGAATAGCTGTATGGGGGCAACCTCCGGTTTCCACGCCCATGATTCGTCCTTCTTCCAGAGCTTCATTTTGGATTAAGAATTGAGCATCCTCTTTGGTATAAATATCGTTAGTAACAACCGCAATTTGATACTTGCCTCTCATTTTTTTGCATAGGACATTGACCAAAGCCGTTTTCCCAGAACCTACTGGTCCTCCAATTCCCACACGTAATACTTGTTTATTAGTCATATTTTTTAAGATCTAAATAACCGGGTGTATTGGGTTTCATGAAGAGCACTGGCTATTCCCTGGCCTGGCGCTGTATAGCCTATGTCTTCATCATTTAACGATAAACCTGTTGAAACCAGTTCTGGAATTATTTCAATGACCGAAGACAATATTTTCTGACCACTGGTTTGCCCCAAAGGAACCAGTTTGATTGCCGCTAAAACCTGATTTTCTGCCCACATCCATAAATATCCCCAAGAAGTATCATTAATCGGTAATTTCCAATGCGCTGCCCCTAAAGAAAATAGGGTGAGAAAACATGCTCCGGATTTTTCTCTCCACTCAACCGCTTCTGAAATTCCTAGCTCTCCCAACAAACGCGCCAAAGCACGAGCCAGCTGTACCTCTTCCGCCTGAAGCTCTCCTGAATCACGACTTGCAAACAAATAATCATTCCAATAGAGAACATTTTTTTTGTCATTGACCGACCATGCTTTATGTAAGCGTGACAGAATAGGAATGTCTAAATTTGTTAAGGAGTTTTCCAAAAGTCCTTTAATCCATATTGAAGATGTGTTGTCATCTTTTACCCAATCCGAAGAAACCGCAAATTCCAAACCCTGTGAATAGGCGTAAGCTCCAACAGGAAGCATTGGGCTGCACAACTGCATTAATCGTAAAGTTTCTCTTGGTCGGTCAGAGTTCACTTTTCACTTATGCTTCGTTAGGATGAGAATGGGAGTGGCTGGAATTTACGCTATAAGCTCCTCCTTCCGGTTCAAATGGAGACAATTCGTGTTTCACAGAAAGCCCCAGAGACTTAACCATTTCTTCCAATACATGGTCCCTTATAAAGCGCAAACAGTTTTCCTCAATTTGAAGAGGAACGTGCCGGTTTCCCAAATGATAGCAAGCTCGTGCAAAAAGAAAATTGTCCTTTGTGGAAATAACAGCGACCTCTTCATCTGCAGCGCAGATTTCGACGATTAATCCATTATCCGCACACAAAAAATCACCGTGGCGCAAAATACTTCCCCGTTCCAGCATCAAGGCTGCTTCCTGATTATCATCCAAAGTAACTCGTAAACGGCTCTTCTGCCTTTTCTCAAAGGGAAGGGTCAGGCTTGTAGAAGGTTTGACAGGAGTGTCGAGTTTTTTTGTGATGGTTAACATTTTATTTGGTTCAAATTAAAAAAGAAAATAACGTTGCGCCAAAGGTAATTCTTTTGCCGGTTCACAAGTCAAAAGCTCACCATCAGCTCTAACTTCATATGTTTGCGAATCCACTTCTATTTTTGGGAGATAGTTATTGTGGATAAGATCTTTTTTAGTAACGCGGCGTGTATCACGGACTGAAACCAATCGTTTGTTTAATTTAAGTTTCTCACTCATTCCATTTTCAGATGCGGCCTTTGATACAAAGCTCACACAGGTTTCACTTCTAGCTCCTCCAAGTGCCCCAAACATAGGTCGATAGTGAACAGGTTGAGGCGTTGGAATCGAAGCATTGGGGTCTCCCATGGGAGCCGCTACAATCATTCCTCCCTTAATAATCAGGGCCGGTTTGGCTCCAAAAAATGCGGGTTTCCACAATACAATATCCGCTAGTTTGCCCACTTCGATGGAACCAACTTCGTGGCTGATACCATGGGTGATGGCTGGGTTGATCGTATACTTGGCCACATAGCGCTTAGCACGAAAATTATCATTATCAGAAGTGTCCGGGCTTAACGGTCCTCGTTGTACTTTCATTTTATGAGCGGTTTGCCAGGTTCGACAGATAACTTCCCCAATTCGCCCCATAGCCTGAGAGTCGGAAGCGATCATGCTAAAAGCTCCTAAATCATGAAGGATATCTTCAGCAGCAATTGTCTCTCGCCTTATACGCGATTCAGCAAACGCAACGTCTTCAGGAATTTTTGGGTCTAGATGGTGACATACCATGAGCATGTCTAAATGTTCATCAATAGTGTTAACCGTATAGGGGCGGGTTGGATTAGTGGATGAAGGCAGTACATTCGCTTCACCGCAAGCTTTAATAATATCCGGAGCATGTCCACCACCGGCACCTTCAGTATGGTAAGTATGAATCGCCCGGCCTTTAAACGCTGCTATAGTATCTTCGACAAAACCGGATTCATTCAAAGTGTCGGTATGAATGGCAACTTGAACATCAAAACTGTCTGCAACTGTCAAACAATTATCGATTGATGCGGGAGTCGTCCCCCAATCCTCGTGCAATTTTAATCCCATTGCACCTGCAAGGACCTGTTCTTCAAGAGCGGCAGGCAGACTGGAATTACCTTTACCCATAAATCCAAAATTCATCGGCAATTCTTCTACCGCCTGATACATGCGGTGAATATTCCATGGCCCCGGTGTGCAAGTTGTCGCGTTGGTACCCGCGGCCGGTCCTGTTCCACCACCCAGCATGGTTGTAACACCAGACATGAGTGCTTCATCCACCTGTTGCGGACAAATAAAATGGATATGAGCATCCAGGGCTCCCGCAGTGGTTATAAGCCCTTCCCCTGCAATCGCTTCGGTTCCAGGGCCGATAATGATGTCAACATCAGGTTGTATGTCAGGGTTCCCGGCTTTACCTATTCCGACAATCCGACCCGATTTAATTCCAATATCAGCCTTGACGATTCCCCAATGATCGAGGATCAAAGCATTCGTTATGACAACATCCACCGATTCTTTGGAAGTTCTTTGGCTCTGGCCCATTCCATCCCGAATTACCTTTCCACCACCAAATTTGACTTCCTCTCCATAGGAAGTTTTATCCTGCTCCACTTCAATCCACAGTTCCGTATCTCCTAACCGTACACGATCACCGGTTGTGGGGCCGTACATATCTGCGTATGCTCGTCTACTGATCTCACTCATTGCTCACTCTCCAACTGTCCCATAATTTTCCCATTGAACCCATAAACCTGCCTGGAACCTGAATAGGCAACCAATTCGACTTCCCTTTTTTGTCCTGGTTCAAATCTTATAGCTGTCCCGGCAGGAATATTGAGCCGGAAGCCTTTTGACTCTTCACGGTCAAATTTCAAAGCGTCATTTGTTTCAAAAAAATGATAATGCGATCCTACTTGAATAGGTCTATCTCCAGAATTAGCAACCATGATACGTATTGTTTTGCCATTATTATTGAGAGTAATATTTCCTTCTTTTACTTTTAATTCACCGGGAATCATTGGAAATCTCCATTTACGGAATCGGGTTGTGAACGGTAACCAACTTGGTGCCATCAGGAAAAGTGGCTTCTACCTGCACTTCGGGTATCATTTCTGGAATGCCTTCCATAACTTCTTCACGTTTTAGCAGTGTAGTTCCATAGCTCATTAAATCTGCAACACTTCTTCCATCTCGCGCGGCTTCCAGGATGGCTGCTGAAATAAAGGCAATGGCTTCAGGATAATTAAGTTTTACCCCCCGAGCCAACCTTCTTTCCGCCAATAACCCTGCCGTAAAAACCATTAACTTGTCTTTTTCTCTAGGGGTAAGCTCCATCTTTTTCCTCTCTTAACATAGATAACTAAATGCTCATATCCAAAATACAATATTACGTAATATCAAGTTTTCCAAATGCGCGGTTCTACTGCGTCATAACCGATTACTTCCTGTCGTAAAATTTTCCAAGCCCTAATAAAACAATTTCTAGCTCTCTCAACACTGCTCCCTAAAAAATAGCAGAGGATAATACCATTCATCTGAGTTACAGAAAACAATTCTTGATCTATTGAATCATTTTTTATCTTTCTTAAAGAATCCAGCAATCCTGTTTTGTCAGTTACGCAAACCATACTCCCTATCACGGGGAAGCCAAGCAATCCCCACTTAGCGTATAGATCTGGACCCTCTCCTTTTAACCGCAAACGTTCAATCCGAAGAGGTCTGCCTTCTCGCCAAACTTCAAAATTTTGATCTAACTCACCCAGACTAAAAAGTTCCTCAGAAGCGGGTCGCCCTAAGCAGGAAATTTCCCAACCTATAAAATGACTTTCGCAGGATAATTCAATTTTTGTTTTAATCTGAGCTTTGGTGCCTGAAAATAATATATTTTCCGATGGAAGCCATTCCAATGTTCCTTCAGGTGCAACTTTTAAAACCTGTCGCTGTCTGGCCACAGGCCCTGCACTCCGATAAAACTTCCCCGCAGCTGGAGTTGTGATTAGAGCATGTGCGTTTGGATTTACATCAATACATATATTTAAGCAATCCCCTCCGACCACCCCTCCGGGCGGATGTAATATATAAACGTGGCATGTTCCATTTATCTCTGGATAAAAGGGTTTCTGAACTTGCAAAGGACCGAAGTGTTTCCGATGGCTAAGTATCGTCCTGTGGTTAGACTTGGAAAACTCCAATACCAGTTGAGCTTTCCATTCTGTATTCGATTCTATTTCTTTAAATTTAGCCGTAAGCATAAATCCAATGACGGTGAAAACATCTCTTTAACTAAAATCAGTTATGTAATAAGCAAAATTTACGCCAATAATGAGATGTGAAAATAATATTAAAAAGTTCAATTAAATTAAAGGCTTATGAATTTTAAAATTGAAGATGTAATTATCTTTTTTTGGATGAATGCTTAAAAATAAAGCACTGTTTCAGAAAAGGCCAGTGAAAGGTTGCCACAGGCCATGGATGCTAGAATCATGCAAGCAGAATTGTGTTTAGAGAGACACCCTATTATGAATGGCTTGTTGACAAATGTTCGCAATATGTTATTGTGCGGTTACAAAGTGGATAATATTAAAGGCTAGGGGCCCGCATGGTTAAGAGACTACCAAAAGAAAAAATTTCGCTATCAATTTATGTGAGTCCGAAATGCAAACAAAAACTGGAGTGCCTTCAACAACTCTATTTTATTTCAGGCAAAAGATTGTCACTCAGCCAAATCGTTGAAGAGACTATAAATTTTATTTACAACACAGCTTATCTTTGCCAAGACAGTGTTTTTTGGAAAGGCTTTGCCAAAGTTGGAAAATTATTTGATACCAGCGAGGCAACAATGAAAGAAATAGAGGAAGTCTTATCGATTGTTCAAAGCAAAAAGGCCGCAGCAAAGGAAATTTTGCATGTTCCCGTAAGCATAAAAGAAAATGTTGTAGAAGGAGTTAAAGAGAAATTTTCAAAAAATAAATAGGTAAGTTGGATGGGGAACCTGCTGTAACAGGTCCCCATCCGGGTATTATTAATTCTCCGGGTAGGATCATTAACAATGGGAAAAGTGTATCTTCAATCAGTTGTACTGTCAAAATTAAACGGTAAAAGCTTTTTAAATAATGGCTCTATGTACGCTCATTGCGTGTGTGGGGCCTTTTTTATTTTCTGTATGTATTGGAATTCTTTAATGAAATTCCCCTTGGAGCCGCCTGCCTTTACCTTAGTCGAGGTAGGAGGTGGAGATGGGAATTTAACAATTCCCTTTGGTGAGTCTGTTTTATGAATGTTTGGAATATTACAACTATTAACTGGTGCGCTGGCCTCCTGAGCAACGACGACGCGCCACTGCACGGAGGGAGGAGCGAAAGAGGCCAGCGGTGTTACTCCCCCGAGTAACACCACCCCTAAAGTGTAATTAGTATTTTTATTATTAATTTTAATTTTTCAGGTTTTAGCTATGGAATCAAATAATTACAGGGCTGTGTTCCAAGGTTTGGACACCCTTCATATCGTCTATATCGGTTATTTAGATCCCGATTGGTGGGAATCATCGGAATTAAAGGTAAAGAAGAGAAAGGCTCAAGAGAGAAAAGAAGTCCCTTACGTGAAGATTGGTTCCAATTCTTGGGAGGTATCGCCCAGAGGCACTCGTGAATATGTCTATTGCCTCATGCGGGATGGTTGGAGGGTTTATGTTCAAAGTGCCCGTGGAATGAAACCTATTTACAATCAATTAAAAATTGAAATTCCCTCGTCCAGACTTCGTTTAGGGCTTGAAGATTTGGATAAGGAGTTTCGAGCTATAGCTCTTTGCATTCTTTCTCTTGGCGGTGAGAGAGTTCAAAGGGTGGATATCACTGCCGATATTTCTGGGTTTCCCATGAACGATCTTAATGCTTTTCATTTTTATGGATTCCCCACAAAGATGAAGTCCATTAACAGCGACCTGATGTTAGAAAATTTTTATGCATTGGGAAGAGATTCAGACCTAGAAACTGTGGTGGTAGGAAAAAATCCTCAGCTACGAATTTATGACAAAAAGAAACTAGCGATTCAACAAGACCCTGATTGGTTTGAGTGTTGGTGCGGAAAAAGTTATGAGGAAGTTCTGGAGTTGTACGAGGGAGACAGTAATAAGATTCCTGAAATAACACGTTTTGAATTTCAACTTCGAGCGTACACCCTCAGAGAATTTCAGATTAATTCTTATGACGATCTGATGGAAAAGATTCAGGGGCTATGGGATTACATGGGGAATAAATGGCTGGAGTTAAAAATAGATGATCCCAACGTAAAAGTTAAACGCAAGCTCCCAATTGCTCCTATTTGGACATTTTTGAGAACTCTTAAGTTCAACGGGAACTTGAAATTAAAACGAGTCAAACCTTTTGCTCATGACAGCTCTAAAAACTTTGAGCAAATTATGGGCCATTTCTCTTCGTTTCTTGCTAAAGAGAAAATTCATTTATTGGGAAGTAATGAAGAACATTTTAAAAAAGAGTTGTTGTGGATTTTTGAGACGTTTTTTCTTAATTCAGAAAAGTGGGACTGGATAAAATTTGTGTCGGCATTTCGCCAAAAGAATAACCAATTTAACGGTATCTAAACTATGGAAGATAAATTTTTTACAGTTAATGAACTGTCAAAGTATCTAAATGTTAAAGGAAAGACCATTTATTCATGGGTGAGTAAAAGCGTTATACCTTTTTACAAACTGCAAGGCGTTATACGCTTTAAAAAGGTCGAAATCGATTTTTGGCTAAAAAATAAATGCAAAAAATTTGAGGGTCTTTTCGGCCTCTGATATGATTGCTAACACAGATAAGAGGAAACCAGACCTGAGTATCAGCTTCCAGAAAGGAGGTTGTTAATGGGCTTATATAGACAAGCGGGAAGCACGGTCTGGTGGATGAGTTATTCGTTTCGAGGGCGACAGGTCCGCAAGTCAACGGGAACGACTAGTAAAAAGGTTGCTGATTCGATCCTTTCTAAAGTCAAAACTGAGATTGCGGAGGGTGCTTATCTTGAATCGATGAGGGGCAAGAACAAAACTTTTGCTGATGTGGCTGAACGGTATTTATTAGAAGTTACGCCGGATAAAAAGCCAAGCACGCAAAGGGATGACAAGTTCTATGCCAGGACTTTATGCAAGTTTTTTGGTACATTCCGCCTCAACGAAATCACAGCGGATTTAATCACTCAATATGTCCTCAAGCGAAAGAAGAAAATAGGACCGAGTTCCATCAACCGTGAACTTGCGTTTCTTTCTGCATCATTCAACAAAGCTTATAAGCTTTGGAGTTGGTGTCGGGAGAATCCGGTTAGCAAGATAAAACGGGAGAAGGAAAAGAAGCGGGTTAAGTATTTTTCTGATGAAGAGTTTAGATTAATATTTTCTCTGCTTGCTGAATGGGTCAAGCCTGTTGTTCTGTTAGCGAAAAATACAGGGTTGAGACTTTCAAACGTCGTTAATTTGAGATGGGCAGAAGTAAGCCTTAAGGAAAAGCTCATTGTCTTGGATGGCGAGGTTATGAAAAACTCAGAAACTTTGGGAATGCCCTTGAATCAGGTTGCTATGGATGTAATTGGCACTTTGTTCAAGACTAGGAAACTCCATCACAAGTTTGTTTTTTGTCATGAGAATGGAGATTCTTATACTACTTATGGGGTTTCTAAAGCTTTTAAGAAAGCCTGTATTAAAGCAAAGCTTCCTGATTTTCGCTTTCATGATTTGAGGCATGACTTCTGCTCAAAGTTGGTTCAATCGGGAGTTGATCTTTATACCGTGAAAGAGTTGGCGGGACATAAGGACATCACCACGACTCAGCGTTATGCTCACTTGAGTAGAGCCAAATTGAAGCAAGCAATATCGGTCCTAGACTAATTATCATAGTTTTATCATAGTCGGTAAAATCGGCGAGTTTTGAAACTTGTAAGGCTTTGTAAAAATGGAGCCAGCGGGCGGAATTGAACCGCCGACCTACTGATTACGAATCAGTTGCTCTACCCCTGAGCTACGCTGGCATGTGTCTATTTAAGATTGAAAGAATGTACTTTACATCGTCTTCTCTGTAAAAATCAACCGCTTAGTTCCCCCTACCGAGGTGGGCCAAAGCCCTCTCTGGCCTGCAAATGATCTGGCAATTATTTTACACTGGGTGTATATAAGTATTCGTCTGCATTTTACGAGGAGCTGGCAAAGGTATGAAAGCAATTGGATACCAATTTGATACGGAAAAGAAAGCTGGCTCTTTCGTTGAATTTGAACAACCCACACCGAAACCCAAAGACTACGATTTACTGGTAAAAATAGAAGCCGTATCTGTTAATCCGGTTGACTACAAGGTTCGCCAGAGGATTAATGATTTACAGAATCTCCCTAAGATTCTTGGTTGGGATGCCGCCGGTGTTGTCGAATCGGTAGGTGAAAAAGCCAGTCTTTTTAAACAAGGAGACCGTGTTTTTTATGCAGGAGACATCACCCGAAGTGGTAGCTATGCTTCTCACCAATTAGTGGACGAACGCATAGTAGGTCATATGCCAAAATCGTTGGACTTTGCAGCAGCAGCGGCTTTGCCTCTCACCAGTATCACTGCATGGGAAGCCCTTTTTGATCGCTTGAAAATTAATCCCGCAGTAGATAAAGACAAACAAATTCTTATCATTGGTGGTGCCGGAGGGGTGGGTTCCATCGCAATTCAACTCGCCAAGCAAATTGCCAACCTACGGGTAATTGCTACCGCATCGAGAGAAGAAAGCCGGCAATGGTGTTTATCTTTGGGTGCCGATGAGGTTATCAACCACCACTCAAACATGATTGAGCAATTCCAGCAACAGGGCCTCGCCTCACCTGAATATATTCTTTGCCTGAACAATACAGATTATCACTTTAAGACGATGTCTGAGTTGATAGCACCGCAAGGAATGATTTGCAGTGTTGTGGAAACATCACAAAATCATCAACTGGATAAATTAAAATCTAAAAGTGCCGGGTTTGTCTGGGAGTTTATGTTTACAAGGTCCCTGCATAAAACGAGTGACAGGGTGAAACAGCATGAACTGTTGAACTCTATTGCTGACCTGATCAATTCAGGAAAAATTAAAACAACATTAAATGAAATTTTCGGTCAAATGTCTGCAGAGAATATCATGGCCGCGCATAATCAATTGGAGGCAGGTTCAAGCATCGGGAAAATTGTTCTCACTCAAACTAATTAGTCAAAGCAGGGATCCTCTTCGCTCCTTCCCACCGGCTGGCTCGCCGGCAGAACTTTGGCTTGTAAAAGATCTGGCAAATGTTTTACATTGGTTGTATATAAGTAATCATCTGCTTTGCAAAGTGGTTGTTATTTCGTGTGTGGGTTCATTGTTTACTCAACCCGGTCTTCAATGCCGACCACCCAATAATCTCTGCCTCTATCTTAATAAAGGAACGAATGGCCGAAGAAATTGACAAGAATGAGTTCGCCTGGATTAAAGAGGTGTTCAAAAAGAAAGAGGTTTTTACCGGACTCAGCTACACCTAGCGGGAAGCTTTGATCGAAGATATGTATAAGATCAGCTATAAACCTGAAGACATTATCTTTAAAGAAGGGGATGCGCCCAACGCCTGCTTTTTAATTTATAAGGGAAAAGTGAAGGTGATCAAAAACAAAATGCTTGTTATGAAGAAAAAGGTTTCTACTTTAGGTTCCGGCTCCTTTTTTGGGGAGATGGCTTTTCTCACCTATGCACCACGTGTGGCGACTGTTGTCGCGCAAGAAAATATGGTCTGCTTTGTTCTGCTCAAATCTACCTTCCAAAAATTATTGAGTAACAATCCCGGCTTTAAAACCTGGCTGGAATCACTTTCTGAAAAACGTCTGATAAAACTCAACAGCATCTAACCACTCGGCGTGGGGCCAATGAGCAATAACTTATCTGGCTAGCAACAGTCCTCTCGGCTTGACGAGCTCTTGTAATTCCCTCCCACGGGAGCAGCTAGTGGAGCATTTCGCTGGCTGTCCAGGCCATGCCGCGATTCGACCCACCGGCAAACCCTATTTTACTGACAACAATAATGCCGAACGCAGTGGTTTCTTTGAACCACCCTATGACGGTAGGAACAATGGCTTTTGGGTCCATCCCTTGTTCGATCAACTGATAAGCTCGCAGGGCAGTCACCTTCATGGCAATGGCTTCGCCGTCACCGGTGGTGGCCACGGCCCCTTCCGACCCAGCGTAGAGTCCGCATCCGATAAGCGGAACATCGCCCACGCGACCGGGGATAGCACTATCGATACCCCCCGTGCTGAGTGCGCAGGCGAACTCATCTCCTGCTCGAACAACGCATCCAACGGTATCGGTGGTGGAAAAATCGGTTCCCGTGCCAACAATTTGATCTGGAGACAGAGTTTGGCATCCCTGATCGGCGGCGAACTGGTTAGCCCCACGCCCGGCCAGTATTTTGTATTCAGACTGACTTACAATGCGCGCAGCCTGGACCGCATTTTTGAATCCTTCCAACGCGGCCACGGCTCCGAAGGTACCCGAACTATCCATACAAGAAGCGTCCATCTGCACGGTGCCATCGCTACGTTTATGCGATCCGATCCCTGCATTGAAACGTCCGTCATCTTCTAAGGTAGCTACGGCCAGACAAGCCGCATCAATGGTGGGTTCACCGGTTTGCAGAGACATCATGCTCATCTGCCCGGCAATGGCGGTCCCATCGGCAAAGGCCGGGTCTGACCCCGCTCCGCCGTGCGTCAACACTACTAGTTTATTTTTATCTGTCATGAAGCAAATCACCCCAGCCCCTCTTCGAGGAAGAGGGGTTCATTAAAGTTTCTCATTTATTGAGTATCAATTATAAATGAGGTATGCTGAAGGCCAACAAAAAAACGACAGGGTAACTATGGTTAAGTTTTGTTTAGAGTGCAAAAACGCGTTCTGGGGTGGACAGTATTGTCCGAAATGTCCCGGCGAGATCGAACTGCTCGATGCCGCTTTGCCCGAGAATAAAAAATATCTGCCGGAACTCAATGTTGATGTGCGACCAAAATATTATGCCCGCAGTTCCATGCTTCTATCCTGTTTTGGGTTCATCATGTCATTACCGTTGGGTGCGTTTATTTTCTTACGTGGGCTTTCTTCATCCGGCAATGTTGCTCTATGGGGCAGTGTTGGCATTGGCACCGTTGTTGCCGTTTCGTGGGGATGCTGGTACCTCTCCCACCGACTCTTCGACAAACAAATGGAAGATGTCGAAGCCGAAGATAAAGAACCCCAGCTAGACTAACCCTGCTCGGCGCAGGGCCAATAGGTCAATACCCATTAAGCAAACGGGTAATTTTCCCCCTTCACTAATAGCTCACTCACCTTTCCTCAAAACGTAGCCTTGCCCGCTAAATAATACGAGCGATAAAAATTTCTCTGGTTTGCTTGTCCTGCAATGCTTCTTCATCGATAACAGGAAGGGACGGAAAGCGCTTCATAAAAACCTGCGCAAACAGTCCGGCAGTTGTCTCGACCTGCGCTAATCCTGTTTCATTATAAACAGGTATGTCTCTTAATCCGCATGAAGGAGAATGGCTTTTAAAAATAAATCCGCTCAAGTTTAGCTGGGCTATTTCTTCCAGCTTTTTCGAGTTGAAGCTAGCCATAGCTTTTGTCCAGTCTTTTCCAGATTCAACACCCACCAAATGTTCGTTGCCTGCCACGATTTGAACCGGTTCTCTCGGGACACCCATTTCTAACTCAGGGCAGACCGGTACCGCTTCGAACCGGTCACCTAATAGGTCGATGACAATTTGGTTGTACTTGTGCTCCCCGTTGTATCGAACCCGTTCGCCCAACAGGCAACTGCTTACCCCGATCTTGAGTTTTGCCTTTGCCATTTTCAGGCTCTCATCTAATTACTAACCCTATGGCCGATATCTTTGCGGTAATGAATGCCATCCCACTTGATTTTGGCAACCGCCTCATAAGCTGTTGAAATAGCTGATGGTGTATCCGATCCTGTTGCAGTTACGCCCAAGACCCGTCCACCGTTGGTAAGAACTTTTCCGTCTTCCCCTTTTGTCCCGGCATGAAAGACCACAACATCCGGCAATGCCCCGGCCTCGTCCAGCCCGGTAATCTCTTTTCCCTTTTCATAAGATCCCGGATACCCTTTTGCCGCCATCACCACGCAGACTGACGGTTCCGGTTTCCACTTCAAATCATATTGATCAAGCGTTCCATCAATACAGGCTTCAAAAAGCGGGACGATATCGCTTTCCATACGGATCAGGAGCGGCTGCGTTTCCGGGTCTCCGAATCGGGCATTGAACTCAAGCGTTTTGGGTCCATGCTTGGTGAGCATCAGCCCAGCATAAAGAATTCCCTGATAGGGGCGGCCTTCTGCTTTCATAGCGCGAACAAGAGGGAGCATGATTTTGTCGCGTGCTTTCTGACGTAAAAGATCGGTGAAAACCGGAGCCGGAGAATAAGCCCCCATACCACCGGTATTGGGGCCCTGGTCACCGTCCAGCGCAGCTTTATGATCCTGCGCCGAATCCATAAGGAGCACCGTGCTGCCATCGGAAAATGCCAGCACAGAAACTTCCTGACCCTCGAGAAACTCTTCAATCACCACCTGGTCTCCCGCCTCGCCGAACGACTTATCTTTCATAATCGTGTCCACCGCGTTCAGGCCTTCTTTCGCATTCCGACATAGGATGACCCCTTTGCCAGCCGCCAGTCCACTGGCCTTGACAACAATGGGCCCAGTTTCTTTATCGAAATATCCTTGGGCCAGCTCATGAGAAGAGAATGTTTTATATTCTGCTGTGGGCAGGCCATATTTTTTCATGATGTCTTTTGAGAATGCTTTACTTCCTTCCAGCTCAGCGGCACGGGCAGTGGGACCAAAAATTCGCAAGCCTTTTTCCTGAAACCGATCAACGATTCCCATCACCAGAGGTTGCTCCGGTCCTACTACAGTGAGTCCGATTTCCTTTTCCAAAGCAAACTCTAAAAGTTGATCGATTTGGTCTGCGGGAATCGGAACATTCTGAGCGATTTCAGCCGTACCGGTGTTACCTGGCGCGCAGAAAATTTCATTTACTTTTGGGCTCTGGTTAATTTTCCAGACCAGAGCGTGTTCTCTTCCTCCTCCCCCTATTACCAGTACCCGCATTAAGTCTCCTTATTATCTTGGTATGATTCATGTAAGAATTTATATAAAATACACGGGTCTTGCAACTCTTTCAAACCATTAGGTAATTTGTATATGGTGAAGCTGGATTCCATAAGTAAATCCTTTGGCGGAAAACCCGTTGTTGAAAATGTCTCGCTGGAAGTCGAGGCGGGCGAGCGCTTCACCCTGCTGGGAAGAAGTGGCTGTGGAAAAACCACTTTATTGCGGCTGATCGCCGGCTTCGAAACTCCCGATAGCGGAACCATTTCCATTGCCGGTCAGGATGTCGGTTCTCTGCCTGTTGAACAAAGACCGGTTGGAATGATTTTTCAAAACTACGCCTTGTTTCCTCATATGACTATTTACGATAATATCGCGGTTGGGCCTCGTATCCGTAAACATTCTGAAAGTGAAATTGCCAAAAGAATTGACGAGCTTCTTGAGATCACTCATCTAGAGGCTCTGCGCGATGTCTACCCTGGACAAATCAGTGGCGGGGAAGCGCAAAGAGTAGCCCTGGCCCGTGCTGTTATAAATCGTCCGAAAATTCTATTACTCGACGAACCTCTTTCCGCACTAGACCTCAGCCTGCGCCAACACCTTCGGGAAGAACTCGTGGAAATGCAAAGAGCATTGGATATTACGTTTCTCTTTGTCACCCATGATCAAGAAGAAGCCATGGGTCTCGCCACTCGAATGGGAATCATGGATAACGGTTGCCTGCAACAAGTGGGCACGCCTCCAGAATTATATGAGAAGCCTCAAACGGCTTTCATTGCCGAGTTTCTCGGTGAGGTGAACCGACTCACCGGCAAGGTGGAACAAAGATCCGGCAACCAAATCACCGTTTCATTAGCATCCGCTGGAACTTTCCAATGCGTTTCGGATCTTCCTGGCCCGGAAAACCAGAATGTTACCTGTTACGTACGACCAGAAAAATTATTTTTTGATACAGACCGACCACAAACCGAACCCGTCAATGTTTTGCAAGGTACTCTGCTCGGCATACAGTTTTTCGGCAGTCACACCCGGTATCAAATCGAGCTTACTGATGGGCAAACTTTAACTCTTTCAATCCAGCACCGTAAATCTCGCAGTCTTCAATATTCCATTGGCGATTCAGTTCGAGTTTTGTTCGCGGTATCTGATGTGTTTATCCCAACAAAAAAATGATAAATAATTCATATAGAATTAAAAAATATTTAAAACTTATTATTGCCACTATTTGGTTAATAACCGGTTGCGACAGTTCTCCCTCAGGAAAAACCTATCTGGTAGCGACCGATGCCACTTTGGTGCCCATGTCTTTTATGAGTGTCGGCAACGATATAATTGGTTTCGAACCTGATTTCATGCGAGCTATTGCCAAGGAGGCTGGAATCAATATTCGTATGATAAATGTCGAATGGGCTGGTTTATTTGGCGGACTCATCACCGAAAAATTCGACATGGTGATTAGTTCTGTCACCGTTCTGGAAGAACGCAAGGAACGCATGGCATTCAGCGAACCTTACCTCAAAAGCGGTTTGGCGCTGGTGGTCCGAAAAAATGAGGAAGACATAAATTCTTTTGAAGATGTACAAAAAAATAAAAAATTAGTGGGTGCACAGATTGGGACCACAGCTTATTTCCTGCTGGAAAGAGATGCTGACGTTCGCAAAAAAGGATATCAAATGTACGGGCACGCTGTGGCTGACCTCATCAATGGTGAGATTGACGCAGTACTGGGGGAAAGCACCGGAACCCTTTTTTACAAAAATCAGAATAAACCTTTATTTAATAAAATTAAAATGGTTGGCGAAATCATGACAGATGAGCATTACGCCATCGTTTTTCGTAAGGGGGATAACGATCTATTGACCCAGATTAATTCTGCCTTACAAAAAGTCCTTGCGGATGGAACTGCCGCCCGACTCCATAGAAAATGGGACCTGGGCCAAGCCGCCCAGATCCCGAAATAAAATCAGTCATAAGCAAAACTTTTAGAATCCATGTCATTGCCCACCAAAAAAATATCCAATCCTCAATCCTGGGCGTGGAATCTTGCCGTATTGATGAGTTTTATTTTTCTGGTTTATCTACCTGCTCAGGAAGTTTTTATAACTAAAGAACAAAGCGGCGGTTATGTTGAATTACTTTCGCTATTACCTTCAGGAGTGTTCTACACGCTTTTAGTCACCCTCTTGGGAAGTGCCTCCGCCATTATTGTGGGGCTGTTAGTAGGCCTGGGAAAACTCTCTGATAATCCTCTCATACGAATTCCGGTATCTTTTTATATCGAAGTTTTGCGCGGCATTCCGCTACTGGTTCTTTTATTCTACATTTACTATGCTTTGGGAGAGTTCATTCATATGCCTGCACTGGTAGCGGCGGTGGCGGGATTTGGCTTCAGCTACGGGGCTTATATGGCCGATGTCTTTCGGGCAGGCATCGAAGCTATCCCGAAAGAGCAAGGTGAAGCGGCTCGTAGTCTCGGTATGAATGAAAAGCAGGCCATGTTTCAGATCATCCTTCCGCAGGCCCTGCGTACTATTATTCCCGCCATCGGCAACCAGACTCTAGGTATGCTAAAAGATACCAGCCTGGTTTCTGTGCTCGCCATTTCTGACATTCTTCGAGTGGGCAATGAATACGCCACAAAACATTTCAACTATTTTGAAACCTATACCTATGTGGCTTTGACCTATCTGCTTCTTACCCTTTTACTATCCCGCGGAGTGCAAAACCTGGAAAACCGTTTTCGACCGGCATAAACGCTGGTGACTGTGATAACCCTTTTCATAAATTCATGCCCCGAAGGAGTAAACTAGCAAAGGCTTTTGCAGGCGTACAAAGAGTTCTCTCGGCTTAATAAGTTCTTGCCTCATTCTCTTCCACGAAGGTGGGCTAGTTGGCGACCATCGGTTTTCGATCTCCCCGGATGTATAGCGAAACATCCAGAACATCTATCACCAGTGAGATAATGTTGGCAACAAGAACCAAAGCCAGCCAGAAACCAAAAGGGGTACTGAGCCCCGTTTCGGGGATACGGGTTCCCAGCCAGATCACCAATGGAATCCAGAAAAAATGCCCTAATCCCAAGAGTCGGACGAATCCATAACGTCCAAAGAGAAACATCATGAGCACCCCTCCTGCCAGAGTTGAGACCAGAACTGCCTTTGCTTCCAGAGTATGAATGAAAAACAACGGCCCCATCATGTTCAACGCCATCAGTGTAACTACCCATAGAGGCCACGGGGCTTTCATGGAGAAAATGGATTTCATGAAGCCAATTACAATTTGCATTCCTGTTTCCGCAGAGGGTAAATACGATAGTTTTTTGAGCTTTTTCCTATCAGCAAGTCGGACTAATGTAAGTACCCTTACAAGTTATTTTAAATAATGGTATTATTTCTTTGCTACTACTTTTGTAGGTGGGGAAACCTGGTTCAAGTTTATATAAACATAGAGACTTGAAAACAAACCTGATTAATCATGAGAATTTTTAATGAATTTTAAATCTCACCTCGCACAACCTCGACCAAAAAATATTTCATAATTTTTTAAAAAATGATGTTTTTTTTAATTTCACATTAATTCTCCAGCTATGTTTTTCAAAAACCTAAGCTCCCATTTTCATAAAGTTTGGGAGGAAGTACATGCTTCGCTAGCCTACCGTTACTTTGAGAAAATCCGGCCAATTCATGCTTCTCAATTTCCTCAAATGTGTTGTTATTCATTTGACCATATAAGTCACGAGATAAACTTTAGAGGTCAGTTTGAAAAAACCGAATTACTTTGCTTAATCACCAATTTTAAAAAATACATGTCTGGAAAGACCGTATTAGATATTGGCGCTAATATCGGAAACCACTCTCTCGCTTTTTCTCCTTATTGCAAGCAAGTATTTGCTTTTGAGCCGCATCCGAAAACATTTCGCCTTCTTGAATTAAATACTATGGATGTGGGCAATATTGACCCAATTAATGTTGGAGCTTCCGACAGCACCTGTAAAATGAAGGCCGTTGACACACATTATAATATGGGCGGGGCCAAGCTCATTGATGATTCATTTGTTGCCAATGAAAAAATCAGTAACTATTTGGAGTTTTCCCTGGTTCCGCTCGACTCTATGGATCAGCTTCAAAACACCGACATAGGATTTGTTAAGATTGATGTAGAAGGACATGAACTCCAAGCCTTCAAAGGTGCCAAGAGATTACTCGAAAAACACCACCCGGTAATTGCATTCGAGCAATTAGAGGAAAGCTTTAACCAAGGAACTTCCGATGTTATCGAATTTTTAAAAAATACTGGGTATAAAAAATTTTTTGTGCTGCAAAGAAGACGAAATTGGCGTTTCAGCAATAGACTAATGAAATTTTTTGAAGCAATCTTTTTGGGGATTCCGGAGGATAAGAGCGAGTTGCTTGAAACCCAGTATTTTCAGAAAAAATTCTACAGCATGATTATTGCTTCTTCAGAAGACTGAGGAGCCTTTCAAGGGTAAGAAGTTTTAATTTCCATAGATCCTCCGTCCCTAGAGGGATGAAGCTAAATAAAGATATAACGCCCCCTAATTATTAAAATATCATGTAAAGCATTTGCTGGTTTACTACCTAGTTCATAGGTTTTAATTCACAAGTATCGTTCAGGGAAACGACTCGAACGGGACCTGGAAAATGGGACCATTGCTTCCGGTTCAACTGATTTATTTCTTCTTCAAGGGCACCCACACCGTTTTTGTCTACACGTCCATTGTAAAATAGTTTTCCTACAGCCCAGCAATCAGCGTTCTCCACCTGACTATAGTGATCATAGATATCTTCGGCTCCTTTAACCAGATGCCCCAAGACCAAGCTGGCGCATGAAAAATTAGCCGCGAATGCACGTGCGTTTGACGAAAGGTCTTTGAGCTGACCAACATTGATCCGAATCATAGAACTTCCCCCGGCGGTCATAACGGCATCTGAAAGTTTCCGGGCAGAAGAATCAGAAACTATTTTTACACGCGCGCTATGAAAATCACTGCAATACAAATTCTCCAAGGACTCTTGAGCCCAGGCCGGTACCGAGAAGGCCAATACAAAAATAACGGTCCATATTGATTGTCGCATAAGATCCCTTTCTTTAAATTATAGGTCCTAATATGGCTTATAAGTTTATCTTTGGATCAATAAATATCAAGAAGAACTCTAAATGGCCCTAAAAAGTACACTATTATTATAAGATTTTAGGTTAAAATTCAAAACCTATTTCCTAGAAAAATTTTTGCAGGTAACCCGTGACATCATATTTGTGAGGCTATATATTAAAAGTTAATAGGATTTTTGTACCCAACCTGGAGAGGGAGAGGAAATGAATACCACATTAGAGAACGGTAAAAATTTGGTCGCTGAGGATTATTTTCTGCTGGCAACTCGATATTGGGATGACAGATTAGAAGATTTTTTTCCTGTTGATGACCCATCAACAACAACCCATAAATTCAACAAATATTCTGAGGCGGAAAACGCTTATTTTTCAATGGACTATGGAAGTTGTCTTCAAGCCGGGGGTAAAGATGTCAAGATTGAACTGATTCATATGCGTTTTGGCGTCCCACACATAGTCCGAAATCAAATGCTGTTTCCCTAAGTCGGTTGTTTGTTTTCCAAACCCTGGATCAAGGACTGGATAGATTCGGCCTTAGATTGGTTCGGGTTCAGGCGAAGGGATTCTTTTAAGTGCATTAAAGCCTTATCCCGATTTATCTGATATTGGTGGTAGACCATCCCCAGACTTAAATGGACCGCTGGCATAGACGGATTGATATTTAGGGCCTTTTCAAAGTTTTCAATAGCGGCAGGAATATTTTTAGTTTGCATTTGAATGTTTGCAATATTCAAATACGGGAAAGCAAATTTGGGGTCCAACTCCGCTGACTTTCTATATTCTGCCAAGGCCAAATCCAGCTGCCCTTTCATCATCAAACCATTGCCCAGCCCGAAATGAGCCTTCGAGTGGTTGGGTTGCATGGCTAAAAATTTATTGAAATTTATAATAGCTTCATCAAACTGGCTAAGCTGCATCGCCAGATACGCTAGATTATAAAAAGCCTGCTCAAAATAGGGATTCGATTTTATAGCTTTTCGGTAAGACTCTACAGCCTCCTCACGCTTGCCTGTTAAATGGAATGCCCTGGCAAGATTATAATGCGCCGGACTGTAATCTGGCTTTTGTTCCAACGCCCTTTGAAAATAGCCAATCGCTTCCGGTAGTTTTCTTTGCTTTCCATATACATTTCCTAGATTATTCAGTCCAAAAAAATAATTGGGATTAATTTTTAATGCCCCTTTAAATTCGATGATAGCTTCATCATATTTCCCGAGCTTGTCATAAGCCTCCCCCAAATTGTTATAGGGACGAACAAGGTTAGGCGATTTCATTTTCGCATCGTTCCACAAAGTTACTTCATCTGCCCAATCCCCGTTTCGATTCATCACCCCCATGGAAAAACAAAGCAATATTATTACTACGCAAAAGTGAACCAATTTGGTCTTTGGAAATGATGATGCCGGAAAAACCTCCCAAGTTCGCGCATAACCTAATCCTCCAACAAACATAAAAGCAAAACCGACCATAGGTAAATAAGTTCTATGCTCTACCGCCACATCAAGCAAAGGAATAAAGCTAGACGTTGGCAATAAGGTGAGCAGTATCCAGGCCATTCCAAATCCAATAAACCGTCTCTCGACCTCAAATGGTTCTGAATCAGAACTGCGGGTGGATATTCGAATCCATAAAAACATAAAAAGTCCCAGCACTACTATCCCCAACCAGTTTTCAGGCACTAACCAATCATTCAGAATTGGAAAGTCGACATCAATATTCAAATTGAAGGGGAAAAACATCTTCCTAATATACTCAAAGGGAATCACAGCTGTTTGTGTCAAAAACCAGGTAGTGGGTGGCAGGTGAGCTGAAGAAGAAGATAAAAGCCCTCCACCTATAAACTGTTTGTATCCCACAAATGTAAGAAGCGGAATTGCCAGAAGGAACATCCATTTTGCATAAATCGCGATCCATATTTTTGGTTTCTCGCGGGAAATAAAATAGAAATGAAAAAGGAAAAGCATAGCGGGAAGTGTTACGATGGTTTCCTTTGAAAAACCTCCCAGCAGAAAGCAAAAACCTGAACCTAAAAAAAAGTTCCAACTTTTTTTACCCTTTTCCTTCCAGGTATTAAACCCTTTAAAAAATAAAATCAGTGCCCCTAAATAAAAAATAGTTACCAACACAGAAGACCGGCTGGAAATATAAGTAATAGACTGTGTGCTGAGTGGGTGCAGCGCAAAAAGCATTGCGCTAAAAAACGCAATACTTTTTTGAGGGGAAAATTCTTTCAAGGAACCCAAAGCTTGTTTTACAAACTGAAAAACCAATAATGTAGCAACGATGTGAAAAATAATATTGAATAGGTGGTAGCTCCACACTTTGAATTCACTGATTGCATAATTAATATTAAAACTGAGAATCACCAGAGGACGCTCGAAAAAACTAAATATGAATTGAGGAACCTTATCGATTCCGCGGATCCACGGTTTTTCGAGAATTGAAGGGATATCATCAAAATGAAAAGCATTCAGGAACGTATTGCCATATACAAGCCCAATCACCGTGACTAATATTAATTTTTGTAAGAAGGAACTAGGAATCATTGAATATTTTTTTTCTGAGTACGCCCTTGAATATTTGATTAGATATTATAGATTTAATATTTACCCACTACTTTTATAAATTCCTGCTCCATTAGTTTTACCACCTGCTCCCAGGAATAATTAGTTTCCGCCAGATCCCTGCACCGGGACCCCATTTCCTGGAATATTTCTGGAGCTTTTAAAAAAGTCTCTATTCCTTCAGCCAATGCTTCAGGGGATGTGTTTTTTAAAAGAAGTCTCTGATCAATTTGTTGCAAAATCTCCTCTGTTGCTCCTACAGGTGTTCCCATCACAGGTAGTCCGCTTGCTAAAGCTTCTGCAGTAACCAGGCCAAACCCTTCAATAGCGGTGGTGGGAAGAACAAACAGGTCGGCGCAACGAAAATAAAGGGGTAGCGTTTCACGAGGCACAAGCCCCACGAGATGAACACACTGGTTTAGCTTCTCTTCTGTGATCAATTGTTCCAGCCGCTCTCTCAAACTACCCTTACCAGTGATCACCAGTTGAAATTTGAGGTCCGGCGCACGGCGATTCAGAATGCCCGCCGCACGTACTAGATTTTCCAATCCCATTCTTTGCTCTAATCGTCGAACCGTAAGCAACAGAGGAATGGCTGTTGATAGTTTTAATTTTTCCCGAATTGAGTTTATCGCCTCTCTGGAGGTTGGGGGTTGAAATTCATCGACGTTAACCCCACCAGGAATCACACACAAATCTGGTTTAGTAAAAGTATAATATTTTAGAAAACGATTTTTTGAATATTCACTCAAAAAGAATAGGGTTCGGGACATTGCATACCCGACCCCCTCCATGACCCGAATCAACTGAAGTTTAGTTTTCAACTTTATAGATACTTCTGTGCTTTCGGTGCCAATCTCATTTATTCTTTCCTCGTCATACCAGGAACTATGGAAATGGCAAACTTTGGGAACCTTCCATAATTGTGGGAGCAGTATAGCCATAAAGCCAATAAGAGGATTATGGATATGGATCAGGTCAATTTCCCCCAACTTACCAATTTGGCGCACTTTTTTTCGTACCGCCTTCCATAATAAAATAAAACCCTTGCTGGCTCGAAAAGAAATGCGGTGGAAATGCACTCCATCAATCGTTTCATAATCAGGCAACGATTCTGAAGGCTTGCAGGTAATCAAATGTACATCATGCCCTTTGGCGACTAGGCGCTTGTTGACTTCATAGGTCAAACCCCATGCCCCACCGACTTCATCGGGATAACAATGGTATTGAAGAGAAAGAATCGAGAGTTTTTTTTCCGGATGGCTCATAGACTAGGAAAAGGATAAATCCAATGCGAAATAATTGCAAGGAAACGCTTATCTGGCGTTTCCAGACTTAGATTCTGTAGAGGGCAAAACGGTCAGGCAGAGCGTTCTCATTGAATCTCAAGCATTTATACTATATATTAATAGTAGTAAATCCTATCCTGAATTCAGGGGGCGATCTGGTTTCGACGGGAGAGCTGAGACAAAGGTTGCATGCACGGGATACCGTTGGCCCGTTAAAAAACGGTGTTTATATAATCGCTAACGATTATGATGTAGCTGTAGCCGCTTAATTTAAACGGTTACCGTTCGCCGCGTCCATGTTCACGGGAAGCGGGTCGAACGTCACTCAGTGAACTGGTTTGGCGCGCATGTTCCGGGCAAGCTGAACGAGATTTTTTAGGAACTGGCTCAGACTTAATCCTGCCTTGGGAGTTTGCCTGAGTGAGATCTAAAACAAAGGATAAGCATGTAGATGCCTTTGATTGAAACCTTTCGGACGGGGGTTCGATTCCCCCCGCCTCCACCAAAATCCCCTAGCAGGGATTTCTTCTTACCTCCATCATATGTTTCATGCCCCGAGGCGACCTGGGTTTCCGGGTTAGTTTCATTATTTCACGGCAAGACTCATTGCCTCAAGCCTACCCGCTTCTTGATTAAATATAAGGTCTTAACTGGAAGCTACTGTCACCTATGGAGCATTTAAAGGAGAGCTGATAAAGAAAGGAATAATCCCGCCGCAAATGGCGGGACCCTGACTACATCTTTCTACAAGCTATTTTTCTTGTCCTGAATTTCCGCTCTTCTGACTTTCGCCAGCTTTCCAAGTTCACCCAATGCTTTACGAGCACGAGCTGCAGCGGCTTTTATATTTTTGGCCTCAAAACTTTCGCTTTCAGCCAGATAGGTTTCATAAGCAGAAACAATTTGTTCATGCGTTGCCATATTCTACTCCCACTATTTAAGGTTGATATATCTAAAACTAATAAAGAATTACCACACTACCTCTAATCGATCAAATTTATATATAAAAAATTTCTTGATTTACCTATCTGGATATTATGATCAACGGGTGCTTTTTACTTGGAGTAATTTGTTGCTAATTTATTAAAATACCATTTTTTCACTTAGGGTCTTTCAAAATATCGATACAGGTTCATAACAAAATATCTTTCAATAGTATCGGAAAATCAAAACAAAACGCCTTTCCAATTACCTAAACAGTTTTTCTTAAAAACCTTTTTTTATTTAAAACCGTTCACTCTTTAAAAATTGAAATTTTTTAAATTACTCACATTAAATCAAACATTTTTACCATTTATTAGGTTTTATGTTATATTTCAGATTCACTGCACACATTACATTGAAAGTAGGGATTTTATAGAATGTCAGAAATAGGAAGGCGTTTTTCTTTAGATAAAGTAGCGATTGACCCTGAACTCCTGAATAAGATCTTTTCAGCAGATGGAGATGATCATATTGGTGATTGGGATGGGGAATGTATTGATGATTTGGTAAAAGAAATAGACCGCATTGAAGAGCGAAGAGACCCGAATTATTCTAGCCTGCCCCATTCGTACAACATCCCTGAAGATTTTAAACCGGAAGTTGGAAAGGATTATCCTATTTGGACCTGTGACAAAAAGGGACGTTGCCTGGTAGGTGATACAGGATCAGAAATTATGACTATCGATGAAATTAGAGATCACTATATAAAAGAATATGGAAGTATTGAACAGTTTAAAGAAAAATTGAAAATTGAAAGAGAAAAATTTGTTCAGGATATTAAGAACAAATCCAAATAAATAGTGTTGTATATGTTTTCTAAATCCATTGAGCTTTACTAGAAAGCACAAATAGTAAATTAGATGAGCAACCTATATAAACATTTAAATATTGTGATCGCTGAGGATGATGAAGACGATTATCTGTTAATCGTTGAGACCTTAAAAAAAGTAGATAATATTGGTTTTATCCATTGGGCAAAAGATGGTGAAGAACTTTTAAACTTTTTGGATTCTTGTGAAGATGCCGGTAACTCCCCCGAGAAAAAACCAAGTCTCATTATTTTAGACCTCAATATGCCTAAAAAAGATGGCCGTGAAACCCTTAGTGAAATTAAAAATCACCCTACCCGTAAAAGCATTCCCGTCATCATTCTGACAACTTCTCAGGCCGAAACTGATATTAGCCAGGCTTATAAATTAGGCGCCAATTCATTTATTCAAAAGCCTTTTAAATATCAGGATTTTAAAGTTACAATGCAGGTCTTGCAAAACTATTGGCTAAATATCGTAAAACTACCTACCTAAAGTGCCATACCGTGAACCAAAAATCTCTCAAAATTCTTATAATTGAGGACGATGAAGATGATGCTTTTTATATCAAGGATATTCTGAAAGAAGGCTTGGGAGAACCGGTCCCCCTTATCGACCATTATTCGTCCATTGGCAGTAGTCTCAAACAGCTGAACCCTTTCAATTATGATTTGGCTATGTTTGATTACCGGTTGGGAGAAATAAACGGCATCCAGCTTTTACGAAATATTCGAGAGCAGGGGTGCGATATTCCAATTATCCTTTTTACTGGACAAGGAGATCAGGAAGTTGCCGTTGAGGCCATGAAGGCTGGAGCAACGGACTATCTTACTAAGGGAAAATTATCTACTGAATCAGTAACACAGTCCATCCGCTACGCTTTGGGGCTTCAAAAAGAAGCTGAACTTAGAAAGCAAGCGGAAGAAAAATTAAAAAAGTCACATGTGGACTTGACGCTTGCCCACCGCGAACTTCAAACATCCATGGACAAACTTAAAACAGCTCAAAATCAAATTCTTCGTTCAGAAAAATTGGCGGGAATTGGAAGAATGGTTGCTGGAGTGTGTCACGAAATTTTAAACCCTCTAAATATCATTTCCGGTCACAGTCAATCTTTACGGATGGAAAGAAATAAAGATGGAGAACTGTGCGATGACCTAGACTCCATTATGGAGGAAATTCAGCGGATTACTAAAATCATAAGTAGCCTTTTAAAGTTCTCCCGAAAAGGAAATATGGAATTAGTCAAATCAGATATTAGAATAGAGCTTGATTCCGTTCTTTCTCTGGTTGAAAAAGAAATGCAAATGGATGGCATTCAAATTGTTAAAAGTTTTCATTCTGACATATTGCCCGTTTATATCGATACAGATGGAATACGCCAGGTGCTTCTCAACATTATTAATAACGCTAAATTCGCAATGCACGGTGGGGGAATTTTTACTGTTTCAGCAGAAACATTAACTCCGGATGCAAGTTGGTCTTTTTATCAAGATAAAAATTTTTCAAAACCTAGTCCCAAAAATATAATACGCTTGAAATTTTCAGATACCGGCATGGGAATCCGCGCAGAGGATATAGAAAAAATATTTGAACCTTTTTTCACTACAAAACCCGAAGAAAAGGGGACTGGACTGGGGTTATCCGTTTCTTATTCCATTATAGAAAAACATGGCGGAAGGCTTGAGGTAGAAAGTCAGCTTGGCGTGGGAACTACCATAATTGTAGACCTGCCCTGCAATGAGTTGCTTAATTAGAGTTTGCTTGGCCTTTAATCTATATCCTGCTTAAAACTAATTATCTTAGGAAGTCTAATAGGGTTGGTTGCAAAATTTGCGCTGTGGCAGACAAAGTTGCCTGGAGTGCAAACTGCAAATTTGCGAGATCAGAAGCACTTTTCACGACATCTGCTTCCTCAAGCTCTGCTAGTTGTTCAGATTCATCCACAATACTCTGCTCAAGGGTAAAGTCTGATAACTCTATCCGTCTCAAAGAAGCACCAACGACCGCACGATTATTGTTAACAGATGCCAAAGTTGAATCCAGGTTTTCTAAGGATGCCAGAATTGCCAGAGAGTCATCCGCTCTTAGAGCATCCCTCATTTTAAATAAAGTGGTGAATACATTCTTTCCACCGCCTAAACCCAGGTTCTCAGCCGTTTCATCCGTTCCCACATTTTTTACGATAGCAACCGTTGAGGAGCTATTGGAATTTACCAACAGGGAATTTCCTGAACTATTAATTGAAGCCGTGACGTTAAGTGAAGAGCTATCGATCAGACTGATAACATCACCTATAGTTGTAGCCGAACTTAAAGTAACTGTTCCTGAAGCAGAACCATTTACAATATCGATTTGATTTAGAGTTAACCCGTCTCCACCATTTAAATCAGAAATTAAGGTCCCCGATGTGATTCCCGGGTTTAAGTCTGAACCCGATAGGCTTCCATCTCTTTGCCCCAGAATTCCTAGGTCTAATGCTGTACTTCCTCCTGAAACTTCCGCTACCGTTAAAGCCTGTGAGATGACTGAACTTCCATCCGTTAACTGGAGACCGGATCCGTTTGAGTTTATGGAAGCGGTAACATTTCCCCCCAAGGCGTTTATTTTAGAAATTAAACTGTCGATCGTATCCGATGAGCTTACTGATACCGTTCCTGAATTACCCGAACGATCCGTGATGGTAATAGAGCCAGGGGTAATCCCTGAACCTCCATTTAATGATGAAATGGATGTAGAGCCTGTCAGTTTGGGGTTTAAGTCATTTGCTAATACTTCTGATCCTGGGATCGTGAAGTCAGCATTGGTGTTTTGCCCCACCGCGATTTGAAACCTCTCTGAATTTCCAAAATAGACTGCTCCAGACGCGCTTTGTTCAAAAGGCTGGGTTCGCAAAGCAGTTCCCGAAAAAACAAATTGATTTTTTATTTTTACATTAGCTGATTCAAAAATCTGAGAAATAATTTGGTCAAATTCATTGGCGGCAAACCCTCTAGTTTCTGAAGAGGCTAACCCTCCCAACTCGCTCACCGCTAATTCTTTTGCTCGAATCAGGTTTACACCCACCGACTCCAAAGCAGAGTCACTTGCCTGAATATAAAGCCGGTTGTTATCAATGTTTCTAACAAATTGGTTCGATTGAGAAATGCTGGAGCGGAATAACAGAGCATCTCTAATGGCAGCAGGATCATCAGAAGGTTTATTAATCCTTCTTCCCGAAGCAATTTCCTGTTGTGCTTTAAAAAGATCTTCCGTAATTCGGAAAATATTTTGTAGTGAATTGGCTTGCTGCGCCTGGCTAGTAACGCGTGTAACCATTCCTGTTCCCCTTTTTATGAAGCATTAGCGCCTTAGACTTGAGAAATCACGGTATCCAGAAGCTCATCGACCACGCCGATAAGGCGAGCTGCGGCATTGTAAGCTTGCTGAAACTTAATCATATTGATCATTTCCTCATCAATGGATACACCCGATATACTCTCCCGTCTTGTATTCAATTGAAGAAGAATTCCTTCCTGCTGTGAATAGGTAGACTGAGATGAGAATGATTCAATACCAATCGTACTAACTATAGAACCATAAAATTCATCAAACGTAAAAGACCCAGATCCTGCTGAATCCACCGAAATACTGTTGAAAACTAGTTTCGATTGTAGCTCCACTAATTCCAAAGCATTCGCCCCATCAGCACTGGAATTTAATCCCGCTGCAATTTTATTAGAATTTGATGAAACTCCACTGGCAACAGAAAAATTTCTGGCAGCGCTTTCTGAAACAGAAAGTTTAATTTTATCTCCCACAGCAGCAGTTCCTGAAATGGTAACTGCAAATCCATTTGCCAGGTTAAAAGTAGTACCTGTCGTAAAATTAAACGTTCCTTCGTTCACACCAGTGGTCAAATTCGATAATGAAAATGAATTGGAACCTGTAAAAGTAATTTCAAATTTATCAACAGAAATATTCGCGGGATCTCCATTTGTTGCCGCCAAGGTAGCCGAGCCCGTATTACTTGTATTGGTCACCACAGTTGGTGTCAGGGCACTAAAAAAGTCATTCCCTGTTGATCCATCAATCCCAAATCCTTGCTGGTGAATGTTGTTAAACTCTTGCACAAATCCTGCGCCCAGCCGGTCCAGCTTATCTCTCAAAACCTCCACTTCTGTGTCCCGCATTTCCAGATATCCCTTGAGTGATCCTCCGCTTATCGATGATGTGATATTTGTGCTATTGCCAGCGGGATCCTGAATAACAATATCTTTGAAAGATTTATTATTGCCATTTATGGAAGTATCAAGAGTAAAAACTGTAGACTGCAAAACCAGCGGGGTCCCATCACTAAGAGTTAGACTGATTTGTCCATCCTGCTCATCAACAAAATTCAAGTCAATTAGCTCTGAAAGTTCTTTGACCTTTAAATCCCGTTTATCACGCAAATCATTTGCGCTAAATGCTGTGGGTTCATTGGCATGGATGGCTTTATTTAAAGAAGCAATTTCTTCAGTGAGGCTATTTATTCTTGTCACTTCTACTTCTATTGTTGCATCAAGATTCTGTTGAATTTGAAATAATGATTCTCCCAGGTTGTTAAAAACAGAAGCCAGGTTTTTCGCCTCGGATACCAGGTTGGAACGCTCCGGCAAACCGGTTGGGTTGGCTGAAACATCTTGCACCCCTGAAAAAAATTTACTTAGGGATTGATTAAGACTTTGCCCACCGTTTTCGCTCAGTAATATTTCTAGTTGGTCAAATACATCTTTTCTAACCTCAAACCTGCCCAGAGCATCGCCCTCACCTAAAATTTGCGAAAACAAAAATTCATCATGGGAGCGTTCAATACCCGCCACCCGGACTCCCGTTCCGAGTTGACCCAGGCTAAAACTTCTAGGGTTCGTAGCTTCAAAATTTATTTCCTGGCGAGAATACCCTTCGGTTTGAACATTAGAAATGTTCTGACCGGTAACCTCAATGGCTAACTGTTGCGACAACAGTCCCAATTTGGCGGTATTCAAAATGCTGAAAATATTTGAAGTCATTAAATCAAACCCTAATTAAATAAAATTAATTACGTTTCCTGCTATGCATCCATGCTTACCATTCGGCCTTCAACACGCCCTTCCATTACCTGGCCGTTTGCTGAATATGGAGAATTTGCCTTTTCATCGGTAGAATGGATAAAAGCCAATGATTTTTTTAATGATAGTGCTGAATGATCCATCAAGTTTTTGACTTTTGCACTCCATTCATTTACTTCCTTAATTTGAGAAAGTAACTTCTTCCTACAACGAGCTAAATTATTTCTGCAAGGATTATCTTTGTATTGAATAAGCTTTTTTAACGTCAAACTCGATTGCCGGACTTTTAATTTTTCTGCTATTTTAATCATTAAACAGGAGCGGCTGTTTTCGAGTGCCTGCATTTGCATTACCTGGTCTTCCTTTTTTGCCGTGATTTCTTTCAAGGAGTCATAGGAATATTTTGATACACATATCCACTCCTCTTTCAGCAGCTGCACAAAATTGTCGTATAACTTGATTTTTTGATTTAACAAATCCTCTAGATTTTTATATAACCGGTTCATTTTTTATTCTCCCAGTTCTATTCCACTTTTTTGGCTCGAAGGAAACTCAGGAGTAATGCTTTCTCCTTTGAGAATTTTGTTCATTCGACTTAAATCGTTATAAACCATTTCACCCATTCCTAATCCCTTTTGCTTTGAAAGCTCTTTTGCCATTTCCTGGTCCATCATAGATTGATACATATCCATAGAGCTGCTATCCAAAAGTCCAGATTTTGGAATGCCTTTTCGCATGGATTCAAATAATTTATTTATAAATACGGATTCAAAATCACGTGCCACTTTTTCCATTTCTGTCTCAGAACGCGCCTTGCCAAAATCCGATTGCCTTTTTAAACCATCCACATTCCTTTCAGACATTTGACTGAACAGAGAGTTTTGAATTTGAGTCGAGCTTATAGAATCCATATTGTCCTCATTAAAAATCCATTAATTTAAATAAATGCAAACACTGTACCAAAACCCACCCTAAATTTTCCAATCACACGAAATCCATATAACCCTTTAAAATATATAGGTTTATAAGAAATTTTATTAAGTTAAAATTGTTCGAACTAGGAAATTTCAAATGGAAATGCGGAAAAATTTTCCTGACTTCCATACAAATATTAGATGAGTTCCAGGCGAGCGTGGAGGGCTCCCGAAGCTTTGATTGCCTGAAGAATAGCAATCAAATCCCTTGGAGTGACGCCTATGGAGTTTAAACCTTTTACAACATCTCCCAGAGATATACTGTCAGGAATGACAAGGAGTTTGTCGATTCCTTCTCCCACTGCTATCCGAGTACGTGGGAGAATGGCTGTTTTAGCACCTTCTGGTGCCAATGGAGGCGGCTGGGAAACTACAGGTTCTTCTTTTATATTTATGAATAAGGCTCCATGAGCAACAGCAACACTTGAGATTTTAACATTCTCACCCATCACTATTGTTCCCGTGCGTTCATCCATAATTACTTTTGCTTCCGAGTCTGGAATGACATCCAGTTTCTCAATTCTTGTCACAAAATCGGAAGTATTTTTTAGATATAGTTCCGGAACCCTTACTCGCACTGTTCCGCCGTTCATCATTGATGCCAGGGAATCTTTCATGTCATCATTGATCGCTTTGCTAATCCTACTTGCAGTTGTAAAATCCGTTGTCTTTAGCGCCAGAATAATTTCTTCTTTGGAATTAAAATCATATTTGATTTCCTTTTCGACTTGAGCTCCGTTGGAAATTCTTCCCACCGTTAAATGATTTTTCTGAACGCCACGCGCGGATCCTGAAACGGAAAAACCACCGATTGATAGAGGACCTTGTGCCACTGCATAGGTATTTCCGTCAGGACCTTTTAGCGGAGTCATTAATAACGTTCCGCCCTGAAGGCTTTTGGAGTCACCCAAAGAAGACACCGTAACGTCAATATGATCTCCCTGCTTTGCAAATGGCGGAAGGTCAGCTGTTACGATAACGGTTGCGATATTTTTGAATTTTAACTGGCTAACTTCTGCGGTAGGTACAGTAACCCCCAGCCTTTTAAGCATGCTGACAATTGTCTGAATGGAGAAAAATACGTTGGTGGCACTATCACCTGTTCCGGTCAAGCCTATTACCAGCCCAAAACCGATGAGTTGATTGCTTCGGACTCCTTTTATGTTGGATAAATCTTTTATCCGGGCAGAATCTGCCGGACTTGCAAGGAAAAATACTAATATAAATATTGTCAAAAGTTTTTGGCTTAGCAAATTCTTAAACATATTTTCCTCAATTCGATTTATCAGCTACCATCATTAAGTATAGTTAGTTTTGCAGTTCCGACATCTCCATTTTCCGAATCGGTAATAGTCACGGTTAAAGTCTGATCACCCTGGGTTCCGTTCGGAAGGGTGAAAGTAACCGTCACAACACCTGCCGCGACAGCAAGGGTCGGAATTGTGAACGTACTACTTGTAGCATCGTTTGCGATAGAAGCCTGCGCCAAACCTGACGGACCTGTCAACGTTGCCGTAAAGACTTCATCACCCGCAACACTCAAAGTAGATGAACCCGGTACTATTACCAAATTATTTGGAAGTACCGTTACTGAAGCCGTTGCCGTGTCACCTACTGCATCGGTAACCGTAACGGTGGCAGTACCAGCAATCGCCAACGCCGTGAAAACACCTGTGTCCGCAACAATATTCCCGATACCTGTAGTCGATATATTCCAGGAAAACGGAGTTGTTCCTCCAAGCGTGGTGAAAGTTAAATTTCCCGCCTTCGCCACATTTACTGTGCTTGGTATTATCCTTACTGTCGATGTTGAAGGACCAAATGGATTACCCTCTTCCAGAGCTCCCTGACAGGCAACAAAAACTCCAACAATTAATAAAAGAAAAAGAAGTCCCTCCTTCCCTTTATTCTTAAATCGTTTTAGATAATTTTTGTTGAATTGATTCATATAGAATTAATTTAATTAAATTATTGGGACCGCAGTTGTTGCGCTGACATTGTCAACAGTGGCAGTAATATAAGCTGTTCCCACTATTGCTCCAGAAGTTAATGTTGTTGTAGCCGTCCCAGATGCATCTGTTGTTAAGGCAGCAGCTCCCAAAGTTCCCAGGGTAGTCGTTAATGTAACTGCCGCCCCGAGTACTGGAACCAAGTCAACCGTAAATACTTCAACACGTATCGTTGCCTGACTAACACCATCATTTTGAATTCCAGCACCACCAAAAAGGCCCTGGATTCCCAGAACATTTCCTAAGCTACTTGGGCCTGTTAAATCCTCCACAACAGCCTGGCAGCCAATAAATATTCCACTGGCTATCAAAATCCCAATTAAAAATCTTTTAATGTTCATTTTTTGTTTCATATCGTTTAGTTAAAAAGGCCATACTTTGCTAAAAACTTTTGCAAGCCAACCTTTTCTTTGTTCGTCGGCCACTACGCCTTCACCTGTTAAGCTTATCGACGCATCAGCAATCCATATTGAGGAAATTGTATTATCAAAGTTAATATCCTGAGGACGAATGACACCTCGCAAGACCATTATTTGCTCCTCACTGTTAACAGTTACGGAGCGTCGACCTTCAATTCTAAAATTTCCGCTTGGTATAATTTCCGTTATGAGCGCCGAGATAGTACCCGTTAAAGTTCCATTTCGAGTTACTGTACCGTTACCCTGATTCGAGTTCGCTACGCTTGCACTTACCGTCGGGTCAAATTGTGTTCCCAGGCCTAGAAAATTTTGAACTCCCAAGCTGCTTGGCAAACCCAAAATACTTGGAGCTTGCATATTTACCGAGGTATTTTTGGCCGTATTAGTGGTTGCCGATTGACTTGACGTTGCCGTTTCGTTAATCGTCACGGTAACAATATCGCCAACTTTTCTTGCTTTACTATCTTCAAATAACAGGTTCCCTGAAGTGTCCCCTGGCCAAATGGCTCCCTCTTGCAACTCAGGTTTCATCTCTTTTGCATATAAGTGCTTAGGAATCACCGTGGAGGTGCTGTCGATCGCCCGGTGAGAAGTTGAGCATGCCGGAAGAAAAAACAATAAACTTATTGCGGAGAATCCAATCCATTTAAATTTTTTAAGTATAATTTTCATTAAAAGGTTACCTTCACCGTATTAGCATCCATGATTCTTCCGTAAATTACTTTTTTGGATTCAATGTTTAATACCTGAACCATTGCTCCTTCAAAGCCATCTTCTTTTAAAATCCCAGGAGCCGTTATTTTCATAGAACCCTTTTCTGCCAATATAAGTATTTTGTCCCCCCTGCTTACGAGGGCCGGTTTTTTTATAAATTTTGCGGTCAATATTTTTCCAACTGGTAAATTTCTTCCCGCTTCAAAGCCTATGGCCAGATCAGTACTTGTTAGCGCATTTTTCCAAGGGCGCTCTGTTTGTATAGTTTCCAATTGAATATTGTCACTTGAAATCATTTCCCCTTTTCTGACCGAACGGATTGTCTTTACTACATCCTGGGTTACCAGGACCCGGCTGTTTATCCTGATTCTTTTATAAAAATTTCCGTTTATTTTTATTTGAAGGGTTAAAGGTATTCTTCCAGCTCTCTGATTATTTCCTCCTGTTTTGTAGAACAGTTCTTTCTTTCCCGGAGGGAGAATTATGTCTTCCCCTTTGTAATACACATTTATTTCAAGTAAATCTTTTTCCCACGGTAAAATGCTTACCAGTTTTTCTATCGCACCCTTTTCAATTTCTTCCACCGTTAAAACCTGGGTTTCTGAAGCGGTTGCTATATTTCCCATAAGGAAAAATGTAGATAAACATACGCAAAAAAAATGTTTTAAAAATATAATGTTATTACGGATTTTCATTTATCATTACCGTTTCATATTGTTAGCGATTTGTAACATTTCGTCCGCCGTTTGAACCGTTCTGGAGTTCACCTCATATGCTCTTTGTGCAGAAATCAGGTTTACCAATTCTTCAACTACACTTACGTTGGATAGCTCAATAAAACCCTGCTGCGTTGCACCTCGGTCATCACTTTGCGGGTTCCCAACAGTGGGTGTTCCCGATGCATCTGTTTCCTCAAATAAATTGAATCCCGATGCCTGGAGTCCCGCTTCATTTTGGAAGGTTGCTAATTGAATTGTTCCGACTGTAGTAGGCGCTGTTGCACCGGGTTGAGTTACCGCCACACTTCCCTGCGCATCAATTGATATGTCCAAGGCATCTGCTGGTATCGTGATTGCAGGCTCCAATACCAAACCGTCAGAAGTTACTAGCTGTCCCGTATTATCTAGCTTGAATGAACCTGCACGGGTATACCCGATGGTTCCGTCTGGTTGTGAAATTTGGAAAAATCCTTTTCCCTGAATTGCGATATCTAGAGGATTCTGTGTTTGGGTAAAGTCTCCCTGTATGAAAATTTTCGCAATTGCTGATGTCTTGGTTCCTAAACCCAGTTGCGCGCCTGTCGGAACCTGTTGACCATTGGGTGAAAGAGTTCCTACCAATCTTAAATTTTGATACAGGAGATCCTGGAATTCTGGACGACTTCTTTTAAACCCAGCTGTATTTACGTTTGCCAGGTTATTGGCAATTACGCTTACATTTAAATCCTGGGCGTTCATTCCTGTAGCTGCTGTATATAAGGATCGAATCATTTTTTAAATACCTTTTAATTATAAATATTAGGTCCTGTTAAGCCTTAACCGACCCTTCCTATATCATTTACCGATTGGTCGTCCATGCTATCTATGGATTGAATCATTTTTTGATAAGTTTCAAATAACCTTAAGGTTGCCAACATATCTGTCATTTCTTCCACAGTAGATACATTTGAGTTTTCTAGAAAGCCCTGTCGTACCCCTGTTCCTTTTGCCGGCTTTATTTTTGCTTCTGGGTCTGTTTGATGGAATAAACCATCTCCGATTTTTTCTAAACTTTTTGTGTTTTCAAAATCAACGACTTTTATTTTGCCTATAACTAGATTGTTTAAACCCGTTCCCGCTGATATATTTCCCTCTTGATCTATTGATATATCTGCACCCGGAGCATCTATTACTATTGGATTTCCCTGTTCATTTTGAATCTGCTGACCTTTTTGATTCACCAGTTGACTTTTCGTGTTTAACCTTAAATTTCCGTTGCGCGTGTAGCGAACCCCTTCTTCTGTAGAAACACTTATATATCCCGGGCCATTTAAAGCTACATCTAAAACTCCATCAGTTCTTTTAAAGGCTCCCGGGGAATAATCAGTGTATTGATCTGAAATTCCTACATAAGACACATTTGAGTTTGAATTTTCAGGGGGCAATAAAGCATTTCTTCCTGCCTCAAGACCTTGGTCAGGTGGAAAGGGAGGCATAAATTCTTTAAAAACCAGGCTATCCTTTTTGAATCCTGTATTATTTACATTAGCCAGGTTGTTCGCTATAACTTCTAATTTTTTCCCCTGCTTTAAACCTGCAGAGGCCGCTATGAAAATTCCTTCATGCATTTTCTTTTCCTTGTTACATTTCTTTATTGGCTTAATAAGCAAAAGGTGTACCAAACTTTAAATATTTTCCAACGTCACCTTCCAGGGTTTTTATAAGCCTTTAAATTGTTGAGGTTAGGGAAATTCCTTTTATAATTTTAGAAAATATTTATTTGGGATCGTCAAAATATTTGCTGGCATTTAATTCCCCCAATAGTCAAAAATTCCCTTTCTGTCAATATTCTGATTTTGCTCCTTTTGACTTTGAATCTTTTTCTTCGTGATATAATCCAACACATTGGGAAGATACTTTTAACTCAGAAACATTTTTAAATTGAGGCAGTGATGGATATTATTTCTATTGATGAATTGCATGATCTGGTTCAGGACATGGGCGAGAACAGTTTGATTCTTGATGTCAGGTCGCCAGAGGAGTATTCGGCTGGGCATATTGAGGGATCTCAAAATACTCCCCATGAAGAGGTTCGCGGTATTTCCGAAGATTTAAAATCTTACGATAAAGTTTATGTCCACTGCAAAATGGGCGGGAGGGCAAAAATGGCATCTGAAGCTTTGACCAATGCCGGTTTAGACAATATTGTTTGTGTGGGAAATGGGGGAATGGAACGTTGGGGGCAAATGGGCTGGCCGGTCAAACAGTAAAGTTTTGTAATTCCTAAAAGTTTAGTTTTTCCTCAAAAAAAAACCCAGGAAGAGGAACCGCGTAAGCGGAACCTCCCCTGGGTTTATTCTTTGGTCTTGCGGATTACTCCGCGTTAAGGCTTAGTATTGCAGTTCATTCCACTGCGTTACACCCTTCTGACCATTTCTTTCTTTGTTCTGACCATTCCATACAGCAATCGCCATCGGAGTTTTTCCGCCGGAGAACTGTGTGTCATTAGAATCAGAATTAGTCAAAGAACGTTTGAAAACAACTGACCAACGGTTGTTAGACCAGTTGCCATTACCTTGTACATCCTGATGAGCCTGAGTGGTCAGAGTACTAAACCCTTCCGCATTCAAGTCTTCAACAGGAGATATGCGCATGGACGCATCGGAAAGCATATTACCGGTAGCACGACCCGGGTTGAATACGCCTTCGTTTTTACCCATACCAAAGTCAACATAAGATCCACGCTTGCTGATATCACCAGCGCCGCCACTTTTGCTTCCATCTTCTTTGGAACCAGAAGCGTGAGCAGGCTCTTTACCAGTCAGCTTGCCAGAAGGCTCATACATGTAGTAACTACCAGAACCCATAGCCATGAACTTATATTGATCTTCCATATCCGACATGCCAGCATTTCCAGTTGTTCCAGCACCCTCTTTGTCCCAGGTTGCTTTCCACTGCCAAATGTTAACACGCTCACCATCACCACCCATTGTGAAAGGAGGCTCTTCGCCGCCCTGATTCACAGGGAACATGATAGCTGCTTGATCTTTATACTGCTGTGAACGAACCATAATGTCATTACGGGTCGGATCCGTCCAGCTCAAACGAACTGCGATTTCCTTACCGTTTGTAGCGGCTCGTACATTTACCCATTTGGTCGCAGGTGCCGGCCACATGGGATTGGTGATCATTTGAGGATCCAAGTCAACCACAACATGCTTGTGGAATGTTGGACCATAACGTGTCCAGAAAGGATCATCCGCATTAATCGGAATATTCCCCTGAACCTTTACAGCTTTGATGGTAGCCGCATTCGCACTGGTCAGACCAAGAACGAAAGCAAACAACATCATAAATACTACAGTCTTTTTACTCACAGGTGTCCCTCCTCGTTAGCATACCGTTTACGGGAATTAAAGTTTACGCTCCCAAACAACCCAAACCTACCGATCCCGGGCGGGGCGTTAGCCCCGCCACGAAACCGAATTGATTCACGCCGCTTTCTTGAGAGCGTCGTTTCGCTCTTTAGATTGCACCCGGATGCTCTTCGGGC
>Ga0233433_10000375_pt1 | contig 49303 bp, 39 predicted proteins | sample SI_122_August201_5_FD_179868 | JGI IMG/M metagenome (GOLD analysis project Ga0233433, IMG submission 179868) | Seawater microbial communities from Saanich Inlet, British Columbia, Canada - SI_122_August2016_100_MG | ecosystem: Environmental > Aquatic > Marine > Inlet | place: Canada: British...
CTCGGAATAAAAGATCGGAATCAGAAAGTTGATATTGCATGGAAGTCTCTGCGAGCTGTATAACAAAACATAACCAACTCACCGGCAAAGGGCAAATAGAGCCGGAATGCAATCAAAATCGCGCCAAGTGGACAGGACAGGGCAAATCCAACTGTGCTACTGGACTGACGCTCAAACGACCTGATTTATGATCTCGAGTCAGTAATGTCACACAATTATCGTCCCGACTGGCTACCAGCAAATATCCGGGAACCAAGAGGAAATGCCTGGGATGTCTCCCATGCGTAGAAACCACCTGCTGCAGGAACACGCTGTCTTCATTGACCGAAAAAACAGCCAGGCTGTCAGCACCCCTGTTCGAAATATAGAGAAAACGCCCATCGGCGCTCATCTGAATCTCTGCCGCCTCGCTGAAACCCCCATAATCACCTAGGCAATACTCCTGATGCCTGATCTCTGCTGTTTCATCAGTCAGTTTTATGGTGACCACAGTATTGGATAATTCCGTCAGCACATAAGCAAATTTTTGGTTTTCGGATAGACAGAAATGTCGCGGGCCAGAACCGCCAACAAAGGCAATTTCGATCATTGGATTCAGAAGCTGTCCTTTAGCGTCCATCTCCTGGCACAACCACTCATCACTACCCAAATCGGCAATAAACAACCTCTGCCCATCGGCGGAGAACTGACTGGAATGGATGTGCGCTGCTTCCTGGCGATGCTCACTTCGGGCCCAGCGGTTTTTTCTTTTTAACCAGCGATCTGCGTGGCACTGGCGCTGCACCTGTCTATCGAGACTGCCATCGCTATTCACAGATAACAGCGTTAAAGAACCACTGGAATAGTTTGAAACCGCTAAAATACTGCCCGCACCGTTGATCGCCAAATGGCATGGGTCCTGGCCACCTGAGCTTACCTGACCGGCGAAAATGCAGGATCCGTCTGTATGCAGATGAAACCAGGACACCCGCCCAGCGGTATCATCTCCGGACATCTCATTTACACTGTATAAAATCGGCAAGTGCGGGTGCTTGAGCAGAAAAGAAGGGTTTTGCGTCGCCGCCGCTAACATTGGCGCACTCAGGCTGCCAAGGTTCAAATCGAGATCTACAGCATAGATACCTTCTGAATCACTGCCCTGAGTATAACTTCCAACTAACAATTTCATCAGTAGATAGTGGCCTGATAGCGGTCAAACTGCAATAAAACAAGGCAGGTAATGGATCGGCCGTGGGCAGCGAAGGGGGATCAGAAGCAGACTGTGTACATCAACTGCCACCTCAGCATCGACTGCCACCAGCAAACCCGATAGCAGCTTTAAGCCAGGTAGGCGGCTGTCACAGGCCGCTTAACAAACCACAAAACGAATTCTATGAGAGAATTCCATACAATTCAGTAGTAGAACGCCGGCAAAGAACTAGGTCATAATAAGTCTGGCCCAGGAGCAGTCCATTCATGATAGACCACAAGTTACGTCCCTTAATCGACCCACCCCTCAACAATCTGGCAAAGCTCCTGGCGAGCAATGGATTTACCGCTAACCAGATCACCCTGGGCGGTTTTCTCATCGGCCTTACTGCAATGCCACTGATTGCCATCCAAAGCTACCATTTGGCGTTACTGGCCATTGTACTAAACCGAGTCGCCGATGGTCTTGATGGCGCCCTGGCAAGACTTATGGGAACAACTCATGTTGGGGCGTATCTGGATATCGTCCTGGACTTCATATTCTACTCAGCGGTGGTATTCGCCTTTGCACTAGCCAAACCTGACAATACACTCAGCGCTGCCCTGCTCATTTTCAGCTTCATTGGCACTGGTAGCAGTTTTCTGGCGATGTCGGTTTTTGCAGAGAAGATCGGCTTAACCAGCCGCGCTCAAGGAGAAAAATCACTATATTATCTCTCTGGTCTCAGCGAAGGTTTTGAAACTATCCTGGTGTTTATTCTCATGTGCCTGTTCCCAGATTGGTTCGTATTCCTGGCAGTGACCTTCTCCGTACTTTGCTGGATTACCACCTTTTCCAGGATAAAACATAGCTGTGATTTATTAGCGTGAACTTGAATTCTGCTGTTATGAACAACCCCGTACTCAGGTTCTATCAAAGCCAAGTCACCTGTATCGAGGCCGTTAAAAAAAGGCCCATCCAAGGAATCAACAGGTGATACTCGATAATCACCGAAAAATGATGTTGCTGGCCGGTCCTATTATCCTCGCGAACCTGTCTTCACCTCTATTAGGACTGGTTGATACGGCTGTTATCGGTCAACTTGGCGATGCTGCGCTACTGGGCGCGGTCGCTGTCAGCGCCATGCTTTTTAGTTTTCTGTTCTGGGGCTTTGGTTTTCTTCGTATGGGAACAACCGCTCTGGTTGCCCAGGCACTCGGTCGCGGCGATAGCGATGCAGCCATGCACACGTTTCTCCAGGCTGCCATGTTAGCAGTGGTTATCGGCCTCGTTCTATGGATACTGCAGACCCCCATAGCAACACTTAGTTTTACCCTGCTTGGTGGCAGCGAACTCGTTGAAGAGGCAGCCCAGCGTTATTTCAGCATTCGTATCTGGGGGGCCCCTGTCAATCTCCTGTTACTAGCGATGATGGGCTACCTACTTGGACGACAGGATTCCAAGTCCGTCTTATACCTACAGTTAGTTCTCAATTTATCAAATATCATACTGGACATTTTCCTCGTGGTTTTCCTGCACATGAACGTCGAAGGTGTAGCACTGGCAACGGTTCTGGCTGAATGCATCGCGGTATTGTTTGCCATAACCATAATCTGGCCAACCATAAAAAGTTCCGTACTGGTGCTCAATCATCGGCAGCTCCTGGCTACAGGTCCGCTAAAGCACATGATGCAAATCAACCGAGATATCATGATCCGCACCCTCTGCCTGATATTTGCTTTTGCCTGGTTCACTGACCAGGGCGCCAGATTCGGCGATACCATTCTTGCTGCAAATATGATCTTGATGCAATTCGTTACTTTTGCTGCCTTTTTCCTGGATGGCTTCGCCCTGGCAGCCGAGTCCCTGGTCGGCCAAGCCGTCGGAGCGAATGACCGAAAACTCAGTAAACGGATCATACGTACCACCTTTGAGCTGGGTGTCGTTACTGCACTCTTGCTCAGCTTATTACTGGCTGTCAGCTACAACATCATTCTGGTCCTGCTGACTTCGAACCAGGAAGTTATCAATACCGCTCAAGCATATGCAAGCTGGATCATTATCGCGCCCGTTGCCTCGGTTGCCGCTTACCTGTTAGACGGCATATTTATTGGTGCGGCTCTCACCCGGCAAATGCGTTCTGCAATGATCGTCTCTCTGGCTATTTTTCTTTTTGCCTGCTGGGGTTTAGTCGTCCCATACGCAAATCATGGTCTTTGGGCCTCACTCATGATTTACTATCTGAGCCGCGCAGCTAGCCTGGCTTTCTATTTACCCAAAGTCTGGACAGGTCAGGTACAGTCATAAATTAAATAACATTTACAAGAGGTCCAATATCATGAAAATCGCGACGTTAATGAGCTACGCGCACGGCTTCGGTGGAGCCAGTGGGGAAATAGTAGAGCTGGAGAAAGCAGGGCTCGATGTTGCCTGGGTTCCTGAAGCCTACTCGTTTGATGCGGTCAGCGCCATGGGATACCTGGCTGCAAAAACTCAAAACCTGACCATCGCCAGTGGAATCCTCAATATCTATAGTCGAACACCCACCCTGATGGCGATGACCGCCGCCGGACTAGATGAACTATCCTCTGGGCGCTTCATGCTGGGGCTGGGTGCTTCAGGCCCCCAGGTGATTGAGGGTTTTCACGGTATCACCTACGATGCGCCGCAAACTCGAATGCGCGAAGTCGTTGAAATCTGCCGACAAGTCTGGCTGCGCGAAGATAAACTGAATTATCAAGGTAAAAAGTATCAGATACCGCTGCCAAAAGATCAGGGTACCGGTCTTGGCAAACCACTAAAAATTATCAACCACCCTTTCCGAGAAGAAATCCCCATTGCTTTGGCGACTCTAGGCCCAAAAAGTGTCGCCATGACAGCTGAACTTGCCGATGCCTGGTTGCCGGCATTTTTTATGGCTCAGGGAGCCGATAAAGTCTGGGGAGATGCACTGCGCTCGGGTAATGCACTAAGAGACCCAGGCAGACCACCTCTTGATATTTATGCTGGGGGTGCTGTTGCCATTGGTTCAGGCCTGGAACCATACAGGGATATGTCTCGGCCTGGTATAGCCCTATATATTGGCGGCATGGGCGCAAAAGATAAAAATTTCTATAATCAGGTATTCAGGAAATACGGCTACGAAAAAGAGGCAGAAACCATACAGGACCTGTACCTTGAGGGCCGAAAGTCGGAAGCTGAGGCAGCCGTTCCTCAATCTTACCTGGATGCAACCTCCCTGGTCGGTACGGCAGAATTTGTCAGAGACCAAATTGTAATGCTCAAGGAGCACGGCGTCACATCACTGAATGTTGGATTCCTTGGCACCACCTCTGAAGAACGCATCAGGAACTGTGAAGCGCTGAAGAATATCATCGAAAAAATTTGAATTGGTTTAGTCCTGATTTTCCGGCTATACTCAATGCCATGCTTGTTCGAGCTGACTAACATGTACCACCATGAAAACCGAAAATAGGCGGCAGCAGCAAACCGCTACCGCACCGATTATGGATGCCGATTTTCACCTTAGCTTAATTAATCGTTTCGCTATCACCCTGCTGAGCAAGTCTACTCTGGATGATATTTTCTGGCTCATTGCCCACAACACAATGGAGGATTTAGGATTCGAGGACTGTGTCATCTATCTGGTTGCTGAAAGTGGTACCCACCTGAATCAAAAAGCGGCCTATGGCCCAAAGAATCCAGCCGGGAAGCTGGTTATAGACCCTATTATCATTCCCATTGGTGAAGGCATTGTAGGCTCAGTCGCTTCGAGTAAGAAGCTCGAAATTATCCCCGATACCCGCCTAGATGATCGCTATATTATCGACGACAGCTACCGCTTATCTGAATTAACCATCCCAATTGTGTATGAAAATCGCTGTATCGGTGTTATTGATTCAGAGCACAGTCAGGTCGATTTCTACACCTCAGACCATGTCAAGATACTCACCACCATCGCCAACATGGCGGCGGCAAAAATCGCCGATGCCATGAAAGCAGAAACCCTGTTCAATACAGTTACTCAGCTGCAATTATCTCAAACACAGTTGCTAGAACAAGCTCAGGAGCTTATATCAGCAAGAAACTCTGAGCAGGCAGCCAACAAGGCAAAATCTCAATTTCTGTCGACTATGAGCCACGAAATACGTACGCCGATGAATTCTATTATTGGTATGGCTGACCTGCTAGCCTTGGATCAAGAGCTTAACCCGGTACAGTTAGAACAGATCAATATCATCGGTAAGGCCAGCGCGTCGCTGATGCACTTGATCACTCAAATCCTGGACTTGAGCAAGATGGAAGCACAGGAGGTAGACCTTGACGCCACACCCGTACATCTTCGAACCCTGATTAAAGAAATCACAGATTTCGCCAATCAGAGTGGTACCAAGGGCCGCGAACCACCGGTGACTCATGTAGCACCGACGATACCTGAAACTGTTACTTTAGATGCGGTGAAACTAAAGCAGGTGCTGGCTGCTTTACTGGCCAATGCGTATAAGTTTTCTGATCGCGGCAGCATCGATTTGAGCATCGGGCTTGGCCATTCCGGGTTAGATCAACAATTAGTTTTCTCCATAACTGACCAGGGAATTGGCATAGATAACAGTTATTTAAATACTATTTTTAATCCTTTTACACAACTTGATGGTTCAATTACGCGGCGCTATGCCGGAACGGGTCTAGGCCTGGCAATTACCCAGCGTTTATGTCTCTTGATGAATGGAGAGATCAGCGTTAAAAGTGAGCTTGGAAAAGGAACCACCTTTACAGTGGTACTTCCTTTTCAGTAACCCAAGGCCAGCTAGACAGAATAGGTAGGCGCTGATATCAACCATACCCTCTTTAGCGTGGGCGTTCCCAGCACTTACATCGCGTGCTTATGGCTGCCAACAGGCCACCTGGCTTCACCCCGTTCTGTTATCAAAAGGCACTCAAGCTTCCAACCTATTTGACCTGGTCTAACAGGCTGGGATTTCCGGTCGGCCCAGTGATTTGTTCAGTCATTTATAAAGTTCGAGCATTTCCGCCGAAAATGCGTAAACTAGCGCATTTTTGAAGGAGACCCTTGCCGTGCTTAAACTACTGGCGCTTGCATTTCACTTCAGTTCCGATAGAAATGACGCGATCGATCCTCATGCAGGTCGGATGTTGCAGGGTTTAATTGGTGACAATCCACCTTCAGACGAGATCGTATCTCTGACTCTGAAACTCAATTCAAGTGAGTCAGATTCGACTGCCCAGACTTTACCTGCCGCGGCTGATCACCATAAAAGAGCTGCCTAAGCAGTATCTGACCTAATCGCTTTCAAGGAAAAGCTATAAAAACCTATTCCTCAGCTGTTGCCCAGCATTGACCCAGCCCGTCACAAAAATGCTTACCAGCTGGCAGGTGCATCGCTCACTTCTACTTTCCGTGTACCTGCCCTCCTCCATGATGTCTTACTGCCAGAGTTCCTTACTCCTGGTCATCCCTCTGTACGCATTGGATCTCGGCGCGAGCCCCGGCCTGACAGCACTCATCTTTTCTCTGAGAGGACTCGGTAATATGGTAGCAGACCTCCCTGCAGGCTATATCACGATCAGGTTGGGACCCAAAATTACCATGTTGCTTGGCCTGGCTCTAATGAGTGCTGCCGCGTCAGTGGGCATGCTCATCAACTCATCTCTGCACCTGGGTCTATTCAGCTTTGTTGCCGGCAGTGCAATGGCATTATGGTTGCTGGCGAGGTTAACGCTCATTGGCGATAACATACCAAATGATCACCGCGGTAAAGCGCTCTCTAGTCTGGGCGGAATACAACGCATGGCAGGTCTATTTGGCCCGGTCAGCACCGGCTTTATTGCCTTAGCCTATGGATTCAGCACGGTTTTAATGGTCATTGCGATCATCTCAGGGTGCGCCCTTATACTACTTTTTTTCACCCTGGAAAAGACAAAACCAAACAAACAAGCAGCCAACGCAAACACGAATAACGAGCCAAGCAGCACCGACCTTAAAAAACTGAAATTACTACTTCTGGATCACCAGGGCATTTTCAAGACAGCAGGCTTGGCTGTACTACTGTTGACCGTAGTTCGTTCTGCACGCCTATTACTGATTCCACTCTGGGGTGCCCATATCGCGCTTGATCCAAGTGCGATTGGGTTAGTGGTTAGCTTTGCCGGTCTAATCGATACCTGTATGTTCCCCCTGGCTGGATACTTAATGGACCGATTCGGTCGCAAGTACGCTGCCGTGCCCTGTCTTTTGCTGCTAAGTTGTTCATTGCTGCTCATGCCGCTTAGCCAAACTGCTTTACAGCTTAGCCTTATCGCCGTTCTTGCTGGCCTTGGCAATGGTCTGGGCAGCGGTGTGACGATGACATTAGGCACCGACCTCGCGCCACCGACCGAGCGCGCGCCTTTTCTCAGTGTCTGGCGGTTATTAAATGATACAGGCTCGTTCTCCGGTCCCGTGCTCATTGGTTTGATCACCGCAGCAACGACGCTGGCAGGAGCGTTTGTAACGTCTGCGCTATTGGGTCTAACCGGTTTATATGTTATGACTTTCCTGGTGAAGGAAACACTTCAACGCAGCAACGAGTCATAAATGCAGCAAGATCACCAGACATTGGATACCCAGCCAGTTTTGAACTGCAAATGAAGCCCTTACATTATTACTTTGTAGGCAGTGGCAGCTGGTATCTGGCATACGGCATTCAAGGCGTTGTATTTGCTTGGTTGGTCACTATCATCCTCAACGAATCACCCGATAAAGTCGGTATCGCTCAAATGGCCTACCTACTGCCAGGCACCTTCCTGATACTGATTGGCGGTAGCCTTGCAGATCATTTTGGTGGCCGGAGACTCGCTTTGTTGGGTCAATCCTTTGCAGCTATCACCGCCGCTGGCCTGGCATTAACACTGGCGCTAACCGAGTTAAGCTACTCGTTGTTTCTCTTTTTTGCAGTTGCAATGGGATGCGCCCAGGCTATCGTCACGCCAGCTCGAGATGGATTACTGACGCTGGTCGCCGAAGGCAGAATCCAGCGTCGGGTGATGCAGGCCAGTATGATCCAGTTTGGTATCCAGACTATCGGCTTTCTGATCTCCTCACTGGCAGACACGGTGGGGGCCATGTTAATGCTATCCTTCCAGAGCTTCGTTCTCAGCATCGGCGCGCTAGCCTATTACTTTCTTGATGTGCCCCAGCAGACACCCTCCAGGACCCAATTACATCTGGTATCACAGCTATTCGACTCGATTAGAGACGGCTATAGAAGTGTTCGCAATTCACCCGCTATGCAAACGGTAGTATTACAAAATTGCGCTATGGGAATACTGTTTATGGGCTCGTTTATCGTCACTCTACCGCTGCTGATTCGGGAAGTTTATAACGGTTCATCCATGGAATTATCCTGGATTAACACTGTGAACTCGTTTGGGCTTCTGGTGACCATTGTATTACTGTTCAAATTTGGAGATGTCAAACTACAGGGCCGAGCACTCATCATCTCGCAAGGGTTCGGTGCTCTGGTGCTTGCTTGCGCATCCCTAAACTTCGGTTTCTCCATTCTCATAGTCAACCTGTTTTGCTGGGGCCTCTGTGGTGGCGTCGCCATGACTATGTCACGAACCATCATGCAGGAACATTCGCCCGAAGATCAACGTGGCAGGATGATGGCTTTCTACGGATTTTCATTTATGGGTTCAGGCCCGATCGGCGCCGTCTTGTGTGGCTACCTGGTTACCTGGTTTGGTGCGTCAATGGCGTTGGCCATCGCCGCCTCTCTGATGTTCCTGGTAGTCATACTGGTATACTGGAAATCTTCCTTATGGGACCTGCATCGTTAATCCTGATTCAGCCAGAGTAGGCTATTTCATCATTATCAGGTTACATTGTTCGGCTGTTCCGAACTGTGTCCAGCAAAGCAATTTCAGTCTTGCTGCTGGTTTTGAAAATTTTCGACCAGGCTGGCGAGCATATCAGCAAGCGGCGTCAAGTCTATAGCCAGCGCCTGCAGCGCATCAGCATTATCGATGACATCATCATGATCCAGCAATTCCAGCATAGCAATCGTTACAGGTGGCGACGACATCAATCTTTGTAGCCATCCAGCAGCAAACTTGCCCAGGGATAAAGGCAACGACTGAATCATCGGCGACCTCCCCATCAGCGACCCCGCCAGCTTGATCAATTGACGTCGTCGGAGACTCTCCGGCCCACCCAGCTGCAACACTCTGGATTCAATTGGTAAATCTAACAGCTGGTCTAGGGCAGCAATGACATCACCTGCATAAATAGGCTGTTCAATGCTGTTGACACGGAAGTCAAAACACACCGTTGACGAGGCTTTCTTCAATAATGCCAGGCTAGCCATATCTCCTTCACCCAGCACCATGGGCAGCCTCAGCACAGTCGTGGCAATACTGGAGTCAGCAAACAGCTGGTCAGCTTTCCCTCGAGACTGCAAACAAAGATTTTCACTGCAAGCATCAGCACCCACGATACTCAACGAAATCACCCCTTGCAGCCCAACTGTGTCGGCTACACGCAGAATCGCCGCCGCGGTCATCTCATGGGCCTGGTAATAACTGTTCTGGGCTGATTCGCGAATAATACCGACAAAATTGACGATCACATCGCAGGCTGAGGCCGCTAGAGTGAATGCTTCATTATCATGCAGGTCAAGGACGATACACTTGACAGGCAGAGCCTGCATTCGCTGAGCCGCCGCCGCTGAACGAACCACAGCTGTAATGTCGTGTTTTCCTCCATGCTGCCGCACAAACCGATGGCCCAGGCTGCCATTTGCCCCTGTGACCAGTAATTTCACCTGGAATTAACCTGATAAAGCCAGTAGTGCTCAGGCCATTGTGGAGCAGGTTCAGCTCGACCCATTTTCTCCCACCGCGCCAGCCAGGCGCGCGCTATTTCCTCATCGTCAATAACCCGCTGCATGCTCACCGGAAAAATGCGCTCACCGATGCGGACCCGGGCGATGTCCCCCCGGGACAGGTAACCGGACCAGACCTTGCCATCGCAATTCATACAGCCGATATAGAGTTGCCCCTCTACATGCCAGCAATTAACGGTAACAGAATGGGGATATTCGGGCCTGGTTTCTACTTCACAATACCCAGCTTCGGACACGAAAGACCAATCATTAACCGGGCTGGAAACAGATCTACCATTGAGTATTCCACCAGGTAGCCTGTCCCAGGGGCCAACCCCCCAGAGAAGCGGTAAAAGCGGTAGCAGCAGTAAAATAAATCTCTTATTCATAATTGATTTTTCATATAGTATTTATGCCTTCGGCTATTCATAATTTCATGCTTCGCGGGTTTAATGTGACTATACCTAATTGGCTCAGCGCTTCCAGATACATCATGGCACCGTTTATCTGTATGGCTATTTTAACGAATGCCTGGTCGCTGGCAACGTCTCTGTATCTCTTGGCTATTATCACAGACTTCCTTGACGGCTGGCTTGCCCGGAAACTTCGCAGCGTCTCCGCCCGCGGTGGTCTGCTCGATCATTCTGCTGATGCTTTTCTGGTTGCAGCCGTGCTGGGCACCCTGAGTTACCTGCAATTGATACCATGGATATTACCGGTTTTTCTGCTCATGGCTTTTGCCCAATATGTCCTGGACTCGAATGCCTTACAAGGCAAGAACCTTAAAACTAACCAACTAGGCCGATACAATGGCATCGGCTACTATCTCCTGGCCGTTGTACCATTGGTGCAAAACAGTGCAGGCTGGGAACTTTTCCCCGCCCCGACAGTTTATTACCTTGGCTGGGGATTGTTCCTGACAACGCTGATTTCAATGCTGGATCGAGCGGTCCTGCTGTGGCGAGAGGTAAAATAATCAATCGACAAACAGCTCTCGATTCGCAAGCGGCAAAAAAACCATACCAATACAGGCATTAAAGGTGACAAAAAAAGTATGCATGATCAACGAAAACACGCCGACCTCCGGGTACTCAGGAAACAACACAGTCCAGAGCAACAGCGCACCGGCATGGAATGGTAAAGGTAATGCTGCCGCGATAAAAATAACCGGCAAAAACGCCAACATTTGTTCAAAGCGAACATCAACGCTAAAGAGCTGTAAAGCCAGGGTATAGACGACGATCGCCATGAGTAGATTAGGTGCCTTACATAACAAGATCAGCAGATAATCCAGCCAACTCGCCTGACGTAGGGCATGGAAGATAGGTTTATCCCGCAATGCTGAGCCCTTCAACAGTTTGCCCCTAAAATACAACAGGTGAAATGGTAGATAAATCGCCGCAATACCGTAAACCCAGAGCAATATACTAGCCAGGGGAAGCGCGCTAGAGGCAGAAACGACAAGATCGTAATAAAGAAAAACACCAACAGCAGAAAACAGCAATAGTTGGTACACCTCTACAATGCCCAGGAGAATCATACTCGATACGGCCTGCCAACCGGGAATCTGGTGTCGTCTCAATAGATAAAGCGACATAGCACCTTTACCAACCTGTTCATTTAGTAAAGATAAAATATACGCACTTGCCCTTATCGGTAATATATGATTAAAGCGAACCGCTGAAGAATTAAACCAGCGAATTACGCGCCAGGTTGCGTGGCTATCAACCAGGAAGAAAAAGATCGAATAAGGAATCATCAGCAAGAGCCAACGACCCCAGTTAGCAGATTCAAAAAAAACCTGAAGATATTCCAGGACGGTCAGGCCATCCAGTGCTGCTGCTGCTTGAGTTCGATTATAGACCAGGTAAAAACAGGCCAGGGTAATAAGCCAGGTGGCGCCTCTTGCAAGGACTGAAAAACGTTTTCGGGGGGGATCACTATGCTGCTGCTCACTCATGCAAAACTCATCTTATTCATTAAAACACAGCCACACATCGGTATCTGCCTGCTGCAGGCAAGATAGCAATGTCATACTCAAATTTCCAACATCAGGATACCAAATCAGGAAGACTTAAGTTCTTTGGCGACAATCAAATCATTTTTACCCGGCACGACCTGATCGCGGCCCCGGCCCTTAGCAATATAGAGGTTATCGTCTGCCAAGCGTAACAAATCTTCAGCTGTTACATTTCGATCCAGACCATTCCACCAGTGATAACCAATACTGACGGTAATCTGAGCACGTATTCCTGCGTGATTAAACACTCTGCCTCTAATATCATTGCAAATTCGGAAGGCAAGTTCACCCACAGATGCCTCGCTCTCTTCCCTGACCAAAAAGACAAATTCCTCTCCTCCGTACCTGGCCAGGAGATCATAACCCCTTATTTTGGTCGTCAGCAGTTCTGCCAGGGATTTTAGAACAAAGTCACCAAAAGCATGGCCAAATCGATCATTGATTTCCTTAAAGTGATCGATATCCATAAAAACTAACGCCAGCGAAGATCCCTTCCGGAAACCATACTCATGTTCTTTAGATAGAGCATCAGAAAAGAACCGGGCATTATATAATTCAGTCAGGCCGTCACGAATGGCTAACTGCCGCAGGGATTTATGGTAGCGTTCGTCTTCATCATCAAAAAATCTGAATTTGAACGAGGCGATGCCGATTTCAATTTTTGCCCCTTCACGCAGGCGCGTAGAGCCACGAATAACCTCGTCAGCCATTAAAACAAGGTTTTCTTCCAGCGCAGTGACGAAAACTTCATTATCGATTATCTTTATCAGCGCATGTTTTTCACCAACACCACGCATTTTTAATATCAGGTCACTGTCCTCATGACTACCGATATACGTCGTTTTATCATTCAGCCGATAAACCTCTCCCAGGCCTTCATCGCTGATCGTCACAAGACAGGGTTTAGCCTGATCCATTATAAATTCCTAAACAGATGTCAACATGCATTGTTTCTCTAGCCAATCCTGAATCCCATCACTTCATTTTCCATAACGTCGCTCTCGCTGCTGGTAAACTCTGATAGCACGCCAGAGATCGATCATCCGAAAGGCAGGCCAATAGACCTCGGTAAAATATAGCTCAGAGTAAGCACTTTGCCAAAGCAGAAACCCGGACAGTCGCTCTTCTCCTGAGGTCCTGATTATCAAATCAGGGTCTGCTACACCGACAGTATAGAGGTAATCAGAAAAACTCTGCTCTGTAATATCTGCAATGGCCAACTGCCCAGACTCGACTTCCCCTGCAATTCGCTTAACAGCATCGATGATTTCCGCCCTACCACCATAGCTCAAGGCAATATTAAGCAGGAATCGGTCATGGCTTGCTGTCATACTTTCCACATCGTCTATCACCGTGTTCATTTCATCGCTTAAATTTTCGCGACGGCCGATCACCTTAACTTTGACTCGCTCACTAATTATTTCCGGATCAGTCTGGAATTGCTTTAATTGATCCATTATCAAGCTCATGAGGTAATCAACTTCCTCATCACTGCGATTAAAATTTTCGGTCGAAAACCCAAACAAGGTAATGACTTTGATCTCCAGACGGAAGCACCACCGAAGGAACTGCTTAACTTTAACTGATCCTTCATGATGCCCTTCATTCAACTCCAGGCCTTTTCCACGAGCAAACCGCCGGTTACCGTCTACGATCAAGCCGATATGGCCAGGACTGGGCCCATTTCTGACCTGTGCCCAAAGCATCTTCTCGTAGATTCGATATAACCAGGACTTCATAAATTAACCTCCAGCAAACTCATGAATGCTCCAACGGCTGTCCCCAGCTATCTTTAAAAACCAATTTAGTCACAGGCCTCCTTGAAATCGGCCCATGTCCTTTAAGAACCGGATAGCCGATCGGAATATGGGCACAGGTACCCCACTGCTCCGGTATATCCAGAAGTTGCTTTATAGCCTGTTCCTGATAACACAGCAAGGTTGTCAAAACACAACCAAGGCCTTCCTGCCGACAGGCCAGCATCACATTCTGTACTGCCGTATAAACTGAACCGCCACCCACCACCGATGGTCGATTCAGATCAGCATCAGTAATCGCCATATGGGCAGGGTTAAAGCAAAAAACCAACAAAGCCGGGACCTCAGCAAGATGGTTAGCCAAGTAGTCTCCTGCCTTAACGATTTTACCGGAATTCACCGCGGCAACATCATCGCTGCTGCTGGCCAGGCTACGCAACGGTTCTATATAGCGGTCCCACTCTTGCTGGTACCAGGATTGTATTGTTTTTAGTTTTTCCGCTGATTTTACCACTACTATTCGAAATGGCTGGACATTACCACCCGATGGTGCCCAGGCAGCAGCTTGCAGAACCCTGTCTAACACATCATCCGGAATAGGGTCAGAGCGTAACCGTCTGACTGCTCGCAGCGTGCTCATCGCCTCATATAATTCCATTTACTGTTCCTTTAGGCCAATTGATATTTAACTGAAACTCAAAACTAATTTCTTGATCAGGCACTTTTCAGATAGCGGCAGACGTCTGCCAACAATTCAATTCCTTCGTCTTCATCATCAGCGCAGACTTTAATGTTCAACACGCGCGCTCCATTTTTTACATAAGGCAGCAAAAAGTCGGCTACAGCTTCAGCTGAACCCGAAGGACTATACTTTTCAAAGGCCGCAAACGGGGTCCTGTACATCTGTTCCATTTCTCCTGCCAAACAGGCCCTGGCTCGGCTAACATCCCGACCGAGGCCTACCCACAATTGCAGTCCATGCTGCCATTCAGGCTCTCGACCCAACGACGCGGCGCCTTGCGTAACCTCTGTAATTGCTTGTTCAAAGCGTTTAGGTGAACACCAAACCCCAAGCCAACCGTCCCCATATCGGGCGGTTCGACGGAGTGCAGCAGATGAACGCCCGCCGACCAGAATGGGAATTTTAGGTGCCGGAGCCGGTTTTATGAGGGCTGCATCATAACTAAAGAACTCGCAGTCATAGCTTGATGACTGACCCGACATCAGCTCTGCAAGTGCCGCCAGGCAATGATTGGTCTGTAAGCCCCGGGTGGCAGGGTTGACCCCGCAAACCTCCATTTCATGCCGGTCCTCACCTCCCACACCAACGCCCAGTAAAATCCTCTCTGGTGCTGATAGGCCCAGGCTAGAGAGTTGCCGTGCCACAGTTACAGGATGCCTAAGAGCCAATAAATAAACGCCTATAACTATCTTCATGGTGGGATGCATCGCAGCCAGGGTGGCTGCATTAATCAACCCGTCCATACCAAGACCATTATGGAAACTAACGTGATCAGCAATAAACAAGTGATCGACGCCAGCCTTGGCTATGGCTTCCAAGCGAGATTTTCTTTGCTGTAATTCTCCCTTCAGCAGCATAGGACCACCGACAGCACCAATCGACAAGGCGGACATTAAAGCATCGACCTGGCAGGAAGGCCCAGTTGTACTCTGCCGACTACTTCGTAAATAGGTTTAGCAACCATAATATGCTGAGTCGTTACATGGACATCTCGAAAACATCGCTGTAACACACTTTCAGAATATATCGCCGATCCTCCTGCTGCCTCAAAAAGCCTATCAACGGCAGCGACGGCGCTGTGCGTGCCATTCACGGCTGCCAGCCGGAGTGAACTCTTCAATTCTGCACTCAATCGTTCACCGCGCTCTGCAAAACACCAGGCATTTACTACCGCCTCCTTCATCAAGGCTTCAGCTGACCTGAGGTCAGCAGTTGAACGGGCAACGCAGCTCTGCACCGCCGCACGTTCAGCTAACTTACGTGACCCACCGGTTGGCTGTTTGTTGCTGGCCAACTGGATAAACTCCTCGAGTGCTCGGTAACCCGTACCCAGTGCAACGCTGGCAACGCCAAGCGCTAGCAACCCCAGTAACGGGAACTGGTATAGCGGCTCAGAAACACTGGCACGAGAACCACTAATTACCGTATGCTGATCGGGTACAAAAACCTCGCTCACATTAAAGTGATGACTTCCCGTGCCACGCAACCCAACTACATCCCAGGTATCTTCAATCTCTACCTGCTCTGCCGGAAACATCATAAATCTAACTTCAGGTTGACCTTTCAAATCCAGGACGGGTTCACCATTTTCGTAAACGAAACAGCCCCCAGAAATCCACTGAGCATTCTGGCAGCCACTTCCGAATGGCCAGCGCCCAGTCACACTAAAGCCGCCGCTCTTCCTTTCTGCACGTCCTGAGGGCGCTGTTACGCCGACTGTTAATACCTGGGGATTGGCTGCGTAGATTTCCATTGCCCCTGCTTCAGGCAAAGAAGCCGATAACAAGCCGGTGGTAGAGCCGATCATCACATTCCAGGCCGCAGAACCATCGCCTATGGCAATTAACTTGAGCACCTCTATAAATTCAAGAGGATGCACCTGCAGGCCACCGTAAACCTTTGGAACTAGCATGCGGAAGAATCCGGCATTGGCAAATTCGGCTGCAATATCTGCAGAAAGTTTCCTTTCAGTCTCAAACTGACTCGACCACTGCGGTAAAATACCTGACCAATGCTTTGCACTATCTAAAATTGATTCCGTCATTTCATATCCATCATAAGTTCCCACAATTAGAAAACATCCTTCAAGCCAGAAGTATATCCACTCGCTGGCAGTGACACCATATCGTCAGTGATTCTGGATAGAAAATTAGTCATGCGTTTTAGCCCCGCCTCAATCCATTATTGCAGTGCAGGTCTGCCAGGTAAATCGTGGAGAAGCATCATAGAGGCTAACCGGAACTAAGCCTGGCTCTCCTGACTCAGCCGTCAGCTATCAAACAATCAATATAGCATCGCAGTAATCAAGGCCAGCAACCCTTAGCAGGGAAATCCAAGGTTATTCATTTGATTCAGGCACGTATGCCATACCGGTCCCTCTCCTGCAGAGAGCCTAAACAGCATCTTTGATCCATTATCCAAAATCCGTATTCTAGGTCGCAAAATTCCAGTTGATATTCTGGCGCAGATCGGTATCATTCGCTTTTGGTAGGACCAAAATGGTAGGACCAAAATGGTCTAGCCACATTGGTAAGGCCAAAATGGTCTAACCAAAAGTATCAGCGCCTTGTTTTAAGACGCTGGATTTAGAACAAACAATGACTCAACGATACAGCAGACAGGCACAAGGCTGATATGCTATGACGACTCATAAAACAACTGAAATCGCAAATACACTCCGAGACGAGATTCTGCTCGGCCAATACAGACCGGGTGAGAGACTTCCCTCAGAACGAGACCTTTCGGTTAGATTCTGTACTAATCGCGGTACGGTAAGAGAGGCGATCAAGGTTGTCGAACAACTCGGCATCGCTCATGTTCAACCAGGCGGAGTCAGAGTGTTGCCGATAGAGGAAGCAACCCTGGGCGTGCTCAGTCATTTAATGGACCTTGATAAAACCATTGAACCTTATCTTATAGCCAATGTTCTTGAGGTGTTTGGCTCCATGCTATCCCTTTCAGCCCGAACAGCGATTAATAAGGCGACACCCGAACAAATCGCAGAGCTAACGCAATTCCTGGCTAAACTGCGAAATGAAAAAACCATGACAGAATCACACTGGCGGCAGCTAGGCCAACAATTCCTCAGCATTAATCAGAACCTGGTTGTCAGGCTGATCACCAATGGACTCAAGACTCAATTCCTGGGCCGGGGCGGCTCAAGCCAGGACAGGCCGGGACTGCGCAAAGACCAGGCGTTAAAAGACCTGCTAGAAAATTTAGCTAACGCAATTGAGACCAGCAATGGTGATGCTGCGGCAATCAGTGTGCTGGCGTATTTTGATTATCTTCGGGGTCTCCGCCTCGAACAAAGCCAAGCCAAATAACAGATATCTATCGAGAATAGTAGGCAGTATATATGAGTAGTACTTTGATCAAGACAATAGTCACGATAGTCATTTTAATGGTTGCCGCTGTTGGCGCTGTCCAACTAGTGTGGACACGTCCTGTTCCGCCGCAAATAACGCCGGAACAAATATCAACGACCATCCGTGTGATCGAAGTCAAAAAACAATCCCTGCAAATGGAAGTTAGATCTCAAGGCACGGTCTTACCGCATATTCAGAGCGAGCTTATTCCCGAAGTAAGTGGTCGAGTAAAATGGATTGCTTCGAGTCTCGCACCCGGCGGTTTTTTTAATCAAGGTGACGTCCTGGTGACTCTTGATGACACCGATCATCGAGCCCAAGTGCAATTATCCAGAGCAAGACTGGAACGAGCAGACGCTGAATATGAACACGCAAATTTTGAATTGAAGCGTATGCAAACCCTGGTAAGGGACAGGTTAACGAGCCAGTCTTCTCTAGAGACATCGCTACGCAGTCAACGAATTGCCCGTGCCACCAAAACCGAAGCCAGGATCAGCCTTGAACAGGCTCAACGGGACCTTGCCAGGACTCAACTAAAAGCGCCTTATACTGGGTTTGTCCGGACAAAACGAATTGATGTCGGTCAATATGTCCAGAAAGGCATGACCATCGCCTCAATCTATGACAGTCAGTCGGTCGAGGTACGATTACCCGTCATGGACAGCCAACTGGCCTACCTTGACCTGCCTATGGGGTTTCGCGGCGAGCTAAGCACGCAACAGGCACCCGTGGTAATCCTGTCGACCTCTTATGCAGGCCAGGTTTACCAGTGGTTGGGAACAGTCGCCAGAACCGAGTCTGAGATAGATTCAAAAAGCAGAATGACAACCGTCGTCGCTCGAGTCCAAAATGATCCACAAAGTGATCAACCGCCATTACAGATCGGGCTATTTGTTTCTGCGATCATCAAAGGAAAAGATATAGATAACATTTTTCGCCTACCCAGAGCAGCTATCCGTAACCAGAACCAGGTGCTCATTGTAGATCAACATAATCAACTTCGATTTCGTGATGTTGACGTACTGCGTTTTGAAAAAGACAACATCATCATCAGTTCAGGTCTGAATGAAGGCGAACGGGTCAATATTTCGCCTATCCAGTCCGTCACCGACGGCATGCAAGTGACGCCGAATCTAATGACACCGGTTGGAAAGGGTTAGATTGCGTCATGAAAAATGCTAGTACCTGGTTTGTAGACAACCCTGTTGCCGCCAATCTACTCATGCTGATAATGCTGGTGGGTGGTTTTGTCTCACTTCTCTCCATGCACAAGGAAGAGTTCCCGAATATTGAGCCGGGCATCATCACCATAAATGTGCCCTACCTTGGTGCTGCTCCAGCTGAGGTGGAAAAAGCTGTGTGCATCCGCATAGAAGAAGCTATCGAGGGCATAGAGGGCATCGACAGAATGCAATCCATCTCCAATGAAGGCGTATGCAGCGTCTTTATTGAATTGGCATCCGAGACTGACATGACCCTTGCACTGAACGAAGTCAAGGGTCTAGTTGACGGTATCAGCACCTTCCCGGTTGAAACCGAAAAACCGATTATTTCATCCCTCCAGTTCAGAGGGCAGACCATTTCAGTGGTGATATCCGGAAAAGCAGATGAGACGACGTTAAAGTATCTGGCCGAAGAAATTCGCGATGATATTGCTGGTTTAGACGGGATCTCGCAGGTTTCGTCAAACTATGCTCGTCCCTGGGAGATATCAATTGAAGTGAGTGAGCAGATTCTAAGGCAATATAATCTGACTATGACCGCCATTGCCTCAGCGATTCGAGCCTCCTCTCTGGACATGCCGGGTGGCTCAATTAAAACCGCGGGTGGCGAGGTCTTAGTGCGCAGCCAGGGCCAAGCTTACCGCGGCTACGAGTTCGAACAAATTGAAATTTTAACAAGATCCGATGGTAGCAAATTAACATTGGGTGATATCGCAACGGTACGAGATGCTTTTCAGGAGGGGTATCTACAAGCTAAATTTGACGGTGAGCGCGCTGTTACCGTTACCGTTTACCGCGTCGGCGATGAAGACACTATTACGTCATCTGAGGCGGTTAAAAAGTACATTATCGATAAGCGCCCCAGCCTTCCAGCGGGTATCGACATGACAGTATGGATAGACGAATCCGTAGCCCTTAACCGAAGAATCGGCGCGTTGAGCAAAAATGCGGTCACCGGCCTCATACTGGTACTCCTGATCCTCACCTTATTCTTGCGATTCAAGGTCGCTGTATGGGTTGCTTTTGGTATACCGGTCGCCGTTCTTGGAGCAATCTGGGTATTCCCCGCAGCAGGACTAAACATTTCTTCACTGACAGTTCTTTCTTTCATTCTAGTATTAGGTATCGTAGTTGATGATGCGATCGTCGTCGGAGAACGCATATTTGCGCACGAAAGTCTGCAGCCGACTAAGCGACAAGCCGCTATAGCGGGGACATCAGAGGTCATTGTGCCAGTTATATTCGGTGTATTAACAACCATTGCCGCATTCCTGCCGATTCTCATAGTCGATGGCCGCATGGGCCAGTTCTTTTCTCTAATAGGCTGGGTTGTGGTGATTTGCCTGGTATTCAGCATCGTTGAATGTATGCTGATACTTCCAGCACATATTTCCCACAGGGTCACCAAAGGTCCACTGGCATTTACTGACTTTGGCTTTGTCCGCTGGTGGATCGAGTTTCAGGGCAGCATCGCAAAATCTCTCGAGAATTTCGCCGAAAAACGGTACCAACCCTTTCTTGTAAAAACGCTTGAATGGCGCTGGATAACCTGGGCAGTGGGCACATCCATACTAGTACTGGCTTTAGCTCTGGTTATCAGCGGCAGAGTTATATTCCAATTTTTCCCGGCAGTCGAAGGAGATCGCGTCTATGCGACCTTGATTATGCCAGAGGGTATCAACGTTGAACTCACTGAACAGGGCGCCGAACAGTTAGAGGAAGCGGCAAAGCAACTGCGCCGAGAAATAACCGCTGATTTAGTAAACGATGGTTTTGAAAATCCGATAAAACACATATTTGTATCTATCGGTTCCAACGCTGCCAAAGAAAACGGTCCACCCCGGATCGGCTCAAGTGGCGGTAGTCACTTAGCTGAACTGGTGCTGGACCTGGCTCCCATGGAAGAAAGGCCTGGCTGGCCTTCCAATACCATAGCACAACGCTGGCGGGTCCTTAGCGGCGCTATTCCCGATGCCCTGGACCTTCAATTTACCGCCGATTCCTTTACAGCAGGTGATCCCGTTGCCTTACAATTAAGAGGCCGTGATGTCGAAGAATTAAAACGAGCGGCTCTTCATCTGCGCACGGAGTTGTCGCGGTTTCCTGGCGTACTGGATCTATCAGATTCATTTCGTGCCGGAAAACAGGAAATTCAGCTTGATATACTGCCCGAGGCGAAGGCACTTGGACTCACTCTGAGGGACCTGGCGCAGCAAGTCAGGCAGGCCTTCTATGGTGAAGAGGCGCAAAGAATTCAACGCGGTACAGATGATTTAAAAGTAATGGTTCGATATCCGGAGAGCGAAAGACGCTCTTTAAGTAATCTGGAGGATATGTATATCCGCAGTAGTGACGGCAGTGAGGTTCCCTTTGCCAGCGTCGCTGAAGTAACCTATGGAAACAGTTATTCGTCCATACAGCGACAGAACCAGCAACGTATCATATCTGTAAGAGGTGATGTCAATCGCACTGTTATCACACCTGAAGCAGTATTCAGCGCTCTACAAGCCAGCATCTGTGAGGACAATACAAGCCTTTCCGACTCAAAGAATATGTGCAAAAACAGTCAATTTCCCGGCGTTCGCTATACCCTCGACGGAGAACAGTTAGAACGAACCAAAGCTATTGGCGGCATCTTCGGTACTGTGCCACTGGCTCTGCTAATTATTTTCGCCCTATTGGCGGTACCACTTAAATCGTATCTCCAACCCCTGGTGATAATGAGCGTGATTCCATTTGGGGCTGTTGGCGCCATTATCGGCCACTATATAATGGGCTGGCCGTTGGTTTTCTTCTCCTTGCTGGGAATTATTGCTTTGTCAGGCATCGTCGTAAATGCATCGCTGGTGCTAGTCGATAACATCAATCGGCAGCGCAGATCCGGTGTGCCTATATTTGAGGCGGTAAGCAGGGCCGGCACCATTCGCTTTAGACCCATTATGTTAACTTCAGCTACGACTTTCGTTGGACTTATTCCATTAATGACCAATAACGATCCGGAAACATTCATGTTTATCCCAATGGCGATTTCGCTGGCCTTTGGGGTCCTTTTTGCAACAGTCATCACCCTGCTTCTCGTCCCTAGCCTGTATCTAATGCTCGATGATCTGTTAATCCAGGTGAACAAAACTATGACCTGGATTTTTGGTCAGGACCTATTCGAAGAAGAGCCAGAAACCGCTACCATTGCAATGCCAGAGCCCGAAGCAAAAGGCCTCAGTTAGATCTATTTCAAGCCTGCAGAAAATCACTTACGGTAGCAATAAGCTCGCTTGGCTTATCAAATTGAACCATGTGGCCAGCACCATTTATCTCTACGTGTGTAGCATCCTCAAACAGAGTGACTCGCCTGTTAAGCTCTGATTTATACCAGGCCTGTTCGTCTTTCAAACGATTATTTTTGAAACTCCAGTAGGCTAGTCCCTCGGATCCAGTTATCACCAGGGTCGGACACCTTATCTGTTGGTACAGACCCTCACTGTCAGTGTGGGAAAAAGTACTCCATACCATATCTACCCGTGGATCCCAGCGCCAGGTCACTCGACCACCTTCAAGTTCACGAATCCCCTCTTCAACGATACGACTGGCAATGACATGATCCAATTTGGAGTTATGCTGCTGAAAGCGATTTAATGCTTCTGCAAAGCCCGACATACTCCTGCCCGCAGAGTTGAGTGATTTAAGCATCGCCACCTGTTGTCGATGTCGCTGTAGAAAAACCTGTTGATCATCACCTTCTCTGGACCTAGGTGGCCCGAAACCATCAACGATAATCAGTTTTTCGACTAGATCTGGATACAAAGCAGCAAACCAGCAGACGATGTGTCCTCCCAGACTATGCCCCAGTAGCGTAGATTTTTTTACGTCAAAATATTCAAAAACCTGCATTAAGTCAGAAAGAAAGTAACTCATGGTATAACAGCCAGGATGATCGCTCCTACCATGCCCCCGCAAATCCGGGATAATGACGCGACATCCAGGAAAGGCCTGCGCTATATGAACCAGGCCACCACTATGATCTTTCATACCATGTAATAAAACGAACGGTTCACCATCCTCTGGGCCGATGGTCCAGACGTTTAACCGACAATCAGCGCTGCTGATTTGATGATGCCTTGCCACCCTACCTCCTGTAAGAATAAATCAAACCCGGGCCCAGCCCGTATGCAGACAAGCTTTATCGTCCCATACCATAAAATTCTGAATTTGGCTTGACGCTGGCCATATTCGCGAGCCGGTTGCTCATGGCAAAAAAGGCCGTAATCGCGCCAATATCCCAAATATCCTCGGCCGTCCAGCCAGCATCCCTGGCCTCTTGGATTTCATCTTCAGAAACCTGACCAGAAGACTCTGCGAACCGGCAGGCCAGTTTGAGCATTACAACTTGCTTGCCCGACAGATCTGCTTTTCGGAAATTGACAGCAACCTGATCGGCGATTAATGGGTTCCTGGCTCGAATACGCAGGATCGCGCCATGGGCGATGACACAATACTGGCAATCATTTATAGCCGAGGTGGCCACCACAATCATCTCTTTTTCGGCCTTGGTGAGGTTACCGGACCGGTTTTCCATCAGCGCATCGTGATAGGCAAAAAAAGCCCTGAACTCAGCAGGTCGCCTGGCCAGCACGACAAATATATTTGGAACGAAGCCTGACTTCTCTTCAACTTCCAGAATTCGAGAGGCGATATCCTCTGGAATCTCGGATAACTCCATCAGTGGAAACATTTCCCGGGCAATATTATCTGTCTGCATTAAAACTCCTGTTAAAACCCTATACGGGTCATCGCGCGCTACATTATCACAATAATCCAAATCCTTGCCGAGCCGTGGCATCAGCCCTAGGGACCCAAGTGCTGCGCTCACATTTGCATTCCAGTCTTGGCAAGCTAGTTATGACTCGCCTCTTTATCAGCATAGTCATAACTATAATAACTGGCCACAGCAAGCCCTGCAGCAACACTTCTGAAAGGATCATGCTCGATTACCCTGCCTGGGAATCGATTTTCCAGCAGCCGCTTGACCGATGCTATCTGACTGGACCCACCTGTTCGAATCACCACATCTATATCAGAATAGCCTAGTTGTGCCTTTTGCATTATATCCTCTATCAGTTGTTCGATACGGGTTAACTGGCCGGAAAGTAACGACTCAAACCTTTCTCTGGTGAATAACAGGCTAACGTCCAACTCGGCGATATCCAAATAGGTTTGCTCAGAATCAGATAACATCGCCTTCGCCTTTTTGATTGCCTGAAAAACGATATAGCTATAGTTATGGGTAATCAGCTCATCCAGACGAACAAATTTTTCCCTAGCAGGACCACCCTTATTAATACAATCACTTATTTTAGCCCGATATTGATTTTGATTAAGCGTGTAGGTGACAGCCCAATTCAACAACGGAGCTTCAAATTCCTCAAAAGGAAATTCGGTTTCAATAACATTACCATCGACCCTTCTGGACCAGCGTTCTCCCTTACCCAGCAAAGGGAAAAGCAGCTCTTTGAAAATCAATTGATCAATGTGATCTCCACCCAAGGCTATCCCGGCAGTCGCCAGCACTTCAAAATGTCGACCCCAATAGCGAACGATACTCATGTCCAGAGTGCCGCCGCCAAAATCAAAAGTCACTGCCCTGCCTTGTTTCTCGGTCAGGGTTTGGTTTTGCTCGGTTATCTGCTTGCGGCCACCTTCCATCGCCAGATAACTGACCGTGGCTGCCAATGGTTCCGGATAAAACTGGACAACACCAAAACCCGCATAATCAGCCGCCTCAGCAAGCCTTGCTAAAGCCAGTTGATTGGCGCCGGCTCGCGATCCTTCAAATAAAATGGGCCGACCCACAACGACTTTCCGCTGATCTACTATCGCCACCTTTTTCATTCTCTCGCGAATATGCAGAAAGATGGGTGTAATCAATGCGACCAACCTGAACGGTTGGTCAAACACCATGAGACGTTTTATATCTGGATTGCCCAATAATCGCTTGATACCTCGGAATAACCGCCCTGGCAAACCTCTATCAATCACAGCGGCACCATAGACATTCTCTGTCCTGATCTCAGCTTTACTGGCAGAGTCGTTAGGGTTTTTTTCCTCGGTCAGCAATCCAGACTGGGCAATAATCTCAGGCGTGAATTCGACGATTCTGTCCTGGTTTTCTTCTATATACTGGGAGATAGCCGCAAGGCCTGTCTTGGTAACCAAGGCCTGATTCAGGTGCAATGCGGTCGGCATAACCTCAGCCAAGTCTTCCAGCTCAACAAACCGGACTTCCTTACCATCAAAGCAGGCCGCGGTTGAATTAGACGTACCAAAATCTATACCAATTCCAATCATCACCCGTTTTTATCCGATGTGTGCTTTCGACTCAAGCATTGTCGCCCAATATCAGCGCTAGAGCGATATTTATTAGTTGGTATTAAGATCTTGCCAGTATGCGCAGGGAAATTATAACAACAAGCGCTACAAACTAGCCTTTCCAGCTGCTAGCACAAACCTGGGTTTATAAAAACTCAACAACTCCGCCCGGCCAAGCCGAGACCAAGACAGTCAGGTAAATCGCCACTGATAAGGATTGTCACAGAGTATGCCGCAAAGACTATTGCAGTCCGAAGTGTGTTAACAGTGAGGACGTGGAAACCAGAAGCCGATATTGTGCCAATCGCAAATTCATCTCACCTGATAGATGACTGGCTTGAGCTCGTAGCAATTCGTTCTGGACATCTAATACATCCAGGAGCGAGCGCTTACCCAACGTCAACTGCTCCTTGTAGACTTCAAGCACCTCTTCGGTCGCATCGACATGTGTTTTCAAAAAAATTAGCCGCGCTTTTATATCTTCATTATCATTCCAGAAGACAGTAATCTCCTCTACAACGAGATTCTTTATTGAACGTAGCGTTTCTCTGGCAGCAAATTCTCTTGCCTGCGCCTCGTTTCTTTTAGCTCGATCCGCACCTCCGCGATACAGGTTGTAGCTCATTTTAACAACCGCTGTTTCGTCATCATTAGGACCCATGACACCATCGATATTATCATTTCGGGTTGCCCCTAACTTTAAGTCTAAGCGGGGTTTAAAACTCGCCTGAGTACGTTCGTTAGCGGCTTTAGCAGCCAGAACATCCGCTTCTGCTGCCAGGATCTGCTGGTTATGACCATAGGCAAGCTGTATCGCCTGTTCCAGCGTTAAAGGTAATTCAATACCTTCTTCAGGCATCACTAAATCCCTGGCATTTTCGCCGACAATATTAAAAAACCGAGCCCGGGCATTCCTTGCGTTATTTTTACTCATGTGAAGATTCGACTCAGACTGCGCTTTACGTCCTTGAGTCTGGACGACATCCACTTTAGTTCCAACGCCTGTCTCAAACCGGGTGTTGATTTTGCTCAACGTATCTATGTGAAACAGTAAATTACCTTGTGCTAACTCAACGATTTTATCGAGCCGAATGAGTTCTACATAGGCCTGAACTGCCTGCAGACTAGTCGTTTCACGATGTTGTGCCAGCCTGGCTTCTGTCGCCACCAGTACCGCTGCCTGTTGCTTCACTAAATTTGATGTGGACGCGCCATCGTAGAGCAACTGTGTGATACTGATACCGCGCTCAGTGCGTGTAAAGCGATCGTCTATAGTCCCCATCGATCGCGTAGTAGTGTTATCAGAATACTCGGTGCCGCTTGCCATGGTAAGGTCAATCACGGGCAAGTATCCAGCAACCGCCTGGCGGCGCATGGCTTCAGCAGCTTTTACGGTTTGGCTGCTAGATTGAATGACAGGATTGGATTTTAACGTCAATTCAATCACCTCAGTCAGGGATTGAGCCAGCGCTGAATGAGTGGCAATAAGTAAGGAAAGAAGCAATAATTTTATCATATACATAAAATATTCCCGGTTATCCGAATAGAGTATACTGAACTTAATGTGATCTTTACACCTGTTTACTGAATCTTTACGACATAAATTCATGAACTTCCGACCATCATGAACGAAGCCCAAACATAAGGATATCCCCATTCAACTGACTCGATCAGTTCAAGTTGCACCATTCTCAGCGCATCCCTCGGTGGCACCCCAGCTAGTACCTTGTCATAGAAACCAGTCATGAGCGCCTGTGTCCCAGAATCACTTACTTCCCAAAGTGAACTCACTATCTCACCCACACCGGCCTCCTGAAAAGCCCGTCGCAAACCATATATGCCCTCGCCCTCATGGATTTCGCCGAGGCCGGTTTCGCAGGCTGACAAGACTACTAATTTGGTACCCGACAGGTTCAGATCAAGCACTTCAAGCGCAGTAAGAATGCCATCGTTTTGAGTATTAATGCGGCCTAGATACTGTGCATTTGCATTAATACCTGCAAACGCGAGGCCGGCTCGCAATAACGGATTATCTCCTGGTGGTGGAACCTGTGCCGACCCCCTCTGTTGCTTGAGTAACCTTTTGGTCAGGGTTTCATTCGCCTTAAGAAAAAAACCGTGGCTGGCGATATGCAATACCGATGGCACCTGTTCAAGCTCACTGATAACACGTTCCTGGGCCCTGGCTTGCGTAAAACTATCCAGTGCGATGTTATAACTGGCAGCCTTAGTGACGATAATCTCGCCTTCCTTCTCTGCCCCCGGCAAAGGCACGAACTTCAAGCCCCTTAACCCGCCAGCCGCCCCCCGTAAGGCCAAACTAGTCGATTCTGTCCTGATCTCCGGGTCATTTATCTGCCCGTTAGGAACAACTTCACTGATATCGTAGTCAGGGCCTGCAAATAAAAGATAACTACCGTCAGCCACGGCGATATAATTAGGTAACAAGTCTCGGCCTGACGTTAATATGTGCAGGTCAACTGCCTGCACCAGGTATTCCTCCTCAATCGTCACCAATGCAGCAAAGGGTAGGATATTCAACAGGCCATCAGGGACCAGGTAGACGTAATCCAGGCCTTCAAGCACGGCGTCGATGGGCGACCAGATAGCTGTATAGATATCTTGCCCATACTCGAACAACTCCTCATCCTCAACGGACAAATCCTGTATCACATCACGGTATTCAACGATCCCTCTGTCGATTTTGGCAGCTTCAGGAAAGTCGATTAAGTGATGCCGGTAGCGACCGGCCTTGTTCACCAAAACCGAAGCCAAATAGGCGGGTCGGTCATCGCTCCTATAGGCGAGAAAATCGACCAAGGCCTTGTCGGCAGTCACCGCCAGTTGCAGTTTATCTACGTCGAGAGGCGCTATGCTCGATCGATACTGAGCACTTGCCCTACCCATGGCACCTTGCAGTTCATTCACTTCCAACTCAAGCTCATATAGCATCTGAACATGTTGCCCGACCGTATCTGTGGTTGGCCCAGACAGCGTCAGTAATGCCAGAGACTCCCTGCTTCGTCTTAGCTTGACGGCGACGTCTGCTAGTTCAGGATTCTTGGACATTCGACTGACCTGCTGAATCTGGGAGGTTATCTTCAACAGCAACCCCTTCCGATGCAGACTAGCCTCCAATACTCGCCTGGCGTTTTCCTCCCCACCTACTTGCACAAGCAGGCTAAGATAATCGTCAAATTCCTGGCGATGCAGCCGGATATACCCTTCCCGAGCATTTTCCCCGGTCACCCAAAGCATACGATCCAAGAAAACACTTCTGCGCAGAAAACCTTTTTGGCTGAGCTCTATGGCGGCATCCAACTGATTATTCTTCTTTTTAATCGAAGCTAGACTATTAAGCGCATCGAATGTATAAGGGTGCTGCTCCCCGAGCACAGCTTCTGATAATTGCAACGCCGTGGTGGTCAGCACATCAGCTTCTGCCAATCTGAGTTGGGCTGAATAGAGTCGACCCAGGTCTATCATCGACCGAATTACGTCAGGGTGCCGATCCCCTAATTTGGATTTTCTTAGGGTAACCGCCATTAACAACGTTTGCTCGGCTTCAGCCAATCGATTCTGGCCAAGTTGAACTCGACCAAGATTATTCAGCGCTTTCAACCTTCGTGGATGGTCTATACCCAGTGACTGAGCCCAACTATCCACAACACTCAAAAATCCAGCCTCTGCCTGAGCAAAGTCCTGCATCATCATGTACAGAAAAGCCAGATTATTCTGGATTGCCACGGCCTCATTATAATCCGCCCCGAATTGCTGTATTAATAAATCATAGCTTTGTTCATACAGCGGCTCAGCATCCCTGAAATTACCTTGGCTCTCATACAACAGAGCTAGATTATTCCGAGCTCGAGAAGCCGCAACAGAAGTCTCCCCCTGAACTCCCACGAACTGCTCCAGTGCTTTTTTAAGCAGGGGCTCCGCCTCATCATACAAGCCCATCTGTTCGTATAACTGACCCAGGTTACTTCCGGCAACAATAGTGAGAGGATGCTCCTCACCTAGTTCCCCAAGCAATTCTCTGAGAGTAAATTGGAACGTCAATTCCGCCTCACCTAGTAATCCGGAACGTTGTTGTAACCGGCCCTTTTCCATCAATATCGTGTAATAGTTAACCGATTTTTTCTGCCAATAGGCCTCTGCAGCAGGGAGCAGGTCATTGATGACTTCGATCGCTTCGGGATATAAGCCTTCATCACGCAATACACGAGCCAGATAATCCTTAGCCATAAGCCGATAACTGCTATTCGGTTCCGATAGCTGCAATACCAGATCCAGCCTGTTCCTTGCCGTAAGGAAATCACCTCGACCACGCTCAAGTTCTGCTAACTCGAGCAAAGCTTCCAAACTATTAGTACTAGTTGCTCCCAGACCCTGCGTACTGAGTTTTAAGATTTCATGAAAGGCAAGTTCTGCTTCATCCTGTCGACCCAGTCGCGCCAACAAACTCGCCTCGTCGTGCCGGCAGGATAACGTACTGGGATGCCAGATACCGCGTGACTGCCCGAGATTCTGGCATATCTGGGCTTGCAGTTGTCTGGCCCGACTCAGCTCGTTAACGGCGATCAACACATCTACCTGCAGCAGCCCAACTGCAATCGATTTTGCATGGCCAACACCTAACAGGTCCGAATACTGGCTGACACCTGAACTAAGAATATCCAGGGCTGCTGCGAAATCGCCGGACCGAAGCGGGATCAAATATCCATCAACTAGTATTTCTATACTGCTGGGATGCCCTGCTCCGAGTTGTTCAACCGCTATCTCATAGGCCTCATCAAGCAGCATCGCAGCCCGCTCAAGCTGACCAAAATCCATTAGATAAACACTGAAACTTTGCAAGGCCGTTGCAGCAAGCCAATGCCTGGGCCCAATAAGCTCCTGCACAAACTGCACATTACCTGATTGCACCTGAATTACTGAGGGATCCCCTTGCCCGAATAACTCCTCAGCCTCGACAGACATTTCATGGAATAACAGATCCAGGCCTTGAGCCGCTAAAGGGACCTTTTCTGCTTCTGACAGCGCAAGGGTAAAACGCTCAGCTAAAACCGCATACGATAAAGTCAGCTCATCATGCAGCCGCTCGACCGCTTCCAGGTCCTGCTTCACCACTGCAACTTCTACATCCTCGAGTAAGGTACTAGCGTATCCACTCGAGCCAAAAGCGAGCAACACTATAACCACAAGATCAGTAACGCATTTTTTAATTGATGTGTTCATTTCCAAGCCTTTGAAATGTCGGCACTCTCATTTTGCTCAAAAACCTCTATGAACTTGACCCCGCAGGGGTTCATTGTCAAGTCGATAGTTTTGATGTTACAACTCTGTTTTAACCATAAAAATTGATTACCACTGGATTAGCCCCTATCAACGATGTACATTCTGACGTCGTAATATGAATTAGTGCGCATGGACTCACCTCAAAACTCCTGGCTCATAAGGAAAATTGCTGGCCTTTTCCTGACCATGATGGGCTGGAAAGTCACCGGTGAAAACCAGCTTACACCGAGGACGGTTATCATTGCCGCACCGCACACCAGTAATTGGGATTTTGTTTATCTTATCGCGGCTGCCGCTCATTTAGGCATCAAAATTAATTGGCTTGGAAAGGCCAGCCTGTTCAGGCAGCCACTGGGTTTCTTCATGAAACGGTTTGGAGGCATAGCAGTCGATCGAAGCAAAAAGAACAATCTAGTACAACAACTGGTTACCAAATATAAAGAGCATTCCAGGATCAACCTGGTCATACCGCCTGCCGGTACCCGTGACCATACCGACCATTGGAAGTCCGGTTTCTATCATCTGGCAATGGCTGCCAGTGTGCCCATCATCTGTGGTTACCTGGATTATCCAAGCCGGGAAGCGGGGCTCAGCAAACCGTTTAAACTGACCGGTAAAATCGACCTTGATATGGAAATCATAAGGCACTTTTATAAAAACAAGGTCGGTTTATACCCGGAGAAAACCAGCCACATCCGCCTTCGTGAAGAAGACAGTCGGTAAAGCAAGCATTTCCCACTGAAACGTCTATTGAATCCTGATTGTAAACCCTGCCCCGGTCAGATCAGTGATCGAACATAATCACACTTCGGGCTACTGAACCCGACTTCATATCAACAAAGGCCTGATTAATATCTTCGAGGCGAATTCTTTTCGACACCATCTCATCAAGATGAAGCTTTCCGGCTAGATAGAAATCAATAAACCTCGGCATATCAACTCTGAATCTATTTGAACCCATCATCGACCCCTGGATTTTTTTCTCCTGCAGGAATGCGCTTCCCATAAGCTCAATCTTCACGCCTACCGGAATCATACCGATGACCGTCGCAGTCCCACCCTGCCGCAACATACTAAAAGCCTGCTCGGCCGTGGCTTTAAGGCCTATCGCTTCGAAAGAGTAATGAACACCACCACCGGTCAATTCGCGTACCTGATCTACCACTTTACCGTCACTGCCATTAATGGTATCGGTTGCACCGAAGGTTTTAGCCATTTCCAATTTTGAGTCAACCATATCGATGGCGATTATTCGTCCAGCCCCGGCAAGTGCGGCACCATTGATACAAGATAGACCAATACCGCCACAACCCAGCACTGCCACTGTTGATCCTGGCTGGACTTTAGCTGTGTGAAACACACTGCCGACGCCAGTAGTAACGCCACAGCCGATTAATGCAGCCCGGTCTAATGGCATATCATCTCTAATCTTGACGATAGCGTGTTCATGAACCAGCATCTGTTCAGCAAAGGACGACAAATTCGCGAATTGAGTTACCGACACGTCATTCTGTGATAAGCGCGGCTGCTCATCCTGGCCCCGTTTTGTTTCCGGGTTCTGGCATAACGACATATGCCCGGTTAAGCAATCCTCACAGTGACCACAAAAAACAGACAAGCAAGTGATGACATGATCACCCGGTTTCACATAAGTCACACTCTCTCCAACGGCCTCAACAATCCCAGCTGATTCATGCCCCAGCACCATCGGTGTCTGGGCTGGGTACAGACCCTCAACAAAGTGCAGATCGCTATGACACACCCCAGCTGCGGCCGTTCGTATTAGCACTTCCCTGGGTCCAGGCTTAGAGATTGAAACCTCCTCTATGCTCAATGGCGCGCCTACTTCCCTGAATACTGCTGCTTTCATGATGAGTCCTTGTATTAATCTATTTGTGCTTTCTGCAATATAAAACTGTAACCCAGCATATTAACATCACGTTATTTAAACCTCACGCAATTATCCGTTATCCATACATTCTTAGCGATTAGTGAGCACCACCATCTACTGCCAGAATTGCTCCCGTAGTAAAGCTAGCAGCTGCACTGGCGAAATAAAGCGCCGCCGCTACAATTTCCTCTGGCTCTCCGCCTCTTGCCATGGGAATGTTAGCTGCCGCTCTCTGGTTGAAAACCTCCATATCCCAGGCTTTACTGATGTCCGTCAAAAATGGCCCGGCCATAATACAATTCACCCTGACTGCCGGGCCATAAGCCGACGCGAACGACCGTGTTAGAGCATTCAAGCCAGCTTTGGCTGCACCGTAGGGCTCTGAATTAGGACTCGCTGATACCGATGCCGTGCTACTCACATTTATAATTGAACCGCCACCACTGTCCTGCATACGCTGACCCACATTCGCCATTAATCGAAACGGCCCTTTCAGGTTAACCCCTATGACCTTATCAAACAGAGATTCTGAAACGTCATCCAGAGACTCGTACAATGGCGACATCCCGGCATTATTGATCAAGACATCGATCTGACCAAAGCGATCGTAGACAGCCTCAACCAACTGGTCCAACTCATCCCAGTGGCCGACGTGAACGCTGTAAGCCTCTGCTTGCACACCAAGTGCCCTGATATCATCGGCTGTGCTTTCGCAGGATTCCAGACTGCGACTTGCTATTGCCAGGTTAGCGCCCTGAGCTGCAAACCCATGTGCCATAGCACGTCCCAATCCTCGACTACCTCCCGTTATCAGTACAACCTTCCCCTCAAATTCCTTATCCACACTACTCCCTAGGTCTGATGAACCCTCGTCTGTCTATTTACATATACCTCATCTGTCTATCCGCGTATACCTCAACCGTCTATTTTCGCACGCCTCAACCGTCTATTTTCGTACGCCTCAGCTGTCTATTTGCGTACGCCTCAGCTGGCTATATACGTACGCCTCAGCTGGCTATATACGTACGCCTCAGCTGGCTATATACGTACGCCTCAGCTGGTGTTACCTTCGCAAGCACGTTCTAAATGGCTGGAGTCTCAGGGAGAGTGATCTTCTCCAATCAAAAAAAACCAGAAATCTGGTTATTATTCAAGGACTAAGTCCAGCTGACTCTTCTGACCACGGGCTATCCCTGAAAACCAAGATGCACTTAGCTCTTAGCTGCTGTATGGTTAACTGAAGGTCACATTTACTGATAACGCCGGCATAAACAGCGGATAGGCTAAACAAGCATCACTGCCAACACCAATGGGTTAAAAAACCAAACCATGACAACCATCTCTTACAGCCTGCTTGCTATGATTCTCATTATAGGGATTTTTGCCAGCAAAAATTCATCGTCAGAGACAACTCCTACACAGATTGGGACCTCCGTTGAAGCCGCCAGTTGGCTGTCAGGCGACCATCACATTCACTCCAGGTTTAGTGTTGGCTGGAATATGGAATCTGGCGTACCTCAGCCGATCATAGGTGGAGATGCTATTTACCCAACGGCAATGAATGCCCTCATGGCCAGGTATCACAATTTAAGCTGGATGGTCACCACAGACCATGGCGGACCAAAGCATAGCAAGGTAAATCTAGACCTGGCTTATCCAGAACTTGTTCGCTCCCGACGGGTTGTGCCAGAACTACTCCAATTCTATGGGCTGGAACTGAATACTCCAGGAGGCGACCACAGCAGTATCATCATTCCTCATACAACCGCTGAGGCAGATCACCTGCTAAACCTTGAAAGCCAATTTGACAGCCGAGAAATCTACCCTGCAGATGAGGCCAGAAACCATAGCCAACAGATGCTCCTGGCTTTAAAAAAAATGCAATCCATCCATCCCAGCCCCCTGGTCTTCGCTCACCACCCGTCTCGCTCAGCCACCCAGTTAGGGGAATTTGGCTTGCATTCACCAGAGAGCCTGCGTGCCTGGAACGATACAGCACCCAATGTCGCTGTCGGGATGGAAGGAGCACCCGGTCATCAGGCAATCAGCTTGTCGACCTCAAAAAACTTCGCAGATACCAGCAGCCAACGCAGAGGCTACTACCGGACATACCCTACCCTGGGCGGATTTGATCAAATGACAGCCGTATTAGGGGGATTTTGGGACGCCATGCTAGGGGAAGGACGCCATTGGTGGATAACAGCCAATAGTGATTCCCATGTTCATTATTCTGAAGGCGGTGTTGATTTCTGGCCTGGAGAATATTCAAAAACTTACGTTTATGCACAAAAAACCTATCCCAGCATTATCGAGTCGCTTCGTTCGGGGAAAATATTTGTTACCACCGGTGATCTAATATCAGAAATTTTCGTCACAGCACGAACTACAACCAACAGTGCCGGGATCGGCGAAACGCTCTTTTACGACGGTGTCCAATCCATTGAACTATCGATCAAGGTTAAAGATCCCGAGGGTACCAACTTTGCAGGCAGACTGGCCAGCTTGAATCACTTTGATGTCATCCAGGGTCTCATCTCTGGTAAACAGCAAAATCCCCTCAATCATAATCCGTCAACCAAGGTCATCGCCCGTTTTTTTGCTGATGATTGGCAGGTCGATGAACAAGGCTATATTTCAGTTTCACTAAAAATACCCATCTCCGGTTCGACCTATTTCAGAATACGGGGTTCAAACCACGCCGAATTCGAACCCAGTCAGGATCGACCTGGAGAAGATCCCTGGTCAGATCTGTGGTTTTACACTAATCCTGTGTTTCTAATCCGCTCGGAGGGCTAACCGGGTCTTGCCCAGATAAAGACTGCCTAAATACAATCCAATCGCAATAAAGCCTGAACCTGCCGCTAGCAGGTAAGGAAGCTCATAGGAAGAGGATAACGAATACAACCAACCCAGCAAACCCGGTCCAATGGCAACGCCTACTACTGTAAATAAATTGGCCCATGAGAATAGCCGACTGTAATCTCGGGTGCCATAGCGTTCAGCAACAATCAAAGGTTGCAGCATGAGCAGATTTCCTACCGCAATGCCGAGAACAGCCAAAGCTGCGAAAATCCATATAATCTGGTAACTCAGCGCCAGGACCAACAAGGCTATTGCTTGCACCAGCATCATAGACAAGGTGAACATCAAAGTAGGGAAATATTGCAGGACAAACCCACCTGCCAACCGACCAAAGATACTAAAAGCAGGCATTATTGCGATTGCAACCGGTGCAATATGCACGGGTAGCCGCTCTGCAATTAAACCATATTGATGAGAAATTCCTCCTACTTGAGCCACCATGACAAAAATATAGGTCAGATTTAATCCCCAGAAAAACAAATCTCTGATCGCAGCTTGAAAACCAACGCCGTCCGTTGCCGGTTGATTGCCAGTCCAGTTTGCACCATCCGGCATCAATTGCATCGATGCCGGAGAAGGTCTAAGTATCCAGATGCTAATCGGTATCACGCCGATAAGATAAAGCCCTGCCAGCCAATATGACGCCTGCGCTAAACCTACTTCCTGAATTAACACTGCGCTCGCCGGAGTAATCAAGATGCCGCCGACCGATAACCCAGTAGATGCAATTGATAATGCCCTAGCTCGATGCACAACAAACCACCTGGCCAGTAATGTTGTCGTCGGTAACAGGCTGGTAGCAGAAAAACCAAAACCAAACAGCATATAGACTAGATAAAGCTCAAGGACAGTCTGCACGGAACCCATCCGCTGCAATCCCAAAGCCGCCAGCAGGGTACCGGAGATCATGATCCAGCGTATATCGATTCGATCAAGAAGCGGCGCCATCAGTAATCCTGCCAAGCCACTGACGATAAAGAAGACTGAAACCGCAAAGGATGCTTGTTCTACCGAGAACTGGCTATCCGAAGCTAAGGCCTGCAACAGTATCGAGTGATTATAGAATCCCAGTCCGGAACTGAATGCCATAATCACGAACAATGCAGCAACAATTTTCCAACCGTAAAAAACACCCTGGAGCACACTAAAAGCCCATTTGACCGGACTCAACCATAGCACGTTTCTGATTAGGTCAAATCAAACCTGCAGAGACGTTCTATGATAGAGTCGAGTGGCCCAAATAAACCGAGGACTCGAAGATTTATCGCTGGATTCTATTAGTTGCTATCTGGTTTATCTATATGGCCTTTGGGTTGACTGCGACCAGCCTGGCGCCATTAATCACCTTCATTGAAGCAGACTTGAATATATCCCATACCGCCATGGGTAGTATCCTGGGTGCCTGGCAACTGACCTTTATCGTGTTTGCCATCCCCAGCGGATTCTTACTGGATCGCATCAGTCCAAGAACTGCATTAACGCTGGGAACGCTCATTATCGCCTTATCATCGCTGGCACGCGCATTCTCCACTGATTACTTGTCCATGATCTGTGCAGTCATGATTTTTGGAATCGGCGGACCGATTATCTCAGCAGGTGCACCCAAGCTCATCACCCGTTGGTTCTCCGGCCCATCCAGAGGACTGGCAATGGGCATTTATATGACCGGTCCAGCTATCGGTGCAATAGTATCCCTTACCTTAACCCATTCCGTATTACTGCCCAGCTTGGGCTCATGGCAGAACCTCATGCTCGCCATCGCCGGCTTCTGCTCAGTAACGGCCCTGTTCTGGTTTGTTATTGCATCAGGCTTACAGTTACAAACAACGCAGATCGAGACGACAGGCCCGATCAAACCAAAGCAGACGACGGTTTTCCTGGCCTTGATTAAACTACCGGCAGTTCGGTTGCTACTGTTAATGAGCCTTGGCATCTTTACTATCAATCATGCCCTTAACAATTGGCTCCCAGAACTGCTGAAGCTAACCGGCATGAGTCTGATTGAAGCAGGATACTGGGCTGCTATCCCAACAGCGATAGGTATCCTGGGCTCACTGACAATACCTCGACTGGCGACACCCCGTCGCCGTTTCAAGATTCTGTTCTGTCTCTGCCTCTGTTCAGCACTTGCCAGCTATCTTCTCCTGTTTCAGTCCAGTCCTCTCCTCACCACCGGCCTGCTCCTACAAGGCATCGTTCGCTATAGCATCATGACCATACTTATCCTGATATTAGTGGAAATTCCTGGTATTGATGACAAGTATGCCGGGATCGCCAGCGGCCTGTTCTTTACTGCTGCGGAGATTGGCGGTGTATTCGGTCCATTAGGGTTGGGATTGCTGTATGACCTTACCGGTGACTTTCAATTGGGTCTTATGGTATTGACGTTCATTGCCGGTCTGATCGCCATGGCAACTTTTTGGCTGGACAGATTGCTGAAAATGAAGCCACCACACTTCGCTCCGTAGCCGGCTTCAACCTCTACAAAGAAATTTCCCATTAAAGTCGCAAATAAGCCAGTCGATGGGAGCCTAAGCAATACCCTATTGATCTACCCGTCTAATCAAAGGCAATCGAGTATGGCCTCTTCTCTGGACCTTATTTTTAAACCTTTAAAAATAGGGTTGTGGGGGAAAAAACCCCTGAAAACCACTGTTGCGGAACGGCAGTCGCCTTATATGGGTTTATGATGAGGCTGGAAAGGCTGGAATTTCGCAGTAGGGATTGGCATCAAAGCCAATACTGACAGCCGAATTCTTATGGCCTCCAGCGCACCAGGAAGGCATCACCATCGAATAAAGACCACTGCCACCGGCCATCAACAACAAAATCTGTTCCGGAGAGTTAAAGCAATACCGTTTACTCCGGCCAGAAGATTTTTTACCACTCTTAATTGGTCTGAACGGATTGTCTGCTGGCATCTGAAAGTAGCACCGCTGATACAACTCTGCACAAATCTGCTCCCTGGTTAAACCGGCACCGGCTAAAATAAGTGCATGCTCCGGGTTGAGTACCACGGTCGCAGCACCGCCTCCAAGCACTGCATTATTGGTCGCTGCATTGGTGAGTCCAATGGCAAGAACATCTAACAGCCGTGACGCATTATCTGGCAGGTCGGCATTACCACTGAACATCACCGAATGAGGCGCTTCAGCGCCAACAACAGTGACGACACTATCCTGTTCTGCAAAGCCTCGACTGACATGCAGAGGTTCAAATGGGCTTGATTGCTCATCTTCAGCCAGACAATAAGTGAACTTACCGGGATGACCTAGCAGAGCCATATCGGACGTTCCTGGCCTGCCTCCACCGATATTAATCATGGCCAGACGCAAGGCTCTGCCTATACTGGCATTGGCGCGATGTCCCGGTCCCAATGCACCAAAACCACTCGACACCGGTCCACACTCCACCCTGGCCGGCCCATTAACTATCAGTAGTGGTGCCGTACAGTGCGTGGTAGCTTGCATTTCCGTGAGGTCAAACTCAGGCCTTAATATGGCCTGGACCGCAGCTATAACAATGGGCATATAATCAGGCAGACAGCCTGCCATTACGGCGGATACGGCAATTTTTTCCACCGTTGCGGCATTACCTGCTGGTCCCATTACCCCTAACTGCAGATCACCCGCCAGATTAGACTGCAAAATCATCCTTTGTACCCGTTCATCAGTCGGGATAACCACGGGCAGTCCGTCTGTGCAATGGCAGGCATGCAATTGCTCTAGTGCTGCGGCTTCATCAGGTGCTGATAAAAAGTCAGTCACGCTGCAAATGCCTCAATAATTTTCGGCGTCATTTGTTCAGCAATCGCCCGCATGTTGACCAGGCCACTACCTGCTACTGGATGGGGTAGCTGAACTCTGGGAAAACTCGGCATTCCCAGTGAATGGGCAACAAAATCCCCCTGCGGCCAGAAGGCTTCGGTTACCAAAGCAATAGCCGGAATGCCATTTCTTGCAGTTGCTATGCCGTCACGCACGGTGCCGGTTGTACAACTGCCTCAATGCCCATAAGCCGTTACCAGTGCCTGGCAATCCTCAGAGATACTTGCCAGCAATCCATCACCTGCTGGGATCGAGGCATTGCCTTTATTATATCGGTGTATTGTCAATCCAGGACTGAATTTCAATAGCGATGCCTCTAGCAGGCCAAGGAACTCATCCGAGTCCGGGAAACCATTTGCCAGTAAACCTATGCTAGCGGTAGAGTCTGCATCGAGCGAAATACTCAGCTCGTAAGCCGTCTCTGCAACTGCTGACACGCCTAACGGATTATGAAATTGTATTGCCATCGGGTCTTCTCCATGCCGGTTTATTTCACTTTACAGCATCCTGTTAGTCTGGCAACCCAGGAGCAGATTTTCGGTAACGTTCAAACCATGCCAGTATGTAATCCACTTTTGCAATAAGCCGTGAAGGCCTGGCTGCTATGCCATGCGAAGAATCAGGCAAGCGCACCATGACACTATCAACACCCTTGAGTTTAAGCGCCTGGTAGAATTGTTCTGATTCTGATATCGGTGTACGTCGATCTAATTCCCCGGTTAATATCATGGTTGGAGTGGTTATCGAGGCCATCTGCGATAAAGGAGATCGAGACCAGTAATGGTCCAGGTGCTGCCAGGGCATGCCTGGAAACTGATGACGAATCTGGTAAACCGAGGAATCTGCAGTCAGCGTCTTACTGATCCAGTTTATCACCGGTTTTGCTGCTACAGCTGCGTTAAACCGATTCGTTAAACCGATAGCAAAAGCAGCACCAATGCCGCCTGCTGAGCCACCGGCAACGAACAGGTTATTTTCATCAACAAAACCAAGCTTGACCATCTCATCAATTCCGCTCATGTGATCAGTAAAATCATCCCTGCTTGCATATTTGTATTGCAACAGGCTGGCAAACTTAGCCCCATAAGAGGTGCTACCCCTATAGTTATCATAAAACACGATGTACCCCTGTGCCGCCAACAGTTGCAATTCCGCTGAAAAGAAGTTGCCATAAGCACTATGCGGCCCACCATGGATTTCCAGAATCAGCGGGTACTTCTGGGTTGGGTCAAAATCTGGCGGAGTCAGATACCAGCCATGGATCACCTGGTTATCCAAAGAGGAAAGGTAAGTTACAGGCGTTACCTTTGCCAGGGTTTTATGCCCTAACACATCCTCATTTAAAGACGTCATTTTCCGGCTGGAGCCGCCTTGGATAACACCCAGTTCAGCTGGCATACCCTCATCTGCCAGGGAAAAAGCATAGGTACCATTACTATAGTGAAAACCGCCACTCAAATAGGGTCTACCCAGCGAAGTACCGCCGACCTGGTCGCTGATCTCCTTGAACCGGTTGCGGAGATCGACGCTGCCAATTTTCCTCCTACCTTTCTGGTCATACTGAAAACTGATAGTACGACCTGCATCGCTCCATAAGGCGGAACTGACAGAAAAGTCCGCTTCACCCAGGAGCACCTGGACCGTCGACTCCTCTAAAGAGAGAACCTTCAGTCGTCGATGCCGATAAGCGAGCGGTTTGTTTTCCTCTGATATATAGACAATAGATCCACCATCGGGCGAAAACCTACCCGCCGATTCAGCACCTGGGTCATTGGTCACCTGGGTCAATTCCAAGCTCTTTGTATCAACCAGAAACAAATCACTCTCAATGGTTTCTAATTCCCAGTTTTTGTGCCTGTTTGCAGAAAACAAGACACTACGACTGTTAGTTGTCCAGGATAAAGGCCCGCCATGCTGGTACGCACCCTGCGTTAATTGTCGTGGCGTCCCACCCTCTGCGGGTACAATAAATATCTGCCTGGATTCTGGCGCAACAATACCACGGCCATCAAATTGATAACGCACGCTTGAAATCACCTTGGCCGGTTCGGCCCAGGAGGCATGTTCAGGTTTAATCCTAGGCTTGACAAGTGGCGTGGCTTTAATCGGTACTTTCATGGTAAAAGCCAGGGATAAATTATCCGGGGACCAGCTTAGATCAGCAGGCTTTTTTGCAACGCTCGCGACCACTGCAGACCGGCCCGTATCAAGCCAGTAAACCTGTATCTGTGCCCTGCTATCATCTGTAACGACATAAGCGATACGCGATCCGTCAGGCGACCACGTCGCCCAACTGTAATTGGCATAGTCGGTCAGCAAAGGGCGATGAGAAGCAGCAGCCAAATCGACCATCCAGATGGAACTACCCGTCGAGTCAGTCATGATATCGTTACTTTTCCGTCGATATAGAACGCTTTTACCGTCGGGAGCAACTTGAACTGCATCAACATATTCAAGGTTGAAAACATCGTCGGCACTAAACACAGCTGATGGCTCGTTCTCGGCCATACCCAACTGGGAAATACCGTAAAACAGAGTAATTGAAAATAACTTATGCATAGTCACGATCTCTTATCCATCGATGGACATCATTACTGCAGATCCAAGCCCGCTTTGCAAATAGACTTGTAAATGAGCTTGTAAACAAGATAATCCTATAAATCGAGCAGGAACCTAAAAATGATTGAGCCGTTTTCTATTAATGTCGACACTGCCGTTCTCAAAGACCTTGATTATCGCCTGGCCCATACTCGCTGGCCGGATCAGATCGGCAGCCCCTGGCTCTATGGCACGGATTCAAACTACCTTAAGACTCTAGTTGAGTACTGGCAGCATCGTTTCAACTGGAGAGAACAAGAAGCGAGGCTGAATCAGTTTGACCAGTTTATTGCCTCTGTTCACGGCAAAAAGCTACACTTCATTCATCAAAGGTCAAGTCATGATGATGCCATGCCGCTACTCATGACTCACGGCTGGCCAGGCTCGATTAGCGAATTCACCAAGATTATTCCCATGCTGACCCAACCCGAACGTTTTGGTGGTGATAGCAGCGACGCATTTCACTTGATCTGTCCTTCACTGGCAGGCTATGGATTCTCTGAGGCACCCACTTCGGAAGGCTTTGATCAGAAACAAGTGGCGTTACAGCATATTGAATTAATGCAGCAACTGGGCTACCCGCAATACGTTGTACAGGGTGGCGACTGGGGTTCAGCGGTCAGTTCCTGGACTGCCCGGTTAGCCCCCCAGGCGGTCAAGGCCATGCATCTTACCCTGATTTTTGCGCCCTATCCCAGCGCTAAAGCAGACCCCTTTGACGGCGTCACCGATAAAGAAAAGAAACGTCTTGCAACCAGCCGGGCCCGCATGAAGGAAGGAGCCGGCTACCAGGCGATCCAAAGTACTAAACCGCAGACGCTTGGCTTTAGTCTCAATGACTCTCCGGTCGGCCTGGCTGCCTGGATCACTGAAAAATTCCAGCACTGGATGGACTGTAATGGCGATATCGAGTCAGTCATTTCTAAAGATGAATTATTGACCAACATCATGATCTACTGGGTCAGCCAGTCCATTACCTCTTCTATGCGCCTTTATTTTGAATCCGCTCATACCAAATCAGATCTGTCTGCCGGCGGCCCAATCGAAACACCCACCGGGCACGCGATGTTTCCGGGGGAGCTCTACCTTCCTCCTCGAGCCTGGGCGAGTGAACTGTACAACATCCAGCATTGGACCGAGCAACCTAAGGGCGGTCATTTTGCAGCTTTGGAGCAACCTGAATTACTTTCTGAAGATTTAAGGCTTTTCTTCAGGAAGTACCGTTAATCTTTACTGGCTGCTCAAACTTGCCTGAAAATGGCCTTTCCTTTCTGCCTTTTTTACGGCTTCGCTAGGTTCAGTTAACCGTTTTAGTGTTACGGCCTGTATCTCACCGTTAAACGAGAAAGTATGCGGGTAGTGACCCACTGGAGAACCCGTATCTACGCCAACATCAAAGGTTTCTCCGCTCATTGAAAAGATGACCGGAACTGTTCTTGGAATCACGTTCTGATGCACCTCCTGGCCATTAACCTGAAGAACAGCTTCGCCTCCTCCGCCAAAATCACCACCATGCCGGTAAATCACCTCCAGTTTACAACTACCCGGGAGCAGTGCAGATGTATCTTGTAATAAGGTAAATTCATGACCAAACCAGTTATAAACGAAACTGGCAAGACCTGCCTGGTCAACATACAGGCTCCACCCACCCATATTACCGCCCTGACAGGCGATAACGCCCTGACAGTGCTGCGAAGGGATAATCACCTCAGCAGTAATCGCATAGGAAGTATTTTTTAAATTGATAATAGAGTGCTCAGGCATTCGCACGTGTTCCCGGCTGTAAGTCATCTGCCGATAGCCGTCCAATGAATGCGGTACAGCAAACTCGCCACCTCGTCTTGCAGAAGCATCTCTCAAGGGATAAACACCGTAACGTTCTGCCTCTTCGGCAAACAAAGCCTGCAATTCGGCTAATAGCTCTGGTTGCAATGCAGCCAGGTCATTAGCCTGAGAAAAATCTTCCTCAATATTATAAAGTTCCCATACCTCCTGTGGACCATCAAATTCATAGCCTGCAAATCTTATCCAGGGAAGGCGTCCGTGAAAGCAAGATGCCATCCAGCCATCGTGATAGATGCCTCGGTTCCCCAAAATCTCAAAATATTGGGTTTTCCTGCGACTGACTGAGCTTTTGTCCTGAAAGCTGTAAACCATGCTGGTGCCTTGCACCGGCTTCTGATTGATGCCATTCACCTTGCTCGGGGTTTCAATCTCCACGACATCAAGGATGGTTGGAAATAAATCGATGACATGGTGGAAATGACTACGCAGCTCATCTTTGCCGGTAATACCAGATGGCCATGAAACTGCCAGGGCATTACGCGTACCGCCAAAATGTGAGGCAACCTGCTTCATCCACTGAAATGGAGAGTCCAGAGCCCAGGCCCAACCCACATTAAAGTGATTCTCACAGCGCGAGGTACCAAAATCGGCCATATGTTCCAGCAACCACTCGGGATCCTCATGCACCCCATTCTGAAATGATGGTGCACTCCAGGCACCATGCACTGTGCCTTCAGCAGAGGCACCGTTATCTCCGGTGAGATAAATAACCAGGGTATTATCGAACTGGTTTATTTCGTCCAGAACAGTCAGCAATCGATTAACCTGAGCATCGGTATGTGCAAGGAACCCTGCGAAAACCTCCATCAAACGACTAGCAACAGGCTTATATCGATCCGGATAATCATTCCAGCTGGGGATTTGCTCTGGTCGCAAGGTTAATCCAGTCTCCGGGGGTATGACGCCCGAAGCGAGCTGGCGACTATAGATTTCATCACGAAGTGTGTCCCAGCCCTGATCAAACATACCTTCAAACGGCTTAATCCACTCCTCAGGCACATGGTGCGGCGCGTGGACTGCAGCAGGGGCAAAATAACAGAAGAAAGGTTTATCAGGAGCGGAGGCCTTTTGACGTTTGATCCAGTTGATGGCCTGGTCAGCGAGATCCTCGCTTAGATGATAGTCGGGCCGATCCAAATGCGGTTGCACCGGCGTGGTCTGATCATAGACCGGCGGCTCCCAATGACTGGCCTCGGCGCCAATAATCCCATAGAAACGTTCAAAGCCCATTCCGGTTGGCCAACGATCAAAAGGACCTGCTGGGCTCTGCTCCCAGCTCGGCGTTAAATGCCATTTTCCGAAGCAGCCAGTAGAGAAACCGCTTAATTTCAAAATCTCTGCGATGGTTGCAGTTTCCAACGGGATAGCACTGTCATAGGCCGGAAAGCTATTGGCTATTTCGGTAATGCCACCCATGTGAACACTATGGTGGTTCCGACCTGTCAGCAGCGCAGCCCGGGTTGGCGAACAAAGTGCCGTGGTATGAAACTGATTGTACTTGAGGCCAGCGGCTGCAATACGGTCTACCCCAGGAGTCGGTATTGGTCCACCGAAAGTACTGCAACTACCAAACCCAACATCATCGAGCATCACCAGGAGAACGTTAGGTTTACCTTTAGCCGGTTGCGACAACGCCAACCGGGAAGGCTCTGCCTCAGCCATCAGCCTTTCGATCTTGCCTTTAAACGGGTTGGCTGATCTTGGCAAATCAGACATAGCACCACCTCAACTTGAAAACCCTGGCAAATCAAAACAACCTAACAGTGATCGTGCCGCCGACCTGCCCTGGTCCGTTAAGCCACCACAGGCCAGCAGAAACTCAGAGAGATTCATTTTGCCAGCCAATAATTTAGCCCAGTCACCATGCTCAGCCTGAAGCACCCAGTCGCAGCGGTCCAGGGTACAGGGCACGGCGACCTGGTTACGAATCCATAGCCCGCCGCTGCTACCATCACTGAATTCAAATCCGATGCTTCCAGCCTTGCCAGCCGCCCGGCCAGGGTCCAGAAGCACCTTTAGCACAGCAACCCATCTACCTGCATTGCTGGAAAGAATCTCTCGCTCTCGGAAGCGATGAACCCTGAACCTTGAAAGATCAAGCTGGCCCTCGAGTTCAAGTGCCCGGGTCAAACACCAATTACGAGCATTAGCCGAGGGGGTGGAATACGCCACACCTTTTAAACCCGAAGCCAGCCGTAACCGGTCTTCCTCAGCTGCATTGGACTGGCTCTTCACTAGTTGACTGGCCACCTCAATTGACCACCGATAATCTTTTTTCTCAAGGGCTTCATCACAAATCTTCCGACCCGCATCAAGGCCTCCAAATGCCTTAATCATCTTTGCAGCCTTCTCGGGTTGTGGCGTAGAGAACAGTTTACTTTCATCTTCATCAAACCAACCAAATAGACCGGTATAAATCTGCCGAACATGATGCTCAACCAGGCCATACAACTGTTGGGTATGGAAATCTGATTGAAACAATTCTGGAAGAGAAACCGCCCCAATCAACTCGTCAAGCGTCAACCCTCGATTGGCTCCTCTTACCGTCTGATCAAAAATAAACTGGATGGCATCTCGGTATCGAGTAATCGTATCCGATATCAGTTTTTGGCCACTCAGCGGCGGACCGTGCGCGGCTATCTGGTGTTCTGCGTTGAAATCAAGTAACTGGTCCAGTCCTTTGAGCAATACTCGAGGATCCCGGTACTCTTCCCCCCGGATGGCAAAAATATTAAACAAAGCCGGCCAAAGCAAATTATTAACCGCAATTTTCAACTCAGGAAACCAAATGGAGACAGAATCGGTGGCATCGCTAGGCGCCGGATAAAATTCCACTGCAAGACCCGCTATGCGAGTTTTAAAAGGCGCGTTAAAGGCAATACTAACGGGTATATAACCAGGCGTAAAAGGCGCATGCTCAGGATTACGATAGAAGCGACCCAGACCAATATTCACCAGGCCATCGGCACCCTCTCCAGGTAATGATATCCCGAACTGGTGCACCATCCCCCTTGAGCCACGTGGGCCCACTTCACCGCCAAATCGCTCTATATTAGCGGCAATACCAGCATGCCCGTAAATTGGCAAGTCTGATGAACCAGTCTCTGCCAGAATAGCCTGGGTACCACCAATATAATGAAAATGGGTGTAAATGCATGCAACCACAGGTGCCTGCGTCTTGGTCCTGATAACCTCAAGGGCCTGTTGCATCTCTTCAATGCTCTCACCTGTGTCAATCGCAATCAGGCCTTCAGGGCCTTCAATAAAAGATTGATTCGATAAGCCATTACCAACATAGGACCAGGCCTTGTCAGTCACCTCATAAAGCGCCTCCTTTAGGCGTTCTGAATGCTCTAGATGCTGACGGTGAGCACTTTGACCAGCCTCTCCGCTCTGCGTACTAGCTGGATTAAATGATGCTTTCATACTAACCTCAATTGTAGATCTGTGGAATCCTTCTGGCACCCCTATGCCAGCCAAGCGCTGCTGATTTTAGCAATGGCCACTGAGCGACGCTGAGTCCCGAACCAGACAGGGCAGGACTAGTATCGAGCTGATCGCTTCACAACCTGAACCCCTGTAGATTTCTTTTTAGCACTCTGATGCGGCGCCAACCATCACTCAGGCTCCACCCGAGCAGGTCAGCACTTCTCCAGTAATATAATCAGCATCCGGCGTACACAACAGATAGATAGCACCAGCAGCTTCTTGCACCGTTCCAGGCCTGCCCAGAGGTACTGTTTTATGCATGGCTTTAATCTGTGCTGCTGCCAGACCAACCTTATGTTTTCGGCCCATCACATCGATTGCCGGAGGTTCCTGATCAAAAGGCTGGGTAAGGCGAGTTTCGATATGGCCAAAAGCAACCGCATTAACGGTAACATTGTACCTACCCCATTCCTTAGCCAGGGTTTTAGTGAGTCCAACTACCGCTGCTTTGCCTGTGGCGTAGGCAATCTGGGTGGCGCTGCCCGTGGTGCCACTGACCGACGAGACATTAACGACCTTCCGGCCGACTGCCCTGCCGTGACTGGCTATCTCTGCCTTTGCTACTGGCCTTAGCCATTCAGAAAAAGCCCGTAGAATACGAAAAGGTGCCGTTGCATGAATCTCAAGCATCGCCTGCCATTGCTCATCAGTATGGTTATGCATTGCTCCATTCCAGATATAACCTGCATTATTAACAATGATATCGATCTGGTTATACGTCGATAAGCAAACCTGAATCAGGTCATCCGCAGTGGCAGGGTCACAAACATCACCGACAAATCCAGTCGCATGACCATCTATCGAGGCAATGGTATTGAGGGTGGTTTCAAGCTCGGCTGCATCCAGGTCATTGACTATTAATCGCACACCTTCCCTGGCGAGGCGAATGGCGGTCGCCTGGCCAATCCCCCTACCAGCACCTGTCACCAGGGCAACCTTGCCTGTCATAACGTTCATGTCACTGATTCCGTACCTGTAAACGCCAATTCATCTGGTTTACATACAAATCGAATGGGTGGCATCAAAAAATCACCCCTGGAAATAGTAGATGCAATTACCTGCCTGGGTTGCAGCAGCGGACTTCCCCAGCTTTCACCGTGAAAAGCGCTAAAGGACGATTGCAATCTTTCAACCCGGCTAAGCTGGGGAACAGTTTCAACTTGCACAAGACGTAACCCCTTGGGTGTGTTGGCAAGATTGAGAGTACCGGTAAATTGGAGATCACTGGTAGATAAGGGCTCCGGATCCAGAGCCTGAACCTCAAGAATCTGGATGCCAGACAGAGCCACGCCGACCCGGGTCTGCGCATATGTTTCCTGTAATTCAATGTCTGCTAATCCGGCAGACAATCCCAGAGTGCTTTCCAGGCCTTTGCGAGCACCTGCCGTCGTCACCTTAGCACCGAGCGTAAAACCACGCGCGCGCACGCCACTGCGGCAGGACACCCGAGTCACAGCGAGTAGAAATGCGCCCCAGATTGATTGCCTCACATTAAATACCTGTACAACCATACTGGCAGGGATGGTGGGGTGCAATCCGCTTGGCAGTAGAGCCTCTCTGGCTGAATTATCTAACTCGACCCCTAGCTGAAAACAGGTGGTATCTTCAAAAACAATCGGCTCAGAGGCAAACCGGGGGATCGTCCCAGCATGCTTCTGTAACTCATCAATATCTGCACATCCTACCAGCATATTATCGCCCCGCAGCCGCCGTTCCACTCGGTGTAAAAACAGCCTCGTCAATCTGGGCAGGCCTGTGGAATTTCGGCATCACTTCACGGGCAAATAGTTTCATACTATCCTTGACCTGTTGTTGCGGAATCATTTCCATTGCATTGAGCAGAAAATTTATCCCCGTCACACCTATTGATTCCCATTTTTTGATGGTTTGAATCAAATGTTCTGGATCGCCAATACCCACCCCTTCTGGCAAACCTTTTACCACGCTGGGGTCATCTACCGCCGGCT
>Ga0233433_10000376_pt1 | contig 49254 bp, 43 predicted proteins | sample SI_122_August201_5_FD_179868 | JGI IMG/M metagenome (GOLD analysis project Ga0233433, IMG submission 179868) | Seawater microbial communities from Saanich Inlet, British Columbia, Canada - SI_122_August2016_100_MG | ecosystem: Environmental > Aquatic > Marine > Inlet | place: Canada: British...
GGTCGTGCGCAAATGTGCGTTTTCTAGTTGAATCGGCGGCATGATTTTTCTCGTCGTTTGGTCGTGTCTGAAAAACCGTTCCGAGTCTTTATGCTCTTTGCGTGCAAAGGGCAGTTAAGGATCGGTATCGTTGGTCTCGACGATTCGCTCGTCGGCCACTGGGCCGAGGATCTTTTGTGACAGTTCCGCGCGCGTCAGTTGTCCGGTGGCTAGCTGCTGGCGCAAGTCGCCAAGCGTGACCTCGTCGGCGAAGGGCCAAGGGGCGTCCTGTCGACAGGCGATGCCCCGGGCCCCGGCCAGGACGTCGTCGATGCGCTGGCGATGCCAATAGACAAAGGATTCGGGCAGCGCGTCGGGTGTAAAGAAGCCGGCGTCCAGCGTTTCGTCGCCTTCTTTTTTCAGTTCGCCGCCGACCGGTCGTGCCGCAAAGAGCAGGTCGTGGTCGCCGCCCTGGCACCAGGTGGGGCGCGAATAGACGCCGACCAGGTGTTGCAGTTCGACCTCTATTCCGGTTTCCTCGCGGGTTTCGCGCACGGCGGCTTGCGCGACGGATTCGCCCGCGTCGATTCCGCCGCCGGGCAAGGCCCAGATCTGGAAGTCCCGCCGCTTGATCAGCAACACGTTACCCGCATCGAGCACCGCTATTTCGACGCCATAGGTCGGCATTTTAGCGCAGGCCGATAACGAGCACGCGCAGATCCTCGTCACCGTCGTTTTCCAGAGCGTGTGAGCCGCCCGGATAGATGGCGGTGATATCGCCGGCTTCGACTGTGTTGCGCTCGCCGTCCAGGGTCATGGTGCCTTTGCCCGAAATCATATAATAGTATTCTTCGTCGTCGTGCGCGTGCAGGCCGATTGAGACGCCAGGGGCCAGCACATCGTCGTGCAGGAAACGCAGTTGGCGTCCTTCGACTTCGCTCGGGTCGAGCACATTGGTCCAATCGAGTGCCCCTTCGCCGTCGTGGCAATTGCGCAGCGGTTCCTGGCGCATTTCGCCGCGTTTTTTGAGTAGGGTGGTTTGGCTCATTACTGGTCCTCGGGGGTGTGCGGTTGCCAGTCGGGGTTGTGTGCGGGGATCTTCGCCTCGACGCTTTCGCGCCATTCCCGTAACAGCCGGTGCAGCCTGTCGCGGATCTCCGGCTCTGTCGCGGCGAGGTCCCGGTCCTCGCCGATATCCTCGCGTAAATTGTAGAGCTCCAGTCGCCCGTCTTCGAGGAATTCGATCAGCTTGTAGTCGCCTTCGCGCACTGATGAGCCGGGCGTCCCACCCTGGTTGCCGTAGTGTGGATAGTGCCAGAATATGGCGCCGCGGTCGAAGGTTTCACCGCGCAAAAGCGGCGCGATACTGACGCCGTCGCAGTGTTGCTCGGGGATCGGGTCCAGGCCGGCCAGTTCGAGTAGCGTCGGGTAGAAGTCGGGGCTGCTCACTGGTGTCGGGCAAGTGCTGCCGGCGGCAATTTTACCGGGCCAGCGGACCATCAGCGGTTCGCGGGTACCGCCCTCGTACATCCAGCCTTTGCCTTCGGCCAGCGGCGCGTTGCAGGTCGGCGAGCCCTCGGCGGTGGCTAGCCCGCCATTGTCGGAGGTGAAGACGATGACGGTGTCTTCACTCTCGCCGAGCTCGTCGAGCAGATCAAAGAGCCGTCCGAGGTTTTGATCGAGGCTTTCGATCATCGCCGCGTAGACCGGGTCGGATTGCACTAGGCGGCGTTTGACGCGCTGGTCCTTTTTGTGCTCGCAGGGAAAGTACTCGCCCTCGGCGAAGGTCTGTACCTGATCGAGACCGAGCGCTTTCGCTTTCGCCTCGTATTTGGCGATGATTTCCGCTTTGGCCTGAATCGGGGTGTGCACGGTATAGTACCAGAGATTGAGGAAGAAGGGCCGGTCGTCTTTGTTGCGCACTAGATCAAGCGTCTGATCCGTCAGATAATCGGTCAGATAGGTGCCTTCGGGCACGTCGGCGTTTTCGAGTGGAGGAATGGTCCAGGGGCTAAAATAACCACCGCCGCCCGGCGAGCCCTGGTGCGCCCCGCCGACATTGACGTCGAAGCCGTGATCTTCGGGAAGGTGGCCGTCGGAACCTAGATGCCACTTGCCGACGTGCCAGGTCTGGTAGCCGCCTTCGTTGAGAGCGCGAGCCAGCGAGTGCTCCTTGCCCGGCAAGTGTTTGAGATAGGGCACATCGACGACTTGCCCCTTCGCCGGGTGCAGGTGCCCGTGCGCGTCGATCCAGTCGGTGATGCCGACGGTGGCCGGGTACTTGCCGGTGAGGATGCTGGCACGCGTCGGTGAGCAGACCGGACAGGCGGCGTAGGCGTCGCTAAAGCGCATGCCCTCGCGCGCGAGGCGGTCGATATTGGGCGTCTCGTAGAAGGGGCTGCCATAACAGACCAGGTCCTTCCAGCCCATATCGTCGATAAGGATGAAGACGATATTGGGCGGTTTCACGCCAGCGCTTTTTCGATGGCGGCGACCAGATCGGGATCGTCAGGTGTAGTTTTGGGTTCGAAGCGGGCCAGTGTATTGCCCTCTTTGTCGATGAGAAATTTTTCGAAATTCCAGGTGATGTCTTCTTCGCCGGCGAGGTGCGCGTAGAGCGGGTGGCGGTCGGTGCCGTTGACGTCTATTTTGGCGTAGAGCGGGAAGCTGACGTCGTACTTTGTTTGGCAGAATTCGAGGATCTGCGCCTCGCTGCCGGGTTCCTGTGCGCCGAACTGGTTGCAGGGGAAACCGAGGATGGCGAGGCCTTGTTCGCCGTATTTGCGGTGCAGCTCTTCGAGGCCGGTGTATTGCTTGGTGAGGCCGCATTCGCTGGCGACGTTGACGACGAGCAGGGCTTTGCCGGCGTAGTCGGCGAGGGAGGTGGGCTCGCCTTGGATGGTTTGCGCGTTGAAGTTGTGGGCGTTGCTCATGAGAGGCCTTTCTTGCGTTATGGCTTATGTGTGTTGTGTATTGAAAGTGATGTTATTGTTCGTTAAAGGTGTCAAGTGCTATTGACGGTCGCACCCCCGAAGCGACCTCGGCTGAGATCGGGTTTCTTGGATGTAAAGAGGATGTCTTATAGGGCATAGCCGATATCAAATCGTGGGGACTGTGTTTGTCCACACGAAACTTAAGTGGCGTGGCACTATACACCGTCGTTAATATTGGCATTTATCTAACTCGGTTCAACCGGATTGGATATGGGGCGACTGTCCATACGGGTAGATGCGTTAGGATACTGCTAATTATTAGTAGTCAAAAATAGTCAAAAGCAGGCAAACCAGCTTATTTTATCCTATCTTTCACAAATACACGCCTGTTAACCCAGATCAATAGGACCAATGTTATGAGCGACCGACCGGCGATTGAAATTTACTCGATCGGCACCGAGCTTTTAAACGGCCAAATTCAGGATACCAACTCCTTTTGGATGGCGCAGCAGATTACGGCGCTGGGTGGTTATGTGCGGCGGATCTCCATTCTTGATGATGATATGAACGAGATGACGACGGTGCTCAAGGATGCCTGTACCCGAGGGACTCGGGTGGTGATTACTACTGGCGGGCTTGGGCCGACCCCCGACGATATGACGGTTGAGGCGATCGCCAGGATTATAGGGGTCGGCACGGAAGTCGACGAGAGTCTAGTCGAGCGCTATATGGAGAGCCGCAGCATAGAGAAACGCGAAGATGTCAGCGAGGGGCTGGTCAAGATGGCGACCAAGCCCGAAGGCACGATCGCCCATCCCAACCCGGCAGGTGTGGCGCCTTGTGTCGAATCGAAAGTCGGCGATACGACGATCTACAGTTTGCCCGGCCCGCCGCGCGAGGTCGAGGCGCTCTTTCGGCAATCTGTGGAAGGCGCGCTGGCCGATATCTACGACGATACCCGGCTATCGCTCAGGGTGGTTGTTAACTTGCCCGAGTCGCAGTGCGGGCCGATTTTGCACAGCGTGATGGGGACCTACCCCAATACCTACCTCAAGGCCTTTGTCGCGTTGAGCGAGCGCACTTCCGATGGCCAGCGTTTGCCGGTAGATATCGTGGCTTGGGCCAAGGACGGAGAACAGGCGCAGGCCTTGCTCGACAAGGCGTTGGCAGAATTCCAGGCCCAAGCGCGCGAGAAAGGTAGTGAGGTCGAGGTCGTCACCGACTAGCTCATGAGTGTATTGCAGACCAAAGACCTGATCCAGTATGAGGATGAGGGCTATCTGATTATGCGCGAGGCCTTCTCACCCGAACGGGTCAAGGCCTTGCGCATGGCGGTAATCTCTATGATTGACCGTGGATTAGAAGGCGCGTGCGAGCTCAAATGGATCGATCGCGACAAGCGGTTGCTGGCGCGCACGGAACATATGCTGCATCCCGATAAATACGATCCGGCCTGGGCCGAGTGGTTGGCCGAGGACCTGGTGTTCTATATCGACGCGCTGATCGGCGGCCCGGCGCGGCACAGCCTCTTCGGCATGCTGGCCGCCGGCGGCGGCCAATCCTACCGCCAGGCCTGGCACCGGGATATTGGCAAACCCGGCGCAGAAGACGAGATGGATTTCCTAGCGCGTTTCCACGGGCAATTCGTGCAGTTCAACGCCCCGTTGGTGTCGGGCGATAGCTTCCTGCAGATCGTGCCCGCCAGCCATCTGCGGGTCTCTACCGATAGCGAATTGCGGACGGCGCAGGACGGTGCTGCAGCTGGGACCGAGGATATGCCCGACGCGATGGTAGTGGAGTTGGAGCCGGGCGATATCGTCTTCTACAACGCCAACCTCTGGCACCGCGGCTTTAATCCAGAGGGTAAGAAACGCTGGACGCTGCACTGCGCTTTCTGGAAGCAGGACTATGTGGTGATGAGCCACGAGTACGGCCAGCGCGTGGCGCTGATGGCGGAAGGGCATATCGAGCGCATGCCCGAGAGGACGGCAGAGTATGTGCGGCGTTATTTGGCGAAGTATCCGGAGGCGAATCCACCGACCCTGTTGGACCTGTAGGGGCGCCCCCCGGTAGATTTGCTTTTTTCCTGTTCCAGCTTCCTAAAATTCTATCTATTCCGACTCGCTTAGATCCTCGATCGTCAGCCCCGATGCCGCGCTCTTTAGCCCAGTGACTTCCGTGCCTTGTCGAGTGCGTCGTAGCAGAATTGCGCGGTGGCCCAGGCGTCATAGCCTTCGACATTCCAGATCTGGCCGGTGACCTCCGGGCAGACGTAGCGATCCCAACCGGCGTCGACGATAGCTTTGAAATAGGCGTCGATATCTAGCTCGCCGTCGCCGGGCAACTGATAGTGGACCTTGTTTTCTTCGTCACGATAGCCGCCCTTGATATGGTTGTGCACCGCGTATGGGAGATTGAGGTCGATCGAGTGCTGCAGGTCGATGCCGTCGACCCAGAAGTGGCTATAGTCGAAGTTGAGGCCGAGGTGCTCGTGTTTGGTCTGTTCCATCAGCCAGACGGCTTTTTCAGGCGTTTCGAAGTCACTGCCGGCGTGTGGCTCGATGGCGACGATGGCGTCGTACTCGGCGGCTATATCGGCGACTTCTAGGACTAGTTCGACGATGCGATCTTTGCCGGTGTCCCAAGTGGGCTGTGGGTGGCCGAGGGTGGTGCTGACGACCATGGGATTGTCGTCGATGCGCAGCTCGCGGCTCAGTTCGAAGGTTGCCTTGAATTGTGCGAGTTGCGCCGCGCGACCTTCGCCTTCGACACAGGGCGAAAGCAGCGCCATCAACGCCGGGGTCGGCCAGCCGAGTTTATGGAAGAGGTCGGCGAGTTTTTTGCGCGCGGCAGCGTCCATGCTCGCCGGCTCGGTCGGCCAACTAGGGGAGACGGCGATTTCCATGCCCTCGTAGCCCATATCCTTTAGGCGCGGCAGAGCTTCGAAGACGTCGAGTTGTTTCATGCCGTAGGTGCTGTAGTAGAGTTTCATGCTGTGGTCTCCTATAGCGCGACTCGGTGATAAGTAGCTCGATCTAGTTTCATCCGATGGTCGGGGCAAAGATAAGCAGTATGTGCCGTCGGGGCGAGTCTTTAGTCGTCGGCGCGGGTCGTCCTCTTTGAGGTTCCAGCCGGTGATCAACAGGGTCGCGAGTTTGGAGCCTGCTCTTTGAAAAGCCGCGCTAACTCGTCGCCAGGTTTGCGGGGATGCCGAGATCGACGATCAGCAAATCGAAGGCGCCCGGGGGTGAAGTGCTCGATGGGGCCTCCAGCCCGTAGGCGTGCAGATCGGGTGAAGCATTGATAGTTGGTGCAGGGCTGCAAGCACTTGCCTGCTCGGGCAAGCCCGCTCCCAAACCTCAGGCTAGCTTGAGCAATGACGCAGAGGATGTTTATAATGTAGGGGTATTGGTGGGTTACACCGATCATAAAAATTGAGGGTAAAAGGAGGGCAATGTATGCTTAAGCGTAGATACGGAAATAAAGAAGATGAGCTGTCGATTTTGGGGTTTGGGGGGATTATGGTCCGGGATACGGAGCCTTCGGAAGCGGACGAATTAGTGGGTAGGGGGATTGATAGCGGGATTAATTATTTTGATATCGCGCCGGGCTATGGCAATGCGGAGGAGAAGCTGGGCCCGGCGTTGCAGCGATACAGGAACGATGTCTTCTTGGCGTGTAAGACGGGCAAGCGAGACGCGGCGGGGGCGCAGGAGGAACTGGAGCGGTCGTTGCTGCGAATGCGGACGGACCATTTTGATTTGTATCAGTTGCACGGGATGACGACGGATGAGGACTTTGCCGAGGCGACGGGGCCGGGTGGTGCATTGGAGACTTTTGTCCGTGCACGCGAAGAAGGTAAGGTGCGCTATTTGGGTTTTTCAGCGCATTCGGCTGAGTGCGCGTTGGCGCTGTTGGATTACTTTGATTTCGACTCGGTGCTTTTCCCGATTAACTGGGCGCATTTTCTCAACGGGGGTTTTGGGCCGCAGGTAGTGGAGAAGGCCGAGGAAAAAGGCGCGGCGGTGCTGGCGCTGAAGGCGATGGCCTATGGCAAGGTCGCGCCAGAGGCGGAAAGACCTTTTGCCAAATGCTGGTATCAGCCGATTGAAGAGCCGGAGTTACAGGATCTGGCATTGCGTTATTCGTTGAGTCAGCCGATTGTCGCGGCGCTGCCGCCGGGGGCGGAGGATTTTTTTGCGCGGGCTATTGATATTGCGGAGGGGTTTGTGCCGGTGACCGAGAGTGAGGTGGAGGTGTTGCGGGGGCAGGCGGGGGAGCCGTTGCAGATGTTTCGGCTGGCGGAGGCGGGGGGTTTTCCGGGGATTCCCTAGCGGTGGGTGGACGGAGAATAACCTCAGATTCGCTTCCGAAAACATTGGAGATAGAAAAATGTGATAGCCTGGATTTCTTGTGAGAGAGAAGCGAGAACAGACGGTACCATCAAACAAATTAAATGGCTGCGAATGCTGGTTTCGTTTCAGCGCTTAAGAAAGAAGTCCAGCGAAAAAACCGGCGCGGCTAAGGCGTTATGCAGCCGCGCAGTGCCCATCGCACTCAGTGAGATTTCTGTGCGCTCGTCGAGGCCGCCGTGTACCGCGTCGTTGCCATTTCCCAAGGATTCCAGTCCGCGCAGGTGCAGGATGGCGGTTCGTTTGTTTTTGATCGTGTACCCCACCTCGACCGCGTAGAGATATTCGTCCGAATAGCCTTTGACCCAGTTGTTGAAGCCGATGTCAATGTTGAAATAGGCCGGGATGGGGTAGAGCGAGTTGCCAGCTTGCCGGCTTGCCGGCTTAGGATCTGATTGGTTTCCCCGTCGCCGGTCAAAAGGTCGTTGGCCTGTGTGTCTTTGCCCAGCGCTACGTCTAGCGCCGGCTGGCGCTGATGATGGTCGTGCCGAGATTGGCCGGCCGGTAGTGCAGACCGAGTTGCGCGTCGGCGATGCCGCTGACGTCGGGTTTAAACGGCTCTGCGCGATCGGTACCAGGGCTACCTGCTCCGGGTCGGCGGCAATACGGACTATTACGGGTTCGCTGACGATATCGTCGAGGGTCATGTGCTCGCCGCCGATGGCGTATGCGCGTTGGTCTTGCCGAGTGGTTCTAGGTAATCGCGCTTTTTTAAGCGCGGCGTAGTCGACACCTGCGGATTCGTCAACGTAAAAAACACCTCGATACATAGGGGCCTAACCGTTGATGGGCTTGGTCTTTATTGTCTTCTGCCCTGATATTTATTCGCGAGAGCGCTGCTATCCGGTCTCTTATTTAATCGTGTGAAAGGGAATTCATATGCGCATTTCGGCTGTAATGGGAATTATACTTTGCTCTTGCCTGGCGTATATCGCCTGTGGCTCTGACGACGATGGCGGGCAAAACCCGGTCGCTGCCGACGGCGATATTAACAGCGGGGCAGCGCCCGGCACCGATGGCGACGGCAACAACGCCGAGACGCCGAACACCGACAGCGATGCCGATAACACAGAAACGCCAGATGCCGATGGGATCGTGGATATCACCGGGGCTTTTTTCACCAACTTTGCGGCCAATTGCGCGACCTATGCCAACTGTTATGTCTCGTTGGTTGTGGATGTGCAAAATGGTAGCAGTTTTGCCGGAAACCTAAAAATCACTGTGGACGGAGATAAGTGCCTCTTTGCCAGCAACGCGATCCCGAACCACGATTTCAATGCCAGCGGCAATTTTGCGACCCTGGCCTCGGCGCAGGAGGTGAGCTACGAGATTTCCGCGATTCCGACGACTGCGGCGAGCGTTACGTATCTGGTGTTGGGCGATGACGCGGTGTTTCTCAACGGGGTAAAGCTCGACTTGCTAGCCGCCGCCTGTTACGACGTGGGCTCCGAGCCTTTGGGTCGGGAAAATATCGGTTGTGGTCCCGACCAGAACGACAACCCCTGGCGTTACGACCCGATGTCGCCGCTCAATAATTTTGGCACCGACGAGCACAACGCGCATACCCAGCCCGACGGTACGTATCACTACCACGGAAACCCGATGGCGATGTTCGAGACCGATTGCGCGACCGGGACCGCCTCGCCGGTGATCGGTTTCGCCGCGGACGGCTTTCCCATCTACGGCACGTGTTTTGACGATAATGGCACGGTGCGCAAGGTGCTGCCGAGTTATCAGCTGAAGATGGGCGGCGGCGCGCGCGAGGATGTCTCCGGTTATACGACGCCGGTCGGTGGACGCGGTTCGGTCGCCAGTTCCAATTACGACGGACAGTTTCGCGGCGATTACGAATACGTGGGGGGGTCGGGCGATTTGGACGGGTGCAACGGCATGATGGTCAACGGGCAATACGGCTATTTCGTGACGGATGCCTATCCGTGGGTTTTGGGGTGTTATAGCGGCACGCCGGACGGGTCTTTTTCAATGGCGATGGGGCCGCCCAGGTAGCTAGCGCGTCGCTTTTAGATTTTCACTGACGCTCTTAGATACATACGACAGGGGTTATGCCATGATTGGTGTAACCCCTGTTGGTGTACTTTGCGCTATTCGGTAGAACGATTGGTGTTCGTCGTCGCCGCCTTCGCTGTCCACGGGGTTGTTTCTGGCTTAGTCGATGATATTGCCCCGACGGTCTGGTGCAAAAGAACAGCCCAATGTGGATGCGAAAAACTCCGGGGCAATCGACCGTGGATTGATTGCCCCTAACAGTTCTCGTTTCTGTTAGGGTGTTTTTTGTTGTTTTTACCCCCATAGACGGCAAAAGATTGAAAAAGACGCAAGAAGGGTTTTTTTTTGCGTACTTGCGAGTGCGACATCGTCGAGCCCTGCAGTTTATCAGCGCGCTATTTACAGGATCGAATGTACACGATCCTGTAAATGCGGCACGACGTCGCGCTCGAACCACGGATTGCGTTTGAACCAGAGGTTGTTGCGCGGGCTCGGGTGCGGCAGCGGCAGATACGCCGGTACGTATTCGCGCCAGGCTTGCGCGGTTTCGGTCAGATTCTTTTTGCGCCGGTCTTTCAAATAATAATGTTGCGCGTATTGGCCGATCAATAAGGTCAGCTCTATGGCGGGCATTTTCGTTAATAGCGCCTCGTGCCATAGTGGGGCGCATTCGGGGCGCGGCGGCAAATCGCCCGACTTGCCCGTGCCGGGAAAGCAAAAGCTCATCGGCACGATGCCTACCTGGGTGCTATCGTAAAAAACACTTTCGTCTGTGTTCATCCACCGCCGCAGGCGCTTGCCACTGGGGTCGTCCCAGGGTGTGCCGCTCTCGTGCACTAACCGGCCTGGCGCTTGACCGACGATGAGAATGCGCGCGGTCGGCGAGGCGCGTACTACCGGGCGCGGTCCGAGCGGCAAGTGTCCGGCGCAGACGGTGCAGTGGGCGATTTCTGCGGTGAGGATTTCGAGTGAATTTTTGTCGTTCATGGCGATTCTGCGTGTTCGTTGACACCTTTGCGGATGTCCTCTTCCATATCTTTGAGCGATTTTTTTTCGCGCCGCGATATGTCAGGCAGCCGATGTTTCGCGTATCTGCCGGGGGGCAATTACCTGTCCATTGTGGGGTGATCTAGCCTTTGCCATATCTGTTTTACCCTTGGGATAAGGCCCGAACAAGACGCTGCGATATCGATAAGATCAAAGCAAGCGAACAATGACAAAAAGGATCGCCCCAGGGCAGCATAGGCCCCGGGGCGATAATGCGAATTGCACATGCGAATTTTTACTCCGCGTAGACTGCTTCGCGCAATCCCTTGATATAACCAATCGCGAACAACCGCCCGATCGATGAATAGCCGGGGTTGTTGTTGTCGTCGCCCTCCATCGTCGGCACGTGGTCGGGGCGTAACACGCCCTCGAAGCCGATGTCGCGGTAGGCTTGCATGCAGGCATGCATATCGGTCTTGCCCTCATCGTGGAAGGTCTCGACAAAATTATCGGGTGTGCCGCGCACGTCGCGAAAGTGCACAAAATAGATCTTGTCGCCGAAGTGACGGATGACGTCGGGTAATTCCTCGGTCATCAGGGTGAAGTTGCCCTGGCAGAGGCAGATGCCATTGGCCTCGCTGGGCACTAGATCAATCAAGCGCTGGTAGTTCTCGACGCTGCGCATAATACGGCCCATGCCGCGGATCGGCGACAGCGGCGGGTCGTCGGGGTGCATCGCGAGTTGCACGCCGGCTTCTTCGGCGACGGGCACGATCTTTTCTAGATAGTACTTCAGATTGTCCCACAACTGGTCTTCGGTGACCTCGCCGGCGTCGGTCAGCGGCGCATTTTTCATCAGCTCGTTGTCATAACCGGTGACATAGGCGCCGCCGCGGCCGGGTGCGACGGTCGAGGTGCGGGTCCAGTTGAGTACTGGCATCCACTCGTGGCACCAGACCTTGATGCCGACCTTGCCCATATTGCGGATCAGGTCGATGGCGTATTCGATCTCCTGGTCACGGTCGGGTAGGCCGAGCTTGGCTTTGTTGAGCGGCGGCCGGGCTTCGATGACGTCGCAGTTAAAGCCGCCGTCCTTGAAGGCCGCTTTCATACGCATGAGGTTGGTGAAGCTCCAGGGCCGCTGGTCGGGGTGGACTTCGGCGGGGTCGCCCGAGCTGCCTAAGTCGAAGCCGGCGACAACATCGTCGACGCCGCATTGTTTGACCATCTTCCACAAGGATGAGGGGTGGCTGGGTAGGACTTCGGCGATTTTGATCATTGTGGTCCTCTATTTGAATGGTGAAGTGTGTTTAGTCTTGGTTGAGCCAGTGTTCAATCACGGGGCCTTGTGTTCCACCGACGGGGTCGGTTGCGGGCAAGGGCACTTTGGCGATGTTTTCTATAGCGCTGGGGCGCTCGCCGGGTTCGCCACGGCAGAGGTCCCAGTCGGGGCCGGGCGGATAGGCGCCGACGACGAGCAGGTCAGAAGAAGCACCTAAATTTTGATGACCGCAACCGGCGGGCAACAGGGCGACATCGCCGGCTTTGACGGTGAACACTTGACCGGTCTGGCCGCCGAGGCGGACTTCGGCGTGGCCGGCCGCGATACCGAGCACTTCGTGCGCGGTGCTGTGGTAGTGCGGGAAGGGGTAGATGCCATTGCGCCAACAGCCGCCGGTCCAGCCGTTTTGGGCGAAGAGGGCTTCGAAGGCGGAAGCCGGGTCGGAAGCAGCGGAGGACAGGTCGACGGCAGCGGGGTAGATGAGTATGGGCAGGGTGGGGTTGTTGGGGATTTGGCCGTCGTCTTTGCAGAGATAGGCAGTGGCGTTGGTATCGGGCATGGGAGCACTCCGGGTAGCAGTGGGGGAGGACGGGCATGGGGGGATTTCCCTGCGCTCATTCTCGCCGACCTTCCCTAGTCGGCTCCGAGGGGGGTCTGGTCCGATTTTACTTCCTGTGAAATCGGGACCGCAATCTTAGGCCCCCCCAACGCCTCACTCACCAGGGCAAATGGTATGACTGTTTTCTATAGATTATAAAAACTAGACGGCCACTAATCTAAGGGAAGGCAAAAAGGGGATCAACTGGGGAAGGTCGGGGAATAGTGCTTAGGCCGACAGCGGTGCGAATCCCCCAATAGCACAAGTCCGCGAGGCAGATCGAAGGATCGGGCATAAAGCCGGAGAGGATTGAATTTTGGAAAGTGCAGGTGCTCATAAAGACCGACGCGTAGTAACGTCGTCTATCGAATTCGAATAGGCCTTATACTAAGGCGTTTTACAGTAGGCGAAATTCGGATACAGCTCGATCGCGCTCGATTAGAGACTCTAGTCAAACCTGCTAAAGTTTCCAAGGTCTGGTTGGGGAGCGATGCAGGTTTTTTTGGGGGTGGAGATTTTATGTTGTCGAACATGACGGTGCAGATCAGAGCATAGCCGTCGGGTTTGAGCCGCGATTTGACGGCGGCGATGCCCTGTAGGCAATAGCTGATCGATGATCCGGTCGATGGCGCCGACTTTGAACCCGCGTTTGGCGAGGAAACAGGCGCTCGCCCGGTACCGGTACCCAATGTGTTTGGGGTAGTCGTATTTCATTGCGCGGTATTGGTGTATCAACGGATAAAGGGCGAGACCAATCCGGTTAGCGCGTCTTCGATGCGGATGCGGTGCGAGAGCAGAGTGTTTTTGGGCAGGTTGTCGGCGGGAAAGTAGTCGATGTCAGTGCTCTCGTCGGAGACCCGCAATTCGCCGGCGAAATAATCACAGGTGAAAACGTGGGTGATATAGTGCACGGTATAGCCGTCGGGGTAGCGCATAAACGGATAGCTCTCCGGTTCGGAATAAATGCCGATCAGCCGCTCGACGCGGACTTGCAGGCCCGTTTCCTCGAAAACCTCCCGTACCACGCCCTGCTCGACGGACTCGCCGATTTCGACATTGCCACCGGGCATGCCCCAAAAGTCGATGTCAGAGCGCCTTTGCATAAGGATCTTGCCGGTTTCGTCGCGGAGAAAGCCATTGGTAGCTACGCCGATACGGTCGGGTATTTTTTGCAGTGGTGCGCCGGTGCTGTCCTGCCATTTCTTATAGTCGAAATCTTCAGTTGATTGCACTTTCACGAATCCGTTCGGGTAAATAGAGTGATAGGTGACTAAAAACTAACGTCTACTAATCCGACTATGGCAAGGTCTATGTTATTTTTGTTGTGTTTGCCCCCGGCGCGAATGCGCGATATAGCGCTTGCCATTGAGCTCCATATCGCGCGGATAACTCTCGGCGGCGGGTGTTGGCATATAGCTTAGGTCCGGCGGATCGTGTGCGATTTTACGATCGTCCGGTCCGGATGACAGGTGACGACGTTGAAAGCGGGTGGCTGGAAGGTGTCGAAGTTGGTCTCGGTGTCTTGGGGCCAGAGGTTGAGATGGCAGAAGGTGCTGGCGACGCTGGTGCAGAGGATGCCGTTTTGAAATACTCTGCGTATCGCGGTGCACGTGGTCGAAGAAAACCCCGCGCAGTCTGCCGCAGGCCGGCAAGTAGCTAGGTCGCGGTGAGCGCGCGTTTATCGCTTCGACGAAGCGTTCGAGATTCTTATACAGTAGTGTGTTGTCGAGCGGGGTCCAGTCTCGTTTGGGGCCGAGGTGCGAATCGCTGATATGCAGATAATGTAGAGGCTCTGGCATTTTCTATTTCCAGATGGTGAAGCCGCCGTCGACGACCAGGTTTTGCCCAGTGATATAGGCGGAGGCAGGCGAGGCCAAAAAAAGCGCCGCGCCTTTGAGGTCGACGCCGTCTTGGCCCATACGGCCCATAGGTGTGGCCTGACTATAAGCATGAATAAAACCCTGCGGTTGTCCGCGCTCGAAACCACCGGGCGAGATGGCGTTGACCCGCACGCCCATCGGTGACAGCAGGCCGGCCAAATCGCGGGTCGCGCCGATGATACCGGCTTTGGCGGCGGCGTATTCGATGGGTTGCTCGGGCAGGCCGGTTTCTTCGTACATACGGCGGTCGCGGCCGCAGAGCCCGGCGATGGAGCCGATATTGATAATCGACCCCGACCCGCCTTCGGCCATTTTTCTGCCGAAGGCCTGACAGCAGTAGAGGATGCCGGTCAGGTTGGTGTTGACCAGTTGGGCAATATGTTCGGGGTCGCGGTCGAAAAAATGGGTGGGTTGCAGGTTGAGGCCGCCACCGGCGTTGTTGACCAGAATATCGGTGGATGTCCGCCAGGCCTGAACCTGTTCGGCGAAGGCGGTGACTTGTGCGTGGTTGCAGATATCGAGTGCGGCCGATAGGACATCGCACCCGTGTGCCGCGCGCAATTTCTCCGCCGCCGCTTCGGCTTTTGTCGCGTCGCGCGAGGTGAGCGCTATGTCGCAACCGGCGGCGGCGAGAATGTCGGCCATGTCGTAACCTAGGTCACGTGCGCCGCCGATTACTACGGCCGTTTGGCCGTTTAGGTCGAACATCGTTTCAGGTTGCATGCATTATTCCCAGAGCGTCAATGCGTCGGTGAATTGCCTTGTGGGTCCAAGGCAATAGCGGCCCATGCGCGTATATAGGCGTTTTCGTCGTCGCGCACAGCGTCGAGGGCTTGTTGGGCTGTGGGTGGTAAAGGCGTCATGCGGGCGAGTGTAGAGGCCGCGGTTTCGCGCAGGGAATCGGTCGAGAGCGACCAGCGGGTAACCGGTCGGTAGTCGTCGAGCGCGCCGAGCAAGGCTTGTGCGGTAATATCCTCCGGGCCGATTTGGCCGATGGCCTCGGCGGCATGGCGGCGGACCCATTCGTTTTCGTCGTTGAGTGCGGCGGCCAACGCAGATAGGGCCGGTCGGGCATCACGTCCGATATGGCCCAGGGCCGTGGCGGCGGCGGCGCGGACAGAGTCTTCGCCGTCTGCCAGCACTTCGATTAGAGGATTCAGCGCTGCGGATCCGGCGGCGGCTAGGCCGTAGACGGCGTTGAGTTGGCTGGGGCTGGTGAAGTCGCCGCGGTCGAGGTTGGCTTGCCAGTGTTCTGGCGCTTCGCGGCGCAGGGCGTCGAGCAATGGCCCGACGGCGCCCTGCGCCGCCAGCGCATAGGCGGCGTTCAGGCGCACCGGCTCGTCGGTGTCTTGTAGGCGGGCGGTCAATGCGGGCACGGCCTCGTTGGCGCGGGCCAGGCCGAGGTCATCGGCTGCGCGTCGGCGAATGTGCGGGTCAGGTTCGTCGAGTTCGCGGATGCGGGCGTTGATATCGCGCGGGTCCATTGCGGCTAAGGCCGGGCTTTCTTCGCCTCGGTGCCAGTGCCACATCCGCCGCGATAAGGTGCGGTGGTCTCCCTCCGCCGGTGTCCAAGCCGCACCGTGCGTGTCCCAGGCCGGGGCAGTGGGTTCGGCGCGTCGGCCAAAAAGGAATTTCAGCATATAGCGGGTTTGATCGCTAGTATTGGCCGTGGCCTTGTGCCAGATATCGTAGTGGGCGATGACGACGGTACCCGCCTCGACACAAAGTTCGAGACCGGGTGCGTCGGGTGTGGCGTCCATGTAGTGCTGGGTGCGGGGTTGGATCGCGGTCGGTCCCATGTGCTGGGTGATGGTCTGTGGATAGTAGAGCAGCAGCAGCCAACGGCCCCGATGACAGCGCGGATGACCGGTGATGGGGTAGTCCTTGTGCCAGGCCTGCGCTTGGCTGTCGGGGTTCCAATCGTGGCAATGCCGATGGGGGTGCAGGATATAGTCGGGGCCGAGCAGGCTGGTGAGCGCGCCATCGACGGCGGGGTCGGCGAAGAGCTCTGCCAGCTCAGAAACTTGCGGTAGCAGGTCGTTGCCGGGATTGCCATTTTTTTCGATCAATGCGTCGAGCTGGTTTTTTAGTGCCGAGTGATACGTGTCGGGTAGGGTCGGTTTGACGGTGATATGGCCGTCGACGATAAAGCGCTGGAGTGTCGCGTCGCCGAGTAGGTGGGGCTGTGGTTTCATAGCGATTGGCTTGTATTTCATTAGGCGTCAAATGCTCCATAAGCTTCAATCGCGGTGTCGTGGAAGAGCGCGCGGCGTTCGTCTTCGGCGAGATCAGCGCTCCAGTCGAGGAATTTTCCGTAGAGGTAGTTTATGCTGATGCCTTTGAACTTGTCGACGGGATAGTTGCTGGCGAACATGCAGCGATCTACTCCGAAGCATTCGATGAGTTCGCGGACGACGGCGCCGATCTTGGCCTCTTTGTCCGCATCCTCGTGGAAGCCGTCGCGCGCGAACCACGGCATCGAGAGCTTCATGTATACATTGGGCAGTTCGGCGAGATCGGCCATGCTTTGACGCCAAAGATTCTCGTGGGCGTCGTCCTCGCCGTCGTGCAGGAATCCGAGGTGGTTGGTGATGACGCGGACATCGGGGAAGTCGCTCAATGCGGCGGCCGCGTCAGCGACTTGGTGCGGGTGGCAGGAGAGATCGAAGGCGAGGTCGTAGCGCTGCAATAGCGCCAGGCCCTCGCGGAAGAGCGGGTGCGTGAACACGCCGTCCTCGACCTGCGGCCAGGTCAGGTCCGGGTTGTCGGGGTGGTGGTTGAGAATCATGCGTATGCCGCGCAGGCGTTTGCCGGCGACTTCGCGGTGCGCCTCGATGGTGCGTTCGGCCTCGGCGGTGTCTCGTGCAAGATGCGCGTAGGCTACGAGGCCGAAGGGCTGATCGGCTTCGGTGGGTCGCAACTGGTTGCAGACCCATGTGGTCTCCTCGACGGTATCGACGACAGCGCCGCCGGCCATTTGACCGACTACGGTTTCGACATGCACGCCGGAGACGCGTTGCAATTCGGTGGGCAGCGTACTCATATCCTGGAAGTAGTCGTCGGCCTTGTAGGGCGGGGGATCGCCGATGTTGGGATTGGCGCGTTCGGCGAGATCCCAGAGGTGGAAGTGCGGATCGCAGAGACGGATGGGGTGTGACATAGCAAAAGGCCTTTCGCGTTTAGAGCTGGGTCGGAATGTAGTCTTGTATTTGCTGCGATTTTTTGTCTTCGGTGTCGATCTGCTGCGGATAATATAGGGTCTTGGTGCGCGGCGACACAGCGCGCGGTTTGGTGGAGCGTCCAACGGCCGGTTTCGTCGCCGCGTTCGATAAGCCGCTGGTGGATGGTTTCGACGGAAGCAGTCAGGCAGAAGTGGTGAAGGTCCGGGGTGATTTGTGACAATCCGCCGTTGATCATGACGATCATAGGTGGCTCAGCCGAAGGCCGCTTTTACTTCGTCGGGCAATTGCAGGTGGGCGCCAGGGTGCTGGACGGCGGCGGCCCCGGCGGTGCAGGCCAGGTTTAGGACCTGTTGCTGGTTGGTGTCGAGCAAGGCGCCGGCGGCCAACACCCCGCTAAAGGCGTCGCCGGCGCCAACCGCGTCGACGACGGGCACCGGTTCGAGCCGCTTTTCGAACGAGGTTTTTGCATAGTGGAGCTGTGCGCCTTTTGCGCCGAGGGTGATGGCCAGGCAGTCCAATGCGAAGCGTGCGATAAGATCCACGGGCCGGTCGACGTCGGCGATTAGCCGCACTTCCTCCCACTCCTCGTCGTTGAGTTTGACGATGCTCGCCGCTTCGAGGCCAAAGAGCACGGTTTCTCTTGAGTAGGCGTCCTTGCGCAGGTTGATGTCAAAGAAACGGTGTCGGGGGTTGGTCGCGAGCAAGTGTTCTAACCCCGGGCGGTTGGCTGGGCTGCGCTGGGCGGCGGTGCCGTAGTAGATCAGGTCGGGTGGTTGGTCTAATGCTGGTTGTGTTTCGATATGGTCCCAGGCTACACCCGAGCGGATGGTATAGGAGGGCTGGCCGTCCTGCAGAAATACGTCGACGGTGCCGGTGGGCTCGGGCCGGTCGGCGACGTATTGCTGGCCTATATCGGCGCGGGTGAGAAAAGCTCTAGCTTGTCGGCCTAAGTCGTCGCGGCCCACGGCGCTGATCATCGCGACGGGGAAACCGAGTTGGCGCAGATTCCAGGCGAAGTTTAGCGCCGCACCACCCAAGCAGGTGCGGTCGGTAAAACAGTCGTAGAGGATTTCGCCAAAGACGATGCAGGAAAAGGTTGTTTTGTCCATGGCGTTTAATATAGGGAATAAGAAACGCTCTTAAAATCGCAGTTTAATATCGGGCTTAATTGTCGGAAGTGTGCTTGGGATGTTTGGTGGTGGTGGGGGCTACGGGGCTGGCCGCGGCGGAGACGTTAAATGCCCGGAGGCGCGCGTCGCAACGAGACCATCTGCACCCAGCACTAGACTCTAAGGTAAATTCTATACGTCGTACGTCTCGGGCCGGCGGTCTGCGTCGAGAAAGTCGCGCACAGGTTCAGCCGGGTAGCCGCCGCAGCGCTGTCGCTGCCAGACGAAGGGCACCTGTATATGGGCTAGGGCGATACCTTCGTAGTGGCCGGCGTTGGCGAGCAGGGTGCCATCGGGATGCACGATGGCTGATTGGCCGAACATCTGTCCAGCTTTCCAGGGCAAATCGGCGGGACGGCCGTAGCTGGAACGGATGAGATAGGCTTTGGCGTCCATCGCGCGGGTGCGCAACATGGCTTCGCTGGCGGTCTCGTGGTCGGAGCGCTGCAGCGACGGGAAAAACAGCAAGTCGGGTTTTAGGCGGGTGAAGGCGCTGAAGAGCTCGGGGAAGTAGATATCGTAGCAGATCGGGATGGCGACGCGGCCGTGCTCGGTGTCGAAGACCGTCAGGTCGCTACCGGCGCTTACCTTGAATTGCTCGCGTTCACCCAAGGTCGGGTGGATTTTGTCGTAGTGCCCCTTGATATGGCCTTGCGGGTCGATGAGGTAGGCGCGGTTGTAGAAGCCATCACCATCAGGTACGAGCATGGGTAGAATGATATGGGACGCGTGTTGTGCGGCTAGGGCGCGCGTGCGATCGAGCAATACGGCGTGGTTTTGCGCTAGAGTGCAGTACGCTGCGGAGTCGGCGCCGAAGACATTGAAGTATTCGGGCAGGCAACAGAAGGCAGTGTCTTTGGTGAGTGCCTCTTCTAATAGCGCAAACCCCTTTTCAACCATATGAGCGTGGGAGGCGGGCGAGGCTTCGTCAAGGCAAGGCGGTTGAATACTGGCGATGGTAATGCGTCGCATGGTTTTAGTGATCCCATCGGGTCAATTCCATCCACCGGGTCAGTGCGCGCTGCTGGTCCGAAAAGCGGGCGCGGATATCGGCGGGGAAGTAGAAGTGGTGGGCGTTGCGGGGTTCGCGCATCATGACATTGTAGTGGGCGTGTACATAGTTGAAGTAGAGGTTGCTGCGCGTGCCGGTCGTGGTCTTGGGTAGGCCGTCGTGGATCATGGCCTCGGAAAAGAGCAACACGTCGCCGGCTTTTCCCGTTACTGGCGTTGCTCCGGGCATGTCGAGGCCTTTGTAGTCGCGCCAGGCTAGGTCGAAACTGCTTTTATGCGAGCCGGGGATGCCGATTACGCAACCGTCCTCGGGGCCGTTGTCGGTGAGGAAGTAGACGATGTTGAACATGCGCGAGCGGATCTGGCCGTCTTTGTAGCTGAAGTCGGTGGTGGGCACGCCGCGGTGCCAACCGCCGGCCGGTGTGTCCCGCTCTTTCGAAATCGACCAGGTGTTGATCAATTGCGGCTCGCCGACGAAGGCCTGCAGATAGGGCCATATGCGCGGATGGTCGATCAGCCGGTCGAAAGCGGGGCTCAGACGCGGTAGGCCGTTGAGCCGGGTCTGGTGCGGAATTTGCGTTTCGCGGGTGGGGCGTCCAGGGGGGCCGGGTTCGAGAAATTGCATCCACTCGTCGGGGTGGTCTTGCGCTTCTAAGTGGCGCAGAGCGGTCAGGAGTTCGCCGCACTCTTCTTGCGACAATACACCGCGTAAGACGATAAAACCCTGGAGGTCGAAGAGGAAACGGTCCTCGATGCAGATCTCGGTCATAATCCCGTTCTTAGTTTGATTCAGTGGTATATGAGCGGATCTTTCTCGCCACCTCCGCTGTGCGATCCATATACGAACGGTCGCCGAACAACCAGACGTGAATCATATGAGTCTTCAACCAATAGAACAACCGGCGGAGCTCATACCCTGGGCGCAGCGGGTGACTGGCCGTATAGACGTCAAAAAAAGTAGAGCCTACCGTATCAAAAATTTGTAGATACGCTAATTCGCATTCGACATCGGCGAACTTAGCTCCGCTCGGGTCGACCAGGCCCGCGAGGTGCCAGCCTTCTTCACCGCGATCCACCATGATATTGCCCGCCCAGAGATCCTCGTGGATCAGTGTCGGCGGCCCTTGGTCTGTTAATATTTCGGCTGCGTGCGTCAGGGCCGCGTCGATATCGCCGAGCACGGCATCCGTTAATTTTTCTTCTACATTGTCTCGCATGGCTTGCAGTTCGGGCACAAATATTTCCGCCCAGGATGCGACGCCGGGTTCGTGTATGCGTCCGTAGGTGGTTCGAGTATGGCGATGCAGGTCGATCAGGGTTTCGGCTAATTCGCGTTCGATCGCCGAGCGGTCTTTAGGAGCCAGGTCGACTTGTGCCATATTGGTGCCAGGTATCGTTTCTAACAGCAAGTAGCTATAGGGCATCGCCTGGTCGGCAGGGGCATAGTGATATGCGGTGGGCACCGGCAGGCGCGTGTGCGTCTTAAGATAATCGAGCCGCATGTATTCGCTCTGCAACCCGCTACTATCGGGGTCTGTGTTCAATTTGATGACGGCGGTAAACGGCGATTGCTCGAAAGTGAGTCGCAATGCCGTGTTAATCATACCGCCTTTAAGCGCTTCGATTCGCTCGCAGACAACATCGCATTTCAGCCATCGGGATAATACGGTGTCGGCCTGTTGCAGGGTAAGAGATAGATTAGTTGAGGGCATGGGGTGGCCTAGTTGATCCGTTGTTTATGTCCTGCCCATTCCAGCTCGCGCAGCACGAATTTCTGCACCTTGCCGGTGGAGGTTTTGGGCAATTCACCGAACTCGACCGCGTCGGGGCATTTGAAGTGGGCTAGGCGATCTCGGCAGAAGGCGATGATCTCTGCTTCGGTAAGCTCTTGCCCTTCTTTTAACGCGATAAAGGCCTTGGGGCGTTCGCCCCATTTTTCGTGCGGCATAGATACGACGGCGCATTCGAGTACCGCCGAATGGCGGACGATGGTTTGCTCGACTTCGATCGTCGAAATATTCTCGCCGCCGGAGATGATGATGTCTTTCTGCCGGTCGCGTAACTCGATATAGCCATCGGGGTGCCAGACGGCCAAATCGCCCGAGTGGAATAGGCCGTCGCGGAAGGCTTGGGCGGTGGCTTCGGGTTGCTGGTAATATCCTTTCATAATGGTGTTGCCGCGCATGGCGACTTCGCCGATGGTCTGGCCGTTGCGCGGTACGTCGTGGCTATTTTCGTCGACGACGCGTACATCCTCTGCGGTGATATAGCCTTGGCCCTGACGAGCGCGCAGCCGCGCTTGTTCTTCGGCGGGCAGCGCGTTCCACTCATCGGGCCAGGTGCAGATGGTGATTGGGCCGTAGGTCTCGGTAAGGCCGTAGAGATGGATGGGCTGGAAGTTGAGTTTTTTCATCTGGGCTAAGAGGGTGGGCGAAGGCGGCGAGCCGCCCATCGAGACGGTAACGGGCTGATCGAGGGCATGTGCTTTAGCGCTGTTGACCATCATGATCTGAATAGTCGGCGCGCAATTGTAGTGGGTGATGCGCTCGTCTGCGAGCAGCGCCCAGACGGCGTCTGGCTCGATACTACGTAGACAGACGTGCGTGCCGCCAATTGCGGTTATAGCCCAAGTGCAACACCAGCCATTGCAGTGGAACATTGGCAGAGTCCACAGAAACACACTGTCTCGGTCGAGGCCAATTTCGACGATCTGTCCCATGGCGTTGAGATAGGCGCCGCGGTGCGTGCAGAGTACGCCTTTCGGTTGGCCGGTAGTGCCGGAGGTGTAGTTCATGGAGAGGGGGGTTTCTTCGTCGTCGATAACGCGCAGCAGTGGATCGGGGCTCGCGGCGGCGAGGAATTGTTCGTAGGGGTCGTCTGCTTGGCCGGTGTCGGTAATGCGAATAAGTTGGAGTTGAGCGAGGTCGAGTTCGGCGATTTGCGGGTAGAACGCTTCGTCGATGAAGAGGAAGCGCGCGCCGGAGTCGGCGAGGATATACGCGACTTCGTCGGGTTGCAATCGAATGTTAACCGGTACTAGGATGCCGCCTAACGCGGGGATGGCAAAGTGGGCTTCGAGCAGGGCCGGGGTGTTGGGCGAGAGTATTGCGATGCGGTCGCCGAGGGTGAAGCCGGCGTTTTGTAGACCCGAGGCGAGGCGGCAGACGCGCTCGGAGAATTGCGCGTAGGTGTAGCGGCGCTCGCCGTATACGATAGCGGTCTTGTTGGGATAGACGCGGGCGCTGCGGCGCAGGAAGTCGACGGGGGTAAGTTCGCTGCGGTAAACTTTATCGCTGCTCATGGCTGTATTCTATCAGATAATAAATCTGCTTGGATCGGTTGCTGTCAAAACTGCGGATGTCCGCAGTTTTGACAGCAATGGGCGATGCCATTACACCGCGTCAACTTGCGGCAGAATCGTAGTCAGGTAAGTCGTAGGTCGGGCGATGCGCAAAGCGTTTGAGCTTGAGGTGCAGATGTGCTTTTGCGGATCGGTCGAGTTCGATGCAGACGTGTCGTTCATCGAGTGCTATATCCTCGCCGTCGAGCGAGGCGCCGGTAAACTCGTGCTCGGCGAAGGTCCCGGCTTGGATGAGCACGCGGTGACTCGATACCGGGTCGGTGTTGACGAATGTGAGATCGATGCTATCAGCGGTTACGTGTTCCGCAAGTACCGCTACATGTCGGGGCAAGCCCGGTCGTTTCAGCATCGGGTCGAAGTAGCGCACATGCGATAGCAGCAGGCCGCCATTGTACATCGCGGCGGGCGTACCCATGCTCATCTGCAGCAAGCCCTCCGGCACGACGGGATTCAAATTATGAAAGTGATAACACTCGCGTGTTTCGGGGTCACTGTCGTCGGCGTAGAGGCGGTCGAGGCTCTGTAGGATGCCGGTGTGCGTCTCCTCGATCATCTGTTGGGGATAACTGGGGTGGAGCCCTTCGATAAAGGCGAGCCACGCGGTGGGCGGACAAGGACCCGCTTTGCCAGCGTGCCAGGAGGGCGAGGTGGTGTTGAAGCCTGCGCGATCGGGGAAGACCTCGTCGAGCCGGGCCAGGTCCTCGTCGCTCTGGCTTAGATAATACAGGTGGATATAATAGAGTGGATCGGGCTTGCGGTAATCGAACCAGCCTTGGTCGCCGTGCCGCGCCGGCACCTTGATTATCCCGTCTTCTTCGCGGCGCAAATCCCACAGCATATCCAGTTGCGAGCGGCAGAGGTCGAGCCAGGAAAAATCCCCGGTCATCAATGCCGCGCACGAGCCGGCGACATAGGACGGCTCGACGATCATGCGCGCCCCGTGCGGCCAGCGCCAGCCGTAGTAGCCGCCCCACCACTTGCCATTCATCAGCTCACCGATTTCGCCATTGGGTCCGATATTGTCGGGTACGATGCCGCCGTTTTTGTCACGGTGGTCCATCCAGGTCTGGATATAGTCGAGTACCCAATTTTTGTATTTGTCATCGCCGGTGTAGATATAGGCGTGCGTGACCATGCTAGTGGAGTGGAGATTGAGCGGCACGTCGTTTTTGGTCATGCGGCTGTTGATCAACGACAGCACGCGCTCGAAGACTTCGTCGTCGGTCCAGTCGGCTTTGACGTGAGGGTCGGTGGCGTCGAGCCCTTCCATGTCTTCGAAGGGGGCCAGGTATTGGGCGAGGATCGGGCGGTGGTACTCCCAGTCTACCTGTGTGGTTTCGAAGCGCGGCCCTTTGCTGCCGTTGAGCGGCGAGCGCAGCTTTTTGCGTTCGGGATCCCAGTTGGGGGCTTGGGGATCTTCGCCGATGTACATCGCGGCGAAATCGAGTGCCTGTTGGCGATAGCGGTCGGGATCGGCGAGGGCTAGATAGTAGTGGTAGGTGTAGCTCTCGCTGTGGTGGAACCAGTCGAAGCCGGTAACAAAGCCGCGCTCGACGGTGCCAAAATTGGTGTATTGGCGGGTGATCGCTTCCCATTCCTTCTGGCCGAGTTGGTGAATGTAATCGTTGCCGCCCAGAAGATAGAATAGCGGAAAGGAGAGAAAGCTCTCGTAGCCGTTGTCGGTGCCGTCCATGCTGGTCCACTCGCTGCGGAAGACGAGTTGGCCGTCCTCGTGTGTCGAGTGCTCGACGAAGGGCACGGCGGCGCGGTCCATCAGATCGATGAGTGCGCGTTGGCGTACGGCCCAATTGGGCGGAGTGGCGCGGTTGGTGGTGGTGAGCGTCTGCATGGCTTAGAGCCTTTTTATGCAAAAGTTAGAAAAGCGAACCCAGTGTTCGCCTTCTTCGGGACCATTGTAACACTGGATGCTGACCTGGTCGTCGTTGGGGGCGGGTAGCTCGCCGGTCTCTGCCGTTTGGAATTCGCTTTCGCCTGCGGGGCGGTACTGCGCTTCCCAAGAATCTGCGGTGACTATCAGGCGCAGTCGCACGCTTTGCGTGGGCATTTCTTTGCGGCCGGGAATAATGAAAAGGCCGCCGTCGATCAGTTCTTTGACCAGCTTGAAGACGGGTTTGCCGTCGACGTACCAGGTGATGCCGGCTTGCTCGTATTGCTGGATGGGGTGGGTGTGATTAAAGATGTCGATTTCGATGGCGTAGGTGCCTTGCGAGCGGTCGGGGGCCGGGCGCAGGAGGGCATTTTGCACGTCTCCGGCGTTGCCGGGTTCGACGCGGATTTCTAGGCCTTGTTGGGTGGAGCGCCAGTAGGTGGAGTGTTCGCGCAGCCAGGTCCAGCCGTCGCCTAGGGCGTTGTTGAGATCATCGGTGAAGATGGCTTGTTCATTTCCGTTAGGCATAGCGGGTGTACCTCCGAGTTGTTTTGAGTGCGTCTCAGGCTGCGGGACAGGGGGCTGGTCTTCGGGCAAAGCTAAGGCGGGGCAGGGCCACCTTAAAGGGCGATGGGATTGGGGCGATATAGTTCAATCGTAAGGCCTTTGGGTGGTTTTGCCACGCGACGGTCCCCTTTCCCTTGGCGGCGTCGGGTGGATGGGAAAATGTCAGGGGTATAGTTAGCTATAAGTGAGGAGTGAGTCAACTTATATAAGTTGGTTCTTTATAGCATTGATCACTTTGTCGATGTGGCGAATGCCCTCGTTTCCGGGGCAGAGTTTGTCGGTTAGGCCGATGTGTTCTAAGTGTTTTTTGGCCAGGGCGCCGACGAGGTAGATGCCGGGTTTTGTTTTTGACTCGAAGGTCGATTCGTCGTGGGATGTGTCGTCGCCGAGGACGCGTTGTAGGAGCGGTTCGTCGGGGCGGTGGCCTAGAAGCATAAAGCACTGGTCGAAGGGCCATTGGCGTTCGCTGTCGGGTGTTTGAATTGAGGCGATTTTGTCGGCGAGGGAATGGACATTACTCTCGGGAAGGATCTCGGTGTTTAGCAGTTTGGCGTCGGGTTGGCCCCATTTGGTCTTTTGGTCGTGGAGGATTTGCTCGATTGCGTCGAGGGGCTTTTTGGTGACCCAAAGCACTTCGTTGAAAGGGCAGAGGGCGGTGATGCCGTCGGCGGAGGAGAAGCCGCCGCCGATAAAGAGCAGGCGCTGGTCGCGGATGTGCTGCCATTCAGCGAGATAGTGGTGTACGGTGGGGGCCTGTTCACCGGGGATGCCGAGCAGGTTGGGCTTGTCATAGGCGCCGGTGGCGAGCACGACGACTTTGGCTTTGTAGCGGGTATTGTCGTCCTTTTCGCGGACGGAGAGTAAGAAGTTGCCTTGCAGGCCTTGAATATCGCTGAGGGTACTGTGGGTTTTGATCGAGAGCTTGTATTTTTCGGCGAAATCCACATAGCTCTGGATGAGCTCTTCAATGGTGGAATGGTAGTCGTCGCCTTGTTGGGCCAGGAGCGGGTCGTCCGGGTCGAGTACGATATAGGGCAGAGGCGAGTGCACCGTCATGGCGGGCATATAGGTCGTGAGGTTGTGGCAGATTTCGCCGCGTTCGAGCCCCAGGACATTGAGGCCCATTTCCTGCAGGACTTTGAGTACGGCGAGGCCCCAGCCGCCACAGCCGACGACGACGACCTCGTAGGTGTGTCGTTGATCGATTTCATTGATAGTCATAGTGGGGTCTATTTAGCTATTGGCGGGGCGTTCGTCAACTGTAGAGGGTCGGGGATAAAGTCCGCGTCGATAGCGTAGAGCATCTCCACGATTTGTCGGGCGATGTCGGTGGTGATCAGGTCTTCGTAGATCGAGCCACCGCTGCCGCAGACCCATGGCACGTCCCGGTGTAGCGCCGAGGCGGAAGGGCGGGCGGTGGCGATGGAGATATGCAGACCCTGCCGCCTCGGCAGGCGTCAAGCGCGTCGAGGCGCCGCACGGAAATGCGGCCGTCGCTTTGGAAGAGTGTGCGGTCGAGGTCTAGGGCGATCAGGGCGATGCGGTCGTCGGTGGGGTTTACTCCTCTCGTAGCGGGTCTCCCGAGCAAACGTGGAAGTGCAGGTGTTTGGAGTCTTGGTATTCGCCGAGATTGGTTAATACTCGGCAGGCGCCGTGCTGCTCGGTGATTTCGGCGGCGAGTTGGCGCACGACTTTAATTATCTTGGCTAAAAGGATCTCGCCGCCGTCGCCTAGATCGACCAGTGAGGGCGTATGCGCTTTGGGGATGACAACCAGATGCACCGGCCAGAAGGGACGGCTGTGGTGGAAGGCGAGCACCTCTTCGGTTTCGGTGACGACATCGATGGGTAGCTTGCCGCTGAGAATCCAGTCGCAGTAGATGTCGTTGCCTACATAGGGCTCGTGCGCCATTTAATCTTTTCCCAATAAATAGCGATCAAACCATTTGCCCGTCGCGTCGATATAGCTGGGCATATCGCCCGCGCCGCCAAAACTTGGCCCATGGCCGCCGCCGGGCACGCGGATCAGCTCGATGTCGACGCCGGCTTTTTCGAGAGCTTCTTGCATCATCGGCGACTGCTCGTAGGGTACCTGCGGGTCGGCGTCGCCGTGCAGGAGCAGGTGCGGCGCGGTTTGCGCGGTGACATGCAGGGCGGGAGAGGCGGCGGCCTTGGTTGCGGCCGAGACCTCGGTCCCTTGCCCGTCATCGAAGAGATTGTGGCCGACTTGGTCTCGCAAATCGAGTGGGGCCGCGCGCGCGACGACGCATTGTGCTTTGGCTGATTCGCGTTCGACGGGGTCTTCGTTGTTGAGGTCGCCTACGCTCGGGAAGGTGCCGAGCGAGCTGACCAGATGGCCACCCGAAGATCCACCGAGCGCGCCGATTTGCTCGGGATCAATGCCGTACTCGGCGGCGTGATAGCGGACAAAGCGCATCGCCCGTTGTGCGTCTTCGAATGGGCCCGGATAGGGGAAGCGGGGCACGGCGCGGTGGTTAATGGAAAAGACGGTGTAGCCCCGCTCGACCATCGCCTGGCCCCATATATCGTACTGCCCGCCCTCTTTTAATGGTGGTGCGTTGTAATTGGTCGGCCGGCGCCAGCCGCTGCCGGAAATAAAAATGATGCCGCGTCGATTGCTTTTCTCGCCGGTATGCACGTCCATCAGCAGAGCCAGGCCCGAATACATACCGTAAATGATATTGCTTTGCATTGGCATTGTTTTACTCCTCTTTTAGGGCCGCGCGGTCTTCGGCGATCATCTTGGCCCAGATTGCTCGTTCGCGTTTTTCGAGCTCATCGTCTTCGCCGAAGAGGCGCAAGACTCGGCGGTCGTTCTTGGCACGGGCTTCGTCCTTGATCCCCTCGATCAGTGGATGGCGAAAGGTGTCGCGGTGCGGCAGGCCGAAGCGTTGGAAATAGGCGCTGATAAAGTAGCGGATCTCGCCGGAGGTGTTGATTGAGCCGGCGTGCAGGATCTCGTTGTGGGTGTAGACCATATCGCCGGCTTTTAGCTCGACCAGTTTTTCGTTGGGTTGTGGATTTCCAGCGTCTTCATCAAGGATAAAGGCGTAGTCGAGGTGCGAGTCGACGAGGATACGCAGGTGGCCGGTCTCCTCGTTCATGTCTTGCAGATAGGTTATGCAGTTGCAGGCGGTGGGTGCGGTGTAGACGCGGTCTTCGAGGTGGTGGCTGTTTCCATGTCGGCCCCAGACGCCGGAATAGTTGAAGGCGTCGCGGTGCCAGCGGTCGACTTTTTTGCGCTGGTCGGGTGTGCGGCTGGGATAGCCGGTAATCTCGTAGCCATCGAGCTGCACGAAGGGCCCCATGACGTGTTCGGCGTAGTCGAGCAGGGTGGGGTTGAGCAGGTGTTCTTTGAAGAAGGGGCCGAGTTGCTCGTCGGCCAGCACATTGGCGATGGATGCGCGGATGCGATCGGGGTGTTGTGTGTGGCGGCGGCGGAATTCGGCGTCGACGGTTTGGCAGATGTGTTGCAGGCGGTCGGGCGACATGAAGTTTTGGAAGACGGTGTAGCCGTCGCGGCGGTATTCTGTGAAGTGATCTTTGATTGAGCGGTGCATGGTTTTTTATTCCTTGAGGCGATGTGAGGTTGACGGTTTGCCTTGGGGTTTTTCCAGAGCTGATGCACGCATCGCTAGGCGCTACGCGCCCTTTGGGAGCTCGCCCGGCTCCTGCCGGCCGCCGAGGCGACGCTGCTATTTTACAATCCTGCAAAATAAGACTGTCGAAATCCGCTCATGAGGAAACCCCCAAGCAAGCCTATGATAAATTATCGATAGTAAGATTCCTAAGAAAAGAGAGTCTTTTATAACACGATAAAAATGGTTTATGTGCGAAGGTCGTTCACCCACAATGCAGCGCTATCGGTAGGCATATCTTGGCCAGTCTCGACAATCAGATATTACGCGTCTTTCCCGTTTACTTTCTGCATCGCCGCCAGCACGCGCGCCGGGTTTAGCGGCAAGTCGTCGATGCGTACGCCGATGGCGTCGTAGAGGGCGTTAGCTATGGCGGCTAGCGGCGGTACGATCGGCACTTCGCCGACGCCGCGCACGCCAAAGGGATGTCCCGGATTGTGGACCTCGACGATGACGGTGTCGATCATTGGTAGGTCGAGCGCGGTGGGCATGCGGTAGTCGAGGAAGCTGGAGTTGAGCATCTTGCCTTCGTCGTCGATGAAGTATTCTTCGCTGAGCGCCCAGCCGATGCCCTGGGCTGCGCCGCCCTGGATCTGGCCTTCGACATAGGACGGGTGCACGGCCTTGCCGGCGTCCTGCACGGCGGTGTAGCGCAGGATCTTTACCTTGCCGGTATCGGGGTCTACTTCGAGATCGACGATGTGGGTGGCGATGGTCGGCCCGGCGCCAGACGGGTTGACACCGGCACTGGCGATGACGGGGCCGCCGGTGCTCTTTTGCTGTGCAGCGAGTTCGGCGAAGCTCAACGTCTCGCCGAGTGCGCTGCAATGGGCCGCGCCTTTTTCGTAGGTGACCTTATCGACTTCAGTTTCCCATAGTTCGGCGGCGCGGGCGATGAGCTGTTTTTTCATGTCGCAGGCGACTTCGTAGGCGGCCCAGCCGGTCTTGAAGGTTACGCCGCTGCCGGCCGAGTTGGAGGTCTGGCCAATGGAATCGGTATCGGCGATTTGTGGTTTGACCTTCTCGACGGGAATGCCCAATACTTCGGCGAATTGTTGGGCGACGGAAGTGCGGGTGCCGCCGATGTCGGGCGAGCCCTCGGCGAGGTTGACGGTGCCGTCGGTATTGAGCGTGGCCACGGCGCTAGAGGGGCCGGAGCCATTGCCCCAGTAGCCGGAGGCAACGCCGCGGCCGCGGTAGGGCCCTTCGAGCTTGGAATGGTAGTGTGGGTGGTTTTTGGCGGCTTCGAGCACTTCGACAAAGCCTATTTTGGGCATCAGCGGGCCGAGGATGCGGCGGGTGCCCTCGCGGGCGCTGTTTTTGATGCGCAGCTCGATCGGGTCCATTTCGAGCTTCTCGGCGAGTTCGTCGAGTGCAGTCTCGAAGGCCAGCGCTGCCGGCGGTGAGCCGGGTGCGCGATAGGCGGCGCTTTTGGGGGTGTTGACGACGATATCGAAGCCCTCGATACGGGCGTTGGGAATATCGTAGCCGGTCATGATGCAACGCTCGCCGCCGCCGACCGAGGAGCCGGGAAAAAAGCCGGCGGTGTAGACCAGGGTCGCGTCGGCCGCCGTTAGCCGGCCGTCGCGCGTTGCACCGAGCTTGACGCGGATGCGGGAGCCGGAGGTCGGTCCTGTGCGTTCGAAGACCTCGGTGCGGGTCATCGTTAGTTTGACTGGGGCGTGGGCTTTGCGGGCCAGGGCCGCGGCTACCGGTTCGACATAGGCGCGCAGCTTAGCGCCGAAGCCACCGCCGATTTCCAGGGGGATGACTTTGATTTTGGAGACGGGTATGCCGAGTGCGCCGGCGGTGAAGTCGCGGATACTGAAATGGCCCTGGCTGCTCGACCAGACGGTCAGGTTGCCGTCGTCGTGCCACTGCGCGGTGCCCGAATGCGGCTCGATATACCCTTGGTGCACGGGTACGGTGGTGGTCTCGCGTTCGACGATGACCTCGGCCTCGGCGAAGCCCTGTGCGATATCGCCGAGCGTGGATTCGGAGCGGTTGGCGACGTTTTTGGAGGGGGCGTCGCCGGTGACGGGCGAGTGGGCGGGCAGATGCTCGTGCAGCACGGGCGCGCCTTCGCGCATGGCCTCTTCGGCGGTGAAGACGGCGGGCAGCACCTCATAATCGACTTCGATAAGATCGAGCGCTTCATCGGCGATATGTACGCTGGTGGCGCAGACGGCGGCGATGGGGTGGCCTTTGTAGAGGGCTTTGTCGCGGGCGAGCACGTTCATGAGTTTGAAACCGAAGTCGGCGTCGGCGTCGGGCAAGGGCGCGAGGTCGTCTGCGGTGACGACGGCGCGCACACCGAGTAGGGCGAGCGCCTTGCTGGCGTCGATGGAAAGGATGCGGGCGTGCGCATGCGGGCTCTGCAGCGTACGGGCATAGAGTAGGCCTGGCAAGCGGATATCGGCACCGTAGTGGGCTTTCCCGGTGACCTTGTCGTGGCCGTCGTGGCGGATCGGTCGTTTGCCGACGGTGTCGTACTCGCGTGTGGAGAGGACGATATTGTTGGTGTCGGTGGTCATAGTATACTCCGTTATATCCAGTTGCCGCAGTTGATTTCCGCGAGTAATTGTGGGTCGCCGTAACGGACTGCGTTGCGGCCGAGTTGCATCCAGCCGACACTGCGGTCGGGGTTGAGAATGAAAATAGCGGGCATCAGCTCTTGTTTTTTCTCGCTGAGGACCAGGTGCATCGACGTGCCAATTTCGAGGTTATTGTCGGGAATAAAGGGATAGGGGAAACCGGTGTTTTTCTGTATCGCCCTGAGCTCGTCGGCGGGCCCGGGCGAGAGCACGAGGAAACTCACCGAGCAGTGTTCGATTCGGTCGAGTTGTTTTTTGATGCGTATGAGCTGTTGTTGGCAGACCTGGCACCAGGTGGCCTTCAGCGTCACGACAACGACACGTTGGTTTTTGGCGAGTTTAGCGACGTCAATTTTTTTGCCGTTTGCCGCGATGACTTCGGCGGGGAATTTGCTATCGGGTAGGGGGGCTTCCGCGGCTTGGTGGGCACCTAATAGGAAGGGGAGCAATAGCAGCGGGAAGAACCTGCTCATGAGCGCTTTCTCGAAACGCTGCGGCCGGCCTTCTTGTACGTTCCCAATATCTCTGTCAGTTCGGCGACGACCCGAGGACGGATATCCCACAGGTTGTGTTGCTCGCCGGGGTCGTCAAAAAGATTGTAGAGTTGGCCAGGAGTCCGGGGCACGGGCACTGCGCCCACCGGCGGCGGCCAGCCGCCTGAGCCGGTCGTCTCGAAAATACATTTCCACTCCGATTGGCGCAGCGAGAAAACGCCATCGCCCGAGTGATGCACCAGGTCGGGGCGCAGTGGTTTACCGATTCGCTCGCCGCATAACGCCGGGCAGAGATCGAAACTGTCTTCGGCCGCGTCTTCGGGCAGTTCGTAGTCGCAGATGCCCGCCCAAGTGGCCATAAAGTCGGTCAGACAGACCAATTCGTCGCTGGTCGAGTGCGCGGGGATATGCTCGGGCCAGCGGGCGAGCAGGGGTTCGCGGTGTCCACCTTCCCAGATATGGGATTTGTAACCGCGCAAGTCGCCGCAGGATTGATGACGGTAGGTATTGTAGGAGACTGGGCCGGTGCGGTCGCCGGGCAATGCGCCATTGTCGCTGGTGACGACGAGCAGGGTATTGTCGGCCAGGCCGCTGACTTCGAGCGCGTCGATCACCTGGCCGACCATCCAATCGAAGAGCCAGACCAGGTCGCCGCGCGGGCCGGCATCGCTTTTGTTGCGGGCGAACTCGGGCACGACGCTTTCTTCGCAAGGTTCATGCGGGGCGTCGGAGCAAAGGTAGAGGAAGAAGGGCTCTGCTGGGTTTTGTGCGCGTTGCTCGATATATTCGACGGCTTTGCGGGCGATTTCAGGGTCGGCGTTCTGATGGCGCCAACGGGGAGCCATCATGCCTGGACGACTGGTAAAGACGGGGTCGTCGTGGTAGACGCTCGGTTCGATGACGAAGCGGTCGTTCTCGATAAAACCATAGGGCGGCTGGCAGGTAGGGCAGCCGGAGGTGCCGTAGAAATAGTCGAAGCCGAGTTCGGTGGGCCCGCCTTTGAGGGGTTGGGAGAAATCGATTTTCTCTTCGAATTCGCGCTCGGCGTTTTCCCAGGGCAGGGGCCGGTCGAAATCGATATCTTCGCCTGCTTTAGCCGAGTAGCCCAAGCCCAAGTGCCATTTGCCGATGCAGGCAGTGTGGTAGCCGGCGGCTTTGAGCATTGAGGCGGCGGTTAGTCTTTCGGGTTCGATTAAGGGCGGCTCGTAGCCGAAGAGCACTGAGCTTTTGAGAGCGGAACGCCAGCAATAGCGGCCGGTGAGGACTCCGTAGCGCGTCGGGGTGCAGACGGCGGAGGGCGAATGCGCGTCGGTGAAGCGCATACCCTCGTGGGCCAGGCGGTCCATATTCGGGGTGGGGATCTTCGACTGGGGGTTATAACAGCCCACATCGCCGTAGCCCATGTCGTCGGCCATGATAAATATGATGTTGGGGTTTTGCGGTGCCGACATTGCTTGCCTAACCAGAGAGAGGAAGTCTCTATTGCGAGCTTAAAGTATAGTAAGATAGAGAAGACCGGAGCAAGTCTTGGGGGCAAGGGGTATTCGGCGGGCAAAAGCCGCTATTTGCGAGACGGGGGATCGCCATTGGCGGAATGCGCCTTTGTTGGGTCCGGGGCGTGATGTGGGCAGGGTGTATTGTATTTACGCGGCCTACTCTACAAGCCGCACCGTACCGGCGTCGCCGTCGATTTCTATCCACTGGCCATCGGCGATTTGTCGGCGGGCGTCGCTCAAACTGACGACGGCCGGGACGCGATATTCGCGTGCGACGACGGCGCAGTGGCTCAAGGCTCCGCCGATTTCGGTGACGAGCCCGCCCGCGATGGCGAAGAGCGGGGTGAGGGAGGGGCCGGTTGACTGCGCGACGAGGATTTCGCCGGCAGCTAGGGTGTGGGCGTCGGCGATGGAGGTCACTATTCTGGCGGGACCACACGCAGTGCCCGGTGCGCCGGGTTGGCCGCGCAGTAGTCCGGGCTCGTCGGGTGGCGGTGGTTCGCTGGTCGTGTCGGTGTCTTCCGGCGGCGGTTCGACGCCAAGGTGGGGCGGTGGTTCGATGGCGCTAAATTGTTCTAATGCGGTCTGTCGGGAGGCGATTAAAGCGCGCAGATCTTCGCTCAGATTATTAGCGAATGCGGTGCGGACTTCGTCTACATGTAAGTGCAGCACATCTTCGGCGGACACTATGATACCGGCCGCGACCAGACGGCGACCGGCCGCGAGCATTAAGCGGCGTACCCGACTGGTGCAGCTATAATCGATCCAGAAGTTGTGGTTTTCGCGCAGCATTTCGGAAACGTGGGCGAGGTCGAGCAGTTTTTCGAAGCGGTCCCGCGCTGTTTGCGGATAGCCCTGCAATTGTCCGCGTACTTCGCTCAGAGCCTGTTCGCGTTCGGCTGTCTGCGCTGTGAATACAGCTTCCGGGTCGCGTTCGGTGGACAGGTAGCCGCGCAGCATGACGAATACCGGCGTCGGGTCTTCGATCCAGGTGGGATATTGCAACCCCCAGTGGTTGCCTCGGTGACCGAAGGCGGCGAGGAACTCGTCGAGTGCGGCGAGAAAGTCTTTACCTATAGTCGATCGCTCCAATGCGGCGCGGATTTTGTCGGCTGAGTTTTCGTTGATGGTCTCAGCGAATTCACGCGGCAGGCGCTGGCTCAAATCCCATAGGGCCTGGCCCATTGCCGTTGTCTTGTTAGGCAGCCCTTGTACCAGGCGACGGACGACGGCAAGATCGCAATCCTCGCCGAAGAGCTCTTTGTAATAATTGGTGAAGGTTTCGCGTCCGTGCCCGGAGTCGAGGCGAAAGTGCAGGGTCCATATTCGCAATAGCCAGTCCCAGGTCTCGTCCATATGCTGTTGCAATTGCGTGGTCGATGCCGCTTCGAGGTCAAAGCGGTCCCAGCGCTCGATATAATCTTGGATCTCCGGCAGGAATTCTTCTTGCCAATGCGTCTGCACGTTTTCGCCAAAGGCCGCTCGTGCCTCTTCGGCCTTTTTATTAGCCGCCTCTTCTTCGTCGGGCTCGACCGTCAGCTTGAATGCCATGTAGATATAGTTATTGATCCAGCACAGCAGGGCTTGCCTGGGTGCGCCGCTGTATTCCCGCGAGTGATCCATGCCATTCCAGACGGTCAACCAGAAATCTCCGGCCAGCGCCGGCATGGCTTCGGGGCAGTGCATGTATTCCCGTTGCCAGGCAAGCGTTTTGTCCTGCGGATCCGGCCAGGCAACGGGGAAGTTCTCGGAAATGGGAATCGGGGTGCCGGTGCTTTCGGGCATGAACGAGTTCCTGGATGATTTAAGTGTTGATATGGGGCCGGCTATATGGCAAAAAATGCATGGGCCCGGCGTTAGGTGCGGCCGGCTAATAGTTCCGAGAGCAGCGGGTAAAAGGCTTCGGCCTGGCGCCTGAAACCTAAATCTGTTGGGTGCGAGCCGTCGACGGTGTCGTCGCCGTCGGCCCCGAGCAGCTGTTCACCTTCCATATAATGTAGGTCGTTTACGTTTTGTAATTCGGCGAAGGCTTGGCGCAGTGCGGCGCGGCTGCTGCGATTGCGTTCGGCGCGGTCCTGATGTAAAAAAGCGTCGGAGTAGGTGCGGTCCTCGACGAGTAGGATCGGTGTTTCGGGATGGGCTGCGCGCAGAATGCGCACTAGTTCGGGGGCGCGCACTGCAACCTCGTCGGCTGTCATATTGGGTAGACAGTCGATGACGTAGAGGGCTGGGTCCAGCTCGGCCAATAATTCGGCGACTTCGCGTTCCATTTTGCCATTGCCGGAAAAACCGAGGTTGATCGTGGGTCGGTCGAGCATGCGGCCGAGTATGGCTGGGTGGCAGGTGCCCGGCCGCGAGGCGCAGCCGCCCTGGGTGATTGAGGTGCCGTAGAAGACGACGGGCCGCGTATCGCGGGTGGGCATAGGTTCGAGCGAGGCGGCTTTGGGTACGCCGAGCTCTACGGAAGTTACGCCATTGTAGAGGGGCAGGTAGAGTATGTACTCGCGCTGGCCTTTGGGGAGGTCACCGCAGAGTTGGGCTTCGTTGTCGGGAAAGGCCTCCGGGCGGCCGGTGCCGAGCCAGCGCCAGGTGTCGTCCATACGGACATAGAGGTCGACGCCGCTGACACCGGTGGCGGGCATGTGCACCATGGCCAGCGATTCTTTGCGCAGGCTCCAGCGCGCGTGGATCGCAGTGGCGTCGCTTGTGAAGCGGGCGCAGATTCCGGCGCTGTCGCGGCTGAGGTTCCACACCGGGTCGCGCACGGTGCCTTCGGCGCGGACGGGCAGGCGGTCGTAGAAATTGCGGGTGTCGGTCCAGCCTTTGCCCTCTATGCTTAGGGTCGTGAGGTCATGCCAGTGTAGATTGTCGGTCATCTTAGGTTCCTTATTGTTACTGCGTGTGGTCGATGCCGAGTTTGATTGAGCGCTCGGGGTGTTCGTTGATTTCGTGGTAGGCGTCGGCGGCTTGCGCGAAAGGCACGATGGGGTCGACGAGGTCGTCGGCATTGAGGTGGCCTTCGACCAGCAGCGCCAGCGACTCTTCGCGGATACGGGCGAAGGTCCAACTGGCTTGCGGCAGAGGCTCACTGCAGGCGCGGCTGGAGATGACCTGGATGCGGTTGCGGTGCCACTCGCCGGCTAGGCGCAGGCCTTGATCGCCGTGGTAGTAGGCGGTCGAGACGAGGGTGCCGGCATAGCAGGTGGAGCGTATCGCGTCTTCGAAGGCGCGGTAGGACCCGCTGGTTTCGAAGGTGATATCGGCGCCGGTCTTGTCGGTTAACTGTTTGATCTGTAGACCGGCGTCGACTTCTGAGGGGTCCAGAGCCAAGTCGGCGCCGTGGCGCAGGGCGGCGGCGCGCCGCCGCTCAATGGGGTCGACTGCGACCACCCAGCGGGCACCGCAAAGACGCGCCGCCTGCGCCACCATTAGGCCGATGGCCCCCAAGCCGAAGACCGCAACCCTATCGCCCAAACGCACCGGGCCGTCGCGCACCGCGCCGAGGGCAAAGTCCGCCGGGTCCCAGTACATGATGGCTTGAGGTGAGACGTCTTCAGGTGCTTTTTGCAGGCGGGTGGCCGAGATGGTATGTGTTTCGCGGATGGGCAAGTGGGCGAAGACCCGGTCGTCTATTTTCAGCGTTTCGACTTCGGTGCCGACCTCAGTGACAACACCCAAACATATATTACCGAGGTTGTGCAGGAAGGAATCACCGGTCGATTCGCCGCGGCGGTGCAGGCGCAGCTCGCGGTCCCAGCGGTCGGAGGCGTCGGGCGTGTCGGCGCGGAAGCCGCGCAACTCGGTGCCGTGTTTGACTGAGCTGAAGAGGCTCTTTATGCGGACTTCATTGGGCGCGAGGAGTGGTTCTTCATAGGGAGAGAGAATGGCGTGGCCGGGGGCATCGGCGATGAGTTCGAGGGGCATGGTCAGCGGTCCTGTCGTCGGGTGGGAGAGGGAGTTTACTTATAGTAGCTGCCTGGTGCAATCGTTTTGAGCGTTTGAGTGTGTATTTGCAGGAATGCAGTTATACTTAAGGGACCACTTATTTATACAAAAGGATGCACATGAAGCGAATCGGGGTTCTCACCGCTGGCGGGGATACGCCCGCGCTCAACGCCACGATCTACGGTGCGGTTTTGCGCGCGAGTCAACTACGCATGGAGATATTTGGTTTTATCAAGGGCTTCAGCAGCTTGCTCAACCCGCGGTTGCCGCATGTGCATCTCAACCCTCTGTTACAGGTTATACCCGAATTGGACGCCACGTTGGGTGGCACGGGTTTGGGCGCGTCGCGCGATTATCTGCCCGGCGACGACCCAGCGTTGGTCGACCAGATCCTCGTCCGTCTCGATCAGCTTGGCGTCGAGGGGCTGATCTGTATCGGCGGCGACGGCACGCTCAATGGTCTGCAGCCTCTCACCGAACGTCTGCCGGTGGTCCTGGCACCGAAAACCATCGACAACGACCTCGGACTCAATTATCCGAGCGAACCCGACGAGTGGTATCGCGACGATGACGACGCTTATTATCGCAAGGAATCGAAGCTCGTTTTTAACCAGGAACACATGGTCAACTATGTCACGCCTGGTTATGCCACCGCCGTCTTCGATTCGGCGATGGGAGTCGAGCGGGTGCGCACCACGGCGGAGAGCCACCGGCGCATCGCGATTATTGAGGTGATGGGGCGCCACTCGGGTTATATCGCGCTGGGTTCGGCCTATGGACGTCCCGATATCGTGTTGGTACCGGAGTGCCCAGTGCATATCGACCCGCTGGTCGAACGCATCAAGGATCTCTACGATTTGCAGAAAAATGTGGTGATCGTGTGTGGCGAGGGCATCGTCGATGAAGAGGGCAACGAATTGGGCGCGGCGCAGCAGACGACCGACCCGGCGGGTAATATCGTACTCAGTGGGGCCGCCGAGTCGTTGCGCGCGATGTTGATCGAGCGCATAGGCGACGACTATTTTAGCTCGCGTCGCCGTGGTGAGTCGGCCAGCGCGGCCATCTTCGTTCGCAAAGTGGGGCATACGCAGCGTGGCGGACGCCCGGTGCTCTTTGATCGTTTTTATGCCTCGCAGCTTGGTGGCAAGGCGGTGGATATGCTGCAAGAAGGGCAGAATAACGCGGTGGCGGTGCTGCAGTGGGGGCGCGAGCAGGGCTTTTATGTGGACAGTGTTGCAGGACATCGCTTGCGCGACCGTTGGGGGCAGATCCACGCGCGGCCGATGCACGCTTCGTTTTACGACGAAGAGCGGATGAAACCATCGCAGGTTGGCATCGATTATTTGTTGCCGATATTCACTTCGGCGATAGGGCACGACGATGTGGAGCATATTCGCCACACGCTTTTCGACTCGGGCAATCTGATGTTGCCCTATCACTCGATAAATACTGACGTCAACAAGCGGATTCGCTATTTGCAATAGGGCTATTTAGCCCCGAAAGAGTGGATACCGTTTTTGGTAATCGGACATTTCAGGACCGTCGTAGCGATTGTCTTCGCGGTGTGGCACCGTGTTGTGGTGACCCTGGTAGTGGCCACCCCAAAGAAAGCGGCGGCCGGGCTTTTGCGGACGACGGGCCGAGTGGAAGAGCCCGGTGTCGAAAACTATGGCCGAGCCGGGCGGGCAGTAGACCACCTCTTGGCCGGGCCAGTCGCCTTGGCGTTCTAGGCTGGCCGGAGCCCAAGGGTCGGTGAGGCGACGCGGACTGACGACCAGCGGGCCGACGTCGTCGTTCGAGCCGTCGAGATAGACATTACAGAGCACGCGGTCGAAATGACCTAGGTGGTCCAGCCGTTGCAAATCCCACATAACCTCTTCGCTGCGGTGTTCGGTGTTGAGGTGGTAATGCCAGTCGCAAAAGTCGCGGGTTTCGTCGCAGAGCAGGGCGCCGCTGTGCGCTAATCTCACTTCATCCTGCAGCACCAGGGCGAGCAGGTCGAGTATCTCATTTTTTAAATAATAAGGCGCCATTTCGGGCGCGTATTTCAGTAGCGGGTGCATGACGAAGCCAAAGCGTCCGCCCATCGGCGGTTCGCTGGCGCGCTGCCAGGCGTCGGTGAGGATCCGGCGGATCTGGCGGCGTTCGTTCTCGCCGTAGACGGATTCGAGCACGCAGTATCCGCGGGCGCAGAGGTCGGTGACTTTGGGGTGCATAACGTAGAAACCTGCCGTTGAAATTCGATCTGTAATAGCATAGCTTACGCATTAAATCCCAACGATGAAATGGCAATGAGTATATGAGTGTCTATCGGCATATGGTGCGGCCGCTTTTATTCCGCTGTGATCCGGAGTGGATCCACGAGCGCGCGATGGATCTCGGCGAGCGCGTGGGCGCTTCGGCCGCTGGGCGCAATCTGCTCAAGGGCCTTTTTTCCTTCGCGGATAGCCGCTTAGCCACCGAGGTTGGCGGGTTGCGCTTTGCCAATCCGCTGGGCATGGCGGCGGGTTTCGACAAGAACGGGCGGGTGATACAGGCGTTGGCGGCGATGGGCTTTGGCTTTGTCGAGGTCGGGTCGGTGTCGGCGCACGCCTCAGAGGGCAATGCGCGGCCTAGGCTTTTCCGTTTGCCGCTCGACGAGGCGGTGGTGGTCTATTATGGTGTGCCTAACGACGGGGCCGAAGTTGTAGCTGAACGCGTGTCCGGGCGGCCGACGGATGCGCCCTTGGGCATCAATCTCGTCGAGACGAATACGGGGCGGCCGGTCGCGGCGGAGGCTGTGGTGGCGGAATTCGCCGAGGCGGTGAAGCCCTTTGTCGGACGCGCCGATTATATTGCGCTGAACCTCAATTGTCCGAATACGACCGGGGGCATCAGTCCTTTTGACGGCGGCGGGCATTTGCGCGATCTGCTGCGGGAGTACGCGGTGATCGATGATTTGCCTCCGGTCTTCCTCAAGTTTACCGCGCATGTCGACCCGGCGCGCATGGCGCGCATGCTAGAGGCGGTCGACTCCTTCGATTTTGTCAAAGGGTTCGTCTTCAACTTGCCGCCGGGCAAGGACTATCCGCTTAAGTCGCCGGCCGCCGAAGTCGACCCGTTGCCCGGCACGCTCTGCGGGCGGCCGGTGCGGGAGATGATTGACGAGGCGCTGCGTTTCTGGTATGCGCGCATCGACCGGACGCGGCACAAGATTATCGGTGTGGGTGGGATCTCGTCGGCGGAGGATGCCTATCGCAAGATCCGGCTGGGGGCTTCGCTGGTGCAGCTCTATTCAGCGTTGGTGTTCAAGGGCCCGGGTATTGTACGCGAGATCAACGCAGGTTTGGCGCGGCTTTTGGCGCGGGATGGCTACGCGCACGTGGCGGAGGCGGTGGGGGTGGATAATGAGGCGAAGGCTGTCGTCTAAGTAGGGCAGATGAAACGGAGAACGATAAGTGAAGTTCTCGCTTTAAAATTTTTCCGGGCGCTCTGGTTCCCCGCTCTCAATCGACGCGAAGGCCGCCTCGCAGACCGCTACGGTCTTGGCACCGAAACGCGCCGGAATGGGATTGCTCATTTTGCCGTCGAGCACATCGAGAAAATCCACCACTGCATCGGCCCAGCCGTGGCCGCCGACGATTTCGCTGGGCTCTTCGTCAAAGGTCACCGGTTCCTCGCCCCGTCGATGCAACTGCCCCTGCCATAGCGAACCCTCCGACCCGTAGACCGCTAACATGCCGCCGCCCATGCCGTGGCCCGAGCAACCGCTGGTGACGAAGACCTTGCCGAGTGCGCCACTGGCAAATTGCAAACTTAGAATATAGCAATCGTCCGAGGGGAATTCCGGCACGGTCATTTTATTGGCGTAGGCGAAGACCTCTTCTACTGGGCTGTCGATGGTCCATAACATCAAGTCTATCGGATGGCAACCGCCGCCGAGCAGAATATTCTGGGGGTTTGTCCGGTCGGCGCGCCAAGGGGTGTGGCTCGAACCTTCTGCGGCGTAATAGCTCCACATATCGTGGATATAGTCTCCCTGGATAAAGAAGATCTCGCCGATTTGGCCCGCTTGGGCCGCACGGGCCATCGGGCCCCAAGGGTGCATATAGCGCATTGTGTGGTCGGTCATCACATGGCGGTCGCAAGCCTCGGCCGCCTCGACGATGCGGCGGGCGTCGGAGACGGTGGTGGCGAGTGGTTTTTCTATTAAGACGTGGCAGTTATGTTCGAGTGCAAGCAGGGTTTGGTCGGCGTGCAAATGGTCGGGGCCGGCGATGACGACGACATCGGGTTGAGTTTCTTTGAGCAACACGGCGAAGTCCGTACCCGTTATAGCGGCGGGGTAGTGCGCTAGTTGTTTTTCGAGCTGGCGCGGTTGCGGGTCGACGAGGGCGGTGATTTGGCCGCGGCCGTCTTGAGTGGCGACTTGCGCGACGGCGCGGCCGGCGCTGCCGCATCCGGCGATGAGCAAGGTATAGGGTGACATAGTTATTCCTATCAAGGCTAAGTGAAGCTGCAGCTTCTTTTGCCCGGGTGGTTACGGGCACCTAGGCGAAGCGAACGATCCATCGGGGTCGCCGTCGTTGTAGGCGGCGATGGTGTTGTAGAGAATTTATTTGATGTCGCGTCCGGTGGTCTGTGTCATGGCGTTCCTGGGTGTGCGGTCTAGGTTCTCCTTCATTTAATTAATCGCTATTCGGCGCACGATTCAGTATATAGAGGGTTAATGTGGGACAGTTGGTGGACTTTTACAATATGAAATGGAGGACTTATGCGCGTCACTGAGATTGAAATGCACGAAGTGACCCTCGATTACGACGAGCGGCGGGTCCATGAGTTGAGCCATTATTATTTTAGCAGGCAGCGGACGATTTATGTCGCGCATACGGACAATGGGCTAGTTGGTTTGGGGGAGGGCGGGTCGCCGGCGTCGCAAGAAGATATCGACCGGTATATCGGGACGAATCCGTTCGAGTGGGTGGGGGACGAGACTTCTCTGGCCCTGGGCACGGCGATGTACGATTTAATGGGCAAGGCCGCGGGGGTGCCGGTGTATAAGCTCTTCGGGCCGAAGCAGCGCAGTTGGGTGCCGGTGGCGGGGTGGACGGTGGCGACGGATCCGGAGCGGATGGCGGCGGCGGTGGAGAATCTGGCGGGGCAGGGGCATACCTGGATGAAGTTCCACCTTTCGCCCTTTGAGAATGTTTTTGCGCAAACCGAGGCGATGCAGGCGGTGGCGCCGCCGGGTTTTAAGCTGCACTACGATTTCACCATGCACGGGACCGACGACCATATGCCCGAGTTGTTGGATGGCTTGGCCGAGTATGCAATCGCCGGTTGTTTCGAAGATCCGCTGCCGGGGGAGGATATCGAGGGTTATATCGATTTGCGGCGACGAGCCAAGCGACCGATCGTACTGCACCATTTCCCGATGCGGGCGACCTACGAGATACTGATGGGGCCGGCCGATGCCTATATGTTGGGGCATTATACCATCGGCGAATCGGTGCGCCGTGCCGGGCTCTTTGCCGGCGGCGGCAGCCCTTTTATGCTGCAGAATACCGGCGGTCAGATCACGCGCACGATGGTCGCGCACATGATGGCGGCCTTTCCCACCGCGACCTTTCACTCAGTCAGTGCTACCGAAAGTTTGGCCGGTGATGTGGTTGAGGAAAGGTTACAGCCGGTCAACGGCTTTATACGGGTGCCGGAGGAGCCAGGGCTGGGGCTGACCTTGGATCGGGAGGCATTGGAAAGATATCAGAGCGCCAAGGCACCCGAACCCGAGGCTTGGATAATTAAGAACACGTTCAAAAACGGAACGCGGATGTATAATCTCGTGACGCCGGACAAGCCGCATTTTATGGTGCGGCCGGATTGGAGCGGCGCGCTGCCGATGAGTTATGCCGCGCCTGTCGAGACGGAGTATTGGGATGACGATGGCTCGCGGGAGTTCGCCGAGATGCGCCAGCGTATCGAACGAGAGGACACGGTGCTTATTGGCTGAGTGTGCGGCCTCGTCAGAAATAGCTTTCGCAGCCATAAACGAAAATCATACGCTTTGTTCTCGCAGGTGTCGAATTACTTCTGCGATATCGCACTGGCAGGTGCCGGCCGCATAGGGGTGTCGGCCCGTGCGGCGGAGTGCCGCGCCATTGTGCTGGTGGAAGGCGCCGCGGTGGTCCATATACTGGCCCCAATGGCCGTAGGTGCCGCTCGAATAATCGCTTGCGACGAACGAGGCGCTCCACGATGGGGGGAACAGGGAGAGAAAGGGCGGTAGCTGGTTGAGCCAGGAACCGCAGCGCAGCCGAGTGGCGGCCGGGTGGGCGGCCGGGGCGTCGTGCAGCAGACGCAATAGACTTTCGACGAGTTGCGGGCGATATGCGGCGGAAAATGGGGAGGCGGGCCGGTAGGCGTTGCGGACGTGCAGGGTGATAGCGCCGGGGTCGTTCGCCCTGGTGTCGAAGCTCCAGCATTGATAGGGGCCTTGGCCGGCTTGCAGGGAACGCTCGTAGTGTTCGCGCGCGATGGGTTCAACGAGCGGCTGGAGGATGGTCCAGCACTCGGTTTCGAGCGCGTCGGTGTCGGCGACATCGGTGTGGGCGAAGATGCGTTCGGCGAGTTGTGCCCTCAATCCGTCCCAAGCTGCGTTGGCTGGCTCGAGGCTATAGGCGGGGTGGCGACCGTCGAAATGCATCGTCCTACGCAGGATATCGGTCCGCAATTCGAGCGCTTCATCTATCGGCACGGGCGGTTCACGGCGGCAGGTTAGCTCGCGGACGTAGCAGACCATCAGTTTGAGGGACTCTTGCAAGTAGTTCGCATGCGTGTGAAGGGGGTCCATAAGGGGTGTCCTTATAAATGACGGCCTCGTATCTGGACTTGCTTTGTTTTAATGGACAATGATTGATGGTTCAAAATTCTGTTCGTACTGGACCGGTGTATTGTATCCCAACGCGGAATGGGATCGTTGCCGGTTGTAAAACACTTCAATGTATTCGAAGATGGCTTGTCGCGCTTCTTGTAGCGTATGAAAATCTTGGTGATGAATCAATTCCGTTTTCAACGTAGCCATGAAACTCTCCATCGGTGCATTGTCCCAACAGTTGCCTTTGCGGCTCATCGAGCGACGAACTCGATGGTGGAGCAACAGGCGGCGATAGCCGCGACTGGCATACTGCCGCCCTCTATCCGAATGGTGCAACAAGCGATCGGTGGGGCATCGTTGGCGCAATGCCATATCCAGCGCGGCCTTGGTCAGATCCTCTTTCATGCGCGAATTCATCGCCCAACCGACGACTTTTCGAGCATACAGGTCCATGACTACGGCCAAATACAGCCATCCTTCTCGGGTCGGCACATACGTGATATCGGCCACCCATTTTCCATTAGGGCGATTGGCCGTAAAATTACGGTGCAGTCGATTCGGGGCTACCGGATGAGCATGCCGACTATCCGTCGTCGCACGAAACCGCCGTCGACTCTTGCGGGCACGGAGTCCGGCCTGTTGCATCAGACGTGCGACGCGGTCGCGTCCCCCCGCACGCCCTGGTTTTGTAATGCATCATGGATGCGCGGACTACCTACCGTTGTTCGGAGCGGGTGTAGATCAAGCGGATACGCTCCAGCAAGTGTCGATTTTCGATCGCACGTGGACTTTCACCGCGTTGTCGCCAAGCGTAGTACTCACTGCGAGGAACAGCCAATACATGGCACAACACCGTCACTCGATAATGGACTCGTTCCCGCTCGATAAAGCGATATCTCATGACGACTCCTTGGCAAAGAAGGCCGTCGCTTTTTTAAAATATCGCGCCTAATAGGGTCGTCAATTTATTGTTCGTTAAGTGTTTTATCGCGTGCTATTTGTATTCCGCCTACAGGCCGATGCTGAATTGACGTGAATTTGTCGCACATAGGACACGTTAGAGCTATAACGGGGGCCACATCGAAATCGGCAGGTTTGTTGCCCGCACTATTAGGACTACGTGCGACTTCTCCCCCCTCGCGCCGAGCAGATTCCGACGAACAATGCAAGATAACGCCAGCTTGTAGCTGCCACTAACATATATTTCTCCTTATTGCGGTTCATCTGTTCGGGGGATCGGTTCAGGCGCTTCACCGCCAGCCAGTCGCATCAGCTGGACCATAAAATCGACCTGACCCCGAAACCATCCTTCTGACAGTTCGGACTCGGAATACTTCCGGCTATATTCGATAAACCCGGTCTCAATAATCAAATGAGTCAGAGTCGAAAGGTCATTGTCCAGCGTCAGAAGCAATTGTCTTACGTCCATTTTTTTCAGAAACTCACTGCTGGGACTCTCCGGTTCAACGCTTATCTCGAACATCCTGTCAATAATATCGTCGTCAATCTCGACATCCTTTGTCATCCCCAGTTTTTCCTTCAAACCGGTAAATGCCGTTTGGGGTTGGAGAGTAACTGTATATGATGATGAGCAATTGATTCGGGCGATAAACTGGGGTTGAGAATGTTTTGATCCAGGTCGAAATTGAAATGAGACATCCGTTCCCTGATAGACGCCTGACAGTGTCACTGTGGAAATGGCACCACCACTCATGTGGAGATTGAATTTCTCCGCAATCGCCGCGAGTTTCTTTTTTCGCCTCCTATAATGATAAACCAGAAGTGTAATGACAAGCGGGAATATGATAAAAGGAAGGGTGGTGAAAATTTTTTCAATCTCCATAATCTACCGGCTTTATTTTAATTTATGAGTGAAAACAAGACAGGCTTTCCAGTTAGATTGGGCAGTAGTTTTCTGGACAGAAACGCTCCCCCTCTTCCCAAAGATCCTGTGATGAGCAACGTATCGAAAGTTTCTAAGTCGGTCAAAAAAATACGCTTTACCGCGTCAACAACGGGTCGTCGTATCATCGCGCGCTGGTCCCTCGAAGTAGCCTGATGGATATCTTCAACCCTCTCTTGCCAGCAAGGCACAGATACGGCGGTAGCCATAGCGCGGATATTGCCAAGATAAAGCGATGATCTGTTGGTAGAGTTGCTCCTGGCGACCGTTCAACGGCTTCGGCACATATCGATAGTCGATCGGGGCAAGTCAAGTAGGTGCGCCCTTCGCACCGAGCACAGCCGTTGGTGCACTGCGTGCGCAACAGCCGACTTTTTCTGCGCAGGGCTTACCACTTTTTTGATTTGACCTTGCCCTGAAGCTTCAGTTGCCAATGGTATCTTGTCTTAGGAGAAGATCTTTCATAAATTATATAAGACATGTCGCGTTATAAGCAAAAAATAGCTATTAAATACTGTAATGACAACAATTTACGATATCTACCATCTGAATTGTCGTAAATGTGTTGTTTTTCGGCGAGTTATCCAGCCTATTTCTCTTAATACGCGACAACTCTATAGAATATCTGCATACTAGTTAAGGCTTGATCCTTTTCCATCATATCTCCTGCACAGATTTAAACGGCCCTTCAGAATTCTCGATTTCTTTAGCAAACCGAGTATTGGGGTAGCTGAATGCGTCTAAATTTCTCTAAAACATAGCGACTTATCTATTGACTGAAAAAATATCGGCCTTTGCCATTCTGATTTTCCTCGTGTTGTTGCAGTGGGCTGTGCCCGTGGCCTATAGCCAAGTGTCAGCGTCTGGGAAGCATATGGGTGGCACCTCTGTAGTCCGAAAGGAGGGGGGGAATGGTAGGATTCTCTTCAAAATGGAGCAAGTCTCAGAGGCTAAGGGCAACGAGGAACTTAATGTCGACTACCCTTCTTACGGCCAGGCCTTCCCCATGTCGTGGACGCAGTCCAGAGGACTGCAACAGGACGTCTTTCCGGCGGTGGAGTGGATCGAAGTTCCGGTCAAGTCTTTCGACGAAGCCGGGGATGCTTCCTGGGCCAGGAAGCTCGACGAAGTAGTCCAGGGATACGTCAAAAGTCGAGGTCTTCCAGGAGGTGTCCAACTTGCCGCGGCCAAAGACGGAAAGCTAGTTTACTCCAGGACTTTCGGTGTAGCTGACGTAACCGATCCGGAGGCGAGACCTATGTCGGCCGACGCCCTGCTGTACTTTGGGAGCATAAGCAAGTCGATTACCTCCGTTGCTGTAATGTCTCTGGTCCAGGAAGGCAAACTCGAGATGGATACTCCAGTCTTCCAGGTTCTCGGTGGGGACGGCCCCGTCGCCGACGAGAGAGTCAAGAACATCACCCTCCGTATGTGCCTGAACCACACCGCCGGACTCTCTGATGGTGGAGGGATGGGTACCGGGTATGACGACACCCGATCGATCGAGTCGACGATTCGCACCCTAGCCCAGAAGAAACTAGATCGGGATCCTGGCTCACAGTACGAGTACACCAACACCACCTTTAATATCGTCTGCCGAATCATCGAAAAAGTATCCGGATTCACCTACGAGGACTACGTCAGAGCGAGAATATGGCAGCCGCTCGGGCGCATCGGGCCAGTGGTTTCGTCCATGTATCAACAGCACCCTGGAGAGGTGCCGATGTACGCTCCAACCCGACCTGGTCAGATCAAACCTGACAAGAGCAACTTGTACTGGAAGTACTTATGGGGAGGACGAAAAGGGGCCCAGGGGAATAAGGAAATTGGTCTCGAAGGTGGTGGAGGATGGAAGGGCAGCGCTGCTGACCTAGCACTTCTGGGAGCGGATCTTCTCTCTGGAATTATGGGTGGACCATGCAAAATAGGACTCACACCAGAGACCATCAAGAGCATGGTAGGGAGCAAGTACGCATACGCTTTCCCAGACAACAATGGATATTATGCTCTGGGCTTTGTTGGTATAGCACAAAATCCCGAGATGGCCATCCCCGAGGCCAGTGGAGACCAGTGGGCGGGTCAGGTCATACAGTTCATGCACGGGGGGAGTTTCGGCTCTGCTCTCCACGTGGAGACCTACGCCGGAGGAGTATCTTGGGCTTTTTGCCTCAATGCCCCTCCCCACTTCTCAGGCCTCGCGATCGATCACGTGGCGGAACCAGATGGACTCAAGGCGCAGCTGAGGCAGGTATTTCAGGATGCCATTTTCAGGGAAGGGATCCGATTCAACCTACCTGGACTGGCAGAAGAGGAGAGTGAGTCCGCTCTCCCAATGGACCACTTCACTGGCCTAACGTTGGACACCCCTTTGCAGACCAGTTTTACCACGGGGGAAGCGATTCGCCTCAGTGGTATATTGACCGATACGACCCTAAACCAAATTAATTTTACCCTGACACCCGCAAGCGACGGTGATCCGATCTACCTTACCTTCGATGTGATCGACGGGCGCTTCGAAGGGAATCTGCAGCTGAACCACGGGCAGGCTGGCGAATACGGACTGGGCCTCTTTGCTCGGAACAAGGAGGACGAATCATGGGTTTGGCTGGGCAGCTTTTCACCCATGAAAATACTCCAGGGACAGGGCGAAATCCTACTGCCGGCAACCTATTTTCAGAGACTCATCCTTGATAAGCCGCTGTCGAATCAGCTCACCACCGGAACGAGCGTGAATGTCAGTGGTATATTGACCGATACCTCACTAACTCTAATCCAATTCAAATTTAGCCCCGCAAGTGACGGTGATCCGATCTACCTTACCTTCGATGTGATCGACGGGCGCTTCGACGGCAATCTGCTGCTCAACCACGGGCAGGCTGGCGAATACAATTTGGACCTCTTTGCTTACAACAAGGAGGACGAATCATGGGTTTGGCTGGGCAGCTTTTCACCCATGAAAATACTCCAGGGACAAGGCGAAATCCTACTGCCGGCAACCTATTTTCAGAGACTCATCCTTGATAAGCCGCTGTCGAATCAGCTCACCACCGGAACG
>Ga0233433_10000387_pt1 | contig 48052 bp, 54 predicted proteins | sample SI_122_August201_5_FD_179868 | JGI IMG/M metagenome (GOLD analysis project Ga0233433, IMG submission 179868) | Seawater microbial communities from Saanich Inlet, British Columbia, Canada - SI_122_August2016_100_MG | ecosystem: Environmental > Aquatic > Marine > Inlet | place: Canada: British...
GCTTGTTTGTATCATGCGGGCTTCAGGGCTTCATTCTTGATTGATGCAACACCTTTCAATATTACGTTTATAAATTCCGGTTCAATATCATCAGCAAAAATCAAATATGCTGGATATGTGAATTTAGGCGCCCATTTTACCAACTTAATTTTGCCTTCTTTAATCAGTGGTTCAGCTATTCTTTTTGGGAAATACCCACTAGAGAGTGTCATTAACAAATACTCGATGCCTAATGATCCCAAGTCCAAGGAAATACGCGGTGTGTTTAAATCAGGAAAATTGAGTGCATGATCACTTATAAATTCTGGTCCCCAATTCACGAATATATAATCGTGATCAAATATTTGATCGTCCTCAGGTAATGAAGTTACAAGTACAATTTCTTCAACAAATATTTGCTTTATTTTAAACCCAGCCCGGTTCTGCGGCCTATACATAACTGCGAGATCAATTGAACCTTCGGTTAGCTTCTGCATAAGATCGGGTGAATAACCCATTTCTGTTCTAATCGCTATTTCTGGTGCATGTACGCGCATCCAAGGTAGTAATTTTAAAAGAAATCCGTCCCATAAGCTAACTTGGCCACCGATACGCAGAAGAGCTTCCATTTTCTCACCAATACCAACCGATAATCGTGCCTCATCCCATATTTTTGCCAGCGCAATTGCATATTTTAAAAAATGTTTGCCGGCGATGGTTAGTCGTGCGCCCTGTTTGCTTCGCTCAAATAGATATGTACCTAACTGATCTTCTAGGTTTTTTATTCTGATGCTTACAGTCGATTGAGTAACATTCACTTTTTCTGCGGCAGCGATAAAGCTACCAGTATCGGCAACAGCGATAAATGTTTTTATTTGATTAATATCCATTTTATTCCTCATCTATCCATGAATAATTTAAATAATAATACCACAAAATATTCAATATACTAATTTAATTTATTGGCTATAATTTGAACTAAATCAGAGCGTCCATAATGAAAAGCCGATAAATGAGTAGTATTAAGTTCAATGTCAAAGAAAATAAAATACGTAGTGCTTACTCGGACAATTCAGCACAAATCTTTTGTGACATAGATAGTGAGTTGCTCAAAGAAAAAGATAAAACTATCATCAGAAAAATGACCCTCCAAGAATACCAAAAACTGATTGAAGATATTTATTTCAAATAGTCAAAGCATAAGTTACTTTCTACTTCTTTTTTGCCAGTTTGTTGAAGGCACGCTTTTTTCAATGTGAGCAATTATTTTCTCAGCAACATTTTTCTTCGATATGTTCTCAAGTCCTTCTAAACCGGGGGAGCTATTAACTTCTAATACTTTTGAACCCGTTTGGGTCCTGATCAAATCTACACCTGCAACGGTTAAACCAAGAACGCGCGCCGATTTGATGGCAATCGATTTTTCTTCTTTTGATAATATGACCTTCTTTGCACTGCCACCCGCATGTAAATTTGAACGAAAATCATCTGTACCAGCTGTCCTCATCATCCCGCCAACCACCCTTTTACCGACGACAAAACAGCGGACATCCGATCCTGCCGCTTCCTTTACAAACTCCTGAGCGATAAAGTTCGCGTCCAATCCTTGAAAGGCACTTATTACAGCTTCTCCCGCTTTTTTAGTTTCTGCTAGCACCACACCTCTTCCTTGAGTGCTTTGAAGAAGCTTTAGTACAGTAGGTGATCCGCCAACCAAATTGAGTAAACTATCAGTATCTTTAGGAGAGTTAGCAAAAGCCGTGGTTGGCATAGGAATACGGTGCCGCGCCAATATTTGATGAGCGGCGAGCTTGTCGCGAGAGGCACCAATTGAAGCGGCACTATTTAAACAATATGTTCCCATCGCTTCAAACTGCCTGACGACCGCCATTCCATAAAATGTTAAAGATGCGCCTATACGTGGAATCACTGCGTCGAATACCGGTAACGGCTTCCCATCATAATGAACTTCAGGGCTGTGACTTTGAATATTGAGATAGCATCTTTTTGTGTCAATAAGTTCTACGACATGATTATGTTTCTCAGCTTCCTCAACTAATCTTTTTGTAGAATAGTTATTAGGTTCCCGTGTTAGAATTGCTATCCTTAGCGGTCTTTTTACTGGTTTTTGACGGGCGATTTTATCATATAACTTGTACGAAAGTTCTGTTTGAACAAAGCTTTCCATTGGTTGAACAGCTATTTCCTCAAGGGCGGTTCGCCCAAGAAGCATCCTGTAAGTCATATTCTCTCGGTTGGTTAACGTGATTTCAATGTCCCATTTCCTGTCACCAATAACGATGGGAGTTTTAATCACATAACGAAGTTCTGTTTGCCCGTTAGATGAAGTTACTTCTCGCCTATCTACTACGGGCGCCGAGCAAAGAATTTCAATATCAGGATTGTCAGGAATTGGATGAATACCAAAACGAACAAACGGTTTATTTTCCCTTCCAAAAGGCTGAATTGCAAAAGCATGTAAAGCAGAAGTTCGGGCGCCAGTATCCGTTTTGATTTTAAGTGCAGGCAACCCCAACTCTGGTAACGCCAGCCACTCTTCCCAACCAACTAAAAAATTATCCATCATTGTTCCTTACTGATGCGTACTCAATACCCTCATTTAGGCTGTACAAGCCTTTATTGTCAATTGAGATTATGTATTTAATTTATAAATACATATGATTGAAAAGTTTCGTTTTTCTAATTCATGAAATTAATACTATAAATTTTAAAGAAACCCCTAACGGAGAGGCGCATTGTCAGGACGACGACAAAATAATTTTACCGATAACACATCATATAATCCGTTTGATGATGATGACAATGATGATGAGGCTGGCCTCGATGATGATCTTGATTTAGGAGATGATTTGGATTTTGACAACGACGATAGCTCCCATGCTCTAGATTATGATGATGACGAAGATTATTTATGGGAAGAAAAACAATCGATCAGCAAGAATTATTATAAAACAAATAATGACGGATATGACGATGAGCATTGAGGCATCTACCTGTTTTATTTAAGAGCAATCGGTAGAGAATGCGAAGGCAGGCCACATATTTAAATTAAGGAATATTTTCAATAATTAACTTACCATCCTTTATTATAACTTTTGGCTCTTGGTCAATGGACATACCATTACGGTTACCGTCTATTTCTAGGTAACAATCTTTACATATATCCGAAATTGTTTCTTTCGGGCCAATCGTTAAGATTGACGAAGTCTCGTCTAGGTCGACAAAAATAGTGTAACTACTTTCGTCAACATTCTCCAAGTCTGCTGCGTATAAGTTTATATTGAAAAATGCGATATAAACTATGGATATGCTCGCCATAATAATTCTGCTCATCACAAAGCCCCTCAGAATATGTTAAATTAGGTGAATTATCAAATTAAGTTGGAATAAAATAAAGTGAATTTATTTCATCCGTAACCGTCTGATTGACCTTGCGTGGATTACATCTACTTATCTTGAGGATAGATCCGTTGATGTTGGCATTAAACGTCTTCGTAAAGCCTTAAATGCAGGTGGTAAAGCTGATCTTATTCGTACAGTGAGAAGTGAAGGTTATTCTATTGAGAATGATATTTAGATATAAAAAATATCTTATTGGCCAGTCATATTACAATATTTTATTTCCAAGCAATCTTTACAGTACCATCGCGCCTTGGATCAGCGGCACCAGTCCATTGCCCTACTTTTTTTGATAATGTTTGAATTTCACTAAAATATGGAGGGTCGAATGACCACCCAAAGCAGACGTATTGGTAAACCTGTTAATACAGGTGATTTACAGGGAAATGTGCGGTGGATTTGCACTAAACTAACTTCCTCGAGTGATGGTGAAGTACATTACCGACTATAAAAAGGGGGATAAAAAGGTGGATATAATTTGATATTTAGATAAATAACAATTATAAATCAATAACTTAATTGATTTTAGTGGTGCCCCCGGTCGGACTCGAACCGACACATCCAAAGGATACTGGATTTTGAATCCAGCGCGTCTACCAATTCCACCACAGGGGCACTAGGAAGGAACAATCATGTAAAGCACATAATATTGGCGCATCATAGCGCTAAGATTATGCTCGTCAAGCTTCAGTTCAATTCAAAAATAAATAAAATTACTTTTTATTTCAACTCATTATTGTAGAATTAGATTACGCAATGAAAAAAGAGTTAAATATTAATGCTTAGAAGCCTTTACAATAAAACAATGATGATTGCAGATCATCCTAAAGCACTTTGGCTACTTGCTCTAATATCCTTTACTGAGAGCTCATTTTTTCCAATTCCACCAGATATTTTATTAATTCCTATGGTTCTCTCAGCACCAACAAAGGCTTGGAGAATTGCTTTTGTTTGCTCGGTAAGTTCAGTCGCAGGCGGAGTTTTTGGGTACGTCATTGGTGCATATTTCTTTGATATTGCAGGTCAGCCAATTGTTGACTTTTATCATCTCCAATCGCAATTCGAACGTTTCAAAGTGCTTTACAATGAATGGGGCGCCCTGATTGTTGGTGTCGCTGGATTTTCACCAATCCCATACAAAGTATTCACCATTGCAAGCGGCGTAACCAATCTGGATCTCACTACCTTCATTGTTTCAAGCACTATATCGCGGAGTGCACGTTTCTTCCTATTAGTAGCCTTGTTATGGAAATATGGTGAGCCAATTCGCAGAGTTGTTGAAACTCATCTTGCTAAATTAACCCTACTTTTCTGTATAATTGTAGTTGGCATGTTTGTGGCACTCAAGTATATATAAAGTATGATAAAATACTTAAAATCACTTTGGGCTCTTGTGTTTTCAAATATTATAGAATTTTCTTTGCTTGCTTCAATATTGATGCTGAGTGGGGCTTATGCATTTGAATATATTGGAGGTCTTTTCCCATGTGATTTATGTTGGCCACAACGTTACGCCCATATGGCAGTCATTATATTTGCTAGTTTTACGTTATACTTTCGTAACTTAAATCAAAGAAAGTGGCTGCGCTTTAAAATGATGACCTTGTTTTCTTATGCCGTTAGCGTTGGCTATTCAGGGTACCATGCAGGCGTTGAACAAAAATGGTGGGAAGGCCCAGATAGCTGCACAATTACCAGCGACACCGGCACAGTATCTGCATTAGAATTCTTTAATCAACTTCAGGAAATCCCATTCGTGCGTTGCGACGAAATACCATGGGAAATGTTTGGGGTTTCCATGGCTGGATATAACTTTCTTATTTCACTTCTTTTCACCTTTATGCTATTATTAAGTATCAGGAAAAATTTTAAGAGATGAGTAAATTGAAAAATAAACATATACCTAGAACTATGAGTAAAAAAGCTCAACTTGAACGGATGATCCGTGTTGACCATGCTGGTGAATACGGGGCTGTACGTATTTATGAAGGTCAACTGGCGGTATTCGGTGACAATCACCCTATGTCGGATACGGTCAAGCACATGAAAGAACAAGAAGAAGTTCATCTAGACCACTTTAACAAGCTAATCCGAGAATATAACGCTCGTCCGACGCTAATTACACCTTTTTGGCATATGGCGGGGTTCGCCCTTGGTACTGGGACTGCCCTAATGGGAACCAAAGCCGCTATGGTGTGCACTGAAGCAGTCGAAGAAGTAATCGATCAACATTATGCCGAACAAATAGAATACCTTGCTGATGACGAAGGTACCTTATCTAAAACACTCGAAAAATTTCGCCAGGAAGAAATAGAGCATAAGCAGATTGCCATTAATAACGGTGCCCAGGAATTGCCGGCACATGGCCTCCTTTATGGTGCCATCAAGCTTGGCGTTAAAGCTGCCATCAAAATTGCCGAACGTATTTAAAAATTTATTGCATTATACTTTTGAAAGAAATTCGAGTGCCTTTTCAAGGCCGTCCGAGCCGATCGAATGCATAACGCCGGGGGACATATGATTATCCACCGGAACATTAATTTCTTGAAGCGCAATAAAAGCCTGATGCATAAGCTGAACAGGAACGACGTTATCCTGCTCACCATGAATAAGAACCGTTGGCGGTTTGGAGCTAATTTCATCTTTCCAATTCTCAGGAAGCGTCATTGCTCCTGAAAAACCAATAATACCAGCAATATCAGATAACCTGCGTAACCCAACATGAAGGCACATCATAGTCCCTTGTGAAAAACCAATCAGGATCAAGTCTTTATTAACCAATCCATATCGTTCAAGCTCTTGATTAATAAAATTATCAAGAGTTGGTGCTGCTTTAAGAGTGCCCACCAATCGTTCTTCTTGGCCAAGATCACTTAGGGCAAACCATTGATACCCATTCGGGGAGCCGACACACACTTCGGGCGCGTTTGGAGATACGTAGACCGCATTTGGCAACACCCGTTTCAAGTGCGGGACAAGACCAATAAGGTCATCACCATTTGAGCCATAACCGTGGCACAATATAACCAACTTTTCCGGCTTATCAACTTCCGGTTCGATACGTGGTCCATTTAACTCTGGTATTTCGCTCATCAGCCTATTACTTTCTTAAATCATATCCAACCTGCACTATTACATTAAAGGCTAAGATGACGCAATCTGCTAAAATAATAACCCGCTTTGCTCCAAGCCCGAGCGGTGACCTCCATCTTGGTCATGCCTATAGCGCCAAACTAAGTTATGACTTTTCTGTCCAGAAAGGTGGGGACTTTATTTTACGGATTGAAGATATTGACCACCTTCGCTGTAAGGCCGAGCATGAAAAAAGTATCCTTACTGATCTCAGATGGCTTGATCTTAAATGGCCTACACCAATACGACGCCAATCAAATCATTTTACCGATTATAAGGCTGCCCTTGATAAACTTGAAAGTATGGAGCTTCTATACCCCTGTTTTTGCACTAGAAGGGATATTATAAACGAAATAGAAGAAAGTACCCGCGCCCCGCATATGCGTCCCAAGTTTGGTCCAGAGGGTATAATTTATCCTGGTACTTGCCGACATCTGACTACAGAAGAACAACAACAAAAAGTAGATGATGGAATTCCACACGCCCTGCGCTTTAATACAAACAAGGCACTAGGTTTATTGAAGGCGCCACTTTACTGGACTGATTGCAAAACTGGAGAGCAAAAAGCCACGCCTGAATTACTCGGTGATGTGATATTAGCAAGAAAGGACTTTCCTGCTAGTTATCATCTATGCGTAGTAGTCGATGATCATATTCAAATGATCAATCATGTAATTAGAGGCCAAGATTTATATTATGCTAGTCATTTCCATAGGCTATTGCAGCATTTACTTAAGTTGAATACACCCATTTACGATCACCACCCTCTTTTAGCCACAAGAGATGGAAACCGCCTTGCCAAACGCGACAAGTCGATCACTATTAAGTCAATTCGTGAAAGTGGCATAGGGCCAGACCAGATTGACGAACTAATTAAAGAATATCTTTAATTAGTATTTTCTCGTTTTAAACGTTCATCGTTTATGATTTTACCCACTTCTCCACCGACCTCATTATAAACAAGGAAACTCAGAATATACTGAGAAATTTTCCAAATACCGTCAATTTTTTCAAGTACTCCTGAACCACGAAAACGCCCGCCTTGACTGTTTGATATACTAGTTTCATCAAACCATGCCACCAAACCATCTTTTGAAAAAGAAATTGATTTTTTCTCTGAACGGTAAGACCAGCCGCCATTTTTGAACCGTTTTGCAACATAATCAGTAAACTCAGGTTTGAGGGGCCAGCGTTCCCATTCATCTGTTCCAAGAAATACGCCGTCCTCTGTAAAGTGCTCAAGGTACCGATCTTCATCCGCTTTTGCAGCGGCATCATGAAAATCATCAATTACAGCAATAATAGCATTTTCATCTTCGGGAAAATTTTGTGCTAAGGATGATGTCACCATCAATGATATTGCTATGAAGCTTAATAGTATTTTTTTCATATTATTTCCTATTCGTCAAAAACGATATTCACGCGACGGTTGCGTTTACCTTTATTTTCTATTTTTGAAACTCGCAAACCTCCAATTTCAGATGTATTTTTAACATGAGTTCCCCCGCAGGGTTGAAGATCGACATCTTTACCAATCTGCATCAACCTTACGCCACCACCTTTACGGGGTGGCTTCACAGACATCGTTCGAACGAGGTCAGAATTAGCATCCATTTCGGCATCTGTAATCCATGAAGAAGATAATTGATGGTTTCCCTGCTGAAAATCATTAATCTTGTTGGTGATTTCTACTTTATCTAAAGTCAAATCTCCTATATCGAAATCAAGCCGACTTTTCACAGCACCAATTTGCCCTCCCGTGACACCGCAAGGCACTGCAGCACATAAAAGATGAAGTCCAGAATGCATACGCATATGAAGATATCGTTTTTCCCAGTCAATCGTAACCGTAACATCTGCACCCATGTCGGGCAGGCTTTGCCCTTCTGAAGGAACATGAACAATTTCACCTGTCTCTCGGTCCGTTACTGTGGTTACAATTTCAACACCATTAATTTTTCCACTATCACCTGGCTGGCCACCTCCAGTCGGGTAAAATACCGTGCGGTCTAGAATGATGCCACCGAGTTCATTTATTCTTAGGACCTTGGCGTCACATGACTTTAAATACGCATCTTTGCGAAATAGTTCTTCCGTCATTAAATAGTTCTCCTTTAATAGCGCCAACTGGTTAAATCTGCACCTTCCGGAGCCGACGCTTCAATACGCTTCAGAATTTTATCTACATACATAAAATTATAGTTTAGCCGCGATATTCCATTGCCGTTCTCATGATCACCATTCCAGCAATGCTCGGCGCGATCACCATAATCGACGTCACCATTATAATAAGGCGCTTTAGTGTTTTCTAGAAAATCTTCTGTAAGATAAACCGCATTATTTAAATAATAATTATCCATATCACCGACATAGATATTAATTTTACCCTCAAGTTTGGGCCCAAGAGTGGCCCAATCACGTTCCATGATATAACGAAGATCATAATTATCACGCCAATATTTGGCGACTTCATGATCAATTTCACCCGTAAGTTTATTCCAAATCCTTTTTGGGTACCCGTCTTCAGCCATTGGGGAATAGGTTGCCTCCCATATGTCATACTGTCTTCCGCTACGACTTTTACTTCCAATCACTGCTTCAAGGCGGTTGTCATCATATAAAGTATATCCAATATTTCCTAAATAATCTCGGCGTCCCGGACGTAGTTTCTGACTGAAATCACTATCATAAAAATACGCGTTCTGATCTTCATAAAGATTAAGAGCCGTATAAGCCCTAAAATCAATTGGATCCGGACAGGCGGCAAAAGTACCATTATATTCATCTGGATAAAATATCTGAACCGCTAATGCTTCCCAGCCACCAGTCGATCCACCATAAGTAAAACGCGACCAGCCTTCACCAATACCGCGAAACATTTTTTCCACATGCGGGATAAGTTCATATGTAATTGCATCTCCATATGGACCTTGGCTTGCAGAATTAACAGCATAACTATCGTCATAATATGGCGTCGCATGCTGTATTTCTATGATAATGAACCTTGGAAAATTTTTACTGACCCATTTCTTATAAAAATCATAAGCTGCTTGTGCCTGGACAATATTATAACCTTCTATATCAAAGCGGGAGCTATAGGTTGGTAACATATTAGAATTTGGTGATGTTTCACTAAAGCCACCAAAATCATATGGGAAATGACCATGAAAGATCATAAGTGGATATTTTGCTTCTGGGTGCTCGCCAAACCCCTCGGGTAGTAATACATTGGCGCCCAGTACAACATCTTCTCCCCAAAAATCACTTAATAACTCACTTTTCATTTTCACATATTTAATATATTTTGTATCTTCGGGAGGTTCTATAGGAGAAATTTTCTGATCCATGGTGATCTTTATATTCTCTGATCCATCTTCAGAAATAGTTATCTTCCTTGGCTTACTGTAAAAATTTCCTGGTTTCCTGTTCCATTTCTGCCCTTCACCCATTTCCGGCGGCAGTGATACGATTTTTCCATTTGAAAGATGAAAATCTTTATAGCGATTGATGATTGCCTGGACGTAATAGTCCCCCGCTGGCATATCTTTTAAACTGACAAAAGGGTACCCGAGAATAGTGTTATCTATTGTTTCTATTATATCTGGTTTCCAATTGGTCACATCTTTACCAAAAATTATCTGACCCTTTGCGCCTGGGCTTATTTGAAAGCGTGGTTCACTTCTATCATTATTGGCAAAAATTACCATCAAGCGACCGTCTTGCTCGCCGCCCAAATTACTTGGAAATTCAACTGAAATTGAAATATTATTATTAGCAGAAGCACAGATGCTTAAACTAAAAAACAGACAAATTATGTATACTATTTTTCTCATAGAACGTCCCCTCATTTGATCATAATAAATATTATTGCAGCATTTTTTATAAAATGCCAGAGCAGTAAATATAAAACCCTTTATTCAAAGACTACTTATGCTAAACTGATCTTAGAATTTCAGGAGATAAAAATGAAACATTGGCTGAACATAATTTGGGTCACCCTTGCAGCGGCTGGGGGTTATATGGCAGCTAGCAATAATATTGATAACGATACACCGGCAACTATGGCAGAAGTCATAAAACCCGACTTTGGTGAAATAATCAAAAACGCCACCCTTGTTGATTTAACTCACAAAATGGAAGAAGGGATGCCCCAAGGCCCATCCGGAAACGAACCGCCAACTATTAAACCATTTAAATCATATGACGATGGAACTGCCGGCATTCATAGGTATAATTTTCCTGGACAATGGGGCACCCATGTTGATCCCCCTGTTCATTTTGTTAAAGGCTTAAGGACATTAGAAGATATACCGTTAACCGAAATGATTTTACCAATGATCGTGATCGATGTTCATGAAAAAGTGAAAACCAATAATGATTATCAAGTTTCGATGACCGATATATATGAGTGGGAAAAAAAATATGGCACGATCCCAGCAGAAAGCTTCGTTGCATTACGATCTGATTGGTCGAAACGCTGGCCGAGCACTGAGAAAATGCGCAATCGTGATGAATATGGTGTAAGCCATTCCCCTGGATGGAGTAGAAAGGTAATCGATTATTTAGTTCTAAATCGCAAAATTACCGCTATCGGTCATGAAACATTAGACACGGACCCAGGAATACGTGCCGGAAATGGCGAGTGGCCACTACAAACCTATTATATGGGGCTGGATAAATATCAGATTGAAAATATGAAGGCACTTGATCAAGTACCTGAAACTGGTGCTTATATTGTTGCCACATGGGCAGTGCCAGAAATGGGTAGTGGTTTCCCCGCACGTGTTTTTGCCATCATTCCTAAAAAATAAACAATAGTGCCCCTAGAAATAATCGCAATAAGACTTATATTAGGACTATAATAAAAAACAGGATGGCTTCATGCAAAGTATATTAGAAATTATAATACCTATCAGTATAGTCCTGACTGTTGGCATTATGTTTGCCGGCACATTTACGATGACAAAGGCTGAAGATGATGGCAGAAAAAGTAATATGATGATGCGTTATCGCGTCTTATCGCAATTTATATCAATTTTACTCATTATTCTCTATGTTTGGATTAGAAGTTAAAGTGCAAAAATGGTAAAAATTGATAAAATATATACTCGGGGTGGGGATAAGGGAGAGACCTCCCTCACAGACGGTACTCGAGCAAAAAAATATAATCAGAGAATTGAAGCCTACGGCACAGTCGATGAAAGCAATGCAACGATTGGCCTTGCCAGAATGCACACGCAGGGTAGCGAGGATGATATGCTTTCACGTATTCAAAACGATCTTTTTGATCTTGGTGCTGACGTATCAATGCCAACGGGGTCTAAATTTGAAGATAGTGCCCTCAGGGTTACGCAAGAACAGGTGGACCGCCTGGAGCATGAAATAGATCAAATGAATGAGAATATTTCGCCATTAAATTCATTTGTTCTCCCTGGTGGATCAAAGGCTAGCGCGTATCTACATCTCTCAAGAACTATAGTCAGGCGTGCCGAGAGACTATTAGTTGCTGCCGCCGAAGAAGTTGAAATTTCACCAATTACAATAAAATATTTAAATCGTCTTTCTGATCATTTGTTTATAATGAGCCGCAAAACAAATGATGATGGTAAAGGCGATGTTTTGTGGACACCTGGAGAAAACAGAAAATGAATGCAACCGCATGGAAATCAGCACCGTGGGATGATGTACTCCTACTAGAAGAGAGCCTAACCGAAGAAGAGCGTATGATACGTGATCAAGCTAAGGCTTTTTGTCAATCAGAATTAATGCCTGGCATCCTAGAAGCCAATCGTCATGAAAAATTTGACCGCAACCTCATGAGCAAAATGGGTGAAATGGGATTTTTAGGCCCAACTATTGACGGTTTTAACTGTGCTGGTGTTGGTTATGTTTCCTATGGTCTAATTGCCCGTGAGGTAGAAGCTGTTGATAGTGGTTACCGTAGTGCTATGTCAGTGCAAAGTTCACTGGTCATGTACCCAATTTATGCTTATGGCTCTGAAGAACAAAAGAAAAAATACCTTCCTAAACTAGCCACCGCCGAGCTAATCGGTTGCTTTGGGCTGACAGAACCCAATTCCGGTTCCGATCCATCAAGCATACAGACCCGGGCAAAATCTGTTGATGGAGGATTTCTTCTAAACGGCACTAAAATGTGGATTACCAATAGTCCTATCGCAGATGTTTTTGTGGTTTGGGGTAAAAACGATGAGGGAATTGTCCGTGGCTTCATTCTTGATAAAGAGATGAAAGGTTTAAGTGCCCCCAAAATTGAAGGTAAATTCTCCCTACGCGCCTCAGATACTGGTGAAATAGTTATGGAAGACGTGTTTGTACCTGAAGATAATATTCTTCCAAATATTCATGGGATGAAAGGACCGCTTGGTTGCCTTTCGAATGCACGCTATGGTATTGCTTGGGGAACACTGGGGGCCGCAGAATTTTGTTGGCATGCCGCACGCCAATATACATTAGACCGTAAACAGTTCGGAAAACCGCTTGCAGCTAATCAACTGATACAGAAGAAACTCGCGGATATGCAAACGGAAATCACCCTGGGTCTTCATTCCTGCGTACAGGCAGGTCGCTTAATGGATCAAGAAAAATTATCTCCAGACGCTATTTCACTTCTAAAGCGAAACAACTGTGGAAAGGCACTCGATATCGCACGCGCCGCTCGCGATATGCACGGTGGTAACGGTATTGCTGACGAGTTTCATGTGATCCGACACGTTATGAATTTGGAAGCAGTTAACACTTACGAAGGCACACATGATATTCACGCCTTGATCCTTGGTCGCCTTCAAACAGGCATTAATGCTTTCTAACTATGGCCGGGCCACTTTCCCATATCAGAGTTCTTGATTTGAGCCGTATCCTTGCAGGACCTTGGTCCACGCAAATGCTCGGAGATATGGGAGCTGAGGTAATAAAAATTGAGAACCCCCATAGCGGTGACGACACCCGAAACTGGGGACCTCCTTTTCAAAAAAATGAGGATGGATCTGACGGGGACGCTACTTATTTTCATTCTACTAACCGTAACAAAACATCCCTTTTTATAGATATAACAACTAAAACGGGTCAGACAGAAATTTATGATCTTGTAAAAAATTCTGATATTCTTGTAGAAAATTATAAAGTTGGTGGCCTTAAAAAGTATGGTCTTGATTACCAAAGCTTATCAATATTAAATCCTGAAATTATATACTGTTCTATCACAGGATTCGGTCAATCTGGCCCCTATGCGGAACGCGCTGGCTATGATTTTATGATTCAGGCAATGGGTGGCCTGATGAGTATTACTGGTGAAAGTGATGAAAATGGTGGAGGGCCGCAAAAGGTTGGTGTAGCAATTGCAGACTTAATGACAGGCATGTACGCAACTGTTGGTATACTTGGTGCCCTAACCCACCGTGATCAGACGGGTGAAGGTCAGTATATTGATCTTGCACTTCTTGATTGTCAAATCGCAATGCTTGCTAACCATACCTCTAATTACATATTTAATGGTAAGGATCCTGAGCGTCATGGTAATAGTCATATCAGTATTGTTCCCTACCAGAACTTTAAAACGACAGACGGTGATATCGTTATAGCCATTGGTAATGATAATCAATTTGAAAAATTTTCAATACTAGTAGAACGCAAATGGCATAAAGATTCCCGCTATAAAACTAATGCTTGTCGCGTCGTAAACAGAAATATTCTTGTGCCAGAAATAGAAAGTATAATAAAAGAAAAAAGCTCTAATAAGTGGATGAAACTTTTAGAAAAGCACGGTGTACCCTGCGGTCCAGTGAATACACTAGCTGATATTTTAAATGATCCTCATGTAAAAAATCGAGGTATCCTAAAGGAAATAAAAACATGCGACGGAGAAATAATTCCCATTATCGCTAATCCGATCAGATATTCAAAAACGCCAATGGTTTATACAAAAGCGCCACCTAAGCTGAAGCGTTAAAAAGTACCTTGCAAATGAACTGAGTATTCTTTTACGTAGTTCCAATTCCCTGTTTCAAGTTGAGAAATCTCATTATAACGGACATGATCCTTATAAACCTTCACATCAGTTGTATATTTAAGTGGAGTGATGTGCTCAAATTTTAAGATTAGTTTAAAGCCATTCCAGACTTTTAGCTCTGCAAAAGCTTCATAGAGACCGCCATTATCAGTACTAGCCACTTCATTAATTTCATAGCGACCATTTTGACCTTTAATAGTTCCATTAAATCCATATGAAAGCCCTAAATCAGTTATGTCATGGCGAAAATTAAACTTAACCTCGTGGTCAGCTTTCCATTTAAATGGACGTTGGATTCCACTGAACTGATCCATAACATTCGTATCTTCCCAAACATGATTAACGCTAACCACTGCTTCCGGAAGACCTACAAAACCGAGACGCAAACTTCCTGTAGTTTTAATTCCATATGCATGAGCTGACGCTATATTTCCTGACTTTGAAATAGGAATGATTTTGGCACGAGGAATTGGGGCACCTGATCCATCAGAGAATTTTGTAAAATCCACAAGCTCAATATAATCAGTAAGGTCACGATAAAAGAGTTCAACCTGCAATGCACCGGCATCATTAGGCAAGCGATGTTCATAAGTGAGGTTATAGTTCCATGATTTTTCAGGGACAATTCCAGTATTACCAAGGCGCAACACATCATTTGACACATCGTATGTAGCAACAAAATTTTGGAAATTCAGCTGGCTAACTTTCTTTTCCACAGATACTCGCAATTGATCCCGTTCTGAAAAATCGTAGCGGAAATCAAACCGTGGTTTAAGAAATTTAAAATTCGTAGATTTCTGAATATTTCCACCCGCGAGTGGGACAGTTAAACTGCTAATTTTTGAGAACTCCCCAATAAGAGAGCTCTGAAGTACCATTTTAGGTGAAATATTATAGGTATGATTTGCAAAAATTTCATAACGATTTTCTTTAACTGTCACATCATCATTGACGCTGAGGCTATAGGCACCGGCACTAAAATCTTGACTAGTAAATAGTTTATTAAAATTATTGATAGCGGCTTCACCGCCAACCTCAATAATATGGTTATTACCAATCACCATTGTTAGTGAGCTTCTTAAAATCTTTTCTTTCTTAACCCTAAATTGATTGTTTTTAAATATGGGTACATTCCCCACACCTAATATATTCTCAAAAAGTTCCTGTTTATTAATACGATCCCGATTAGCAATAAATAATGTTTTCCATGTGCCAAGCCCAACAATCTTTTTAGTGTAGTCACCACCAATTTCCCACTTTTCTGAAGTTTGGCTCTCACCCCAGTTTTTAAATTCACGAGCCGAACCTACATTTTCACTAAAGCGTGGCTCCAGCTTAGTGTATTTTCCAGGTTCAAACTGGCCATTCAAACGCAGTTCATCTCCACTTTCAGGGCTATATGTAAGATTAGCGTTAAACCTTAGCGTCTTATATAAATTATCAGTTTTCCGTTCAGATTTATTCTTTACCACCCCTGCCGGAGTATAGAATGTATCATCACGATGTTCTATATGTTGCCCTTGTTTAGCCTCAACGCCGAGAATATAATCAATGTTTTCAGCCGATCCATTATGAGAAAGCTGCATTTCTGGTGAAAATACATAACCGTCTGAATAACGACCTCCCAATTTCCAAAATGTACTTGATGTGGATGCGCCCTCATCCATAATAATATTTACAACTAGACCCTGGCTCTGAACATCAAGGCCTCCAGATGCACCTCGAATAATTTCAACCCGGTGAACTTGGGCCGCGGAAATGCGCTGTAACGTGCTATCGATATTATTTGCTTTACCAGCAAGACGCTTATTGTTGATTAAAATCTGATCTCCGCCAGAACCAAAACCACGTTCTTGCTGCCCACCACTGCTAGTACCACCACCTCCCTGACGACGATTACTGTCAAGGATAGTTTGTACACCTGGAACACGTTGAAGCATATCAAGCAATGTTAAAGGATCATATTTAATAAAATATTCTTTATCATAGGTAATAACTGAAGTATCGCTTTTCGCCTCTTGGCCAGATGCAGAAGAAGATATCACCACAGCTGAACATATCAAGGCTGCAACAAACTGAATTTTAATCATTTTAGAATACCTAATAAATAACAATATGTAATTACATAACGATCGATTTCTTATAATGCTAATGAATTATATTAAATACTGTCTCTATCGTAATATAGCCGAACTACATGTTCCGCTTCCGCAAAGAAAAGCCAGCGTTCTGCCATCATCCCACCGAGACAAATCAAAGTTATGATTGGCGTGAGAGGAAAGCCAATATAGAGCAATAAAGCGGGCAAGATAAAACCACAGCCAAGAGCAGTCCAGCGCATTAGACCGCGACGTTTAGGACAAAGATCATATCCCATCTCACGTTGTAGATAGTTTTTTTGACTGTGGGCAGGTTCAAATGGACTTGCTTTGCCAAAGTCAGGAAGCCCGAGGGCATCTTCACGCTTATACTGACCCCGATGCTTATCGATATAAACCCATGTTAAAATTTTAGTCAGAAGAGCAAATAATAATAAAGCAATTACTACTTTGTAGTATTGCCACCCATCAACCATAATATATGCAACACCACCACTTGAAATAGCATAGGCTTGATATCCAATAACTACCCATTTATTATGCCAAGCCGGAATAGCCTTAAGTGAAGCATAAATCATGCTAGTGGTAAAAACAGTAATAATCGAACCGATAAGACCTAATATGGCCATCGGCTTAATTAAGACATCAAAGCCAAGATTAAAGTATATATTACAACCAATAAAAACCATTGGACCATAGGTCAATATAGACATAATCCCTTCCCTACTTAACCAGGACGTGCGCCATTGGCTAAACGCACGCCACGCACGCTCAGGGTGCCCTAAATGAACTGTTGAAGATATTAAGCCGATAGAAACAAGCACGAAGGTTAAAACTATAGAAATTACTGACTGATCATTAGTCGGGGGAGTTCCTATTAATATACTCGCGGTCAACCAGATAAATAATCCGTAACCCAATCCAGAAAAAGTGGTAAATATGATAACTGATAGTGCTGGGTTCATGGTTCTATCCTGTAAAATCCAATTTAGCCCATTTGACCAAGGCATCTTTAACAGTTGAAACTTTATGATCGAGTTTTTTACTTTCGTGATGTTCCCGTTTACGTGGAGGTAAATATTGATTAACCGGTTTTGTTTCCATTTCAGGAAATAAATCACGAGCGTCATTTTCTGCAGCTAATTGCGAAACATTTGACTCAGGGTCAGCAAAATCACCAAAATGACGAGCACCGGCAGGGCAAGTAGATACACATGATGGAACACGACGCTCTTCTGAAACAGTTTCATCATAAATTTTATCCACACAAAGGGTACATTTCTGCATAACCCCTCCAGTAGTGTCATATTCCCGTGCACCATATGGGCAGGCCCAGGAACATAGTTTACATCCTATGCAAACATCCGGATTAACCAGCACAATTCCATCCTCAGAACGCTTCAAAGATGCGCCAGTTGGGCAGACAGTAACGCACGGTGCATCTTCGCAGTGGAGGCAGGATTTAGGGAAGTAGACAGTTCTATCAATCTCATCTTCTTTTTTAAATTCATAACTGTGAATACGGTTATACCAAACCCCACTCGGATCATCGCCGTATGGCTTTAGGTCCTCCATAGGGCCCGTTATTCCACTTGTGTTCCATTCTTTACAACTGACGGCGCAGGCATGGCACCCAACGCAGATGTTAAGGTCAATTAGAAGACCAAGTTTTTTATCTGTTTTTTCTGGAAGGCAGGTCATTTATAAATCTTCCTTTTTACCAAGGGATCGTTCAGCTTGGTCAAACGTTTGTTCTTTATCAAAACCATAACTAAGGACATCAGGGCGTTTGTGTTTATCATAAAATTTTACTGGCTCAAACATTGGTGAGGTTAAGTCCTCGGATTGATCATCTGCACGTTCAATTTTAACTCGAGCATCAAACCATGCCCCTTGGCCAGTAACAGGATCAGAGTTTGACCTTACCTCACCATCATCAGTCGTCAAGTTTTCTGAGATGACATGATTAAGTAAAAATGCTTTTTGAAACTCAGGCGAATTTTTATCAAGAGCCCACGCCCCACGTCGTTTACCGATCGCATTCCATGTCCAAACGGTTCCTGGGTTTACACCTTCCATATATTTGACTTGCACCTTAACTTCACCATGCGGGCTCCTAACCCAGACCCAATCAAGGTCAGAAATTCCTTGGTTAGTAGCCGTTTTACTGTTGATATATAAATAGTTTTGTGACGTTAGTTGTCTGAGCCAAGCGTTCTGACCGCCCCACGAATGATACATATGTGCAGGTCGTTGCGTCAGTGCTGATAGTGGATATTCATTACTGTTATTATCCACATGTTCCTGAACTGGGTACCAAGTGGGAACTGGATTAAAATATTTTTTGATCCTTGCCCGAGCATGATCTGGCGGCTGATGATCGCCGTGACCGTCGGCTGCAAGATGAAATTTTTGTAACATTTCATTATAAACATTAAGCACAATTGGATCTGGAGAACCCATCCAGCCCATTTTTGTTGCAGTCTTCAAGTAGGCTTGATTGGCAAACCGATTATATCGCTCCGCTTTATCGAGCTCAAATTCCCAGTAACAACCATTTTCGATATATTTCTTCAGCTGATTTTTATTAGGCGCCCCCTTACCGTGGCTCGTACCATCCTCGCCGCGCCATCCTGATAGAGGACCCACGCCAGGCGCTCGCTCGTGGTTAACTAAATAATCACTATAACCACCAGGGTATAACGGATTTCCATCATCATCCACCATACCAGGGAGGCCGAGCCTTGCACCTAGGTCGAGAACCACGTCTTGAAACGGGCGGACATCCCTATCGGGTTCTAATACCGGTTGGCGAATGCTGTCGGCCGCTGCCTCGGCAGTACCGATAGGTCGGTCAAGCATAGAAATCGCGTCCCACCGTTCAAGATAAGTTGTATCCGGAAGAATTAGGTCCGCGTAGGGTACAGTCTCCGAATAAAATGCGTCGGAATAAATAATATAAGGTATTTTATAATCGCCCGTATCAGCATCTTTATCAGTCATATACTTTATGGCGTTCTTGACATTCATTGATGAGTTCCAAGCCATATTTGCCATATACATCATGAAGACATCAACTTTGTAGGGGTCGCCTGCCCAAGCATTATGAAGTGACATATGCATCATACCATGAATTGCCAGGGGGTACTCCCAAGAAAAGGCCTTGTCAAGCCGGGTTGGCTCACCATTCTCATCCACAGCTAAATCTTCTGGGCCAGATGGAAACCCAAGTGGCTCAGCCCTACAAACTTCACCAGGAGCAGCAGAAGCGGTAGCATTTTTCTTATGTGGAGGGGTTGGCCGCGGGAACGGTGGTTTATATAAAAACGAACCCGGTCCATCAATTGCGCCAAGAAGCATCTGTAAAAGGTGGATCATACGGCAGGTTTCGAAACCATTTTTATGAGCAGCGATGCCGCGCATGGCATGGAATGAAACAGGGCGACCAATAAACTGGTCATGCTCATTACCATAACTATCAGTCCATTTTTGATCAATTATAATTTCTTCACTAAAAGCTACCTCAGCCATTTCTGCAGCGATACGTTCAATATCTATTGCTTTAATCCCTGTTTCTTTCTCAACCTTAGTGAGTTCATAGCCATCGCCCAGAAATTCCTCCACAATATGTTGAAAAGCTGGCACGACTTTTGTACCGTCACTTAATTTAAAGCTTCCTATTAGGGCTGGTTTGGACTTACCAACTATGAGTTCTGTAACCGCAGCCTTCTCTAGATCATAACAGAGTGACTTTTCCGCTTCGTCTCTTGCAAATAATCCATGCTTAGCGGACCCAGGGTCATCAATCACAAGCCAAGGGCTATTAGTATAGCGAGTTAAAAATTCCCAATCTATTTGTTCGGATTTTAATAATTCTGCGATTAATGCTCCTACAAATAAACCATCAGTACCCGGTCGAATACCAAGCCATTCATCAGCAATAGCTGCGTAGCCAGTTTGGATTGGGTTTACCGAAATATACTTAGTATCCTTGCGGCTCTTAACTTTACCTATACCTTTTTTAATGGGATTTGAATCGTGATCCTCAGCAACACCAAACATCATAAAATATTTTGTACGATCCCAGTCTGGCTCGCCAAACTCCCAAAACGATCCGCCAATTGTGTAGAGCCCCGCGGCCGCCATATTTACTGAACAAAAACCACCGTGGGCTGCATAATTATGCGTACCAAACTTAGCCGAGAACCAACCTGTCAATGCCTGGCTTTGATCGCGACCAGTAAAAAAAGCAAATCTTTTTGGATCTTTTTCACGAACTGCCCGTAATTTTTCAGTAGCAATGCTCATCGCCTCATCCCAAGATATTTCCTCGAACTCACCACTTCCGCGAGGACCAACCCGCTTCAACGGTGCGGTAAGTCTTGCAGGTGAATAATGCTGCATAATACCTGCTGAACCTTTAGCGCACAGTACACCACGATTAACCGGATGATCAGGATTTCCCTCAATATACTTAATGCGGCCATCTTTGAGATGAACATTAATACCGCAGCGGCAAGCGCACATGTAACACGTCGTAGATTTAACACTTATTTTATTTTCTACTGTCATAAACTATACCAAAAAAATTATTACTCTTAAACCATTGTACTCTTATATTTTTATTTTAATAACCTAATATTTAATTTTTGTTGACTTTAATTTTGATGGAATGTAATCACTGAACATATTGTTATGTTATTGCTTAAGTTTTAAGTTATTTATTATAAATTATTATCTAACACATAATAAAGGAGACCTTAAGTGGTTCTTTCTAAAAATTCGATTATTAGCCTAACTCTTGCTACTTTTATTTCTACGTCAGCTCTTTCGCAAGAAAGTACCACTGATGGAAATTCATCAACTGTTACCTATAGAAACGTCTCTCTTAATGTAATTAATTATAAGGAGCTTCGTGCGGCCGCAAATGCACGTATGTTCAAACTAAGCCTTCAGGGCACATTTTAATATCTAAATTTTCTTCCCTAAAAATTTATAAAGGTCGGATTGGTAATAACTAATCCGGCCTTTTTTTGACACCTCTCTACTCTTCACTCATAATAGATTTCATAACAAAGAATGGGATAATGCTATGCGTATTTTTATAACAACTTTAATCACTTTTTGGTCTATCTGGCTCAATGCCTCAGCTCAAGATACCAATGTAATTACCGTAATAAAATCAAAAACACTTGAACAAACAGCTCGGGAGGCTGAGCGAAAAAAAATCATTGATATCACAGTCAAACATGTTGTTGATGGTGAACAACATGTTGGGATAGGAGTTCTTCATAGGCCGGTCATGAAATCAGAGGGCAGCGTATCGGCAATACTGCATCATAATCAAACAGAAGTTTACCGTATTATGGCGGGCGCAGGCACCCTAGTGATTAGCGAAAGTATGACCAATATTAGGCCCCTTGATCCAGAAGGTTTTACCGTCAAGAACCTTACGGGACCAAGTGATTTTGGGGAAATTATTGATATAAAACAAAGCCAATACTTAAAAAAAGGTGATATTGTTATAATACCAGCAGGTATAGCCCATGGTTTCAGTGAAATAACAGAAGCCATCGACTACATGGTCGTTAGAATTGATCCAAACAAACTTGTTACTTTAAAATAAAAAATATAAGGAGAAAAAAATTTCGATACTATGGCTTAACTTAAGCTAAGGCTTAAAGAGCTTAATTATGACCCAGTTAAATATAACACATCATGGATCACCTTGGCATAACTTATCCGTCATTGCCTATAAAATAAGTAATATAAAATGTTAATTATTAGGCATTACTTTTATGTCTACTATTTATAAAATAAAGAAGGCCACCAAGGGATAAGAAACCAAATAAATAAAGCCATGACTTTAGCGGAGAAAAAACAACCGCTACTATACAAACCAAAAGTGCTAGACAAGGAATTAAAAAACCACCTGGTAATTTTAAAGCTTTTTTTCGCGTCGCCTGGTCCGCCTTTTTTCTAATAATAGGTAAAGATAAAATACAAACTATATAGGCTAATATTCTTGCAAGTGCACTTGCGACTGCCAAATAAACAAATGTCCCAGTTATCCCTAAAAGTAAACCAAAAACTCCAAGAAATATAATTGAATTTGCAGGTGTATTATATTTTGTATGAACTCTTGAAAACCATTGAGGGAGTGAACCATCTTTGGCCAGAGAAAAAGTCAGCCGCGGAGCAGTTAATAAAATGCTTGTCGCCGTCCCCATGATTGAAAATAGTGCCGTAATAATAATAATACTGACCCCAGCTTCACCAAAAACAACTCGTCCTAGTTCAATAAGTGGAGCATCGTTATTATCAATAGTTACTATATTTATATAAACAAGCTGAATTAAGAAATAAACTACAGTAATAGCACCCACCGTTGTGATGAGCGCTTTGGGCAAGGTTTTCGTTGGATTTTTTGTTTCTTCCGTTGTGAATAAAACACATTCAAAGCCGACAAACGCATACAAAATTAGTAATATCAACGTTCCAAAATCATCAATAACGGGAAAATCAGTTGGTAAAAAGCCATCTGGTGAAACATATGGTAAACCAAACAAAATCAATACTAATATTGGTAGTACCTTTAAAAGAGAAAATAAATTAATAGCCTTCATTGCTGACTTAATGCCCATGACATTAACGATCGTTAGCCCACCAATAATCACAATAAATAAGATTAACTTTGAAAACTCGCTATTTACTCCTTCCCAAAAATAGGCTGCATAATTAAATAACACATTAGTATTAGCAGCCAAAGAAGTCGCCCTACCCACATAGAGCAGCCAGCCCACTTGAAAGCCAGCCAAAGGACCAAAAGCTTGAGACGCATAAGTAACTGGCCCACCAGATGTTTTAAAATAACTGGCTAGGGCGCCAAAGCACCAAGCAATCATGGCAATAAACGCACCAAAAAGTAAAATAAGCCAAGGGCCTAAAAGCCCCGCTTGCGAAGAGAGTTCTCCTGGAAGGGCAAATATTCCAGCACCAATAATACCATTTAAAACAATAAAGCTAGCAGCGACTAAGCCAATACCTCGTTTTAAGTTAGGCACCATGACCCTCATTATTCCTTCTTAATGTATTGATTAATATAGTAAAGTAAAGTTCCCACAGCAACAAATCCTAGTAAATATTGCCAATTTATTAGCTCCGACTGAAGCATGGCAAATATACAAACCAATAATCCAATAAAAGGAATGATAAAACCAATCACCCAACTAAACGTATTATCACCAGGAATTTGTGTAGCGTTTTTACGTGTTTCAGGGTCTGCATTCTTAATCACCTTTGGAAGGGCAAGAATACAAATAGAATAGGCTATTAATCTAGCAAGGGTCCCGGCAATCGCTAAATAAACAAAGGTACCTGAAATGGCTAAAATATAAACAAATACTGCTTGAAAAAGTAGAGAATTAGATGGCGTACTATATTTTTCGTGCACCCTACCAAACCACATTGGTAAGGCACCGTAATGCGCCATTGCAAAGGAGGAGCGAGAACCAAAAATAGTAATCCCTGCAACATTACCAAGTATAGAAAAAATAGCGGTAAAAACAATTATTGTCCCCCCAATTGGTCCAATCAGGCTTGTACCTAACCCAATTAACGGAGCACTATCATTAATAGGTGGAGCTACGGTCACGTAAACAAGTTGAAGTAAAAAGTATATTACTGTCACAACAATAAATACTGATATGAGGGCACGAGGTATCGATTTTTGAGGATCCTTTGTTTCCCCCGCAGAAGCAAGAACTGATTCAAATCCCGTGAAAGCAAAGAATATAAGAAGTATTACAGCACCTGCATCATCGAATTTCGGAAGCTCGGGGGGTAATAAATTATCAGGAGTAAGGTACTGAAGTCCGAGTAGTATCATAAGCAAGATAGGAACAAGCTTTAAAAATGTGAGTACATTAATTGCCTGAACTGCTTTTTTAATACCTAATATATTTATAATTGTAAGGCCGCCAATAACAATAAAAATCATTATACTACGTATTAACCAAACTGACGCTCCATCCCAAACAAAGGCTGCGTAGTCAAATAAAAGGTTTAAATTCGCAGCAAAGGCAGCAAGACGCCCGACATAAAATAGCCACCCAGTTTGAAATCCGATTAGGGGTCCAAATGCATTTGAAACATATACTATGGGTCCGCCAGTAGAGCTAAAATAACTAGAAATAGCAGCAAAGGACCACACAACAGTTATTATTAAAATTCCAAACATGATAAATAGCCAGGGACTAAATGAACCCGCAACTTCCATAAGCCTGCCAGGTAACCCAAAGATACCGGCACCAATGATCCCATTCAGAACAAGAAACCCCGCTGCAAGTGTTCCTATTTCACGTTTTAATTTTGTATCACTATTTTCTGTGCTCACACTATTTTCCTATATAAAATAAACTAGTTGCTTTTAAATGTTGTTTTGTTGGCAAAATAAAGCACCCCGCCAAGGGCAATGAAACTGATCATATACTGCCACGATTGTATAGTAGATTGACTAATAGCAAAAAGACATACCACAAAGGCTATCCCGGGAATAAGGTATCCACCAGGAAGTTTTGTTGCATTAGCTAACGTTTCAGCGTCAGCCTTTTTACGAATATTTGGAAGTGATAGCATACAGATTGCATAAGCAATCATTCGAGCTAGAGTGCTTGCAATAGCCAAATATATAAATGTTCCCGAAATAGCTAATACAAACGAAAGCACGCCAAGAAAGATAATTGAATTTGCTGGTGTATGGTATTCCTCGTGAACTTTTCCAAACCACTTGGGTAGGGTTCCTTCCTCAGCCATAGCAAACGTCATGCGTGGCGCAGCAATTACAATGCTAGTTGCATTCCCCAAGATAGAAAATATGGCGGTAATAATAATAATAACACCACCAATAGGACCCATTAATATTTCACCCATATCTACAAGGGGTGTATCGCCACCGCCATTTGTTACAACATTAGCGTAGGTCATTGCGACAGAAAAATAAATCGCCGTTATAACAAGTACTCCGCAAATAAGGGCCCGGGGAATTGTTTTTTTAGGATTTTTAGTCTCACCAGCAGTAACAAGGGCTCCTTCAAAACCAACGAATGCATAAAGAATTAACAACACAAGGCCACTCATGTCATCGAAGCTAGGTAAATCGGATGGAAGAACACCTTCCGGTGTAAGGTGCGGCAGGGCTAGTAATACTAAAACGAGTATGGGTATGAGTTTGAAAAATGTAATTACATTAATAGCTTTCACAGCCTTTTTAATACCCATTACATTAACAGCAGTAAGGCCACCAATAATTATAAAAAACATCGCGGCTCGGGTCAGTTCCCCAGAGGCACCTTCCCAAAGGTAGGCAGCATAGTTAAACAGTACATTAATATTGGCCGCAATAGCAGAAACCCGGCCTATATATAGCAACCATCCAGTCTGAAAGCCAACAAGTGGACCAAACGCTCGGTGGGCATAAGCAACAGGGCCTCCGGTGGTGCTGAAATAACTGGCTATGGATGCAAATGTCCAAGCTACAGTAATAATGAAAGCGCCGAATAAAATAATTAACCAGGGTCCGAACATACCAGCCTGTTCAACCAACCTGCCTGGAAGCCCAAAAATTCCAGCCCCAATCACACCGTTTAAAACTAAAAACCCTGTGGCAAATATACCAATATCCCGTTTTAACTTTTTATCATTATCCAGCACGGTTGCATCCCTACTCATGCTATTCTCTATTATTATTGTGGATTTTTCTTTTTATCTATTAAGAACCATAGTAAGAAATTTATAAAAAATATAACAAAAAATAATTTAACTTTAACTTTAGGTGCTAATACATAGTATATAATTCTTGCCTGTCTAATTAAACGAGAGAAAAAATGTCACTAGGCCTAGTCCACAAAAGAGAACTACAAAAAAAACGGACAAAACGATTTTGGAGTTTAACAAAGTTTATACTTGCCAGCAGTATTTGTAGCGGTATTGGCTATTATTCATACGAAGTTGGCATATCTATTGCTCATGAAGAAGTACTCATATGGAAAAGCCGTTATGAAGTCCAAGTAGCCGAAAGTGACAAACTCAAAATTGAATTAGGTAACGAAAGAGCCACAATTGATCAAATTTCTAAACAACTACCCAATCAGGAGAGCAGAGATTTATTAAATCTTGTCACCCAAAGGGTAAATGAGGGCGTTGATATTAGTCATATGAAAACCATTCTAAATGGAATATCAAAAGATACTAAATGTTTCATAAAAATAGATGCAAAGCGTTTTTCAATCCTAACACCTATATCCACAGAAAGCCTCTCAACAGCCAGCTTTTATCAGGGGTTAATTACACTTTCAGGTCGCGGCAGTCCAACCCTCAATGAAAATGGAGATCCAGAAGATTGGTTTGATTCAGCTAAGAAAATCACCGTGAGCTTTGTGATGCCAGGCGGTAATAAACAAGATATTACTGGCATACTACCCCTTTTTCACAGTGTCGTAAGTGGCAGATCTGAATATCGTTTTAGTATCACGAATGGTCGCACCAGCTATGTTAATGCAAGTGTACAACAATGTGGGCTATAATTTATTAATAGGTTCTGCAGTATCATTTGGATCTGCATCAAGACACCATTCTTCTATATCTGGATGATTTATCATAGTATCAAAATACTTAATTAACACATCAGGTAATTCAATCTGATAACTTTTAAAGCGAAGTATAACCGGCGCGTACATCATATCAGCAATTGAATATTTACCAAAAAGATATGGTCCAATAGAACCATATTGTTTAACACATTCACTCCAAATACTAATAATGCGATCTATATCATTTTTAAGATCACCAGTAAGTTTTGGGCATTCGAATTTATTAAGGCATGCCATTCCCATAACACTCCGAAGTGCTGTGAACCCAGAATGCATCTCAGCAGAAATACATCGTGCATGAGCACGTATATTGATATTTTTTGGCCAAAAATTTTTTTCAGGATGCAGGTCATTCATATATTCACAGATAGCTAAACTATCCCAAATGTAATTATTGCCGTGCTTCAATGTAGGTACTTTACCCGCTGGCGTAAGACGGTCAAGACTTGCGCGGTCCAGAGACGGTCTAAGCGAAACCATAACTTCCTCAAAATCTACATTGGCATACTTTATAGCTAGATACCCACGTAACGACCACGAAGAATTATTTTTGTTTCCAATAATTAAAGTGAATTTTGACAATATTTAATCCTAACATTTTTATTCATCTGCGATTACACTGTAAAAATAAACTAGAAAAAAAGGATTGCAAGTGTTCCGTTATAACTATTCAGAAGATGTTAAATCTATTACTTCTAAACCCTATAAAGGGTCAATCTCCATAACTCTTATAGGTACTGGAGAACTGGATCACTGGAAAAATAAATTAGGTCGCAAGCAACAATCTTGGGTAAAAGTTAACACCTTTAAAGGCAATGTTGGCGAAGTGTTAATTTTCTCAACTATTGAAGGTGGTATTGACCACATAGTTGCAGGCAAAGGCGCTGGTGACTACTCTCCCTGGCTGTTTTCAAGGATTGCAGAAACACTCCCTGAAGGGTCTTATCATTTAAAAGAAAATCTTAGTGAGCATGACGCAAATTTTGCAGCATTTGGTTGGGCAATGGCCGATTATAAATACGACCATTACTTAAAAGATAAAGATACTAAATCTGTCATTTTAACAGTAGGTGATAACTGTAACCTTACCCGTGTTAACAGCTGGATAAGAGGAACTATTCTTGCTCGCGACCTTGTGAACACACCTACTTGTGATATGGGTCCAGACGACTTAGCATTAGTTGCCGAACGATTGGCTAAACAGTTTAAGGCTAAAATTGAGATAACAAGGGGTGAAGAGCTTCTCATAAAGGGTTATAATACTATCCACACGGTTGGCCGTGCTGCCGAGAAAGAACCATGCCTTATTGATATCAAATGGGGAAATGAAAAAGCACCTAAAATAACCCTAGTTGGAAAGGGGGTTTGTTTTGATACAGGTGGTCTTGATATCAAACCGTCGGGAGCAATGGTAACCATGAAAAAAGATATGGGCGGGGCCGCTCACGTCCTTGGTCTTGGTCAAATGATCATGGAAAGTGGTCTTGATATTCGCCTCCGCATACTTATTCCGGCTGTTGAAAATAATATTGCAGGTAATGCCTTTAGACCCGGGGATATTATAAAGAGTTATAAGGGCACAACAATCGAAGTTGGTAACACCGATGCTGAAGGAAGGCTGGTACTATGTGATGCACTAGCTTTGGCAAGTGAGGAAATTCCTGAGCTTATCATAGATTTTGCTACACTCACAGGCGCAGCACGCGTTGCGCTTGGAACCGAAGTTTCGCCATACTTTACCAATGATTCAAAACTTAGTGCCGAGCTCTTAAAATTATCTGAAAATGAATATGACCCCCTTTGGCCACTTCCACTTTATTTACCTTATGAGAAATTACTAAATAGTACATTGGCAGATATTAACAATATTGGAAGCACTGGTTTTGGTGGTGCCATTACCGCAGCTTTATTCCTAAAGAGCTTTGTTACCAACGATATACCCTGGGTTCATTTAGATGTCTATGCTTGGAATGCGAGCGCAGCCGCAGGAAAACCAAAGGGTGGTGAAGCAATGGGGATAAGAACAGTCTTCGAATATTTAGTTAAAAAATATTCCAAATAATAAAAATGTAAAAGCAAAAGAAAATTTAATATATTAATAATTTCTTATGGGTAATGGAATGACTAAAATAAATTATGATAAACGGTTGAACGCCTATCAAGACAACCTTGCGGATATTGGGCTTAAAGGTAAAGTGACGGCCAAAAATTTTGTAACACCAGATAAATATCAAGTGACAACTAGTAAAGCCTTACTTTACGGAAGACCTGATGAGGGGTCGCCGCTGACAAGCCAACTTCTATATGGTGAATATTTTAACGTATTTGAGATCAATAAAGAATGGGCCTGGGGACAATCCCTTAAGGATGGATACGTTGGTTATTGTTCTCTTACTAGCTTGACACAAGACATAAACGAAATCACCCATCATGTGAGTGCACTTAGCTGCCACATTTATCCAGAACCAAATTTAAAGACAGCGGCGGTGCACATTATTCATATGATGTCAGATGTTTCTGTAATTAATGAAGATCAAGTTAATGGTTTTATACCACTTTCCGATGGCAACTGGATATACGCAAACCACATCACAAAAAAGTTCGCTGACAACCCAGTCACAGAAGCCCTTAAGTTCTTGAACACCCCATACCTCTGGGGTGGGCGCAGTAATGCGGGTATAGATTGCAGTGCCCTAATTCAAATCGCTTATGCCTCCACAGGGGTATCCATAACTCGCGATGCCGATCTGCAGGAAGAGGAGTTTGGCACGCCCCTTAATAAAAATCAGCTCCCACGTCATGGTGATCTAGCTTTTTTTCCTGGCCATGTAGGTATAATGCTTGATGGCATAAATTTGCTTCATGCTAATGCTCATCACATGAAAGTCAGTATTAACCCATTAAAGGAAGTTATCGATATTGTAAGGCTGCAGACAGATAAGCCGCCACTTAGTTCATTCAAACGACCTTAAATTAAAATTTTCTTTAAACAAAAAAGCTGCTGAAAATCCAGCAGCTTTTCTAATTAATTTAAAGAAATTACATTGATTCAGATGAAGTTGTCTCTGCAGTAGCCTCTAGGGATGCTTCCGTAGATGCGACAATAGGAAGTGCTGCTGGTGTATCAGAAAAAGAACGAAGATACATGATTACGGACGCTCGATCGGATCCTTTTTTAAGACCAACAAATACCATCTTGTTTCCAGGGATTGCATCTTTTGGCTTGGTTAAATACTTGTTGAGAAGTTCATAATCCCAGTTTCCTTCTTGGCCAAGCATCGCTTCTGAGTACCCAAAACCTTCACTTGTAGCAACATCTTTACCAACGACATTCCACAAGTTTGGACCAATTTTTGCTGAACCACCATTATCTTTAGTATGACAAGCAGCACATTTTCTGAATACACTGGCACCTTTATCGAGACTAGCTGTTTGCATTAGCTCTGCAATTGAAGGGCCCATATCAACCACAACATCTGCAACGCTAGCTGAGGCGATAGAAGATGTATCAATTGGATATGCGTTAGCTACCAATGCATCCTGATGAAAAATTACTTCACTGAAATTGCTCGCACCAATAACAAGAAGAAGAAACATTATGACGCCCATAGAGGCTTTATTAAAATCATTTGAATTCACGGAAAATCCCCGTAATCGTATCAGTTAAATTTAAAAGAGTTATGAGACCTAAATTTAAGCTTCAGAATCATGACCCTTCACCATTCCCCTTATGTATATATTTTATACAGTCAAGACAAGGCCCATTTAAGCAAAAAATCACTAAATATTCTTAATCTGGTCAATATAAGTCTTTCATTGACAGCTTCTATCGAAATATGAATACTGCCGGAGTTAATTGGAGAATAATATCAATGGTTCAAAATAACAGCGAAAACCTAGTTTCTTTTCAGGGAGACCTTGGTGCATATTCAAACCTTGCTGCAAAACAGCTCTTTTCAGATATGGATGTGCTGCCTTGCCGTACATTTGAAGATGCACTCGCCGCAGTTGATGAAGGTAACGTTAAATATGCCGTTATCCCCATTGAAAACAGTGTTGCTGGTCGTGTTGCTGATATTCATTATTTAATTCCGCATTCTAATCTCCATATCATTGGTGAACATTTTTTGCGGATCAATCATCATCTTCTCGCTTTACCTGGTACAAAAATAGAAGAATTAAAGGCAGTTCTTAGTCACGAACAAGCTCTTGGACAGTGCCGTAGAACTATGGATGCACTCGGTATCAAGCGAGAGGTTTTCGCAGATACGGCCGCAGCCGCTAAACATGTCTCTGAACTTGGTGACCCAAGTATGGGTGCCGTTGCATCATCGCTAGCCGGAGAAATTTATGGTCTTGAGAGCATTCGCAAAGATATCGAAGATGCTAGTCATAATACTACACGATTTGTTGTTTTCTCGAGAAAGCCGCTTTCAGACCTACCTACTAATTTACCAACAATGACATCTTTTATTTTTCAGGTGCGCAACACTCCTGCTGCCCTATATAAAGTTATGGGTGGGTTTGCAACCAATGGTATTAATATGACCAAATTGGAAAGCTACCAACTTGACGGCGAAATCTGTGCAACTCAATTTTATGCTGACATTGAAGCGCACCCCAATGATATCGGTTTAAAGCATGCCTTTGATGAGCTTTCATTTTTTACAAATGAATACAGAATCCTTGGAAGCTACCCCCAATCACAGTATAGAATAAATAAACGCCGCTAGTTAAGCCTGACGTAACCAATAATCAAGTAAATGTCTAGCAATAGCAAACTTTTCGGGTAATCGAAATTTATCATTACCTCCAGTTTTTAAAACTTCTCGGATCTGATTTTTGTCAAACCAACCTGCGTCTTCAAGTTCGTCACTATCAATATCAATATGGTTATTGAGAGCCTCACCTATGGCTCCTATCATTAACGTTGACGGGAATGGCCATGGTTGACTTTTGACATAATCAACATGTCCAACTCTAATCCCAGATTCTTCAAGAACCTCGCGTCTTACAGCTTCCTCTATAGTTTCACCTTGCTCCATAAAGCCAGCAAGAGCGGAATAAACTCCAGGCTTAAAATGAGCACTTCTTCCAAGGAGGCACTTGTCTTTCCAAATAATCATCATGATTACAACTGGATCAATACGAGGAAAATATTCCTTTTTACAAGATGTGCAGTGGCGAATATACCCACCTCGCCCACTTTCATTTTGCAAACCACAATTTGCACAAAATCTATTACGATCGTGCCAGTCAAGGACCATTTTCCCGCGGGCTAACAAGGACGGTATTCCTGAGAATTCATTCTCTGATGTATTTCGAGCAATAGTTCTTAAATCTAAAAAATATCCCCCAGAGAAATCCTCTTCTGATTGATCGACGCTGCAAGCAAAATAGCTTCTACCCGCCTGTTCACCAAGAAATATCAATATGCCATTATGGGGTGCATGAGATATAAATTTAGGGATTAGACCTGCTTCATCTTCCATCAGCACTTCACCATTTCTATAATATAAAAACCGTGATGATTTTGATGCACTCCTCTTTTCGAGCTCCTCTTCATTTCTCCTTAAATGATCACAAGGATCAAGAGGAAATTCTCCAAAAATACAAGAGTTTTCGAAATACATTTAAGCACCTTTTGTTTTGAGTTTGTGACACATAAATACTTTAATAGCTAGGAACGATATCAATAGTAACAAACTTTATCTTGAAATCATTTATAAAAAAGACCATATATGGCTCGAGAGATTGACGGACGGTTTACCCGCCAATTCGGTCAGGCCCGGAAGGGAGCAGCCGTAACGGGACTATCGGGTCGCTCAATCTCTCACTTTTATAAAAAAATTCACATCCCCTATAGCATTCCATCGACACTAAATTTATAGTCATTATTTGAATGATTCATAAGAGCTTAAGGACAATTAATTTAATGCCGGAAAATATAGAAAAAGATGACCATTACAGAGTACTAGCGCGCAAATATCGTCCAGTAGACTTTGCAGAACTTATTGGCCAAGATGCAATGGTTCGCACGCTGTCTAATGCCATCGAAACTGGTAGAATTGCTCATGCTTTTATTCTGACAGGGGTGCGGGGAATAGGAAAAACAACGACTGCCCGCATTATAGCAAAAGCCCTCAACTGTATTGGCAAAGATGGCAGTGGGACTGCAACCATTGAACCCTGTGGTGAATGTGGAAATTGTATTGCTATCAGTGAAAGTCGCCATGTTGACGTTATGGAAATGGACGCCGCTAGCCATACTGGAATTGATGATATTCGTGAAATTATTGATGGCGTTAAATATGCTTCAGTTTCAGCACGTTTTAAAATTTACATTATCGACGAGGTGCATATGTTATCGAGGAATGCCTTTAATGGCCTTCTAAAAACTTTGGAAGAGCCTCCTGAACATGTTAAATTCATTTTTGCAACTACAGAAATTCGTAAAGTACCCGTCACTGTTCTTAGTCGCTGCCAACGTTTTGATTTACGTCGCATTTCTATTGAAGAATTAGTTGGACATTATTCAAATATTGCAGAAAAAGAAAAATGCGAAATCGAGGAAGGTGCCCTTGGTATGATTGCCCGAGCGGCAGAGGGCTCCGTTCGTGACGGTCTATCTCTTCTTGATCAAGCTTTTGCTCATGGTGCGGGAAAAGTTAACGAAGAGCAGGTACGTGATATGCTCGGCCTTGCTGACAGGGCACAAATATTTGACCTCTATAAGGATATTCTTGAAGGTAAAACGGCCGATGCATTGTCTAAGTTGCGCCACCAATTTCACCACGGTGCCGATCCAGCAGTCATTATTCAGGACATGTTAGAATTAACCCATTGGCTGACCCGCCTTAAAGTAGTACCCGATGCTGGGGAAGATTTATTAACTTCTGAAGTAGAGCGTGAACAGGGGCTTAAAATGGCTAATGGGCTCTCGATCCCAGTCCTAACTCGCACTTGGCAGATGTTACTTAAAGGAACCGAGGAAGTCCGTATATCACCTAATCCAATCTCAGCAGCAGAAATGATCATTGTTCGACTTACTTTTAGTTCCAAGCTTCCAACACCTGAAGACCTTGTAAGGAAAATTAAAAATGATCAAACAACTGCGTCTTCAGTTGCTTCGGCCTCTCCAGAAAGCGGAACTTCACAAACTCCAAAAATTACTTTAAATAATAATACTACCAGTGAAATTACACCACAGGCATTTAATGTTATCCAAGGTAGTGGCCAATCAGCGCTTCGTGTCAGTGACCCCGTCGTCGAGGTCGCTGAAGAATTTATTTCCCCACCTTCAAGTTTTGATGCACTTGTTAAATTATTTGAAAAACAAGGCGAACCTGACATCGCATTTCAACTGAATGATAATGTTCACTTGGTCAGTTATGATATAGGACGAATTGATATCAGGCCTAATGCAAGAGTTCCCAAAAACCTGGCAAGCAGGATGTGTACAGAACTTAAAAAATGGACTGGGAAGAGTTGGATCATATCTCTATCTAATGAAATTGGAGATACAACCCTCTATGAAAAGGATGTTGTCGAGCAGCAAGCCCTAAAAAATATGATTATGAAAGATGAGATCATAAAATCTGTATTAAGCAGTTTTCAAGGAGCTTCCATTACCGATATCAGAAAAATTAAAGACGATTACTTAATGCAAGCGGATCCAGAGGATCTAGAATTTTTAATAAGTGCTGATGAATTTGGTATAAACGATACAGATTGAAATAGGAAAAATACTATGAAAAACCTTGGAAAAATGATGAAGCAAGCGCAAGAAATGCAAGGAAAAATGGCGCAAATGCAGGAAGAAATTAAAAAATCAGAACATACTGGAACCTCCGGGGGCGGACTTGTTAATGTGACCTTAAATGGTAAATTTGAAATACGTTCGCTCAAGATTGACCCAAGCATATTTAACGCAGATGATGCCGAAATGGCTGAGGACCTCATTGTGGCATCATTTAATGATGCCAAACGAAAAGTTGACGAATTTAATAAAAACGAAATGTCAAAGCTTACTGGCGGAATTGACCTCCCCGAGGGAATGAAACTACCGTTTTAAAGGTACCTTGAACCGATGTATAAAACACCCTCCAATAACAATGAGCTTGACCACCTGATTAGCTTGCTTAGTAAAATACCAGGCCTTGGCCCTAGATCTGCTCGGCGAGCAGCCCTTCAACTTATAAAGAAAAAAGATAGCCTGATGAGACCGCTCAGTAATGCGCTTTCTTCTGTTGCAGAAAACGTCCACCCTTGTGTTACCTGTGGTAATCTTGATGTGAATAATCCATGCCATATTTGCAAAAACGAAAAACGAGATAGAACTATTATATGTGTAATAGAAGATGTTGCAGACCTCTGGGCGCTAGAGCGGGCAGGAACTTTCAGAGGACTTTATCATGTTGTCGGTGGCACACTTTCAGCTCTTGACGGTGTAGGTCCTACTGATCTCAATATAAATTTACTCATTACTCGGGCAGCTGATCCTAACTTAAGGGAGATTATCATCGCAACTAACGCCACTGTGGATGGACAGACAACTGCTCATTATATAACAGAACAGTTAAAGGTGTTTGATATAGAAATATCCCGCCTTGCTCACGGCGTACCAATTGGTGGTGAACTTGACTATCTTGACGATGGAACATTGACGACCGCCCTTAATTCACGAAGACCTTTTTAATTACGTCCACACAAATCAACACACTCAGGGTCAAAATATATTAACCCAGTGCTTGATTAAGCAACATTGCTTACTTCTTGAATAGGTGATAAGTTCAGTCGATCAAAAGCGCCCGAAAATAACTAAAGGTAGAAAGTAGTGATAATTTACTTTTACAGATAGAAAATTATCTAAGTATTTAGTAGTAGAATTTTTTACTATTCTTGGTTAACCTAACATTAAGTTATTTACTCTGAAGCCTACCTGTCTAAATCACAAATGACATGAGGGGTAGGCCGTGGAAATTGTTCCGCCTGGTTATCATGGAAACATTTTAGCCTCCCGAATTTGGAAAAGAGAAAAAATGCTCGTTGATAAACATAATAGAACCTTTCCCTATTTGAGGCTTTCCATTACTGAGGTATGCAATTTTAGTTGCCAATACTGCCTTCCCAATGGATACCAAAAAACTGGAAAAGAACATTTTCTCAATCAAGATGAGATTAGAAGACTTGTTGATGCATTTATTGAACTTGGAGTATGGAAAATAAGGTTAACAGGCGGTGAGCCGACCATCCGTAAAGATTTTACTGAAATTGCACAAATGATAAGCGAGCGCTCAGAGATAAAAACTCTTGCCTTTACTACAAATGGGTACAAATTAGTAGAGCGCGCGCAGGAATGGTATGACGCAGGATTAAATGCTATTAATATCAGTATTGATACCCTGAATGCCAAAAAATTTCATGACCTCACAGGACACAACAGAATGCAGATGGTCCGTGATGGTATTGATAAGGCGCTAAAGGTTGGCTTTAAAAAGGTAAAAATAAATGTTGTTTTACTTAAGGGCGTTAACGACGGAGAGTTAGATCAATATTTAGAATATGTAAAAGATACTCCCGTCAGCGTTCGTTATATAGAACTCATGCAGACCGGCGACAATCTTACCTATTTCAATAAATTTCATCAGTCTGCAGACCATATAAAAGATCAACTTATAGACCGTAATTGGGTTGAAAATATACGCAATCCTGGTGATGGGCCTGCCGCAAACTTTACTCATCCCAATTTTGCTGGTTCAATAGGACTAATTGCACCCTATTCGAAAGATTTTTGTACTGGGTGCAACAGGCTGCGTATCACATCTAACGGAGATCTAAGACTTTGCTTATTTGGTAATTTTGGAATTCCTTTGCGTCATATGCTTCAAGATGACGACCAAAAAGATTTACTCAAAGCAGCAGTTAGCAAACAACTAGACTATAAAGCCTCCTCACATTTTCTTGCGGCAGGTGATACTGGAATAATGACAAACCTCTCTTCAACTGGAGGTTAAATTGAAAGTTAAGCTAGAAACTAAAAAAACTAGTCTGCGCCTAAGCAAAGATGAATTTCAAACTCTATGTCAGAAGAACCGCTTGCAAGAGGAAATATACTTTCCCGGTGAGAAATGTTTAAAGATTTCCGTCGAGCTAGAGGCGGTTCAGTTTTTTAAATTTGAAGATAACCAAATACAATTTGGGCTTCCTAAACATTTAATTCAAATTTATAAACCAAATAAGGCCGGTTTGTCACTTCAATTTCAATGTGATAAGGGCCGTATTCACACTGTAATTTTTGAGGTTGATATAAAGAAACCGCCATTAAGTTCTCTCTAAAGAAAAATTTGTAAAATTAAGTAAAAAATATCTTTTCATTTTCTACTAAAGCTATATTTTATCAAATATTATTTAAATTATCCTTTGATTATAAATTTAATTTTGGAACTATAAATGAGAAATTATTTTAATATTTTATTTATCACAATTAGCGCTACAATATCAATTTCAGCGGCATCTGCTCAAGACTATTCAACAGAAGGAGCTGAAATTTATATTGATTATTGTGAAGCCTGTCATATGGTTGGCGGTGAGGGTTATGAGGATATTTATCCAGCACTGAAAAATAATGCACTTGTTTTAGGTGATCAAGAAGAACTAATTTATTTACTATTAGAAGGGCGTGCTGGCATGCCTACTTTTATTGATGATCTTGAGGTCATGCAACTAACAACAGTCATCAATTTTATTCGAAACAGCTGGGGTAATTTAGCCGGTGAAATTAACCATGAACAAATGAATACAGCCTACGAAGAAATAGCTGAAGAAGATGATGGCTTTGGTTCTGGCAATTAACCACTAACCGAAGCATTAGTTTTCGATCGGTAATCGTTGCCAAAATAAAAATAATCTATAAGTTAATAATCAAAGGCATTCTGTGAATGCTGAAAAATAAATTTTAAGGGAGAAACCCATGTCAAAACTAATTAAAATTATTACGGCTGTTGCAATCTTTGGCTCCACGATGTTTGTAGCTTTCTTAGCAAATGCTCAGGACGCTATTAAGCGCAACGATGAAGGCCGTATGTTCTACTCAACCATTGAAGTGCCTGCCAACGCGGACCAACTATTTGTTAGCGGCAAAGGCCCTCGTCCAGTAAACCCCGATGCTCCACGTACAGAACGTTCATATGGAACGACTGAGCAACAAGCTCGTAGCACTTTTACAAGTATTAAAGCAGCAGTTGATGGCGCTGGCTGGAATATGAGCGATATTGTAATGGTTCGTGTATATCTGGTTGCTGACCCTGCGACAGGTAAAATGGATTTTTCTGGCTTCAACAAAGCATTTTTAGAATTTTTTGGTACAGAAGATCAACCTAATAAGCCTGTTCGTGCAGTTGTAGAAGTTTCCGGCCTTGCTGTGGACGGATGGCTTATTGAAATTGATGTTCGCGGCGCAAGAATACCTGTTAATAATTAATTTATTTCCATGCTTTCTGATTTAAATATAATTTTCATATAAAAAAGATGCTGAGAAATCAGCCCTTTTTTATATGAACTAAAACTAATGGCTATGGAGCTTAATCGATAATTACTTATTTGATGATGCTTTATTCCGGTCAGTTTGACCTTTATCCATCTGCAATGGAGTATTCTTGCAATTAAGTCTTCCTGTTTTCTCACCACTCGTATTAAAATCAAGAAATGATGTAGCAGCATAGGTAGCTATAGTTGGCACATTACCAACGTAATTAGTGTCCATAACTGCGTGCTCAACACTAACCTGATAAAATCCTCCAGGATCCATAATATCTTTATTTATTATCACATCGTTATCATTATAAGTCAGGTACTTAAGACCGCTAAATGGGACACCACTATGAAATATTTTTTCACCTAAACAGTTTCCAACCACGGCAAAAATAAGATCATCTAATAAGCCATTTTTATCAACTCCACCCTCACTAAATGGTATCCAGGAAATATTAAGGTCCTTATCTGGATTAATAGCAACCGGTGAGACCAGATTTCCGTCTTGCTTTAAAATTATAGTTGGGGGGCGGGGTATGCGGGTCTGACCATCATCTTTATTTGTTAGTGTTACCGGTATATGAAATACTTGATCACCTTTTTCTATATATCTAAATAAATACTCCCCATTAGGATAGCTTGCGTTTAAATTTTCTTCTTTATTATAACGGCCACCGTGAGTTTCAAGTGTGCTCGGATGATCTTCAAAATTCATAATATCAATAGATGTATTGCTTAAGGTTCCATTGGTAATTTTTCCACCAGCTTTTACAAATATTTCAGCAAAAAAATGGTAGTTGAGCATCTCTCTAAAAGAAGAGTTTTGATCTTGTCTATAATTTGCGGTTTTTCCTACGACTAAAAACTGTGTGTCCCCACTGTTAACTTCCTTAATTTGAGCGCGGTAGATTAGTGCAAGTAATGGAATTATTAAAAGAGCAATAAGCCAATTTTTTTTCATTATTTATTCCTTTAATTTTGTTTTGCCGTTATGTTCAATATCATAACTCAAAATCTTATTTTATCTAATGAAAATTAAGCCAATATGGTGCCTAAAATGTCAAAAACAACCAAAGAAATGGTGGATATTGCCAACCAACAAATAGAAACGGTCAATGTAGATCAAGCAAAATTAATGCTTGCTGATCCTAAAGCGACCTTTGTGGACCTTCGCGATATTCGAGAAATTAGTGCGGAAGGCATGATTCCTGGAGCCTTTCATATGCCGCGTGGTATGACCGAATTTTGGGTTGATAAGCAAAGCCCTTACTATAAAAAAATATTTAATAATAATCATAAATTTGTATTTTATTGTAATAAAGGCTGGCGTAGCGCCCTCGCGACCAAAGCAGCACAAGAAGTTGGTCTTAAAAACCTTTGCCATATAGATGGTGGCTTTACGGCTTGGATTGAACAGGGTGGGTCTAAAGCTGAAAAACCCCAGGGAAAATCTCCCGCACAAAAAGAAGGTATATATGATCTGCTACCTTTTATAGTTAATCCTGACAATATTTCCCGCTTCGAAGGTGGAAAAGTGCTTATAGGTGACAGGAGAAAGTATCCTTTTTCCAAAGATTTTATCACTTGCGACAGTATCGATGCTGTCGCAAAAGCTATTAAAGACATGGTTACACAAGGCAGTGGACCCTGGATGGCCGCGGCTAATGCAATGCGCATAGTTGCGAGCCAGGGTCTTCCCACCCTTAAATCAGCAAGAGATAAACTCATTGCGACACGACCAACCAACACAGCTATGGCACTACGCCTTGACGATATTTTGGAAGTCGCGAAAACAGCGGACAACGAAGGATTAAGTATTGACCAAGCCATCGCAAACAAAATAGAATCCATCAAAAATACTATTTATGATAATTATGCCATTCGGGCAAGAGCAATGGCCAACCTTATTGAGGATGGCGATGGTATTTTGACCATGTGCTTTGGTGAAGCAGGCTTTTTACTGAGCCTCGCACTTGCAAAGCGTGATGGTAAAAATATTACTGCTTACGTCCCCGAAACAAGACCATACCTCCAAGGTGCAAAGCTCACGGCACCTTGCATCAATGAGTTAGGTATTAATGTAAATCTGATTACTGATAATATGCCAGCCCATATTATGCGTGAAGGTAATATTCAGAAATATATCACGGCCGCCGACTTAATAACCTTGGATGGCCACGTATGTAATAAAATTGGCACCTATCAAAACGCTATTACCGCCCACCATCACGATATCCCCTACTTTGCCTTTGCTTGGGGACGGGATAATACAAAAAAAACTAGAGATGATGTGGTGATTGAAGAACGTAGCCCTGCCGAAATCAGACAGGTACTTGGCACACCCACTACCACCGATAATATCGGTGCGAGATACCCGACCTTCGATATAACGCCTCCAAAATATGTCTCAGGTGTTATCACGGTCCACGGGGTACTCAGCCCCTACACCCTTAAGAATTATAAAACTTGGTAGGAATAGAAATGAGCGTAGCAATTTTAGGTGGCACCGGCATATACAACCTTCCCGAAATTGAAGTCGAAGAAAGGTTAATTAATAACCGATATGGTGAAGCTGTAGCCTATGTAGGTCAGGGTAATTATAGGGACGTCGTGTTCATGACCCGCCACGGTATCAAACACGACACGCCACCTCATAAAGTAAATTATCGTGCAAACATGCGTGCCCTTAAGGATCTTGGCGTTACACGCATTATGGCGACCTATGCAGTGGGTGCTATCACTAATGATTATCCACTGCTTGAACTTGCGGTTATGAGAGATTTTCTTGATTTTACATCTGGGCGTGAGTTCAGTTTTTTCGATGCTATTAAGGGAGGTATAGGCCATGTTGAAATGAGTAAACCATTTTGTCCAATTCTTTCTGCCAAAACTATTGAGCTAGCTAAAAAACACGGCATTAACGTTCATGACGGAGCAACATATGTCGCAACGAACGGCCCGCGTTTTGAGAGTCCTGCCGAAATTAAAATGTATCAAATTCTTGGGGGTGATGTAGTTGGAATGACGGCATGCCCCGAGATATTTCTGGCCGCAGAACTTGGCATGAGCTTTGGTGCCGTTGCTTTACCAATTAATTTAGCCGCAGGGCTCGAAGAAAATATTACCCTTGCTACTGATAATATAAACGAGGTTAGAGAAAACATGGTACGCTTAATGCTCGATGTATTGCATTCAACTACCAACGAAGAGTGCCAAGTGCCAATTTTATTATAAAAAAAACAACTGAAATACATAGTATATATAAGGACAAAAAATAATGAGTAAGGAAATTGGTAAAAATGCCGGCATGGGTACTATCGTTAACCATGTAGGTGAAGGTAGTCATGATAAGCATTCACATTTGATGCCCATTTATCAAACCTCAACCTTCGGTTTTGATACGGTGGATGACGCAGCTGATGTTTTTGCTGGCCGAGTTAAGGGTTATGCTTACACACGCACTCATAATCCCAACATGGATCATCTGGCTAATAAGATCGCTTATATGGAGGGGATAGATCTCATCAAAGCTAACCCAGAAAAAGAACCATCGGAACTTGTCATGGGTAAAGTAACTTCAAGCGGCATGGGTGCAACTTCAGCAGCAGTGCTAGCTGCAGTTGGCTCAGGTGATAAAGTAATTGTACAAATGGGTCTTTACGGTAATACTCACAAATTTTTTACCCAATTGGCTCCAAGGCTTGGTATTGATGTAGTGTGGGTTTCTGACTGCAGCCGAGACGGTCTTGAGGCCGCTATCAAAACCAATATTAATGCTAAACTAGTTTTTGTTGAGACCCCATCAAATCCAAACCTTGAGGTGATAGACCTTGTTCATTTGGCTAAGGTGGCACATGAATATGATATGTGGGTAATGGTTGATAATACATTCGCCACACCTTATCACCAACGACCATTAACCCTTGGCTGTGATGTCGTAGTCCATTCTACATCTAAGTATATTTCTGGCCATGGACAAGTGATTGGTGGCGCAATTGTAAGTACCCATCTAGATTATATGCATCCGGGAGGACAAGGCGTAGGACTTACTTATAAAATGCTCGGGGTGGCTCCAAGTCCGAAAGATACATGGCTAATTAATACAGGTCTAAAAACTTTTGAAATTCGCATGCAACGCCATGCAAAAAATGCACAAGAAATTGCCGAGTGGCTTGATGCTAATAAAAAAGTAAAACATGTTTATTACCCAGGTCTCAAAAATAATCCTTATCATGATCTAGCCACTAAACAGATGATTAATGGCTACGGTGGTATGCTCAGCTTTGAGCTAATTGACGGCGAGAAGGGCGGAGCCCAAAATGGAAAAGCCTTCGCCAATGCCGTCAAACTTCCTACCCTCGCAGTTAGTCTTGGAAATGTAGATAGCTTAATTCAACACCCGGCCAGTATGACACATAGTGCGACACCGGCTGAAGAACGAGAAAAAGCGGGCATCACGGATAGTATTATTCGATTGTCTGTGGGAATTGAAAATATAGAGGACTTGATTACAGATATGGAACAAGCAATGGAGAATGTAATATGAAAATTTTAATAAGGAAAATTTTTACTATAATATTGGTAGTTATAAGTCTAGCGGGGCATGCTTTTGCTGATGGAACCTTTTTTGTTGTTCGTCACGCAGAGAAGCAAGACGGCGATAATCCCGTGCTGACCCAGCAGGGTGTTAAACGTGCAACTCATATTATGAACATGCTTAAAAATGAACCCATAAAGGCCGTTTTCTCCACCGAAACATACCGAACGGTAATGACGGCAATGCCAACGGCTGCGGACCATGAGCTTCCTATTGTTCTTTTTTCCACCGAAGACCTTCCAGATTTTTCCAAAAAACTTAAAGCTATGGATGGAACTTTTTTAATTGTGGCACATAGCTCAAGCACGCCTGAGCTGGCAGCCCTTCTTTCAAAAATTCCCCTACCGAAGCTCGACGAGATGGATTATGAAAAACTATTTAAGGTCGTAACTAAAGATGGAAGCTCTAAACTTATAAAAATGATAACAACTTTAGAGTAACATTTGTTATGATATTTGATATAATTGGACTTATGGGGGTTACACTCATTCTTGTAGTTTATGGACTTGTACATCTAGACAGGATCGATGTTAAAAAAATAACTTTTTCGGTGCTCAATGCCATTGGTGCAGCACTTATTTTAGTATCTCTTTATGTTGACTATAACCTGCCGGCAGTGACCATTGAGGTTGCATGGATTCTTATTAGCCTTTATGGAATTTATGCTGCTATAAGGAGGAAGAAGTCATGAGCCCGCTCGTTAAATCAGATGATTTTCCTCTCACAAAAAAAAGTGCCTATATCAATGCTGCTAATGTGGCGCTTATGCCTAAACCATCCATTGAAGCCATAAATAAATGGCATAACGATGTAGGAGTAAATGGCTCTAATAATTTTAATGATCTTGCGGAAGATAACGTATTCGAAGGGCTTCGGGCTGAGGGCGCACGACTTTTTAACTGTAGCGAAGATGATATTGCTGGCGGCAGCAGCTATACGGAACTTCTAGCTTCTATTGCCTGGGCAGTGATGCCAAGTGCCGAAAGTAATGTGGTTAGTACAGATATTGTCTTTCCCAGCACCATTTTTCCATGGACACGTGTATCCCATCACACGGGGTGTGAAATACGCTTCGTCCATAGCAAAGGTGTTTATACGGAGCCAGGTGAAATTATAAAGTCCATCGATAAGAACACAGCAGTAGTTTCCATTTCCCACGCCGAATATACAAGCGGACAGCTATACGACCTTAAGCTACTTGCAGATCATTGCCATGAAAATGGGGCGTTACTAATAGTGGACGCCACTCAGTCGGCCGGTGCCGTCCCTATTGACGGACCTGGGTCAGGAGCAGACGTCATTATAAGCGGATCATATAAATGGCTTTGCGGACCTTTTGGAGCGGCTGTTATGTATCTAGCGCCACATCTCCAAAATAAGTTGGAACCCGGTATCGTCGGTTTTCGAAGCCACGCAAAAATGTGGGATTTATCAGCCACAAGACTTGAATATCCTGATACTGCAAAAAAATTTGAAGCCTCCACTATGGCTTTCGGTTGCATCAAAGGTCTTGAAACATCAATGCAGTATCTTAACGATATTGGCATAGACCGTATTTATGATTATAATATCGGATTAGCCGATAAACTGATAGAAGGGCTGCAACAGCTTAATATCAAAATCGTTTCCCCTAAAGTACAATCAGAGCGAACGTCTATTGTAACCTGTCATATGGGTAAACATGATGCAGTTTACATTCTTGAACAGCTCAAAGTCCGTGGTGTAATCGCCCATAAAAGGCAGGACTATGTTCGCTTTGCCCCACATCTATATAATAATATTGGTGATATAGAGCGAGCAATCTATGAGCTGGGAGATATTCTAGGATAATTGAGTTCTAATTCTTTCGAACCTTCAATTATTTCTGATCAAACTCTAACCTAGCTCACATTCTTTTCTGAGTTCTATGAGCATTTTTGCATCTTTTTTTGAAGCTAGTATTTCTTCATCACTAAGGCCGTCAAGCTCGTGGGGAAAAATTAACCAGTCTTCAGTTTTATGGATATAATAGTTGGGAGTACGTTCAGTAAGGTTTTTACTCGGTTTATAGTAAACAGTACCAACACGAATATCTGTTGGCATATTTTTGCGCATATGAATATCTAACTCACCTATAATTGCTTGAACACTTCGGCCGCTATCAAACACATCATCTACAATTAATAAACTATCATCATAGTTCATATTGTCTATCAGATAATGAAGGCCGTAGACCCTTACCTTAGCTTCCTGCTTCGCAATTCCCCTATAACTTGAGGTGCGAATGGCAAAATGGTCAGTTTTGATGTGACAAAAATCTAGGAGTTCCTGAACTGCAATCCCAACAGGCGTTCCGCCGCGCCAAACACCCACAATAAAATCTGGCCGAAAGCCATCCTTTACAACCATTTGTCCAAGTTTTAATGAAGAAGAAAGCAACTCATCAGCAGTAATATATATTTTATTCATTAGTGCTTTACCCACTCATTTTTTTTCTTTTTTAATATAACGTTTACTATAAAAAAAGAAAATTTAATTTTTAAGATCTAGATAAAATGATCTTTACCCTAAAAAGCTAGTTTAGATATTTTTGTTCAAATAGTGCAAAACTTTGATCTAGTTTATTTTTAAGTATAGACTTGGTTTTCTGCTTAGAAAAACTAGTACTAATACTATTATAACTCATCGCCTGAAGTTCTGCGTAACTAACATCGGTGGTGCTAACTGCAGCTATGCATTCCTTAGAAATATCGGTATCAAAAATTCCATCATTATCGGTGGAAAGACTAACTGGTATGCCCAATCGAAGGAATTTTAAAAATGGGTGTGGCGAGCTAAATTTATCGTGAACACTGAGGTGATGATTGCTATTAATATTTATCTCAACACCAACCTTAAGGCTCCGAGCGTATTCAAGGGTTATTAAATCCTCCTGAAGGAGTACACCGTGGCCAATTCTTGAAACGCCCATGATCATCGCATCACGAGCATTGCGAGGGTCCCCCATTTCGCCTGAGTGCATAGTCATCTTAAGTGGATGATCCGGATTCTCACTATTGTAGCCACTAAGGTATCCATATGCGACTTGTGCTTTTTCAAGGGCAGGGTTTCCACGCTCAATAGCATAAAGATCGATACCAACAATAACATCGGATGGATGAATTAGCAGAAGTTGGTTCCATGATTTTATCATTTCACCATTCATTTCAGCAGGAAGGAAGCGGAGTAGCCCCAAATTCCACCGTACTACAACCCCAGTTTCTTTGAAAAATTTTATAGACCAGTTTGTTAGTTTTTCAATACTGTCAACACTGGGGGGAAAGCTATTAGTAAATTCAATATAGCTAATCCCATGGTCAGCGGCGCGCCCAAGAAAATCGAGATAAATAAGTTCCATTTTTTCATCAATAAATTCATCTTCAACCATCCAAATTACAAAGGCAAATATTGCGTCAAATCTTTTGAAATCATGCGATACAGGAACATTAGGTAAAAAGAAAAAGTTTACAAAAAGACTTTGCTCCGCTTCACTCATGGAGAGGTAATTAGAGGAGACGGGAAGTGATCTTAGGGCATCAATCTCATGATCATAAAGAACTTGTCCCTGATTTTGAACTGTCATTATAAAATATTCAGGGTCTATCACTGGATTATATTTTCTAAGAATTTTGGTGACAACATCTCGAGTAAAGAGTCCATATGGATGAACATGTAATAAACCACCCTTCGGAATTTGCTTACAAAATTTGGCTAGCTCAACCATATCTGACCTTAACGGTTCGATATCAATAATTGAATTTTCAATAGCGAGTTTCCTATTTTTCTCGATGATCACCTCTTGTTTTTCCATTAAAAAATCAATTTCTGTGGACGTAAATTCGTCGCCTTCACTCATAATAAATTGCGATTCCCAATCGGCCCGCTCAATCGGGTTGCTAGCCTTATAGTTGCGTTCAATAATAAGAGATTTTGCCTGATCATATTTTTTAAAATGATCAAGAAGCTTAGTATTTATCTGATCTTGTTCAGTGCAAGATGTTAAAATTAAAACTGTAAGTATGGTAATCAAATTCAAAAAACTGATATTAATTAATTTTAACATTTATCCACTCCACCCTTAATTGCAGCCTCGTTATAATAACTTCTAGAAAACTTACAGTATGGCTTTGCCAGTCCCATCTCTATCATTTTGACAGCTATATCATGGCCGTCAACAAAACACTTTGCTACAACCCTGTCATAGCTCTTAGTTCCATCAGGTTCACAATTGACTTCTTTTCCACTTACAATTGCTCTTAGTTCCGCCTTAGACCTTTTGCCAGCATCAGTGTTCATCTCCGGTGCATCAAGCCCCCATATTCTTATCTTAATCGTCCCAAATCGTATAGTGTCACCATCCGTCACATCAACAAAACCATTTATATTTCCAGAAGAACTCCCTGTACTTCCTGTAAAAACAATAAAAATAGTAATGAATATAAAAACTTTGATCTGTCTCATTTTTTTACTTTTCCTTGCATAATTCACCTCCACCTTCCTTAGTGATGCATCTTAAATCAATGTAGGGAGTATTTCAGGAGAAATATACAATAGTTCCAAATAACAGATTGATATAGGTAAAGAAATTTAAGTTTTTACT
>Ga0233433_10000390_pt1 | contig 47944 bp, 43 predicted proteins | sample SI_122_August201_5_FD_179868 | JGI IMG/M metagenome (GOLD analysis project Ga0233433, IMG submission 179868) | Seawater microbial communities from Saanich Inlet, British Columbia, Canada - SI_122_August2016_100_MG | ecosystem: Environmental > Aquatic > Marine > Inlet | place: Canada: British...
CCTTCCCAACTGAAGAAACCACCATGCACGGTTCCGCAAAATTCTGAGCCATTTACGGCCGATCCCCTTGAAATTATTGGCAGGATTAAGTACCTCTATATAGTTATCAAGAAAAACATGATGCTCACGAACAACATGCAACCATGGTATTGATACGCGCTCTATCGTCGAATCTGCCGCCAATAAAATATGGTCACATGCAACGCAAATCGAACGGTAGAGCTCTTCTTTCAAAATAAATCCTTAGTCAGCTTGTCGTCAATGAACACATTACCCCATTCTGAGAAGATAAGATTGGTAGTAATAATTACGCTAGTACGCTCATACAGTTTGGACAGCAAGTGAAACAAAGTCGTCCAACCTTTTTAGTCTGGTGCCTTGAGGATAGGGTAAAAAAACATATTTTCTCAGTTCTGATCTAAAGTTGAGTTACCACGAATCCACAATTGATTGTATTGATTGCCCTCACCCAGATCATATTTTCTGTACAATGACAGACCGGCATTTTTCAAATGTTGTTCTGTCTGTTCCGCTTGTTCTGCAAAGTCATCATTGATCTCAACTAACACACTCTCCACTTTATTTAACACATCGGAACCACCACGGAGTATAAAATGCTCGATTCCATCAACATCTATTTTTATAAACTTAGGTAATGGTATTTCAAGCAACCTTACTGCATCATTCATGGACACCCCAATTGTTTGAAACTCAAATACTTCATTCATCACATTACCGTTCTGGTCAAAACTCTCACCAAATGTGGATAACGCACCACCCCAATCTGTATTTGACATCCTGAACATACTTGATCCGACTTTATCACTGAGGGCAATTGGCACAATGGTAACTTTCTCCTGCAGTGCATTTGAAAAAATATTTCTCGCCAACAGCTCAAGATTGAAGACAGAGGGTTCAAAAGCATAAACACGGCAGTTTCGTGACTTGGCAGCGTATATTGTATACAGGCCAATATTCGCACCGACATCCCACAATACAGATCCCACAGGAATGGTATCAATCCACTCCAGAGTTTCCGGTTCTTTGGTTGCAAATGTTGAAATTCTATATTGGTTTAACCAATTTGGAACCGTAAAGGTCATCTGATGAGAGCGATAGCTAACAACCTTTTTTTGATTCATCGTAGCATTAATTATTTGCTGGTAGAAATACCGGCCAAGATATGTTCTTGGAAGCCACGACACAATCCCAGCAATTAAAAATTTTATAAGATTTTTTATCATTGATTTCAGCTGTATGTTAATTTAGTGGGCAATGTAATAATACAATTATATATTTCCGTCTTAGTTCCCTAGCTATCTGTCGAATTTAAGCTGCAACTCAGTGATTTATTAAAGCAATTAAAATTATCATTGAGAATAATATATTTAATATAATTAATATGTTGTGATGAAAAATACGTCTAAGCCCAATATTCTGCTAGGACTTTACTTAACCAATCTTTAAGCTCCTCTGGCCCACTTATTATCTCTATTCCATGCGCAGCCCGGTCATCACGTTGTAATCTACCCGTTGAATCGTAATAGATGGAAGGCTTGCCCAATGCTCTTGCAATCAATGCTGTCGAAGTAAATGGCATGGAAATCACAGCGTAACTCGACTCAATAACCCTAAATGCGGAAATGTCTGGATCCACTAGCACAACATGCTCCTGCTCAGATAGTCTTTCAGAAAAATACCGATAGCGAGGATGCGCCATAGCACCGAGCGTTCTCTTACGTTTCCACAACATGATAACATCCAGATGGCTAGTCGCATCTGAGATATGAGACAAAAATCTTTCACAAATTTCTGGAATATAATACTCATAATCGACATCCAAGGTGCTATAACGTGATTGTCTCATAGGAGAGACATCAAATATCGCCACACCCATACTGTCAAATCGGAGCATCGCTGCAGCACTGCTCTGAAACCAGATTGGCCCCACGATGCTGACATTCGCTTCTATTCCAACTGCTCGCCTCACAAAATCGGCTTGACCGTCATCCCACACCAAATAATGAGGCCAATTTATGGCCTTCCAGCCATAGAGTTGAGGATAGCCACCAGGTCGCTTGAAGTTCTCACAATTAGTTGAATAGAAATAAAAGGTGATAGCCGACCCGCGTTTTTTAGCTTCGTAGGTCCAAAGAGGGCGATATATATAACTGGAATTATGGAACAGATATTCCTGAGCCAAAAAATCGGTAGGCTGCGCACGAACTTGTGCCGAAAGGGCTGCCTGGTTTAACAACAACGCATGCCACCAGCGACCTCGAAAGCAGTCGAATGCTGCAATAATGCTGGCGCGCAGACCCCAGAGTAGGTATTTGACGATGGTGCGCCCGCCCACCAACTCGGGCAAAACTTTTTTGGTAGGCAGCACCTCGACCCCGCCCACGAAAACAGGCCGTGCCTTACTGACCGCGTGATGCACCTCCTTGATACCAGTCGCCCTACCTGACCATTGCAAGTACCAAGAAACCACGTCATAACTTTTCCTGCCATTTTCCTCTTGCGGAAGGTTGCTGGGCTTGAGATCAACAAAGCAAACATGGTGTTTTGGTTTGTGATTCGTATTTTGCCGCGACCTCATCCCAGCAAATGCAATCTTGATAATCTGTAACACGCCGTACAGCCAGACAGCAAAAGTATAGAGTTTCCAAAGCACGCTGGATCTGAAATGTGCAACCTTAAACCCATGTTGTTCCAGAACGTCTCGCCATTCTTTGGGCAGATAGAAAACCACACGACCATCTTTCTCACCCAATGCCAGTAGCAATGCATGATTCAACTTGAGTCCGCCTACCCGTACCAGCAAGTATTGCCTGATAACGATTTCGCCGACCTCAGTTCCCTGCCCCATTATCGTTGTAGAGAAACTATGCCTGGCCAGATTCAGGCGGTGTTCTGTCAATACCTGTTTAACCTTTGCAATCCGGCCAACATCGCCCGAACGCTTCAAGGCAAGGTGACCACGCATGACACGGCGCAACTGTCCTCGCTGTCGCCTTTTCAGGATATTGGTGAGCGGGGTAAGTATTTTTCTTATCAAGGTAAAATTACAGTAGGTTGTTCAGTTACAGGAATTACGCGCTGCGTATATTTTCACTGTAGTTGGTTTTCCTTCGAGAATATATTTGTCGGGAATATCGTAGACCCACTTATATCCTGCTGCTAGGAATATCTTTTGCGAAGAGATATTTTCCGAATAAGCTCCTGCTTCTACCCATCTAAGCTTCAATTTATCAAACGCCCATTGGGTTACAGTTGTTGCTGTTTTATACCCAAGTTTCTTTCCCCATACTGACTTGTAGAACAGACAAATGCCGATGTGTGCGGTCTTGTGATGGGTCTCTATCCCATACAGGCGAACAGTACCGCAGTGATACTGAATCCCGTCTAACCATATCCCGAACAACACTGCATTGTCGGCTTGCTGGTTGTGACGTACAAACTCCGCGACAGTCTTCTCGGTCTGTGTAATTCGCTTGACTCCCTGCAGGTAGCGGTTCACTTCGGGGTCGTTCAACCCTGAAGCGTAACCGGGATGAACATCTTCTGGCTTCAAGGGTCGCAAATATCCACCCGCAAATTCCAAAATAACCTCCGGAATCACCCTAACATCCCCCACCCTAATGCTGTCCCGCGCTTCACATCTTGATTGACGGCTTTGCCCATCACCTTTTCCAAATATTTGGTCTGCAAACCTAAACCAGGTCGGATCGCTCGCAAGTTTTCTTTCGTTAAAATATCTCCTACTTTGATATCCTGCACCACATATAACGACCTACGATACTGGAGAGAGATTTTCTCTACTTCAGTAGGGCCGTAGGCCACTTGTCCCATCGCCTGCCAAGCGCGCCCAGATTCCAACACCAGTTGTGCCATTTCGGAAGGTTCCATAGAAAAAGCCGAATCCACACCACCGTCAGTACGACTGAGGGTGAAATGCTTTTCGATAACACTCGCTCCCAGAGCAACACTGGCTATCGAAACGCCCACACCCATAGTGTGATCAGACAATCCCACTTCGCAACCGAACAACTCACGCAGATGCGGAATGGTCAAGATGTTGGTATTCTCCGCCGTGGCAGGATATGTACTGGTGCACTTGAGCAAAATCAAATCCTTACAGCCGGCTTCGCGCGCAGCCCGCACCGTATCATCCAGCTCTGCTACCGTAGCCATGCCGGTAGAAATAATCAATGGCTTACCGGTAGCTGCCACACGACGGATCAATGGCAAGTCGGTATTCTCGAATGAAGCAATTTTGTAACACGGTACATTCAGTTCTTCAAGAAAATCTACTGCAGTATCGTCGAAGGGTGTACTGAAAGGAATGATGCCTAGTTCACGCGCGCGATCAAAGATGGGTTTATGCCACTCCCACGGGGTATAAGCTTTGCCATACAACTTGTAGAGCGAAGTGCCCACCCACAGGCTTTTTGAATCGCTGATATGAAACTCCCGCTCATCCAGATCGATCGTCATGGTGTCGGGCGTGTAGGTCTGTATTTTCAGCGCATGCGCGCCCGACTTGGCGGCTGCCTCAATGATTTCCAATGCACACTCAAGCGACTGATTGTGATTACCTGACATTTCGGCAATGACGAAAGGTGTTTTTTGCCGCCCAATCTCACGATTTCCTATCTTGATCATCTATGATTTCCAGTGCACGCTCAGCGGCCTTTTAGATCGAGTCTTTCTGCCATCGCCATATACATAACTATAAGAACCCCAACCACCTTTATCTAAAACCAAACTATTTACTTCTTGCGTGCTAATACGTAATAACGATCGTCTCGACTATAATGTTTGTCACTGCCGATGAGGCTGCGGCCGACCAGTGAAATAGATGCGGATTGCACGATGCTTTCAATTTCAAAGGCGGCAAATTCGCGGGCGATGCGTTCCTGACTAAAGAAGGCTTGTGGAATATTTTTTTCGAAACCGTCGGGTAGAATCCAGGTGTCTTCCTCGAACAACTGGCCTTCGCCATAGGCGCTGTCTTCGCGACTGATAACACTAAAGAAAAACAGACCATCCGATTTAAGCACTCTACACACCTCGTCGACGCCGCACCGGCGTACATCGTTGACCATGTGATCGAGCACGCCGTGGCAGATAACAAAATCAAACGCTCCATCGTTATACGGGATAGCATCGATCGAACCCTGCTTGACTTCGCCGTGCAGTTTGCGCGAGGCCAACCATTGTCTGGCAAACTCGATGGCGACCTTCGACAGATCTACGCCACATGCCTCAATGCCGAGCTCGGCCATGGTGATCACATGTCGGCCCTTGCCGCAGCCGAGATCAAGGCCAACCGGCCGGGTCGGAGTAGTATAGCGCACGTCCTCCCCACCGAAACCTGTCCGTCGGGCCACGTAGCGGGCGAAAAATCGAACAACTTGCTCATCCGGGTACCAAGGCTGCGCTTCGACGTGTGACCAAGTGTCGTCCCACTGCATTTCGAACTTTTTATTTGCTGTTGATTCTGGCATAGCGGCCTTTACAACACGATATATGACATGTTTATTTCGAATGGGAATTTCTGAATTTTCACGTCACGGATGTTCATGGACTCAAGCAGCGCCAACGTTTCGCCAGGCCATAAGGGGTGGTTGATTTCGTCGAATGCAAGGACCGCGCCTTTACTCATCCTCGGCAGAAATACTTCGAGCCCCTTCTTGGTAGGCTCATAAAGATCAAAATCCAGGTACAGTAACGAAACTAGCACATGCGGATTTTTTTCCAGAAACGTTTCAGCAGTTTGCATAAAATCGCCTTTGATCAGCGATATCTTAGACATCTGCGGCAAGAAACGATTCTTGTCGAACAGTTCGATACAGCGCGACAAATCAGCGTAGCTATCACATTTCAGGTCGCCAGCTTTCCACCCGAGTTCGGTGCTACCCTTAAGATCCTTCGCATGCACACCAGGAAAGCCCTCGAACGTATCAAAGCCGTAAATGTGCCGAAATGCACCACCCACGGGTTCGAGAATGGCTGACATTTGCGCCCAACTCAAAAGTCCCTGTCCTGCATATACGCCGCACTCAACGATAACACCTTGAATATCTTGCACCATTTTGAACATTTCGTAGCGCGCTAGAAAACGCGTAACTTCCTGACGGCGGGCGTATTTAGCAAAACCGTTAGCGATCGATGTGAGCGGTGCCTGGTTGGCGATGGTGCGCAAATGCGCTTCCATTTCCTCTTTGTACTGCTGGTCTTGCTTTGTTGCGTAGGATTTCATGGAAACCTTTCCTGGTTGTATTAAGTTTAGGATTGTATTGGAATGTGCAGGAACGAAAGCAATACAAACACCTCCGGCACGTATTCGTTGGGCTGGCGATTGAAATCGATATGCAATCCGCCTTCAGCGTTATTCCAGTGAGATTTACGCATCAAGATGCTGTAGAGCAACTGGCGTGACAGGAAGCATTCGAGAAATGGAGCTATCTTCTCCTGCGGATATCCATCTGACCGAGTATACCCCTCCTCAGAAAAATTGAAAGTATAACCGAGCTTCTCGTCAATCGATAGATAAACATTGTAATTACGTTTCCAATTGAGCCGGCCTTGCACATGCCAGACGTTCTGCCTTGCTTTTTCCATCAAGATGTCGAACTCGGAGGTATCAGTGCACGAAGCCTCCCAGTCATAAGGATACGGAATCTCTTTTAGCGTTGAAGCAAACTCCATCAAGGCCGATGCGGCTAAATTACGCACGGGCAACCCGCTCACGGCGCCACTATCGACATCCAGAATAGTACCGCAATCAAGTTGTATCGGGCGTGTTGATCCACCGCTTCGGGTCATGGTCTCATTGATTACGGCGACCGCATCACGGGCGGAGGCCAGTCCGATGTGGGGATTTTTCACGTACATCCGGCCAACAATCGCATATTCTGCCGCAGCTGGGACCACTAAGCGCGGCTTGATGATTTCCGTCATCTGCGCGAAATGGGCTATGTATTGGTGTTGCAACCGTCGGGCCTCGGCAGCCTTTTCGTCGGTAGTCAGGTTTCGGAAGCTAGCGGGATATGGGCCGGAGGCAGAATGTGGCATCAGTGCCAAGTCGATTTCCGGATAGCGTGCTGCAAAAGTTTGGGCTGACCGCTCGTCCAGATAATTGTCATTGCAGTTTAGTATGTTTCGCCCATCCCATTCAAGCATGATCGCGCTGTCGATCATGCTGCCGAAGTTGGCCTCGGCGTGAAGGTTGTTCACGAACTGACCAAAAAGCGTGATTTTGGCACCACAATCAAGCGTGACCTTTTGCTCCGGCCCAAGCGAAATCACATGATTAAATCCGAAGGCGTTCAGCTTTCGCTCAAGCAGGCGATTGAAATAGTTCGGAACGATAAATGTTGTATCACGGTGAGCTTCAGATAGCGCTTTGAAATCGCAATGGTCTGGGTGGATGTGCGAAATGTAAACATATTGGCAGTCTTTGATTGAGAATTTAGTCGGTCGCAATGGCGGAAAATGAAACCAACTTCCTTCGAATGCTCCCTGCGTAAACCATAAATCCATGCCGATAACGGTGCCGTTATGCTCAAGAAAACAACCTGTATTGCTAATAAACTCAAGCTGCATAGCAAACCCCTTTATTTATACGTTGAAAACTTCGCTCGGCAGGCTTGCTGCAGCACCTAAAAGTTTACCACGGCAACAGGGCAAACAATAGAGACCGAGGGACGAACATAGCAAGATTGATAAAAAACATAAGGAGTAAGAAAATTTTCCACACACTGTCTTAAGTAACATTTTAAAAAAATTCTGTCATACACTATCACAACATTTAACCCGAAAACACTTATAATGTATCATACATCTACCAGCATCAGGATATCTCACCTCGATTCCAATCATAGAGTGTCCGCACGGGAAAAAACGGGTATATTAACGTGACCATGATTAATCCATCAGATTTCACGCTGCGACCACTGACTGAGCATGACCTGCCTAGAGTGTTGAAATGGCGTAATTCCGAGCGCGTGCGTGCCAATATGTACACTGAACGAATCATCAGCATGAAGGAACACCAGTGTTGGTTCGAGAAACAATGTGGCAACTCAGCTAATGAGAAATATTTTATTTTCGAATCCAAGAACCGGCCGCTGGGGTTTGTCTCATTTACCCGCTTTAATCCTGCCAGTGGCACCTGTTATTGGGCATTTTATCTAGGCGAAGCTAATGTCCCGCGAGGTAGCGGGGCAATCATGGAATTCATGGCTATCGAACACGCCTTCCGAGAACTTGTCATCAGGAAGCTATGCTGCGAAGTATTCGTGTTCAACACTTTGGTGATTAAACTGCATCGCAAGTTCGGATTTGTCGAAGAAGGGCGGTTCGCAGAGCACATGTTCAAAAACGACAAGTACGAAGACATAGTCTGCCTAGCGTTGCTAAAGCGGGAATGGGACAACATACGACCCGCACTGCAGAGGCTTTGTTTTCGTTAATTGCGGACCGGTCTAAATTATTGATTCAGCATTATCTCCATCCAGCAGAGATGTCGTCACGACCAGAGCACCTGCCGAAACATTGCCACCCATCAACCGCTGCGCATTATCACCCATTTCCCGCATTTTATCAGGACTTAAAATCATCCAGCGCATGGCATCAACATAGTCCTGCACCTCTAACTGTCTAGCCCATCCGATATACTTAATTGCCTCCTCGGCGGCCACATCAATCGTCGCTTTCTCCTGGTTGGCCGCAAATACAACGGTGATTGACGGTAGCCCAAGGAAACATCGCTCCCACATAGTGGCTCCGCCAGCACCAAGCGCCAAATCAGCCCGTCCCATCAACTCTGCCATATTAGCCACTTGGCAGTAATAGGCCGTATTGGGCATGCGTTCACAGCGACCCCTGATTTCGGCTCGGTGCGGATTAGATGTGCCCACAACCACATCCACGATTATATCTGGTCTTTTCAGACGCTGAGTCGCCTCAATTGCCTTTAAGGTCAGATTTTCCGGATCGCTGCCGCCGAAGAAAATCAGAATCCGCCGTACACTTCCATCTCTTGCTCTAAGTTTTTGTCTGGCTACAGTAAATTCCGGTCGTAACAACACATATTCCGGCCCGAGCAGCGTGACGCATTCATCTGGCACTAGCCCCTGATAGCGCCGTTCCATATCCTGATAATAGTTCTGGTCGAGCAGCAAATTACAATCATGCTGACGATTCGCAAGGTCATCGATCACCATGAGTTTGTCCGTATGGGGACGAAGTCCCCGCTCCCATACGGCATCAAGTTGGTAATGATCAACAACCAGCCAATCGACGCCTTCAGGGAACAACTGCTCGGCCGCTTTGATCGCTTGCTCTGCATCGAATTGCTGCGAAGATTTACCTGCTCCATCTAACGGTAATTTGGAAAACTGGTAACCGCGAGTGTGCAGCAAGTCGAACATACCGCCAGGCAAGTCGCGACAAACGAAGGCCACTTCTGCCCCTTCGCTACGCAACTGGTCAGCCAATGTCAGGCAGCGCATTAAATGACCGTTGCCGATCTCGATTGAAGCATCGGTACGAAAGAGTATCTTCATCCGCACTCTAGCTATTGCTCCTTCACACGATCATCATCACCACCATCCTGATGATCCGTGAGCAGAAAATATCTATTCTTGTGCATCAGCGCACCTTGAATAATGGTTCTAGCGGCTGACAGCGCAGCATCGATTCAAATTTGTTGCCGCGCACGCCCTCTACCAGCATCGGAATAACCTCATCATATGCATTGAAAAGTTTATCCAAATCAGCATCCGTGTGGCTATAGCTCATGTTGTGGGTGCCAATAGTCAGGATTCCGCGCGCAAACATCTCCTGCAAAAATAATGTCTTGATCTGCCACTGACTATAGTTAGCCGTATCTTTGATCAAGAAAAAATTCCATGTCGGATTGCCAGCAGTACCCAGAAAATCTTCTGCGCCTGCTGCGGCGATACGCGTTTTTAAGCCGTCAATTACTTTTCTTCCTTGCTTATAAAGAGTGTCGGTAACCGGCTCACGCTCCAGTTTTTGCATGGTCGCAAGTGCGGCCGCCAGAGAAAGCGTTTCTCCGCTAAAGGTAAAGGAGAAAAATATTTCCTCCATGAGCTGCATGACATCCGCACGGCCAACTACAGCCGACACCGGGTAACCATTTGCAATTCCTTTGCCGAAAGTAGCTAGGTCTGGGGTCACCCCGAAGTGCTGCTGGGCACCGCCAATTGCGTATCGGAAGCCCGTAATAGTTTCATCAAAGATAAGCAACGCGCCATGTTTGTGCGTTAGCGCCTTCACTTCTTCCAGAAAACCGGGCAGAGGCTCTGTCACGTTCATCGGCTCAAGGATCACTGCTGCGATTTTGTCAGGATATTCCTGAAATAGCTTAGCAAGACTACTAATGTCGTTATATGTCCATACATGTGAAAGATCGCTGGTTGCCTTTGGAACGCCGCTATTACGCACGGTTGTGCCAATGTACCAGTCCTGCCAGCCATGATAGCCGCAGACCGCGACATGATCTCGATTGGTAAACGCGCGCGCCAGACGTATCGCTCCCGCTGTAGCATCGGAACCATTCTTTCCAAAACGCACTTTTTCGGCGCATGGCACAAGTTTGACGATCAGCTCAGCCACCTGCATTTCAATCGGGTGTGGTAACGAAAAGATCACACCCTCCTCAAGCTGTGCCCGCACGGCGGCATCCACGTCCGGATCGCAATAACCAAAAGTAATCGCGGCTAAACTGTTGATAAAGTCAACGTATTCGTTGCCATCGACATCCCATACCCGGCTACCCTTGCCACACTGAATAAAAAAAGGCGAAACGCCCATTGGGTATTGAGTTTTACTTTTGCTGAATGTCTGTGACCCAAGAGGTATAGTTTTTAATGCTCTTTCCAACAAATCTTCAGAATGATGGTAGCGTTCGGACATATTATTATTTCTCTTTGGTTTGATTAGCAGTTAATGACAGATCTGCGTTGAGTGACTTTTGATACCCTTCATTGCGCTTGTGCTCTGTGTTCCAGTGCGCCAGTTCCGGTCGTTTATCTAGCAGGCCCAGAATATCCTGCGTCACAAAATTTGGGTTGGTTGGGTAAAGTGCTTCATAGATCATGGTGATCAATTCAAAATCTTTTGGCTCATCCGCCGTCCAGCGCAAATGGGACAAGTCAGTTGAACTCTTGAAATGACCTATCTTGAAGCGAAGCGGCTGCTGATATATAAACGGTGTCACATGTTCACGTTGTGATGGTAGTTGGGCTTCACGCCATGCCTGCTCAAGACAGGTAAAACGGAACACCTCCATATCCAGTCCATCGGGGTATGTGGCCTGGATCGCATTGCTGACATAGTCGAAACCACCACCAGTATAAAATTCGATAACTTCATCGATCAACACTGGATCGGTTAATGGACAATCTGCCGTAAGACGCACAACATGTTCAGGGGTGAATACCCGCGCGGCCTGATAGAACCGGTCCAGCACATCATCGAGGCTTCCACGATGACATTCGATACCATTCTCTTTACATAACTTATGTATAAGATCATCGGTTGGCTCAGTACTGGTCGCCACCAACAACTGGTCTATCTTCTGCGATTTCTGCAGTCGCTCTATCTGTCTTAACAGCATAGGCACGCCAAGCAGCGACTTGAGCACCTTTCCCGGCAAGCGGGATGATGAAACACGCGCCTGCAATATTGCCAATATCATTTCTTTTCCTTATCAACTTGCCATAAAGCAGGATTGACTATCGATTCGTCCGCTATCGCGAACTCAGCTAATTCATTCGAGTCGACCTCGACTTGCGCTGCCTCACATATCTCCCCTAGTTGCAGGGCGTTGTTCACCCCGCAAATCACTTGGTCGATCTCTTGTACGCCTAAAACAAAACCCAGTGCCGCCTGGGTCGGTGTTAAACCACGTGCTCGTATAAAACGATGGTAAGACCCGAGATTTTTGCGTATTACATCAAAATATTCAGGTACATTTTGCAGTTCCATCAGCAACAGACCCTGCAAAAATGTCGAACGTGCATGTATTTCAACACCAGCACTTTTAAGTTTTTGTAGATGGCCGCTTTGTAATAGTCGTTGGTCCATTACATTAATCGGCAACTGTATCAGATCTATTTTAAACCGTTCCATCAACTGATCGATCTGACTACCCGAGTAGACCGATACACCAACCTTGCTGACTAGACCATCTTGCTTCAACTTCAGTAACCGATCCATCAGCAAGTCGCCGCCCGGTAGAAATAAATCATCAACCCTGTGAACCAATAATCCATATACGGATGATCTGCCTAGCTTTGACAGGGAGGAGTGGAATGTGTCTTCCAAATGTTGGGCATCAGCTTCATCCAACATTTGCTTGGCAAATTGCGAAGTCTTGGTAACGATGTTGAAGCTCGAGTTCGGTGGCAGGGTTTGCCCCAATACCGCTTCGCTATCTCCATACAGTGCGGCGGTATCAATAACACTGACGCCATATTTCTCAGCGGCAACGAGAATTGCACCAACCTCCGCTTGTGAAGTCTTTCCGGCCTTGTTCGAGATACCGTAATTCACACCAAATTGTACGGTGCCAAGCGCAACCTTCAAGCTACCAGTTCCTTGAAAGCTGATATAACATCCTTTTGCTGCTCATCTGTTAGATCGTAGAATAGCGGGATACTCAAGGCTTCCTGATAATAGGATTGGGCATTCGGGTATTCCTCTGGATTAAAACCAAGCACGCGGTAATGAGGCTGGGCAGGCACCGGAATATAATGCACTTGACTACCAATGTCACGTGACCTGAGCTCCTGTATCAGCTGCCCCCTATTCAAGCCGATTGAGTCAAAATCAATCCGCAGCACATAGAGGTGGTGGCCGCTCTGATCGCGCCCCATAGCCTGGGCAGGGCGACAATTATGCATGCCAGCAAACGCCTCGTCATATTTCTTAACTAGAGCACGTCGTCGGCTGATAAATCTATCGAGCTTTTTAAACTGCGAAAGTGCTAACCCGCATTGAATGTCGGTAATGCGATAGTGAAAACCGAGTTCCTGCATTTCGTAGTACCAAGGGTCTCGCACACCATTGGTCTCTGCTTGCTCTGGCAACTGGAACGGATCATCAAGTTTGTTGATACCATGGCTGCGCAGCCGCAGCAGTTTGCGATAGGTGGCCTCGTCATTGGTGGTGATCATGCCTCCCTCGCCTGCGGCTATTGCTTTGACAGGATGGAAAGAAAAAATTGTCATCAGTGAATAAGCGCAGGAACCTACGCGCTGTCCGTTTGAATAAGTTGCTCCCAGAGCGTGAGCCGCATCTTCAACCACGACTACACCTGCTTTGTCAGCAATCGATTTGATAGCCAACATGTCGCATGGTAGGCCAGCAAAATGAACTGGGATCACTGCTCGAACATCCGGATTTTTTGCCAGCGTCTGTTTGAGATTTTCTGGAGACATGTTTATTGTATCTGAATCAATGTCTGCAAAGATCACGCGCCCGCCAACGTAGAGCGCTGCATTGGCGCTAGCTACAAATGTTATTGGGGTAGTCGCTAGCGCTTTGTTAGGGCCGACACCTGCTGCCAGTGCTGCAAGATGCAAGGCAGCAGTGCCGCTAGACACCGCGATTGCATATGTGGCACCTGTATATTTCGCAATGGCCTGCTCAAATGCCTCTACCGTAAGGCCTTGCGTCAGCACTCCGCTTCTTAACACATCGACAACGGCCTGAATGTCGTCCTCATCGATATGATGCTTTCCATATGAAATCATAAACTCTGTATCTCCCGGGCTAGCCCGCTTTGTTCTTGTTGATGAAGTCTAGAAAGGTGTTCTGCTACACTTCCGAGCTGCCTGCCGAGCAACTTGCACGCTTTCTGATTTGACAAACTCATGTCTCGAGGACGTTGAACCAGTGCGACTTGATCGGCCAGCAATCCTGGCTTGATCAAACTGGCATCAAGACCGAATTCCTCCGCAATCCTGATTCCAAATTCGTATTTGGATATGCGTTCATCTCCAATAATGTTGACGATACCAGTTGCCTTTAAGTCGAGCAACTCATGCGCTGCTCTTGCTACCATTTCCACAAGTATTGGTGTGTAAAAAACATCTTGAAACAGGCTTATTTTTTGGCCATCCCGAAGTTTATCTACAATCATATTACTAAATGAGCGACGGTAACTTGTTCTCCACCCATAGAAATTTGTGCGCAACACCAAAGCTTCAGGATGTGCGTCAAGAACCCTTAATTCTGCCTCAGCTTTTGTCCTCCCATACACGTTTACTGGTGTAACAGGGATGGTTTCGGCCAACAATGGCATTTCTCCAGAAAAGAGATGGTCTGTTGATATATGTATCAGCGGCAGGCCAATTTTTGCACAGGCTTTGGCCACGTTTCCCGCCAGGTCAACATTGATATAACCCGCCAAGTCTGGCTTGGCTTCGCACTGCTCAACACTAGTAAAGCCTGCAGTGTGCACGACCATGCTGATTTGAGCCTCATTGAATGTTTGCACGAGACCCTCAACTGACTCAAGATCGACTATCTGAGTTTGTACGCCTGCGAGTGAGACTATCCGCTCATGAAGGCCAAGAGTAACCGTATGGCTTTCCCTTATCGCCAATGCCCAGTTAAGAGCGAGCAGGCCAGACCCGCCGGTGATGAATACTTTCGCAGTCATGCTAGGATTAAATTGCACCGATCTTGAAACAGCTTGTCGGATGCCAGCTTGGTGACGCCATAAAGGTTGATGGGGTTACTGGCCTTGTCGGCTGAAAGTCCATAGTAATCCCTCCCCATTTTTAGTAGCTGTTGGCGCGCAGTTAGAATTGACCAGCTGTGCTAGTTGAATTTTGACCAAGCGCTTTTAAAGATCTAGCGTACTACATCGCCGCAAATAGTCAACCAAACTAGCGCCAACAAGTAGCCACTAAAAATAGAGCTTAGGTGGCACGTTGTAACTTCTGCATTGGGGTGTCGAACAGTATTCGATTTTACGCCCTAATGCAGGATATCCTTACACAAATCTCGCAACCTTTCACCGTATATTCTTGAATCATCATAGTAATAATATCGACGCTGGCCATCTACTTTCTCAGCATCCAAATTATCACGCCGCTGCCATACATCTATTAAAATATCCTCTAGTTTATTTATATTGTCACATAAATTAATCGCTTCAACCGTATCCAATCCCTCAAAGTGTTTGGAGTACTTGAAAGCGTTATGCATACTAGTTAAATGCTTACCATCATCATAAACCAAGGCCAGAAAGCGTTTTCTAAATATCAAGGCCTCAATAAGCATCGAGGTAAGTCCACCAATTATAAACTCTGCATTTTGCAAGAGGCTGGGGTAATACGAAATCGCAGGCTGCGCTCTCTGCACACTGTCTTTTCGAGAGTAGGTATCTACCAACTGCGGATCCACAACAACGTGTGCCAAATTCATGCCTATTATCGTATCAGCGCCCTGCCGCCAAGGGTGCGGTCGATAAACAAGTTTTACACCTGCGAACAAGCCTTGATTTTCTGTAATAATTTTGTTTAGTTTTTCAAGTGCGCCAGCTTCGTCATATGCCATGGCTGTACCCACAAAAAGTATATATTTATAATCGAAGTAACTATTCAAACAAGTATCGCGTACACGGAAATATTCATCAAACCTTGGCGTACCTAAACAAGTAACCTGACTTATATGGAAACCTTGTATCTCACAAGCATGCTCAACACTCTGCTCACCCCAAACACCTAAATGTGTAGGCTTTACCCAAAGCACTGATTTACTAGACAAATTATCCCAATTATCGACTAAGAACAGAGTAGGAATCTTAAACTTATTACATACACGCACAAGATCTATTCCGTCAGGTTCATAAGCTGAGCTTGGAAACAATACCAACGCGGGTCTTAACTCTTCAATCAATGAGGCTATATCGGGGTTTATGACTAATGTTTTTTTGAGATGTTTATAATACAAGGGGAATACAACTCTGTTAGAAAATAGGTAGAGAACTAATTTATTTTTAAGCCAATACAAAACCCTCCATATAATTTTTAGCGCTCTTATAAATAAATTAGTATTTTCAGGAAACAGTAGATTTAGCTCATATACTCTCTTTATCCTAAATTTAAAAGACTTAGATTTGTTGCGATAGTGCCACATCAGTAGAGTAAACATCTTGAAATGTTTACTGTGCATACCTTGATCAAAGCCATAATATCGCACATTATCGTCACTAGAGAAGTGTGACGAATCTTTAACTGCTTTCGACAATAAATAAGAACATTTGTAATCTTTTTTTAACTCTTTAAAAGCATCGGTAGTAATATAGTTTCTGACGTAATTATCAGAAGATATAACGATCAAGAGCTTGGCTTTAGCCAAATTTGATTCAGCATTAACCATATTAACTGACGCCTATACCAGTATTAAGAAGACTACTCATTGATTCGAATATTTCGTCAGCACTTAATTTATGAGCTTGCAATACATCATGATTAGCGCCTGATACGGGGATACCTTCAATGCCAAATCGAATAAATTTCGGTTTAAATTTATTCGATTTGGCTATTATTTCCGCAACGCGGCCACCCTGGCCACCCTCATAATAATGATTATCAAGGGAGATTAACAATGGGCAATCGTCTATTTCCTGTATTAGCCAATCTTCATCTATTCTATTGAGCCAGGGTAGGTTGATTACCTTTACCGCTTTACCAACTTCTAGTTTAAGCCTATTGGAAACTTGCACAGCAACCGATAATAAAATAGGCCCATAGGCAATAATTACCGCATCGTCCCCTTCGGTCAACGCAACACCTTTACCTATCTCAGGCACATATCCACCCGGCAACGTATAAGGTAAAACACATGGCAAGCTGACAAGACGCAAGTAGCTACTCAGTTTATTTGTGTTAACAGCCCAATCGAGGAGCATTTCCACTTCTGCCTCGCATGAGGGCTCCATTAATGTTAATCCAGGTATAGCAGCAAGTGCTGAAATATCCCTTACCGCTTGGTGTGAATGCCCAGGTCCGCCAGGGACTACGCCAGCAAGAGAGCCAACATAGATAATTTTTGTTCGTTCGGTTGCATTATTGTATATCTGCTCATTCGGGCGGGCGGAGAGGAAACAGGCAAAGGAATGTACGACAGGAACTAGGCCTCTTAAGGCCATGCCACCTGCGGTTGAAACCATATCTTGTTCCGCAATTCCGCATTCAAAGAAACGCTGCGGAAATTGTTCTCGAAAAGGGATCAGCCCTGTATCTAGGACCAGGTCGGCGTCTAGGGCGACGAGGTTGGGGTGTTTTTTGGCTTGATCCAACAAGGCCAAGGTATAGGCGGGGATAAGGCGCTGTGCCGAAGCTGGTGGCGGCAGCGTGCCCTCGCGCTTGATTGTCTCGTAGGTAAGACCATCATGACTGACCTCGCTCAAACGTTGTTGCAGGCGACTGCGGATTTCCTGTGCTGCTAGCCGATAGGAATGGGCATCAGGCGCCCCGCTATGAAAACGATACATTGCGACGTCGGAATCCAGAGAGGTGTGCTCCATGAAAGAAACACCCTTACCCTTAACCGTATCAGCAATGATGATCTGAGGGCGTTTCTCATCTTTCATCGAGGCTAGCGCTGAAGAGAATGCGCCAATATCGTGACCGTCGCAACGCCTGACACACCATCCGAATGCATTAAACTTTGCTTCCAGGTCGCCAAGGTCGGAGACGTTCTTTACGAAGGTGTCTGACTGTAATTTATTGTGGTCGACGATGACAGTGATTTCATTTAGGCCGAAATTAACTGCAGAAACCAGTGATTCCCAGAATTGACCTTCCTGAAGCTCGCCGTCACCAGTCATGACAAACACACGCCCCGCCCGGTTTGCAAGCCGACTGGCAAATACCATACCCTTGGCCTTGGAAACACCCATCCCCAGAGAACCTGTGTTCGTGATAATCTCCGGCGTCCCAATATCTGGGTGACCGGGTAAACCACCAATTTTACGTAGTTTGTGGATAAGATCGAACTCAAGCCTACCCATACCGATGAGCGCGGAGTAATAAGCTGGAGCATCGTGGCCCTTGGAGCTAAAGAAAATATCTTCTTCACACATTTCTTCCAGCAGCAACCAGCTAATGATATCCAGACTACTAAAGCAGCTGCCGATATGGCCGGATCCTGCACGAGCAATCATGTAGAGCGCATTGAGTCGGCACATATCTGCGAAGATGGCGACACGCTGCTCTCGCGGCAGATTCACAGTGCGAATTCGTTGGAATTCGGTATAAGGAATATAGTAAAGGGTGCCTTCTACGGCTTGCCCAATTTGATCGCCCACAATGTGCTCCGTTACTTGTTAAGTAGATAAAGGGATAGGCTGTGCCGGCAAACAGACTTCACCCTTAGCGATGTAATGTTCGGGCAGCAGCCAGCTTCGGGTTCGTTGATGTCAAACCCTTCCAGACCCTGGCTAATGAAAGGGATAATCGCTTCGCCGGCAATGTTGTTCTGCTCCAGCGCGATGCTGGACCAAGCGATTTCGAGGCTCGCATCTTGCGCATAACTTTCCGGCAGTGCAGCGTATTGGCTACTGTACCACGGTGTAGCACCATTAGCGAGGGGCATCACTGGCTGCATACACTTGCCGCGCACAACCCACATCTTGCCAGGAGGACTCATTTGATTATTCCCCGGATTTTTTCATAAGTTGCTCGGTCACATAGAAATCTATGGGGTTGTCAATGTCGACGGCACGCTCTTGCGGAATAATGTGGAAGCGGACGAGATCGCCAGTGAGAGAATTAGTATCGAAAATGACTCGCCTTCGGCAGGCAATGATGTTTGCTCGAAAGTACGCTTTTTCATAGTTTTGGCGCGCAAGTGGGGTCACTTCGCGCCCAGAGCCGGTAGAGTATGATACGAGCTTTTGCCCACCTTCACCGTCATCAATAATCCTCAAAGCCTTTATGGGGTGCTGGCGCGCCTCAGCAATGACAACCGCCGAATCCGATTTCGGATCCTCAATGAGCTTGCCGATAACCGCATCTATATCTTCGGCGGATTGCAAAGGAACCGTCGCCATCATGCGGACAACAATATCTGGCCGGTATCCCTCATTTTTGTCGAGCCATTCCACCATGTGTTTTACGTATTCAAATTCAGGAGACTCATCAGCCGCAAGCTCAGCCGGGCGGAGGTAAGGGACGTCCGCACCGAACGATGTTGCAACCGCCGCATAATCCGGCGAATCAGTAGAGACAACCACGCGATTCATATACTTCGATTGGCGCGCAGCATCAAGAATCCACCCAACCAAAGGCTTGCCGGCCAAATGCCGGATATTTTTGTGAAGGACCCCTTTTGAACCGGAGCGGATCCCGATAATACCCATTACTTTCAAATCAGCAGGATTCATATGGATATTTTTCAGTTCACGGTGGATTGCTTCTTGATTAGCCCGTAGGCATGCTCATGAGCCGGCGCGGGTATACCGTATAATTTTGCCAATCGCAAAACTCCTCCAGTAATGGAGTCCACTTCAGAAGGAGTGTGAGCTTGGACATCTCGCTGGAGTGATGTCATCAGGGTCTCAGGGAGTGAATCGATTTTCCTGATTACTTCATCGGGATTGATATCAACTCCCTCATGGAGAGCGACCAGAGCGCCCTCACGGACAATCTCCTCCAAAAACTTTCTCAATTGAGGATCAGAACGAATAGTCCCCACCATCTTTTGAAAAGACGCAGTAAGGGACGCGATCGCGCTCAAACGCACAAGCTTTTTCCAGATAACTTCAGCCTCTGTTTTAAGTATCGAGGTCGAGATTCCAGCCCCTCGGATCACCTCGGCGATTTTATCAAGAGACGCTTTAGGAATATCGCCATCGGATGCAAGGTCGATATGCGGATTCTGTCGCGAAAGCTGGCGGATAATCCCATCCTTGCCCTTTGCAACCTCAATCATGCCGATCATGCCAACAGCAACACGGGCTCCCAGCCTCGCCCGAATAACTTCCCGGTGCCCAACTCCATTCAATAGCGAAACCACAACCGCATTTTCTACCTGCTTTACATCAATGCTTTCGAGTGCATTATTCAGAAAGGGAGATTTTGTCGTAATAAAAAGAACATCAACGGCATCATCAAGCTTTACACTCGCCTTAGGATGTGCGACAAAACTTCCAAAAATGGGGCTTTCAATGTGAATACCGCCTTTCTCTATTGCAAGAACTGCCGCGTTTTTTACGACACACAAAACATCATGGTCTTCTCTCCAGAACAGTCCGGCAAGGACGCCGCCGATGGCTCCTGTTCCTAGGATTCCTATTCGCAATTTATTTTTTATTTGGGCCATTTATGTTCTCTCAAAACTTTCTCATTCACGTCTGTGCCCCATCCGGGTGCCGTTGGTATTTTCAGATATCCATTTTCAACCTCAGGCTGATTGGTGAAAAGCTCATCGCGCCATGGTACATCGTCAACGTCAATCTCCGCCATACGCACATTCGACACAAGCGCGCAAAACTGCATGCTGATGAAGGTCGACAAGTGCCCATTGTAATTGTGCGGACAGACATTCATCTCGTAGAGCTCGGCCATATCGGCAATTTTCTTTGACCCGCCAAATCCGTTCCAGATCACGTCAATGGAAGCCGTATCCATCGCATGAGCCTCAAAAAATGGTCGGTATTGGCGCGTTCCGTAAAGGTTTTCGCAAGAGGTAATCGGCGTTGTTACCGAGTCCTTGATCTGACGAAGCGCCTGCGGATCGTAGGAATCAATCTCAAGCCACAAGAGTTGGTACTGCTCAAGCATCCTTCCGACTTTAATGTAACCTTCTGTTTTGAAATTAAAATTTAAATCGATGGCGATATCGATATCAGCACCCACCGCATCCCGTAGGGCGCCCACCCACTTGTCAATCACGGAAAGTATTTCGCGATCCGCATTCAACTCGGGGCCTCCTGGGCTTTTAAAAAAGCCAGGCATATAAACATACGGGTTGTCACCGAGAACCGCGATATTGGTTTTAAGTGCCTTAAACCCAGATATTCGGACTTCCTGGCCGAATTCCTTCACATCCTCATAAGTTTTTATTTGCGGCTTCTTCACCATTTCCCATGCGCGTACGCGCGACGTGCCACAATGCGACCAATAGAGCGGAATTTTCTCGCGCACAGGTCCGCCGAAAAGTTCATATACAGGAACGCCCAATGCCTTGCCCTTAATATCCCATAAAGCGTTTTCGATTCCGCCGACTGCTTTCTGGATAATCGAACCCGGGCTTTGCCGTGTGCGGGAATACATGTCCCAATAGAGCTTTTCTATTTTTCGCGGGTCTTGCCCGACCAAAAGAGGCGATAAATCTTTAACAACTCCCGCCATCCCTTGAGGCGAACCGTGCGAATCCGTGCATTCGCTCCAGCCGACAAGTCCATCATCTGTAGTAATTTTAACGAACGACCATGGCCGCCAGCCGGCATCCACATGAAATATTTCAACTTTATCTATTTTCATAGAAAACCTTTTAAGAATACGTCTGCCATAACAAAACAAGGTTGCGCATGGCACTAAAAAAACCACTATCATTCGCGGAACTGATCGCTCCAGAATGTGCAGGGATGAAAGCTAAGGCATTGGTCATGGTTATAGCTTCAGATCAAAGTATCTCGCACTAGGAAGGAAATGTTCTTGAGTTCGCTATACACATCAAGCGCCTCGACACCGGGCTCACGAGTGCCATTACCGGAAGCACCGAAGCCACCAAAAGGCATGTGCGGCTCGCTCCCGAAAGTACCAATGTTGATGTTGACCACACCGGCGCGCACACGTTGAGCAAACCACATGGCGCGGTCGACACTGCGTGTGTGAATTGCTGCCGTTAGGCCGTAGTCGGTGGAATTAGCCAATTTAAGCGCATCGGCGAGGTCTTCGACCGGATGCAGGGTAGCTACGGGGCCGAAGACCTCCTTGCAGCTGAGTTCAGCCGACCGCTGCAGCCCTTCGATGACTGTGGGCTGGACATAGTAGCCGTTGGACATCTCTTGATTGGTGGGTGCGGCGCCACCGCAGAGTACCCGCCCACCTTCGACCTTGGCCGTTTCGATAGCGCTGAGGATATTCAACTGCTGACGTTTATTGATTACTGGCCCCAGATCGCAACCGGCACTGACACCAAGCTTCAGGCTCTTGGCCTTAGCAACGAACTTGTCCCGGAAAGAATCGTAGATGTCCTTGAAGACCAACACCCTGCTGCCTGAAGCACAACGCTGCCCAGCATTACTAAAGGCGGAGAGTGATGCCCAGTGTACGGCTTGGTCTAGATCTGCATCGTCACAAACCACCAATGAATTTTTTCCGCCGAGTTCAAGGGATATTCGAGCTAAACGCTTTCCTGCTACCTCTGCGATCCAACGTCCGACGTTCGTCGAGCCAGTAAAGCTAATAACAGCGACACGTGAATCCTCAACCAGCGCAGCGCCGGCAGACTCTCCTCGCCCTTGTACAACATTGAACACGCCATCTGGCAGCCCAGCTTCCTTGACGAGCTGGGCAAATAGGTTGGCAATATGCGGAGAGTCTTCAGCCGCTTTCAGAACAACGGTATTGCCACAAATCAGCGCAGGAAAGGTTTTCCAGCAAATATTGGCGATGGGGGTATTGGCTGGGACGATCAGTCCGGCGATACCGCGCGGTTGCCGCACGGTATGACTATGTTTACCCGGTGTGCCTGATGTCAGGGACCGGCCATAAAGGCGCATACCTTCACCAGAAAAGTACTCTGCCTGAAGAATGCCGCCTCCTACCTCACCTTTGGCATCTTGCAGCGGCTTGCCAGTCTCTAGGGCAATACAGTCGGCCAATTCTTTGGACCGTCGCTTCATCGAGGCAACGATGTCAGACAGGATTTGACCGCGCTTAACCGGAGTTAACTCAGACCACAAGGAGAAAGCATTTCCTGCTGCGGTAATTGCATCTTGGGTGTCAGTAGCAGACGAGTCTGCGACATAGCAGAGCAGTTCGCCGGAATGCGGGTTGAATTTATCAAGCCAGCGATTGTCTGCGGGCTGCGCTTCCTGGCCATTGATCCAATTTGGTATGTGAGAGAGGTTAGTTGCCATAGTTAAATTTCTATCCATTTTATTACCATAATTAAATTGCTGTCCAGCCGCCATCAATAACAACATTTGTTCCCGTCATGTAACATGATGCTTTGCTCGACAAAAAGAGAATCGAGCCGTTATATTCATCTGCATTGGCCATGCGCCCGACGGGTATACGCCCACAATAGGAATCAAGGAAGGCCTGTTCTTGGTTGTTAAAAACTCCCGCGATGGTCAGTGAATTTACGCGAACATTCTGCTTCGCCCAATAGACGGCGAGATAACGGGTCAGGTTAAGGACACCTGACTTTGATGCTGAATAGGCCACTGGCTTGTAGAAGACCTCGCCCCGATTGCGACGGTAGGCGTAGAGGTTCTGATCCGGTGATACAACGCCATAGATAGAGGAAATATTGACGATCGAACCTTTTTTTGCTTTGGCCATGGCAGCCCCAAATACCTGGCAGCATAGATGGACCCCTTTTAAATTAACGTCAATGACCTTATCCCAAGAGGCTTCCGGGTAATCTTCGAAGGGGCCGGTTTCCTCGGGTGGCGCAGAAGGCGGGGAGTCGATGGCCGCATTGTTAATCAAAACCGTTGGGGTTCCAAACTTGCTAGTGATTTTAATTAAGGCCCTCTGCAATGATGCTTTAACAGTGACGTCGGAAGCGCAAAACAGGTAACGCTCTGGATATCGAGCTGATAGTGAATCACTGTCTGCCGACGGCCTGACATCCAATCCAATTACGTTGGCGCCACGCTCAAGAAAAATCTTAGCGTATTCCCCTCCCAGTTGCCCAGAACTGCCTGTAATTAGGACAATTTCCTGGCTGACATCAAAAAGAGAATCTGTTGTCATTACTCAAACCCCATTTGAACCACCGTGCCTGGCATTAAAAACAAGATCGCAGATCTCGCGAACAGCCCCAAGCCCACCAGATTTTTCCGTTTGAAAAAGAACATAAGGATCCACTTCGGGGTAGGCATCTGCCACCGCAACAGGCAACCCGACGGACTTGAATGCGGGGATATCGTTGATGTCGTTACCTACGAACATGGTTTGTTCTGGTGCGATTCCGAGCTCAGCGCAGGTTTGGAGTATTGCTGCGGCTTTATCCTCGACACCCTGCTTGCAGGGCATTTTTAATTTATTGGCGCGCACCGTGACCACGGGGTTTTTTTCGGTGGAGATGATTAAGACATGCACCCCAATGCTCTGTAGCCTGAATATCCCCAACCCGTCACTACGCCAGCAGCGTACCGATTCAACACCACCTTGCGTGACATAGACGGTGTTATCGGTAAAGACACCATCGAAGTCGAAGGCAATCAATTTAACAGTGGACAACATTTCCTTGCTGATCATTTGTAAATCAATTTTCTAGGTCAACGTACTGGATCGCCTCGCCTTGGGCGATATTCTTCTTTGCGACACGCCCTATAACTTGGTTCGACTCGCGCACCGGAATGTATTGTGCATTAAAGATTCGTCCGGACAGGTTGTCGAGGGTGACCATGTCGCCCGCCTTGATGTCGACATTGGCAATCAGTGATTTACCGAGTTTTTTAAATACGAGCTCATTTCCAAGATCGTCCGCTGACTTGGGCATCATCATGTGGCGCACACGCTTGATGTCACGTACAAACTTGCGGAACCCATCAGGTTCAACACCAACATAATTCAGGAATTGAATAAATGGCCTCCAACGTGGTTCAACTTCGCCAGCAGCGCCGATATCCAGCAAACACGCTTCACCATTGCTTGGCAATGATTTAACGGCTTGTACAGAGTGAGACAGGAAGAAATTATTGAGTGTCCTTTTGAGTGCTCTAAACATAAATCTTATCATTGCTTTTTCCGTCCTTCAGCAAAGGTTTGCAACTGCTTAATACTTATATAAACTTCTTTTAACGAATAAATAAAAATACGTTACTAGAAACAACATAAAACAGAAATAACACAATCTATGTTTAGTAAGCTAAATTATTAAAAATTTCATCGACGACTATGTCTGCACCAGCATCTGAGAGATGGTCGTCATCAAGGTAAAAAGGTATCGAATCTTCTATTATAACGCACTCTTCTACTCCCTTTCTCTGACAAAAAACTGGTCTCAACTTAACTGGAATAAAAGACTGTTGATTCTGCTTGAAAAACTCATCAAATATATTTGTTACAAAAATATTTCTATTGTCATATTCTTCAGCAGGAAAAGACAGGGAAACCAACTGAGAACCAGTATTACGTTTATGATTTAGGTTGTATTTGTATGGATCACATCCAATTTCAGGCACAGGATACACCACTAAAGTAGTAAGTTTTGAAGATGATACCTCCAATAGATTTGTTAATGCTGCAGCCATATTTTCTCTGTTTGGTTTCTTAAAACCATCAATATCTAAGGGCACGTAACTCCTATATGTCTCATTCTCATTGCAACTAAGCGCTTTATTTTCAAAATGCGGAACACCTAACTCACTCTTAGGATAAAAATACTTTATACTCCAGCGACTCAAAAGAACAAGATAGTCTGCATCAGAAAAATAATCGAGTGCAGCAGAAAAGGATGTTGGGCAATTTAACATTATATTTTTATCTTTATTATTGCTGTTTGTGGTGAAAATAGTCGTATCACAAAAATTAATACTTTTTAACCAAATACCTCTAATCTTTTGCAAACGTAATTTTTTCTCAAGCGAATACTGAATAGCTTGAAGATGTGAATCTCCATATAAGATAATAGATCGATCTGATTGCTTGTCACCAATTAGACAGTATCTAAAATCATCTTGCTCTATAAAGTCATCTTCTAAACATACCTCTCCTAATGTTTCGATTTTTTTAGAAAGAGATGTGTATGGGATATTTTTAAGAATATTTGGAGAATTTTTTAACACTAGATCCTGTTGGAAAAATATCCCAACAACGGAAAATATTAAAATCCCCATAACAGCAAAAGAAAAGACCCTGCTTCGACTATATACAGACTTATCCCTAAAAGGTGCTTCAACATAACGCCAACTAAAATACGCCAGCAAGAGAGAACTTAAACACAAAAGAGTAACTGTAATATCAGATAATTCTATGAATACTCTATACCTTGCAAAGGCTAGTAATGGCTGGTGCCACAAGTAAGCACTGTAGGAAATCAGTCCGATCCCAACAATAAATTTTAGGCTTAGCAATTTATGAATCATAGTTTTTGGAACGGCACATAAGATCAATAACCCTGTTCCAATTGTAGGAATCAAAGCATATAAACTTGGGAAAGGAGTTGTTTTATCAAAAGCGATAATTGAATAAATGATCATTCCAAAACCAAGCAGACTTAATACTTGATTTAAGGAATGTGATTTTAAGTGGTTGTTGTACTTGAGGTAAAAGGCAGCAAACACACCAACGAGCAATTCCCAGCCTCTTGTTGGAAGCAAGAAAAAAGTAGCAGTAGGAGAATTATAGGCACCCCATTGAGCGGCCCCTAAACTAACAAAAAAGACTATCGATAGTAGGATTAAGATCCACTTTAGACCTAACCTCCAAGTGAGCATTATAAAAAGTGGAAAAAATATGTAGTACTGCTCTTCAACAGCCAGACTCCAAGTATGAAGTAAAGGCTTTAATTCAGCAGCAGTATCGAAGTAGCCACTCTCTAACCAAAAAAGGATATTTGAAGAAAATATTGATACAGCAATAAGACTTTGCCCAAAATCTTTTAAGTCACTTGGCATCAGCCATAGCCAGGCAAACGGTAAGCAAGCAGCCATCACAAAAAATAGTGCTGGTAGAATCCTGCGGGCGCGCCGCTCATAGAAATTGACGATGCTGAATTTACCCTCAGCCATCTCAGATATGATGATGGTTGTGATCAAGTAACCACTGATTACAAAGAACACATCTAAACCAACAAAACCACCACTAAACAACTCAAAACCACCATGGAATAAAATAACAGGCAATACTGCCAATGCTCTTAACCCATCAATTTCTGCTCTGTATTTCATAATCGCTGCGATTGCTCTCGCAGACTAGACAACGCATTCCCAACCTTGAAATTGAAAGCAACCGAGCTCAACAAAAGCAGCAAAAATTTATAGGAGCTGAACAGCACTTGCTATTTTGTCTTGATCAAGTGCGCTAGTGAACCTGCAGGTAGGCTCCAATATTCTGGGTTAATATAAGGGGTTTGCACCATTTGCAATTCCGGGTGGCGCGACACAAAATCAATGACTGATTCTTGAACTGGTGATCCATGATAGGAATCATGCAAGACGATATGACCACCAACGGAGAGATTGGGGTACCAGTTCTCAAGGTCGGCAGTGCAACCTTCATATGAATGGTCACCATCAATAAATAGAAGATCAAATTCTCCAACGTGAGGGTACTTTGTTCGCTGTGAGTCACCAACAATCAAATCAACATTGGTACCGATACCATGTTTCACAAAATAGGACTGCAGCAGCTCATCGTTTTGGGGAACAATATCGACTGAATGAATAGGAACGACTCGATTGCTCCAGGCAAGCATGAATGTGCTGCCGCCATGGAAACGTCCGGTTTCCACCACGCCAAGCTCGGCACGGGAAGCCAGCATGAAAAGGTACTGCGCCTCCCATGGACACAAACGAATATATTCCTTCGGCAACTGCGACACCTCCGGAACGTTGTAGCGGCGTTTGTTCCTGTTACGTCCATCTTCACTGTACGGCCCACGACCAAGTAAATATCGGGCTATATTTTTTAAATCGAAAATGCGCGTACTGGCAGGCATCAGGTTTTTTGTTCTCAGCGAACCGCCAAATTGAGCAAAAAAATCACCAAACTTTTTCATTACATCTCCTTAGCATTGTAAAAGGTGCAGAATCACCTGCAAATGCCCAACTCAGACTTTGACCATCTTATGTTTGTAGGTAAGTTATTGATCAACCTTTTTCATTTTTTTTCCAACAACAATGCAAAGTCCTCCCTCGCCACCAAGATTAGAAAACAACATTGTTATTTGCGCAAAAAATCTATTTATAAACAAACCTTTACAACCATCCATCTGAGATATTTTTTTAAATTCAAAACTTGGGCTAGGTATTGAGCCTAAGTAAGAAATACTATTATCTTCAAACCAATTCATTACCTCGTCGATAGAATGCTTCCTCTCCACAGGATGTTCATACTGATCAAGGAACCAAGCTCGTCTTTTTTCTTCACTGAGATTCCTTCTAAGGTATGGATCTAAAAGTGAGATCAGTTTTATGGAAAAATTGGATTTCTTTAAAATTCTATAAATTACTTGTCTGAAGTTAGTACGTAATCTTCCAATTTTGTTGTAAACACCAATAATTATTAGTCCGTCCTCTTTCACCCATTTTGAAATTATTTCAAAGCCTTTCTTTGAATCTTTTGTGTGGTGTAAAACTCCACTACACCACACAACATCAAAGAAATTATCTTGTACTACATCATCAAAAATATCAGAGTTCAAGAAGACTACATTATTGATGTTATTTTTTTTTGCAAAGTCCTTACCAAGCTTTAAAGACTCCTTCGTAGGATCCATAGCTACTAAAAGGTTATTAGTGCCAGCAGCAAATGCTAACGATAATTGACAAGTGCCACTGCCAACTTCAATAAACTTTTTACCGAATCCTATGTGGTTCTTTAAATCATTAAGAAAAGGATTTTTTGATACAATTTTTTCCAACACAAATGCGTTTTCATAGCCTTGATAATTTGGAAATGGAGCTTCGCTATAAAACTTGCTTACCTCAAGCGTGGTACTGCCTTTGATTTCAGAAGAAAAAATACCTTCTTCATTTTTAAATTGGGATCTTTTCGCTTCTTTTATAATTTTCATTGCTTGCCCAATTTAAGAAGAAGAACGTGCTTAAACCATACACGTTCTTCTGTTAGTTCGTTCACTTGTTCTTTTGTGCCACTCATTCGCCAAACTGTCCTTGCTGTTCTTTCAAGCGCATCTAAATCGCCAAGTTCTCTCACATTGCGCAGCACATCAGCCTTCCTGCTTCGTTAGTTAGAGTTGTCTGATGCTCGCAAGTGTTGAGCAATCACTTCAGCCAACATTCTATTGCCATCCGAATTATGATGACGAGGGTCATTGTATACGTTACCACTAGGAGGCACCTCATTTGATATATCAAAGCAGTAACTTAATTCGGAACAGTGTTGCCTAAGCTCAGAATACAAACTTCTTATTACATCAAAATATGAATCGATGGTTTGTCGTTTTACTAGTTTGTTAAATTGAACTTCATCTGCACTTCCTTCAGGTGGCGATGATTGAGGCCCCACCAATCCCATTGTAGGTTGAAGAAACACTAAATATCGAACTCCTTGGGCTTGCAAAACGGTATGCATGCGTGTCACGTTAATCAGCCAACGATCTCCAGCATCAAGAGCAACTGGGTTTGATACTGTTAAGTTTGTAGGTAACTCATTTATGTTTGTAGGTGACTCATTTATGTTTGTAGGTGACTCAAAAATGCGACTCAAGGCCCTAACTAAAGAGAAAAAGTTAGGCATCAGCCCCTGGATACTCAAATCATGACTCTGGTTTATCCATACCTGTTCGTCGTTCATTTGAGTCTGTGAAGCTGTAAGAAATGGAAAGTAGATACGACGTATTTCGTTAGGGCCGTGGTAGTCTGGCATATCATTGACGCCATTTAAAGAAACAACAGTATGTAAACCTTCAATCCTCGGTGCGTCTCGAATCACTTTATATAATTCTTGCAGTGATGAATAACCACCAACTCCACCGTTCAATACTTGATAATCATCTACCATCAATTTCGCCAAGTAGCTTGGGTATGTATCACCGTCTGAAATGTCTTGCATAAAACCAGTTGTTGTCGATCCTCCAAGTGTAATAAGAACAGGTTTATCGGTGTCACTAACGTTATAACGAACGTATTCTCCCTCAGCAGACCCACCTTTTATAATGCATCCTTGGTGGTTTGGCACATGACCAAGAAGCACGTCTGTTCTCATCTCTCTACACGGATCGAACTTCACGAAATCTGGAAACACAAATTGTCTTCCAATGATAATTCGTCCCACACCTGCAAGAGGTTCGATGAGTACGATTAACACAAGAAAGACGATAAAATTAATAAAAATAATTCTAATCCAGCTCATAACGTCTCACAATCCTCTTTAAGTGCTTCGTATTGCTCTTCTTTAACGAGCAGGTAATTGCCCACAGCTAACACATCTAACCCAGTGCCCATAAAACACTTAAATGCGTCTGTTGGTGTGCAAATAATTGGTTCCCCTCGTACGTTAAATGAAGTGTTAACGACTAACGGACAGCCAGTCTTCTCTTTAAACTTGGATATAACTGCGTGGTAACGAGGGTTGGTATCAGCATGCACTGTCTGTATCCGCGCAGAGTAATCAACGTGTGTAATAGCTGGCACAGAAGAGCGAGGTACGTTCAGTTTGTCTATCCCAAAAAGAGCTTCTTCTTCTGCAGTCATTGCTCGACGTTTGTTTTGTTGTACATCAGCCACTAACAGCATGTAAGGACTCTCTGTATCATGTTCGAACCACTCGTTTACATCTTCACTAAGGACACTTGGCGCAAACGGACGGAAGCTTTCTCTATACTTAACTTTAAGGTTAAGCTGCTTCTGCATTATGGGTGAGCGAGGATCAGCAATGATGCTTCTTCCTCCAAGCGCTCTTGGCCCAAATTCCATCCTTCCTTGCATCCAACCTGCAGTTTTTTCATCCGCTAACGCTGCTGCAACCTCATCTATCAATTCGTCTGCTGAACGCTTTCGATAGACTGCTCCGCAAGCTTGTAGTTCCGCTTCTATTTCGTTATCGCTAAACTCTGGACCGAGGTATGCTCCCTTCATCGCGTCTCGCTCTGAAGATATAATTCTCTCTTTGTTGTGATGTAAGTACCAGGTTGAAAAGGCAGCACCAAGAGCGCCACCAGCATCACCAGCCGCGGGCTGTATCCAAATATTATCAAAGATTTTTTCACGTAAAAGAATGCCGTTTGCAACGCAATTTAATGCTACGCCACCAGCTAAACACAGATTCCTTTCACCAGTTTCTTTAGAAATGCCTTTTGCCAACTCGATAACGATGTCTTCCGTTACCTTTTGAACGGAAGCAGCTAAGTCCATCTCACGTTGAGTAAGTTCTGTCTCGGGTGTGCGAGGTGGAGCTCCAAATAACGCATCAAACTTCTTGTTCGTCATTGTTAAGCCAGCGGCATAGTCGAAATAGCTCATGTCCAATTGAAAGCTACCATCATCAGCTACTGTAATTAGCTTTTCGCGTATTAAGTCAGCGTAACGTGGTTCACCATACGGCGCTAAACCCATCACTTTGTATTCGCCAGAATTGACTTTGAAACCTGTGTAGTAAGTAAATGCTGAATAAAGAAGCCCAAGCGAATGAGGGAAGTGAATTTCCTTTACAACCTTTAAGTCACGCCCTTTACCGACAGCAAGCGATGCTGTTGTCCACTCTCCAACACCGTCAAGGGTAAGTACTGCTGCACTCTCAAATGGTGAAGGATAAAAAGCACTCGCAGCATGCGATAGGTGATGCTCAGAGAATAGTAGACGTTCTAGCCAGTTGACATTCTCATCAAGCGTTGATTCAAGTTCTTTGATAAGAGCAGATTTCTGAAATAGTTTGTCTTTAATCCATACAGGCATTGCCTTTGCAAAGCTGGTAAAGCCCTTAGGTGCAAATGCGAGATAAGTCTCCAAAAGTCTCTCAAATTTTACGAAAGGTTTTTCGTAGAAAACTACGTTATCAATTTGGCTCGCAGCTATGTTTGCTTCTTTCAAGCAATACTGAATAGCATGATGAGGAAAACCAGAATCATGCTTCTTCCGTGTGAAGCGCTCCTCTTGCGCTGCTGCAATGATTTCACTATCTTTTAGTAAGCATGCTGCGCTGTCGTGATAAAAGGCTGAGATGCCTAAAATATACATAGGCATAATTCTAGAAGAGTGTGTAGATGAAAGGTGCTACTACTGAACCTTGAGCAAGTATCAAAAGCCCACCTAAAATCAGCATGACGATAATAATGGGGGCTAGCCACAATTTTTTTCGTACACGCAAAAAAGCCCAAAGCTCTATCAATAATTTCATTTTATTTCACTATTTTAGAATTGGTTTTTGAAGGATTCAGCATGGGTTGGCTCACTACGTGATATCCAGTGACTGGCCCTATTTTTAAATTTGAGCCTCAATTCATCACGCCCGCTTAGTCGCATCAGAAAAGCGATTGGCGTAAAAAGCCCAAAGAACATTACGCCAAGAACAATTGGACTAACAATCATGCCCAGCAGTAGTCCAAACCTCATCCAAAGCTTATTAAGGGGCAAAAGGATCTCAGCTTTAACTATAGTGACAACAAAAAACATGACTGCAGCTGCGGAGAAGGAGTATACCCATGTCAAAGAACCGTTAACATAAAAATATGCTGCGGCAAAAGCAAAAACTAGAGTGAAGAAAAACCCAAACTTCCTATTTGAGGGATGGTCTACTTCTGAAAATTTCATTTCTTTTTCTTTCCTTCTGTGTAGCTGTACGAGAAAACTGCAATAAAATCAACGATTGATTCTTTATGCTAAACAAATGTTTAAAATCAATAATTTACACAATAATAACCACGCCCTTTCATCGGAAATTCATATACTAACGACTCAAATTATTTTTCACATCGACCTGGGTCATTCGACAATTCTTCTACAGCAGGTAGGAATAAATTGAACCAGTACGATAATCTAGTGTACCCCATGAATATGTTCTCTACCATGCCGAAATTAAATTGCGCCGATTTTACTTCGATTCGCCTCGATCCACTCTTGCAATTCTACAACAGGCATCCACTCAGTATTATTGTCGGATGTGTAGATAAAATTTTCTGAAACCTTTACGCCATTCTTAATGCGTACTGGATCTGCCGACCAGTTATGAATCATTGGGAGAATCTTGAAGTGGTCTTCATAAGCGTAGGTATGTGGCGCATCTTCTATACCTATCATTTGCTCATGAATTTTTTCTCCCGGCCGAATACCGATAACTTTGTGCTTGGCTTTTGGCGCAGCGGCATTGGCAAGATCGAGAATAGTCATCGAGGGGATTTTTTTAACATAGATTTCCCCACCCTGCATATCATTGAACGCGTGCCAGACCAGCTCAACCCCCTGTTCTAGCGTGATCATGAACCGTGTCATTCTAGGGTCTGTTATCGGTAGCACGCCGGTATCCGCCAACGAAAGGAAGAAGGGTATGACCGAGCCCCGGGAACCCATTACATTTCCATAACGGACCACAGCAAAACGTGATTTGTGTGTGCCTGCATAGGCGTTCGCCGACACAAACAGCTTGTCGGATGCCAGCTTCGTGGCGCCATAGAGGTTGATGGGGTTGCTGGCCTTATCGGTTGAAAGTGCTACGACGCCCTTGATGCCACGATCTACGCAGGCATCGATCAGGTTCATCGCCCCGTTGATGTTGGTCTTGACGCATTCAAAGGGGTTATATTCGGCAGTGGGGACGATCTTAGTTGCTGCGGCATGAACGACATAGTCGATACCGTCGAGCGCACGGGTCAGGCGATCCTTGTCCCTGACATCGCCTATGATAAAGCTTACCCGCGGATCGCCATTAAATCTCTGCGCCATTTCCCACTGTTTCATCTCGTCACGGGAATATATAACGAGACGTTTAGGGTTGTATTTTGCGAGCGTCATCGGAACAAATGTGTTGCCAAATGAACCTGTGCCGCCTGTTATGAGAATGGATGCGTTATTAAGCATGTGATTTAATCAATTAGTTGCTTGATGAGGATGGTATAACAATATTTTGATAACTGCCAGTACGGAGAATTCCACAACTACCCAACTCCACTATTTGGGTGCAGTTTCTCAGCGTGGAGAGGCGGTGTGCGATGATCAGAATGGTGAGTTCGGTACTAAGACCTTCAATGGCCTGCATGATCCCTTGTTCGGTTTCGTTATCCAGCGCGCTGGTGGCCTCATCAAAAATAATGACATCGGCTTGCTTGTAAAGTGCACGGGCGATACCGATCCGCTGCCTCTGTCCACCGGATAAACGGACGCCGCGTTCGCCTACAAAGGTTTGATATTGTTTTGGCCAGGTATCAATACTGTCGGCTATTTGTGCCTGCTGAGCCGCCTGCCTGACACGTTCATGGTCAATTTGATCTTTGGGTATACTGAAAGCAATGTTTTCTTCAATGGTACTGTCAGCAAGGAAAATATCCTGCGGCACATGCGCAATATGAGCCTGCCAAGCGCGGTTATTTTCAATCGTAACAAGTTGGCCGTCGATCTCAATCGACCCTTCGGATGGTCGCAACAGCCCCATAACAATATCCAGCAGCGTGCTCTTGCCACTACCTGTGGCGCCGATAATACCGATGCGACTGCCTTTGGCGATGTTGAGGTCGAGATTTCTAAGCACCCAAGCCGTTTGCGGGCTATAGCGAAACGAGAGTTGATTCAGCTTAATCTGTTGCTGGAAAGGTAGCGGCTTGACTGCTGGCTGGTTGGCGTAATCGGGGAGCGGTTGGTCGAGCAGTTCGAGCGTGTCTTGGAGGGATACTTGAAACCCTTGAATGCAAGTCCACGCTGCATAAGATTGTTGCATAACAGGCAGCAAACGTTGCGCACCTAGTGCCAAAGCACCGAGAATAGGAATAGCTTTGGCAATGCCATCTGCTTCTTGCGCGAGGGTATAAGCTAGTACAGCAATGAGCAGCATACCCAAGGCCTCTATGCCAAAACGGGGGCTATTCGCAATAATATGGATGCTGCCCTGGGCGCGGCGCAACGGGAGATCGGCCTTGCGATAAATATGGCAGTAAGCTTCCTGGCTACCATCGATAAGGACATCGCGGATGCCTCCCAGACCCTCTTGCAGGCTTTTGACAACCTGGGTTGATTCGTGGGCCATGGCCTTGCTATTTCTGATTTTCTTGATACGGGTAATCCTGATAATTGAAACGTAAATTAAACCGAAGCCGCCAAAGGTCGCCAGTGCAATGAGTGGTTCAACAGAGAGCATTGCTATAAGGATAACTATCAGCATGATGCTTGCGCTAATGAGTGTTAAAACTGGCACGATGACACCACCGATTACACCCTTGACTTTAGACCAAATTCCATTTATGACTCCACTACTGTTGCGCGCCACATGGATCTCATAAGGCTGATAAAGCGTACGGCGGTAGATACTCATACTTAGATCCGCCCCGGTTGCAAAAGATAGGCGGGTACTAGCCCAAAGCAACCACAAGCGCATTACACCTGCCACAACTGCCGCCAAGCCAAATGTGATGGTCAGTGGCAGTAAAAGTTGTGCTGGCTCCGTGAGCCCCAGGATTTGGATTAAAGGCTGTGCGAGCGAGTGTTCAAAAACACGTTCTGGCGTAGTCAGCACGCCTAAAAATGGCAGTACTGCGCCAATACTGAGTATCTCAGCAAATGAAGCGATGAGCATCAACACAAGCAGAAAACCAAATTGTCCCCGACGTCGTGAGCTGATGTGCGGCCAAAGACGAGCCAGGAGTTGTGGTAGGGTTGGGTTGGGCATGTTAATTTTTAATTTTAATGTAGATGTTTATTAAATCCATAACATTATGCTGATGATTAATCTTTGCCAAATAAATCACGCCTAAATACTTTAGCTGCTACAGTTCACAGATTATCGGCAATATGATTTGCAACAATTACATCGATTTTCAACGTCGTAATCTGTGACGTGGTAATAATTATTCAATAGCCACTTTCACATCAAAGCCATTAGCATTTAACAGTACATTTTGTTTGGCTTCGGATAAATCATGCGCCACCATTTCACGGCACATTTCTTGTGCGGTTATTTCTGGCACCCAACCTAGTTTGTTTTTAGCTTTGCTTGGGTCGCCTAATAAAGTTTCTACTTCTGTAGGTCTAAAGTAGCGCGGGTCAATTTTTATCACAACATCTCCTACTTTTAAGGCATTGGCATTGCTGCCAGTAATGCTTTGCACAATAGCTTTCTCGTTAAGACCTTCACCTTCAAAGCGCAAGGTAACACCCAACTCTGCCGCGCTCCATTGTATAAATTGGCGCACCGTGTATTGCGTGCCTGTGGCTATTACAAAGTCTTCTGCAGCTTCTTGTTGTAACATCATCCATTGCATGCGTACGTAGTCTTTGGTATGGCCCCAATCACGTAACGCATCTATATTGCCCAGATACAGGCATTTTTCTAAGCCTTGCGATATATTGGCTAAGCCACGGGTAATTTTACGGGTGACGAAGGTCTCACCACGGCGCGAGCTCTCATGATTAAACAAAATGCCGTTGCAAGCATACATGCCGTAAGCCTCACGGTAGTTGACGGTAATCCAATAAGCATAAAGCTTGGCCACGGCATACGGGCTGCGTGGATAAAATGGCGTAGTTTCTTTTTGTGGGGTTTCTTGCACTAGGCCATATAACTCGGATGTTGATGCCTGGTAAAAACGTGTTTTTTTCTCCATGCCCAGTATACGAATAGCTTCTAGTATGCGTAAGGTGCCCATCGCGTCTACATCGGCCGTGTATTCTGGGGCCTCAAAACTCACCGCCACATGGCTTTGTGCGGCTAAGTTATACAACTCATCTGGCTGTGTTTCTTGAATAATTCTTACCAAATTACTGGTGTCACTTAAATCGCCATAGTGCAACTTAAAGTGCGCGTTTTCTATATGGGGATCTTGATAAATGTGATCCACACGCTGTGTGTTAAAAGAGCTAGCACGGCGTTTAACGCCATGCACAATATAGCCTTTTTCTAGCAAAAACTCAGCTAGGTAAGACCCATCTTGGCCAGTAACACCTGTAATGAGCGCAACTTTTTGTGCGGCGGAGTTTGTCGTCATGTGCTAACCTTTTTGTCGTCCATAACTATCTTCTAAACGCTCAATATCATCCTCACCCAAGTAATGCCCTGATTGTACTTCAATAATTTCTACAGGTGTTGTACCTGAATTAGCTAACCTATGCTTTTGTCCAAGGGGTATATAGGTAGATTCATTTTCACGCAAAGTGATGGTTTTATCACCACAAGTGACTTCTGCAATGCCTTTTACCACCACCCAGTGCTCGGCCCTCTTGGCATGACGTTGCAAACTTAAACTCGCTCCAGGATTCACCTGAATACGCTTTACTTTAAAACGAGCACCGACATCAATAGTATCGTACCAGCCCCACGGGCGCGATACTTTTCGGTGTAATACACGTTCTTCACGCTGCTGTTCTTGTAGTTGGCTAACAATATTTTTTACATGCTGACTTTGGCTTCGGTCGGCCACCAATACAGCATCGGCGGTTTCAATAATTATTGAGTTTTTGATGCCTACGGTACTCACCAGTCGGTGACTTGCGATAATCAACGAGTTATCGGTGTCGGTTAACAAAACATCACCCTGCACAACGTTACCAGCACCATCTTGACAACCCACTTGCCAAACAGCATCCCATACGCCCAAATCATTCCAGCCAGCATCGAGTGTGACCATTTTGAGAGAAAATTGAGAATTAGGGCACTGCTCCATCACAGCATAATCCACCGATTCACTCGGGACTTCTACAAATAATGCTTCATTAGGGCGAATAAATTGATGATCTTGTGTATGGCTGGCAAAGGCGGTGGCGGTGGTTTGTAAAATATCGGCTCTAAAATGCTTGAGTGCTTTGAGCCACACACTGGCACGCACCACAAACATACCGCTATTCCATGCGTAATCACCTGAATCTACATAAATTTGAGCTGTGACAGAATCAGGTTTTTCTGCAAAATTTTTGACGTTAAATTCTGTGAAAGCTCCTGCGTCTCCTGTTTGTTGAATGTAACCAAAACCTGTTTCTGGCCCTGTGGGCGTAATGCCTAAAATAACAATAGCCCCTGTGGCAGCGACACGAATAGCATTTTGTAGCGCCTCAGTAAAAGCAGCACTGTTCTGTACGGTCTGATCCGCTGGCGTTACTACTAAAATAGGATCATCGTTATCAGCAGCCGCTTGCAAGGCGGCTAAAGTAAGTGCTGGTGCGGTATTACGCCCAACTGGCTCTAATAACAAAGTGGCGGCAATGTCTGGCAACTCACGTAGTTGGTCCAACACCAAAAAGCGATGCTCTTCGTTAGTGACCACTAAAGTTTTACCTACTTCAATATCAGCAGCGCCTAACTGGTTTAATCGGCTAGCCGCCTGCTGAAATAAGCTAGTGGTACCTGACAGAACTAAAAACTGCTTAGGGAACCCAGTGCGCGACAACGGCCACAATCTTGTACCAGATCCACCACAAAGAACAACAGGAATGATTTTCATAATTAAGATAGAGACCTTTAATACCAATTTTTGGTCAACGGCTTTACCAGTAAACCCAATTCTATGCCTCAAATAGTCACAATTAATAATTATTAACTATAGATCGAATGTGTTAATTCTAGCATGTCAATCAAACGACCTAGATGGCTAATTAAATAAGCGTTCTTTAAGTAACTGCTAGCACTAATTCGATAAGTATCAACACCCAGTAACCTATCCCCTAAACCAGATTTAATTGCTCGCGCAAAAAATACGACGCGCACTTTCCTAATTCGTGTCCCTGCCTGTCCCCGAAAATGAAAAAGGACTAAGCCTTTCAGCTAAGTCCTTCAAATAATGGTGCGCCCGGAGCGATTCGAACGCCCGACCCCTTGGTTCGTAGCCAAGTACTCTATCCAGCTGAGCTACGGGCGCTTAAATAGATAATTAATCTTTTCATCAATTTAAGTATTAAATTATATCAGACTGTCAAATATAATCAGAATAATTTCTTGAGGTATTTTACGCCCTTACTAACGAAGAGGAGAGAAGCTTGCACCTGGCGAAAATCTTCCCAGCCATATCAAAAAAACATTATAGAGATTGCTTGGTTTTCCTTATGCCTACCGAAATAAAATGGCGCGATTATTAAATTACTGTTGTGCAAGTTACCATATGAGTGGAAACTAATCCTGCGAAGCACCTTATATACTATGATAAAATTAAAATTAGGTGGATTTATTTGTTCTTCACAAGCTGCCGTCTCAACAATATTTTCTGTATAAATCTATTTTTAAATAGTGTACCTATCAAATATTTAAAATAGACTCAACCATATTTATGCAAACTAGTTTTTATACAAAATTCCGATTGTTTCAGCCTCAGGAAGAATCAGCCGGCCTGCCCGCTTCGCAGCAAGGCGCTTATGAATGGCGCGATGTATTGGCAAAGTTCTCGCTGCTTTTTTTTGGCATTGTCTTGTGGTACAAGGGGTCGATTTACTTCGGCTACGGTCTTTTAATTTTAGCTTGGATTTTGGATGGGGGTCTACTTAGGCCTAGGCAGATAATTAAAGAGCCTTTGGTCTTGGCAATACTCTTTTTCTGTGCGGTATTGGCACTGGGAATTCTCTGGAGTGACTACCCCGAATCTAGACGCATTAGATGGAATAAGTATGTACTATTGCCGGTCTTTATTCCGTATTTATCTCTGCTGAACAAAGAACGATTGTCTTGGGCCATTGGAGGTCTAGTTATTGGATATTCCGTGGTTCTATCCATGGGTATCTACTATCGGTTTCTTCTGGGAGAGCAAGGAGTCCCAATACTGAAAATGAAATACCTGCATTTTTCAATGATGCTTGGAATTGGCGTCATACTGATATCCTATCTGGCAGCCACAAGCAGCAATAAAAAAATGAGAGGGTTACTGTGGGGCTTTGCAGTTTTTTTACTTTTTATGCAGTTTAATCAGGATGGGCGCGGGCCCCTCTTGGCTACAGTTCCCGCATTGATACTTTTGCTTCTTATTCTCTACAAAGCACACATTAAGAAACTACTTGGTATTATCACAGCAATAATCATTGTAATAGGAGCTTTCGCCTACAACAGTAACAATTTTCATGAAAGAATCTCCCAATTTCAAGGCAATATCGAATTAATCCAACAAGAGAACTATGGAACTAGCGTGGGGTATCGCTTTGCCTTGTGGGATGTAGGTCTGCACGCCATTACTCAACGCCCTTGGTTCGGCTATGGCACGGGTACGTCCGCTAGTACTTTTGAGCAAATTGCTAAAACCTACAAAGGTGGTCGCTACAAGAGTCTAGAGAATTACCAAAAAAATATGCAGTATCACAATGACTTGATTCAGATGGGAGTATATCTTGGAGCGCTTGGACTATTGGCCTATATTCTTTTGCTGTGGGGTTGGTTTCAAACGCTACGAGCACACAGGCTGACTACCTTGGGGACAGCTTTGGTGTGTTTCGTCTTTCTGGCAGGACTAACGGACGTGATTTTTATTTATAGTCAGATTCCTTCACTGCTCCTTGTAATAACCGCCATTGCTATTTTCTGGAATGAAGTAGGGCCGAGGAATAACAATATCTAATGGATCGTTTTACTCAAGAGCACTATGCTACAAAAATATTTGATCTTTTAAGTGAGTTGTTGCAAAGAAAGCGTCTCTCAACGTAGAGCGAAGGGCATCCTCAGTAACCACGATAGTGGTTACTGATCGCTCCCAGCGTCTTTATTGGAGTATTCCGGCACCCACCTGCTCAACCCTTCTTTGACTAACTCGTCGCTTAATGCCGGGCGCTGATTCAGCCATACCAATAGCTCTGTTAGTAATAACACATCAACCTGACGGCCCTGAGCGATACCTAGCTTGGCATGGGGTGTGGGCAAAATAGGCTCATCGCCTGACAGTAATTCTTCATAAAGCTTCTCGCCGGGGCGCAAGCCGCTATAGACGATATCGATATCTTCCTCACCCAAGCCAGATAGGCGAATCAGGTCTTTTGCTAGGTCGGCAATCTTAACCGGCTCACCCATATCCAGCACAAAAATTTCCCCACCACCGTTTTCTCCTCCCATCAACCCAGCTTGCAGTACCAGTTGTGTGGCCTCTGGAATGGACATAAAATAGCGCGTGATTTCCGGGTGAGTAACAGTGACCGGTCCACCCTTGGCGATTTGTTCATGAAATTTTGGAATCACACTACCCGTGCTACCCAGCACATTGCCGAAACGCACGATCACAAAGCGCATCTCTGGTTTGCTGTCGATATAACCGCTTTTACCGGGAAAAGAAATGGCCTGCTGCTGTGCCTGGCACACCATTTCTGCCATTCGTTTACTGGCACCCATCACATTAGTCGGATTGACCGCCTTGTCGGTCGAGATCAGTATAAATCTCTCGACACCGTGTTTAACTGCAGCCTGTGCCAACACGTGTGTTCCCAAAACGTTGTTTAATATGGCCTGCCAGGCATTTCCCTCCTCCATTAGCGGCACATGTTTATATGCCGCCGCATGGAATACCACCGTCGGCCTGAACTTTTCGAATACCTGTGTCAACCTGGAAGGATTCTTGACATCGCCAATCATGAAAGCCATCGGTATATTCGGGAAATCGCGTCGGAATTCCTGTTCGATATTGTAGAGTGCAAGTTCGTTCAATTCAAATAGCACTAGGCTGGCCGGTACAAATTTTGTAATCTGCCGGCATAGCTCGGAGCCTATCGAACCACCTGCACCGGTAACCAGCACATTTTTTCCTGCCAGCAGACCTCGAAGTCCAGCGTTGTCCAGTGTTACTGGGTCGCGCCCCAGTAAATCGTCCAATTCCACCTTGCGGATTTGCGACACCGTCACCTTGCCGCTGATCAGATCGTCATAGGTGGGAACGGTCAATACCTTGATCTCTGCAGCAGAGCAAATCTCCAACGCATGACGGCGAACACTGTGATTAACAGATGGCATTGCGATGATGGCATGAACGACACCCAGTTTCTTCGCCAGCGCAGGCAGTTCGTCGATCCGCCCTAGCACTTTGGAGTCGTGCAGAATCATTCGGCGTTTACCCGGATCGTCATCAAGCAGCCCTATTACACGCCATTCCTTGCTGCGGCCAAGTTCTTTAATCAAGCTAACCGCGGCATCGCCCGAACCCAGTATCAGCACAGGGATGCCCTCCGAATTTTTTAATCCATATAACTGACCCTCTTTACATATCCGGTAGATGAGACGGCTGCCACCCATTATAAGCAACAGCAGCATTGGATCCAACAGCAAGATTGAGCGCGGCACACCGACTGGAATTTGTAACAGAAATAAGATCAGTGGAACGGCTACCGTTGCTGTCAGCACCGCAAATAGAATACGTCGCAGATCAGGCAAACTCGCATAACGCCAGATCCCGCGATACAGACCATATACGAGGAATGCCGTTACCTGAATCGGAATTACCCATAGCAGAGTTTGTTTCAGAATCATTATGTGATCGAGTGGAACGTCAAAATTGAAGCGGAACAAATAAGCAAGCCACCACGCCGCGATCACTGCAACAAGATCATGGATTATCGCAATGATCCGCCGTATATTGAGATTTCGTAGTGACATCACGTCAGCCGCTATTGCGGCGCCCCCAATGGAGATCAAAAGCCAGCATCATGGCCAAATAAATGCCGCACCATGCGGTACCAATTCCCAACTGAATGCTCTCATCCTGTCCTACTGCCCATAACGCACTGGCACCTACAGCCAGCATCAACACATAGCCGAGCAGGGCCGTATTATAATGACCGAAACCGCTTAGCACCAAGCGCTGGTAATAATGCTCACGGTGTGGCTGCCATACTTTTTCTTTGCACAAACAACGTTTCACAAGCGTTACCGAAGCATCAGCAACAAACGGCGAGAATATCAGCAGCGGTAGCCACAGTAACCACAAACCGTTTATCCAGCCTAGTATTCCAAATGCTGCCGCCAGAAATCCTAAGGGGATTGCGCCTACATCGCCCATGAAAATTCTCGCCGGATGAAAATTGAACAATAGAAAAGCCGCAGCAGCCGCAACAATACAGAAATTTAATATCGCGAAAGTTTCATTCCCGACCAGCCATGCAGCCAGCCCATAGCAGCCAAATCCGATCAGCGTCATTCCTCCCGCCAGCCCATCAGAGCCGTCCATGAAATTATAAAGATTGATTATCCAGACGATCGCAACTGTGGCCACGGTAGCGATTAGCCAGCCATGAGCATCAGCCAGTAGTACTGCAGCGAACCAAGCTGCTACCGCGCTATGCGTCAGAAGCCGCCACAAGACTGGAAGAGTGAGAATGTCATCGACAAAAGATACTGCCGCCAGCAGACTGACGCCAACCCATATCGGCAATGGCAGCGCAGCAGGAAGAAATGCCCAGGAAATTAATATTCCCGGCAGCATCCCTAGTCCACCGGTGCGGGTAACCGGCGTGGCATGGAGAGAACGGGAATTGGGACGATCGAGTACCTTAAGCTTGCTACCCTTGATCAGCCACCAAACTAGGCCAAGCGTCACCATAAACACAAGTAACGGTATGATGGTCACGGGAAAAGAAAAACTGGAACTCATGCATTAGGATTATACCAACTTCCGCTACCAACCGAATATAAACCTTGCAGAGGCTCTCCATCTTGTTCCTGTATAGATAAAAAAGGAATTAAAGGGATCAAAGTTGACAATTATTATTCTGTGTAATCAACAAATCTGCGAATCATACCGTATTTCAAGAGGCCCAAAACTTGATTAGTAAATTAGTGGCGTAATTTATTTTTAGGATCGTTCCTTGGCCAATACTGAAGCGTCACGTTTAACCACGTAGCGCTTAATCAACCGACTTACCCCTTGAATTTTGAGTCCTGTGCTTTATCAATTGAACCCAATAATAAATAACCAGCGCCCCGGTTTTACCCATTGAATTAATGGTACGCCTGTAGTGATTCAAACGTCCGACCCCTTGGTTCGCGTAGCTAAGCATCTATCTAACTGAGCTACGGGTGCTTAAATAAATAATCTTTTATTAATTTAAGTATTAAATTATATCAGGCACTCACTATCAGAGTAGTTTCTTTCTATATTTCTTGACAAAAAGGCATTGGAACCAAATATTCAATGCATTGTGGGGGTATCGGAGCTTACAAACTCATCAAATGTCTCCTCAAATTCAGGCAGGTGCTTATTCATAATGGGATTAACTTGATAAGCGTCAGCAAGAGACAGCACTTCATCACTAAATTTTTCATCTCCAGTTAAAAATAAAAGCCTAGTCTCATTTTCTTTATTCAATTCCTTATCCCATCTTTTACGTACAAGCGTCCAAAATGGAGAAGTGGCCTCCCAATAATCAAACCCAGGGCTGAAATTAAAACCAGTAATACGTCGATAGTCGTTAAAACCAAATTCACGTACTAAAATAGTATCTTCCCCATCCTTACGGATGACTTTAGTATTGTCCTGTTCATGCGTCCAACCCTGCGGGGTAATTGTATGACGATTCTCAACATTTAATAGATGATAATCCTTACGCTTTGAATATTCACGTCTTGGCAATGGGCGCCAAGTACGCTCTGAAGTCCAAGTTGACACTCCGTAACGGTGGTTCCAGCGTCCACTACCTGCATAACGAGGCCCATCGTTGACCCCATATACCAGTTGTGTCCAGGTTCCCGGTACCGAAGCAGACTTGCGATGGTGAGTATCAAAACGCTGAACATCCACATAAACCCAATGTGAAGGCAATTCGTATACCCAGTCTTGTCGCCAGTGCTTAATTACCATACCACTAGCCCCAACTAAAATATGCTGCATTGATATCTTTGAATTAGTATCTTCTGCCAACACTACTATCTCAAATCCTCCAGAATGTTTGGGGTCTTTTCTTGCATATCCAGACTTAAGTACTGTGGTCTCATGGAAATTAAAACTTACCTGATATTTGCCCAGCATTGACAGAATAGCGCGGCGATCACAGTCAAATGCACGCTCATTCACCTTACAACCAGCAACAGGACGCTCAAGAGATGGAAAGCCAGCAGACTCTCCGCTCTTTGCCAAATACGTCTTATTTGCACATGCAGTAAGTAGTAGAACAAATAAAAATAGGAAGATACGACGAATAGTTTTAATGATAGCCTCTAAGAACTTAATTTATGTGAGTTAAATATCCAATGTATTAATTAATACTCTTTAATAAAGGCATCGTGCCATAAAATTTCATATGCAAAAAAAATAATTCAGAATAACGCGCTTACATTATTAAGAGCATTCTGGGTGCAGAAAGTTCAAGCCATCGGCCCAATCACAGGAACCTACTTTACCTTATAAATATAACAATACAGAAAGACTATATTTTACTAAGGAAACATTGGAAAGTTGGGACTTAATTTAGTGTGCTCTCTTATCTGATACAGCTACCGCTCCCAATTCATGCATCGAATTTAGCCACGCCGGATACTGCTCAAGAGTTATTCCAACTGATTCTGCTAATTCAGCAGCATCTACCCAATCAACAGCACCGTCAGTACTTTCAGTTAGAACAAGAACACGCTTGTTTATTTCAGAGGAAAAAGGAAGTAATTTTTTCATATTATTTATATATGGGCATTCAAAATAATCACAAGGTTATTTATGATCCCACTCGAATCCCTTTTTTTTCATGCAAGTTAGCATACTATTTCTTCTAGCACGCATCCAAGACGGGCCTATTTGGCTTCCATTCAAACCTTGAATTGCTTCTTCAGTTGCCTTTATTTGACATTGTTTTTTTTCAATACTGTAGTCAACATTCTCATCACCATTTAACGTGTATTTTCCATTGTAGGGCGTTGATGCACACCCACACAGTGTGATTAAAACTAATAAACTTATTCTTCTCATTTTTTGAGATTATTATGTATGTATTTTAGTCACCCATAGAACTTTATACCATCAGGTCTTTCAACTAATTTCTCTTCTATCTTTTTTACTTGAAATGCCCATAAATTTACGCACTATCCAGCCAATTACAGAAGTAATTATCAGAATAAAAAGAAGTCCGCCAAACGTCACGCTAGCAAAATAAATTGGATTGCCTTGCATATCGCTATCTAACCCTCTAACAATCCAGAAAATAATCCAAGTTGCAGCTACTATCTTTGAAATACGCCTAGCAGCTTCAAAAATATTGATCTTTATCATATGGCTTTATATTTACAGATATACTTTAGGACATCAATTAGGAACATCGGTTCAATATCCTACACCTATATATTTTATAATTAATAAATTAAACTCTCGTGACATTATCACCCCTTATTATGCAATCAAAATATAGATATATCCATATCTAATACATGGCTTACACTTCTATTTTTATCTGTTAAATAATACTCACCCTAAATTCTTTTCAACTTCTTAATAAATATTAAGGACCTGCACATATACTATGTTCGTTACCATAATAACTAAGTCAGAAATTAACATTCTTCCCCTACCTCACTTCATTTCACTTCACTTCACCACAATCTTAATATAAGAATATTTTGATAATTTATATACAGGCTTCCAGTGATAATATGTACCACAGCCTTACATTGACAGGTTGTCTTTAGCCCTTATTCAAAAATCAGCTTAGTAAGTGTATGCTCTTCGCCAACAATCCAGGGTTTACATGAAATATTCTTGATTGTTACCTGCTATAAGGGACAAATAAATTGTTAACTAAACAAAAAAATACTTTCCCAAGAGTGGCCCTGTTTATTGGTGCGGGAATATGGGGGCTACTTTGGTATCCCTACCGACTCCTTGAGCAGGCCGATATAAATGGGCCAGCCTCTGCAACAATTACCTATTTATTTGCACTATTACTTGGACTAGTGGTCTTTAGGAAAAATTTACGAATTTCACACCTATCTGATGGCAGCCCATATTTATTATTCTGGATCGGATTATTAGTAGGGTCCGCTTGTATGGCCTACATACTTGGCGTAATTCACGGGGAGGTAATGCGAGTATTGCTGTTATTCTATCTTGCACCACTATGGACGATTATATTCTCTCGTTTCTTGCTGAAGGAGAAACTAAGTACATATGGATATTTGGTAATATGTATTTCCCTGTCTGGCGCAACAACTATGCTGTGGCAGCCTGGAAATAATTTTCCTTTGCCTGCTTCCTATGGCGACTGGATGGGACTAGCAGGCGGATTTGCATTTGCGTTGTCTAATGTATTGATTCGTAAAGATCAAGGCCACAGTGTTCAGCTAAAATCACTAGCAGTATGGTTAGGGGTAGTGGTAGTAGGGCTAAGCTACAGCTTATTTCTTCCCATGACTCATCTATTGACTGAGATTTCCATGAACTCATGGCTATTGCTATTGGGAACAGGGTTAGCCGTTTTTATTTTGAGCCTAGTTCTTCAATACGGATTGACTCATGTTCCTGCTAATCAAGCTATTGTATTTTTACTTTCTGAATTAGTAGTAGCAGCAATTGCAGCATATCTCTTAACAAATGAGTCCATGACTCTCAAGGAATGGATAGGCGGAGCAATGATTGTCTCTGCCAGCTTATTTTCCTCAAGGATGAACCGATAATCCGTAAAGTTGTCCAAGAAACCAGGTACATTTATATGTTCTGTAACTTAATCTTCCTGTAATCTACATATAATTAAAAAATCTAATATTTCTGGAAAAAATATGAAAATATGTTTATACCTGTTTTGTCTATTCTTAGGTGCCTGTACCAACATGCCAAAGGCAATACAGCATATGAATGTAGTAGATATCACCTATTCTCAGGCCATCCAGAATATTGACAACCATAAAAATGCTCCTGTTCGCTGGGGCGGTATCATTATTGATGTAGAGAATGAAGAGGACTTCAGCTTGATTCAGGTACTATCCTATCCTCTAAATTTTTCAGGTCGCCCCCAATT